>JACCEE010039191.1_pt1 | contig 48066 bp, 48 predicted proteins | sample 7449931 | NCBI WGS metagenome assembly JACCEE01 (sample SAMN15323457, study PRJNA562643) | freshwater metagenome | isolation source: river surface water | place: USA:Blue River Watershed | collected 2017-08-19 | reverse complement strand
GGCAGCGTGCGCGTGGGCGGCGACAAGTTCGACGAAGCCATCATCAACTACATCCGCCGCAACTACGGCATGCTGATCGGCGAGCCCACCGCCGAGTCCATCAAGAAAAACATCGGTTCGGCCTTTCCCGGCAGCGAGGTCAAGGAGATGGAAGTCAAGGGCCGTAATCTGTCCGAAGGCGTGCCACGCAGCTTCACCATCAGCTCCAACGAAATCCTGGAAGCCCTGACCGATCCGCTCAACCAGATTGTCTCGGCCGTCAAAACCGCGCTGGAACACACCCCGCCTGAGCTGGGTGCTGACATTGCCGAGCGCGGCATGATGCTCACCGGTGGTGGCGCGCTGCTGCGCGATCTGGACCGCCTGCTGGCCGAAGAAACCGGCCTGCCGGTGCTGGTGGCTGAAGACCCGCTGACCTGCGTGGCCCGCGGTTGCGGCATGGCGCTTGAGCGCATGGACCAGCTGGGCAGCATTTTCACCACCGAATAAACGGGCCTGGAGCCCCGCCGCCATGCGGTGGGGGGCCTGGTCTGACCCTGGCTCGGGCTGTTTCACTGCACACCACCTCTCATGGCCTTGGACCCACTTGACCACAGCGTGCCGCCGATTTTTCGGCGGGGGCTGTCGGCGATGACCAAAACCGTCTTGCTGGGTTTTCTCTCGGTGCTGCTGATGGCGGCTGACCATCGGTTGCAAATTTCACAGCCCATCCGCTCGGGCGTGGCGTTGGTGCTGTCCCCCCTGCAATGGTTGTCCTTGCAGCCTGGGCGGGCGATGGGGTTTCTGGGGCAGTACCTGGGCAATCTTGAAGAGGCGCAGGACGCGGCGCAGACTTACCAAACCCGCACCATTGCGCAGGCCCAGCGCTTGCAGCAGGTGGAGCAGCTGCTGCAAGAAAACGCGCAGTTGCGCCAGATGCTCGAATTGAGCGAACACGTGGCCGGGCCCACCAAGGCGGTGGAAGTGCTCTACGACACGGCCGATCCTTATACCCAGCGCATTTTGGTGAACAAAGGCCAACTCTCGGGCATCGTGCAGGGTTCTGCCGTGATCGATGTGGCGGGCGTGGTTGGACAGGTCACGCGGGTGTACCCACTGGTCAGCGAAGTCACCCTGCTGACCGACCGGGGGCAAAGCATCCCGGTCATGAACGCCCGCACGGGCAGCCGCCATGTGGCGCAGGGCGATCCTGCGGGCGGTGGCGGTGCATTGGAGCTGCGCTTTGTGCCTTCCGGCATGGATCTGCAAGAAGGTGATTTGTTGACCACCAGCGGCATCGATGGTGTGTATCCGCCGGGGCTGCATGTGGCCCGCATCAGCCGCATTGACCGGCGTGTGGACACGGCTTTTGCACGTGTCCATGCCCAGCCCATGGCCCAAGAGCGTGGTCGGCATTTGTTGGTGCTGATGCCGGTCAAGGACTGGCCCAAGTGGCCTGCGTCTCCTGCCGAGCCTCCACGTGGCAAAGCCAAAGCGGCGGCAGCTTCCAAGCCTGCCGCCTCTGCGGCGACAACCTCAGGAGCTACGCCATGATCATGCCCGCCGGGCGGCCTTTGTTGTTGCCTGCCAACCCCCGTTTCATCGCCTTGTCGCTGCTGTTGGCTTTGTTGTTGCACATGCTGTTGGGCTTGTCCGGACAGCACTGGTTGCCTGATGTGTTGGCTGTGGTGGTGGTTTTTTGGAACGTGCACCAACCGCGTCGTGTGGGTCTGGTGATTGCGTTCCTGTGTGGTTTGGCACTCGATGTGCATGAATCGGCTTTGCTGGGGCAAAACGCCTTGTCGTATGTGCTGCTCAGCAGCATGGCGATTGCAGTGCAGCGGCGTTTGCTGTGGTTTCCCCTGCGGGAGCAGGCCTTGCAAATCCTGCCGTTGTTTGTCATTGCCTCGCTGGTGGAGTGGGTCACTCGGCTGGTGGTGCAGGATGCCTGGCCCCACTGGAGCCAATTGCTGGCCCCCTTTTTGCAGGCTGCCTTGTGGCCTGGGCTGGGGGCCTTGTTGCTGGCACCGCAGCGACGGGCGTTTGCGCCTGACGACATTCGTCCCCTCTGACCATGTCACTGAACTTGCCCTCGCTGGCCGAGCTGCGCAACACTGAGGTGGAGATCGCCCGGTTTCACAACCGGGTCGTGGTTCTTCAGATCGTGGTGCTGGCTTGCTTTGTCTTGCTGGCGTCGCGCCTGGTCTATCTGCAAATCGTTCGCCACGAAGACCTGCTGGCGCAGGCCGAGAACAACCGCACGGCCGTGTTGCCCACGGTGCCCCCACGCGGCACCATCCTGGACCGCAATGGGGTGGTGCTGGCCAACAATTATTCGGCCTACACACTGGAGATCACACCGTCCAAAGTGGCGGATGTGGAGGAGGTCATCAACGAGCTGGCCGAGTTGGTGGACATTCAGCCCAAGGACCGCAGACGTTTCAAACGGCTGCGTGAAGAATCACGCAGCTTCGATTCACTGCCGATCCGCAACCGCCTGAGCGATGAGGAGGTGGCCCGTTTCAGTGCGCAGAGTTACCGTTTTCCGGGCGTCGAAATCAAGGCCCGCTTGTTTCGCCAGTACCCGTTTGGAGACCTCGCCAGCCATGTGATTGGCTACATCGGGCGCATCAACGCCAAGGAAAAAGAGCGCATCGAAGACGACGATGACGCGGGCAATTACCGTGGCACTGAATACATTGGCAAGCTGGGGGTCGAGCAGCGCTACGAGCGCGAGTTGCATGGCATCACCGGCGTCAACCAGATCGAGACCTCCGCCGGCGGTCGAGCCATCCGACGCTTGTCGAGCCGCCCAGCCACGCCCGGCCAGAACGTGGTGCTGTCCATTGACATCCAGCTGCAAAAGATGGTCGAAGACCTGTTTGGTTCGCGCAGGGGGGCCTTGGTGGCGCTGGACCCCAACACCGGCGAAGTGCTGGCCTTTGTGAGCAAACCCACGTTTGACCCCAATTTGTTCGTGGACGGCATCGATGTCGAAAGCTGGCAAATGCTCAACGAGTCTCTCGACAAGCCTTTGCTCAACCGCGCCTTGCGTGGTACCTACCCACCGGGCTCGACCTACAAGCCCTTCATGGCGCTGGGGGCGCTGACCACTGGCAAGCGCAGTGCAGGCGCCATCATCAACGATGCGGGTTCCTGGACTTTTGGTGGTCACACTTTCCGCAGCCACGGTGATTCGGGTCTGGGTCCGGTGGACATGGTGCGTTCGATTGCCTTGTCGAGCAACGTCTATTACTACTCGCTGGCCAATGAGATGGGGGTGGATGCCATCCACGACTTCATGAAGCCGCTGGGTTTTGGTCAGATCACCGGCATTGACCTGCCGGGTGAGGTGCGGGGGGTGCTGCCCAGCACCGAATGGAAGCGCAATTACTACAAGCGCCCCGAGCAGAAAAAGTGGTACGCCGGTGAGACCATTTCTTTGGGCATTGGTCAGGGTTACAACGCCTTCACCATGGTGCAGCTGGCTTCGGCCACCGCCACGCTGGCCAGTGGGGGGCGCAAATTCACGCCCCGAGTGGTGAGCGCTACCCAAGATGCGCTCACCCATGTGCAAACTTCGGTGACCGACAAGGTGCCGCTGGATCTGGGTTTTGCACCCGAGCACATTGCTGTGGTGCGCAATGGTCTGGTGGGCGTGGTCAACAACGGCACGTCATCTCAGGTGTTTGCCGGGGCGGGGTATCAAAGTGCGGGCAAAACCGGTACGGCCCAGGCCGTGACGATCGGCCAAAAAGACAAATACAACGCGGCCAAGCTGGCCGAGCATCAGCGTGACCATGCGCTTTACATGGCGTATGCCCCGGTGGAATCGCCCAAAATCGCGGTGGCGGTGGTGGTGGAAAACGCGGGTTTTGGTGCCGCATCGGCGGCCCCCATTGCACGCCGGGTGTTTGATTACTGGCTGCTGGGCCAATACCCCAGCGAAGAAGACTTGGCCGCAACCCAGAAAGGCCTGACCAGTCGGCCGGTGGGCGTGCCGCGTGCCAAACAGGATGTGCCGGTGCCCGTCTCCAAAACCGGCAACTGATTCAGAAACTGAAGCGCCGACCCAGTTGCACAAAGGCATTGCTGATGCCTTGTGAGCCCCGGGCCAGGCCCAGATACACATCGCCAATCTTGCTGTCCACAGCCAGGAACAAAGTACCGCTGTAGCGGGTGGTATGGGGTTGCCCGTTGAACCAGATGTCTCCGGCTTCGCCCACCACCCCCCAATAGGTGCGCTGGCGCAGCAAGCCACCGTCAGACAGCCGGTACATGTAGGTGGCATAAGCGTGTGCCAGGCGGTCGCCCACCAGCTGGCCCATGCGGTAGGCCCCCATGTTCTGGAATCCCCCCAAATACAGGTTCGACGGTGAGCGGCAATCGGCGCACGTGCCACTGGCCTGGGTCAGTCCCAGGTTGAGGCCCAGGTTCAGCACATGGTTTTTGAAAGGGTAGGCCCAGCGGCCATTGAATGCATAACTCTGAAAATGCGTGCCCACCAGACCGTGTTCGGCGCAGGCGTTGATGAATTGACCTTTTTCCGGGAAATTGACCGAGTCCAGCTGATCGCTGATCCACTGAAATTTGAGGCCGCCGTAACGGATTTGCCGGTCATTCAGATCGATGCGTTGTTCGCCACCCGCATGCAACGGCAGTACCACCGTTCGTGCGGTGTCAATCTGGTAGCTCAGATCGCTGGCCACCCAGCCCAGGCGAACCAGGCTTTTGCGTTCCCATTCATACGAGACATTGGCCCCGAACTCTGCGCTGGCCACCTGGGCGTAAGCGAGTTTGTCGCTGGCCGATACCGCGTTCAGATCCAGCGGGGTGTAGATGGGTTGCAGGTTGCTTTGATAGGCCACATGGGTGTTGAAGCCAATGCCCGAGCGCCATGGCTGGTAAAGCCGCAGTGCCAGTTCGGATTGGGTGCCCACCCGGGAGTCGACGGCCAGCTCCAGACCCGCATCGTTGAGCCAGGGGCGGCGGTAGCCCAGCCCCACCGAAAACTGGTTGACCCCCCCCATTTCAGATGAAAACCCCAAGCTGGTCTTGAAGTAATGCGGGCCATAGGGCTTTTCATTTACATCGATGACCAGTTCGTACCGATCGTCGCGGATCTGATCCAGGCTGTAACTCACCCGCTCAAAGTTGCCGCTGGTGTACAGCTTGTCCACCAGCCGCCGCACTTCCTGGGCTGAGAAGGGTTGGTTTTTCAGGGGTTCAAAAGCCCGCTCCACAAAGGCGATGGGCAGGTCTTTGGTGCCACTTACGCGGATGCTGTGAACGACCATGTCACGCCCATCAAAACGGGGGGTGGTTTTGTGATCCGCAGCCGTTGTTGTCCGGTCGCCCGTCGCGGCATGGCGTGCCAGCAGGGCAAAGCGTTCATCAACGGCCTGCACGGCCGCTTCGCCACGGTCCACGATCTTGGAGACCTGACGGAAGTCGCTGAACCCGAGGTTGCCCAATTGGGGGCTGACCAGCACGTCTTGTGGCCGCAGCAGTGCGAGGTTGCGCTTTTCATTTTGCCGAATCAGGATGTCCAGCATCTGGTTGGCCACGGCCAGGGCATTGCTGGGGGCGGCGACGGTGTGCTCGTTCTCTTGCCCCAGGTACGAGGCGACCAGAATGTCGCCACCTTCTTGCAGCGCCACTTCAACCGGTAAATTCGCCACCAGGCCGCCATCGACAAAGGTTTCACCGTCGATTTCGACCGGCGCAAACACGCCCGGTGCCGCCATGCTTGCGCGGATGGCCAGGTGCAAGGAGCCCTCTTTGAAGACGGTCAGTTCACCGTCCCGGTAGCGGGTGGCCACGGCGCGAAACGGGATTTTCAGGTCGTCAAAATTCGCGTGCGGTGATACATGGGCCGTCAGTTGCTGCAGCAGGGCCAGAAAGCGCTGGCCATCGCTGACGCCTCTGGCAAAGCTGAGTGTGCCCTCTTTGATGCCGAATTCCAGATCAATCGGGTATTGCCGCTGGTAGGCGCGTGTGCGCAAAGGCAGCTCCAGTCGGTCCAGCTGGTCAAGTGCCACCTTGCCGGGGTCCAGCTGGCCGATGACCCGTTCGATCTCGTCGGTGGACATGCCGCTGGCATACAGCCCGCCAATCACCGCGCCCATGCTGGTGCCCACCAGTCGGGCAATTTTGACCTTGTCTTTTTCGAGGCGACGTAACACCGCGAGGTGGGCATAGCCCTTGGCTCCTCCACCGGCCAGCACCACCACCACCCGGGGCATGGCCGTGGCTGTGGCGAAGGCGGATGCATTGGGGCTGGTTTGGGCGTGCGAAGGTGCGTGCCAGGCCCCGGTCATGGCCAGCGCGGTCAGCAGCCAAGGCAGGCTCCAGGACAGGCGAAGGGGTTGCAACATCGCGCTGTAAATTCAGTGGGGCCAGTTCTGGGCCAGTGATTTCAGGCCACGGATCAGCATTTCGACCGAAATCGACACCAGGATCAGGCCCATCAAGCGCTCAAAGGCGCTCACCACCCGCAGACCCACCAGGCGTTGCAGCCGCTCGGCCATGAGCAGGACCACCGCGCACACCACCATGGTCACCGTCAGGGCGGCCACCCATTCGAGCCGACGCTCCGGGGCCTGGCTGACCAGCAGCAGCACGGTGGCCATGGCCGAAGGACCGGCCAGCGCAGGAATCGCCAGCGGCACGATCAGCGGTTCGGCGACGGGCACGGGGGAATCCTGGGAGGGGGGGGGGAACACCATGCGCAGCGCGATCAAAAACAGCACCACCGCGCCGCCGATTTGCAGCGACACGTCTGACAGGCTCATGGCCTTGAGGAACGACTGCCCTGCGAACATGAAAGTCAGCAACAGTCCAAAGGCGATCATGACTTCGCGCACGATGACCAGGGCACGCCGCTCGGGCGGGACCGCCCGCAGGCTGTTCACAAAAATCGGAATGTTGCCCAGCGGATCGGTGATCAGCAGCAGCAAGATGGTGGCCGAGGCAAAGCTGTGTTCCATGAGGTTCAGCTCGCGTAAACGGTGGACAGCGATGCAAAGCCCTTGACCTCGATCGGGTTGCCAAACGGGTCCATGAAGAACATGGTCCATTGCTCACCGGCTTGACCGGCAAAGCGCAGATGCGGCGGGATCACGAACGCGATGTGGGCCGCCTGCAACCGATCGGCCAGCACTTGCCAGTCGTCCTTTTGCAAGATCAGTCCGAAGTGCGGCATGGGCACCTGATGTTCGCCCACCTGACCCGTCAAAGTGGTCTTGAACGGCTCGCCCAGATGCAGGGAAATCTGGTGGGAGAAAAAGTCAAAGTCCACCCAGGTGGCGGTGGAGCGCCCTTCCTGGCAGCCCAGCACGCCGCCATAAAAGCGGCGCGCCAGATCCAGATCGGTGACATGGAAGGCGAGATGAAACAGGCTGTGCATGCATCAAAGCATAGCAGCCTGACTGCCCCCAGCCTCGGGCTGTGCCCTCGAGGGGATGGCGGGCAGACGGTGTGATTCAGAGGCGCTTTTCGGCTTGCCCCTGGCAGACCACGCAACGCAAGGCGGTGGGGTATGCCTCCAGGCGAGCTGGGGGAATCGCCACACCGCAGTCCTTGCATTGGCCGTAACGTCCGGCATCAAGGGCTTCCAGGGCGGCTTCGATGGCGCCCAGTTCGGCAGTCTCGTGCTCGTTCATGGCGAATTCTTCGTCGCGCTCGGAGATGGCTTGTGCCCGGTTTTCAAAGTCACGGACATCGTGCTCGGCCGCCATGTCAACGCGAGAAACAAGGCCGCCTCGCTCTTGCGCGATGCGCGCCAGAAGTTGGCGACGTTCTTGCAGGAGGCGTTCACGGTGGAGGGTGCTGGAGGTGTTCATGCTGGCATGTTGAACCGGGTGAGCAGGTGATGTGTTGATGTGCGTCAACCGATCGGGTCACACGGAATCAGTCATGAATGATGTGGCTGGGGCCGGAATGTCAGGTTCAAGCTTGCGTCAAGTGCAAAAAGGCCGACTGAACATCCGACTGCCCGGTGTCCTTGAGCAAATCGCTGACACGCCCTTGATGACGCATGCTGCCCTTGTGCAGCACGACCACGCGGTCGGCGTGCTCCACTTCTTCGACCAGGTGCGTGGCCCACAACGTGGCGACGCCATGTTCTTTTTGCAGGGCCTGCACGGCTTGCAGCAGTTGCACGCGCGAAGCCGGGTCCAGGCCCACGGTGGCCTCGTCCATCAGCAGCACGGCGGGGCGGTGCAACAAGGCCCGCACCAGTTCGATCTTGCGCCGGTTGCCACCAGACAGAGCGCGGCAAGGCCGTTTCAGGTGCTCCAGCAGGCCTTGGCCTTGCAGCCCTTCGTGGATGCGTTGGTGGGCCAGCGCACGCGGCATGCCGTGCAGGTCTGTGTGAAAGAGCAAATTGGCTTGCACGCTCAAATCCAGATCCAGTGCGGGCTGCTGGAACACCACCCCCAAATGGGCCAGTGCCCGGGGGGCTGCGGTGCGCAGGGCGTGCCCCATGATGTGGATGCTGCCGTTGTCAGGCGCAAACAGTCCGGTCAGCAATTGCATCAGGGTGGATTTGCCGGCCCCGTTCGGGCCCAGCAGTGCCACCCGTTCGCCGGGGGCCAAAGTCAGGTCAAGGTCGCGCAAGGCCACATGGCCCTGGTAGGCTTTGCTCAGCGATTGGGCGTGCAGAGGGATCATGGGCAATTCCGTGTGAAAAATTTCATTCGGCCAGCAGTTTCATGCGTTGCAAAAGTTGCTTTTCGCGTTGCGAGCTTTGCATCAGCATCTTGCGGTAGGCGGTGCTGTCGAGGTAGCTGACGTCCTGGTCATAACGCTGCAATTCAGCGAGGTGTCTGGGGCTGAAGGTCGCAGCCTTGAAGGCGTCGTGCAGCAGACTCAGCACGGCGGCTGGTGTGCCCGAGGGCGCCGCCAGGCCCCATGGCGAGTGGTAAACCGCTTGAGGAAAACCCAGCTCTTTCATGGTGGGCACCTGGGGCCAGCGGACGCTGCGTTGCTCGCTGAACACGGCCAGCAGTCGCAGCTTGCCTTGTTCCACCCAAGGCGCAAAGCCAGTGGAGTTCATGCCCGCCATGATGTTGCCGCTGGCCAGGGCCAACATTTGGTCGGTGGTGCCCTTGAAAGGCACATGGGTGTATTGGATGTTTTGTGCGCCCAGCAGTTCTTCCATCGCCAAGTGCGGGGTTGAGCCCATGCCGGTGGAGCCCAGCATGAGTTCACCCGGGTGCTTGCGTGCCCAGTCGAGCAAATCCTGCATTTTTTGCCAGGGACTGCTGTGTGGCACCAGCAAGCCAAAAGTGGTGCCCGAAACCTGCAAGATGGGACTCAGGTCGGTCAGCGGGTCCCAGGGCACCTTGTTCATCAGGGCATGGCGCAAGACCGGCAGCGGCAATTGGCCGATGGTGTAGCCGTCAGGTGCTGCGGCCTTGAGCAGCGGGGCAACCAGCGTGCCGGCTGCTCCTGGGCGGTTGATGACCACCACCGGTTGCCCCAGGCGTTGGGCGGCTTCTTCGGCCAGCACCCGAATGCTCAGGTCGGTGCCACCGCCCGCAGGCCAGGGCACGATGAGCTGAATGGGCTTTTGCGGCCAGCTCGTGTTCGCCTGTGACATCAACGGCAGGGTCGCCGAGCTCCATGCCGCAGCTTGCATCAGCCAATGGCGTCGAGAGGGTGAGGCCGGTTTGTTCTGGAAAGACGTCATCCTTTCACGATAGCAAAATGCAAGCCAACGGCTGTCACCAAAGTGGACTTGCTGGGTAAAACTTTGTGGTTTGATGGGCACAGCTCTTGCAGAAGACACTTCACAGTCGTGAAAGACTGTGTCAAAACGGAACACCTGCGCGTCATCACAAGGAGACTTCATTCATGTCAGACATTGCGGCATCCCAACAATCCATTCATTTTTTGCTCAAGTTGATGACTGCATTGGTGTTGAGCAGTTGGGGGGGGGCGCAGGCCCAAAGCGTTTATGTGTCTTCTGAAAAAGACAACAAGTTGATGGTGTTCGATGCCGCAGGCAAGCTCCAGTCCAAAATTGATGTGTGCAAACGCCCCCGTCACATGACGCTGAGCGCAGACCAGTCGAAAATTTATGTCTGCTGCGGCGACAGTAATCAGTTGGGGGTGGTGGACCGTGCCAGCGGCAAGATGGTGGACACCGTGCCCTTGGCCGACAGCCCGGAAATTTTTGACCTCAGCCCCGACGGCAAGACGGTGTATGTCTCGATCGAAGACGACAGTGTGTTGGCGGCTTACGATCTGGCCAGCAAAAAACCCTTGTTTCAGGTCAAAACCGGGGGAGAGCCCGAGGGTGTGCTGGTCACCCGCGATGGCAAATTTGCCTATGTCACCTCTGAAGAAGCCAATGTGGTGCACCTAATTGATTTGGCCAGCAAGAAAATCGTCAAGGACATCAAGGTGGGCAATCGTCCGCGCCGCTTTGCCGCATCACCCGATGGGGCCGAAATTTGGGTGAGCAATGAACTCAGCGCCAGTGTGTCGGTCATCGATGTCAAAACGCAAACTGTCAAAAGCACAATCAAATTCGAAATTCAGGGCATGCGTGCCAACGACATCACGCCAGTGGGCATTGTCATGACCCGTGACGGCAAGACGGCGTGGGTCAGCTTGGGGCGTGCCAACCATGTGGCCGAGGTCGATGTGGTTTCGCGCAAAGTGCGTCGCACCGTGTTGGCGGGCAAGCGTGCCTGGGGCCTGGCTTTGAGCAAGGATGAAAACACGTTGTACGTGGCCAATGGTGTCTCGGACGACATGACCCTGGTAGACACCCAGTCTGCCAAAGCCATTCGCACGGTGGCGGCGGGCCGGGTGCCACACACGCCGCTGGTCACGCCATGACACGCATGCGCCCTGTTTTGGCAGCTTGTGCATGGCTGCTGCTTGCTGCGTTCACACAGGTCCAGGCGGCCACGCACACGGTGGCGCTGGTCTCGTTGCAAGACGATGCCCGGCATCAAAACCGCCGACTGGAGCGGCGCTATCCCGGTCATCCCGCAGGGCGCTTGCTGGAGGCTATGCAGTTGGGCGCAGCCGACGCCGAGGTGGGCTTGCGCAGCGCGAGCCACACCCTCAAGGTGGTGGATGCGAGTGCCAGCAGCGCCAGTGATTTGCCCAAAGTGTTGCAACGGCTCAAAGCCGACAAAGTGCAGTATTGGGTGCTTGATCTGCCCGAGGCTGACTGGCCACAGGCCTTGCAAGCGGCAGGCCAGAGTGCACTGCTGTTCAATGCCAGTGCGGCGGCAGATGCTTTGCGGGGCAGTCAGTGTGCGGCGATGTTGTTTCACACCTACCCCAGCCAGAGCATGTTGGGCGATGCTTTGGCGCAGTATTTGGCAGCGCGCTCCTGGCGCAACGCGCTGGTCTTGCAAGGCTCGCAGCCCGAGGACGCGCGCATGGGCGAGGCCTGGCAACGTGCCGCCAAACGTTATGGCATCAAGGTGGTGGATACCAAGGCCTTCAAGCTGTCTGGCGATCCGCGTGAGCGCGATCTGGCCAACCCCCGCTTGCTGACCAACGACCGCAACCACGATGTGGTGGCCGTGATGGATGCCGATGGTGAATTCGCCCGCACTTTGCCCTATGCCACCCAGCAACCCCGTCCCGTGGTGGGGGCCAATGGCCTGGTGGCGGTGGCCTGGCATCCGCAATGGGAGCGCAATGGTGGGCCGCAGGTCAATCGCCGCTTTGCTCGGCTGGCGCAGCGCCCCATGGTCGGACAGGACTGGGCCGCCTGGGTGGCCGTCAAATCGGTGGCTGCCTTGATCAGCGAGCACAGCAAAGTGTCTTTGACCGAGCAGGCCCGCCTGTTGCGTGCAGGACAGGTGGTGGTCGATGGGGCCAAAGGGCCACGGTTGACCTACCGCGCCTGGGATGGTCAGTTGCGTCAACCCGTCTTGTTGAGCCACGTCGACGGCGTGGTGGGTACGGCCCCGCTCGATGGCGTGTTGCACCCCACCGAAGTGATGGACACCTTGGGTGTCGATGAAAAAGAAAGCCCATGCAAAGCCAAACCTTGACCGACACTGTCGCACCGACATCTTTCATGCCGCATCTGGCGCGTGCCTTGCGTGCGGTGGTGGGGCGTGAAATTCACAAGTTCTTACGTCAACCCGCACGCCTGGCGTCAGCGCTGGTGCGCCCCTTGTTGTGGTTTGTGGTGTTTGCCACAGGTTTTCAGAATGTGTTTGGCGTCTCCATCATTCCGCCTTATGAGACCTACATCGAATACAAGGTTTACATGCTGCCGGGCCTGCTGGGCATGATTGCCTTGTTCAACGGCATGCAAAGTTCGCTCTCACTGGTGTATGACCGCGAGATGGGCCTCATGCGCTTGTTGCTCACCGCGCCCCTCCATCGCGCTTGGTTGCTCGGCTTCAAGCTGCTGGCGGGCACCAGTTTGTCGGTGTTGCAGATGGTGGTTTTTCTGGCGCTGGCCTGGTTGCTGGGGGTGGATGTGGCCCCGATCAACGCGCTGGCTGCTGTGCCCGCCATGGTGCTGGCGGCCGTGCTGATGGCCTCGATGGGGTTGGTGCTGTCGGTGCATGTGCGCCAACTCGAGAACTTTGCCGGGGCCATGAACTTCGTGATCTTTCCGATGTTTTTCATTAGCTCGGCGCTTTACCCTTTGTGGAAGTTTGAAGAAGCGGGTGCCGCATGGTTGTACCACCTGGCCCAATGGAACCCGTTCACACAGGCCGTTGAAACCATACGCTTTGCCTTGCATGGCCAGACCTATGCCACGGGCTGGTTGGTGGGTGGGGTGGGGACCTTGCTGTTCTTTGGTTTGGCGGTGCGCGGGTACGACCCGCAACGTGGCTGGATGCGCCAGCGTGGCGCAGCCTGAAGGCGATTGGAGTTGTTGATGCACACCGTGTTTTCCAGGCGACAGGCGATGACCGGGTTGGCTACTTTGCTGGGCGGGCAAGCTTGGGCTCAAACGGATCCGACCGGAGGGGATCCACTGGGTTCGATGCAGTGGCCGGTCATCTTGCGCAAACACATTGGCTCGGCCCCATGGGGCTTTTCTGATGCGATCGTGGTCAAGGGGCCCGAGTTTGCCGAAGATGCGATGAATGTGCCGATTTTTCTGGATGCTCGGGCGCTGGCCCGAACGGCCGGGCCGATTGACCTGATTCGCGTGGTGGCGGACCGCAACCCGATTCAGCACATCCTCGACTTTGAACCGCTGGCCAGTTGGCCGGTGCTGGCTTTCCGGTTCCGTATGGAGCAGGGCTCACCCGTGCGTGCCATGGTGCGCACGCGCGATGGCCGCTGGCATGTGGGGCACACCTGGGTCAACGCCGCCGGGGGCGGTTGCACGGTGCCTGGCCTCACACGCGCTGATGGTTCGTGGAGCCGTACGCTGGGCCAAGTGCAAGCGCGGGTTTTTCGCAATGTGATCGATGGTGGCACCCGCCTGCGCTTGCGCGTGATGCATCCGATGGACACCGGGTTGGTGGCGGGCATTCCGGCCTTTCACCTGGAACAGTTGGAACTGCGCGATGCACAAGACCAGCCTGTTTGGCGCATGGCGCTGCACGAGCCGGTGTCTGAAAACCCCCTGCTGACGCTGGAGTTGGGCGACGCAGTGCGTGGCCCTTGGCAACTGACCGGGCGCGACAACAACGGCAACCGCATCGATGAGCGGGTCAAGGCATGAGGGCAAATCGATCCCGATGGCTGGGCGCTGTCTTGATGGCTTTGTTTGCGGGGTTGAGCATGCGTGCTGCGCATGCGGCTGATCTGGCGCGTCTTGACTACCAATTGCGTCCGCGCCAGATTGCACAGGGCACTTGGGTCATTGAAGGTGCTGTGGAAGACTTCAGCCGCGCCAATGGCTGCAACATCATCAACACCGGGTTTGTGAACACGCCCGCAGGCACGCTGGTGGTCAATACCGGGCCGTCGCGTCTGTATGGCGAGCAGCAGCGCAAGGCGATTGACCAAGTGGTGTCAGGTGCAACGCGCCGGGTGGTCAACCTCAATTTGCACCCGGATTATTTTTTGGGCAACCAGGCTTGGGGCGATGTGCCGACGCTGGCGCTGCCCGGATCGCGTGCGGGCATGCAGGCCGAGGGCAAGGCCTATGAAGACAACCTGTACCGACTTTGTGGCGACTGGATGCGTGGCACCGAATTTCAGCCTGCCCGCAATGATGTGCAGCCCGGTTCATTCGATTGGGGTGGCCATGCGCTCGAATGGGTACGGCTGCAAGGCCATACCGCAGATGATCTTGTGTTGATGGACCACACCACCGGGGTGTTGTTTGCAGGTGGTCTGGTGTTTGCGAACCGCGTGCCCACCGTACCGCATGCCGATTTGCCCCGTTGGATCAGCAGCTTGCAGGAAATTCGTCGCTGGATTGTGCAAGGCAAGGTCAAAACCGTGGTGCCCAGCCATGGGCCCGTGCATGCGGGTTTGCAGGGTGTGGACCAGACCCTGGACTGGTTGCAGTGGTTGGATGCCCGTTTGCAAAGCAGCGCAGCGCAGGGTCTGGATTTGTCCGAGGTGCTGAGATTGCCCATTCCGGATCGATTTTTGGCATGGGCAGCCTTGCGAGCGGAGTATGCGCGCAACGTCACCACTTTGTATCCCCAATACGAAACTGATCAGTTCAAGATGCAGACTGCTCCGGCTGTCACAAGCCGTTGATCCAAATTTGAACACTGTCGGTCTGCTGCAGCGCTTTGAGTGTTTTGAAATGGCCGTAGACCGTGCCATGCATTGGGGTAATTCCTGATTTTTTGCAGCGAATGGGTGGCAGGCAGGTGGCATGCAATTTGCCTCAAAGACCCAGCACGATGCCAGCCGGGTGTGCAGTTTGATCCGGCGAGTCGTACAAATTCATCAACGCTTTGCCCGTTTCAGGAGACAACACTGTGAAACTCAAACTTTTAAGCCTGCTCGTCATGATGGCGGCGTCACAAGTCGGCGCTCAAGTCACCAATGACATGATCAGTAAAGATGCCGCTACCACCAACGATGTTCTTTCCTCCGGGTTGGGCACACAAGGTCAGCGCTTTTCTCCACTGACCGACGTCAACGCCAAGAGCATCAACAAACTGGTACCCGTGTGGTCCATGTCGTTTGGCGGTGAAAAGCAACGTGGTCAGCAATCACAGCCGCTGATCCACAACGGCAAGATGTTTGTCACAGGCTCTTATTCCCGCATCTTCGCGCTCGATGCCAAGACCGGCAAGAAGCTCTGGAAATACGAGCACCGTCTGCCCGAAGGCATCATGCCTTGCTGCGATGTGATCAACCGTGGTGCCGCCTTGTTTGACAACCTGGTGATCTTCGGCACTCTGGACGCCCAACTCGTTGCGTTGGACCAGAACACCGGCAAGGTGGTGTGGCGCGAGAAGATTGATGACTACTCTGCGGGTTACAGCTACACCGCGGCACCTTTGATTGCCGATGGTTTGTTGCTAACCGGTGTGTCCGGTGGAGAATTTGGTGTGGTGGGCCGTGTGGAAGCGCGTGATCCCAAGACCGGCAAAATGGTCTGGACACGCCCCGTGGTCGAAGGCCACATGGGTTACAAAGATGGCAAGGAAAACGGCATCACCGGTACCACCAACGCCACTTGGCCTGGCGATACCTGGAAGACCGGTGGCGCAGCCACCTGGCTGGGCGGCACCTATGACGCCAAAACAGGGCTGGCCTATTTCGGCACCGGTAACCCCGGCCCCTGGAACAGCCACCTGCGCAAGGGTGACAACCTGTACTCCACCTCGACTGTGGCCATTGATGTCAAATCTGGCCAAATCAAGTGGCACTACCAAAATACCCCCAACGACGGCTGGGACTATGACGGTGTGAACGAGTTCATCACCTTCGACATGGACGGCAAGCGCATGGGCGGCAAGGCCGACCGCAACGGTTACTTCTATGTGAACGATGCCACCACAGGCAAACTGGTCAACGCCTTCCCCTTCGTGACCAAAACCACCTGGGCCAACGGCATTGACCTGAAAACCGGCCGTCCCAACTTTGTGCCTGAAAACCGTCCTGGCGACCCCACAGGTGCTGGCGGTGATGGCCAAAAGGGCAAGTCCGTCTTTGCAGCGCCAGGCTTCCTGGGTGGCAAGAACCAGATGCCCATGGCCTACAGCCCCAAGACCAACCTGTTCTATGTGCCTTCCAACGAATGGGGCATGGAAATCTGGAACGAGCCCGTCACCTACAAAAAGGGCGCGGCTTATCTGGGTGCTGGCTTCACCATCAAGCCTCTGTATGACGACTACATCGGTGCCCTGCGCGCTGTGAACCCCAAGACCGGCAAGATTGAGTGGGAAGTCAAGAACGAAGCCCCTCTGTGGGGTGGCGTGCTGGTGGCGGGAGACGTGGTCTTCTGGGGCACACATGAAGGCTACCTGAAGGCCGCTGATGCCAAGACCGGCAAAGTGGTCTGGCAGTTCCAGACCGGTTCGGGCATCGTGGCACCTCCCATCACCTGGAAAGAAGGCAACGACCAATACGTGTCCGTGGTCTCTGGCTGGGGCGGTGCGGTTCCGCTGTGGGGTGGTGAAGTGGCCAAGAAGGTCAACTTCCTCGAGCAAGGCGGCTCCGTCTGGACCTTCAAGCTGATGAAGTAAGGCCAGGACCGACCATGAAGTGGATTTCTTCAAACTTCAGGTCGGTCATCTCTGTCGCCCCGGTGCTTGCATCGGTGGCGGTGGCCCTCACCACGGCCTTGGGCTGTGGTGCGGTCCAAGCCGATGACCGCCCTTTTTTGCGTACCACCAGTGCCGTGGTGGAAGACGATGATGAGCGTGTGTTTGAATTCACCGCCACCCATGTGACAGCCAAGAAGCAGCGCAGTACTTCTGTGCAGCTCGAATACAGTTTTTCACCCACTTTGAGTGTGGAGTTGGAACTCGGGCACCAGCGTGACCGTATCGAGGGTATTTCAGAACGCGAGCAAGGACTGGGTTTGCGCATGTCGTGGATCGATCCGGCACGCGAGGGCTGGGGCTTGGCGACCAAGTTCAGCGTTGAGCGTGAACGCGAATCGGGTGACGAATGGGCCCAACCGCAGTGGAGCGGTGTGATGGCTTTTTCGATGCCTGTGGCTGACAAAAGTGTCTGGGTGCATGCGAATCTGGGGGCGCGTTATAACCCTGAAGAAACCGGTTCAAAGCGTTGGACTGGCTTGTGGTCTTTGGGGGCTGAAAAACCACTTAATCGCCGAACCTCGCTGTTTGTCGAAGCGGCAGGTGCCAGCGATGGCCGTGACCGCATCGCCCAAGTGGGTCTGCGCCAATGGGTTCAACGCGAAAAAGTGGCGATCGATGTGGGTGTCGGACGCCAATTTGCCAACGATATTCGGGGGAATTTCCTGGCCATCAGCTTGTCGCTGTATGACCTGAGTTATTGATCCCATCCATTGAACTGAGAAAAACATGTTTGAAAAATTTGGGTCTCGAAATGGCGCTTGGGTATTGCCCTTGCTGTTGGCCTGTGCGCCTGTGATGGCTGCCGATCCGGCTGCTTCGGCAGACGCTCTGGCGCAAAGCAGCGGTTGCTTGTCGTGCCATGCCAGAGCCGAAAAAATTGTCGGCCCCGCCTTTGTCAGCATTGCCGACAAATACAAAGGTGACAAAGATGCCGCAGCTTCACTGGCTCAGTCGATTCAGAATGGTTCGCGTGGCAAATGGGGCCGTGTGCCGATGCCTGCTCACCCCAGTTTGAGTCAGGCGGATCTCAAAACCCTGGCGCAATGGGTTTTGGCCACCAAACCCTGAAGTTTCTTGGGCCCGCATGCCAGCTGCGCTGGCGAGCGGCGTGATCAGGGCAGCATTTCGGCGCTCAGCAGGCCCCCGAGCAAGAAACCTGCTGACACATGTTCTTCCCGCTCAAATTTCACCAGTCCCACGTTCTGGCAATACCATTCCCGGCTGATCAGGGGGACATCAGAAAAGCCATTGACAGGGTCGGTGTACAGGTTGAGATGCCCGGTGCCGATCACTTTCATGCACGGCGAGAATTTCCGGCCCTGTGCGGTTGTGACGGTGTCGTTGACCGACTCGATGCGCCAGTTCATCAGGGTGCTGTGGCTGTACTTGAGTTCTCGTGGATATTCATTTTTGCGTTGCAGCAAATAGGGCACAGTGGGCGTGCTCCACTCGGTGCCCACTTGGTAGGGCGCTTTGATGACCCAGCGCTGTGGGTGGTCGGCTTGTGGCTCCCGGTCCAGATCAGTTTGGAGTGCGACGCGTCGAACCCCTTTGTCGTCGACCTTGAAGATGTAGGCCACGCCTTGTGAATGGTGGCGTGACATGAGCTGTTCACCCTCAAATTTGACGGGACCTTGGGTGCGCAGTGTCCATGTTTCGCTCTCGTGAGCCACGTCGCCGCTGTAATTCACGGCATAACGAACTTCATCGCCCGCGCGCAACGGAAACCATTCGGGACCGGTCGAGGGGGTGCACCCCCACAGCATGGCCACGGTCAATGCTGTGATGGCCCGTTTGGGGGCAAGGTGCCACCCACGCAATAGTTGATGTCGCATCGGGTATGCCTGATTGGGGGCGGTTGGGCTCATTTTTCGGGCAACTGCGCACGGGGCAGGTCACTCAGTTTGATTTGAACTTTGTCATCGCTGCCTGGTCTGAGCCACGGTAACCCGCCCTGGCCTCTGCGGGGTTCGGTTGTGCCGATCTGGGTGTTGCCGTCGCGCGCTTTTTTGATGCCATCGCCCAGAATTCGGTGCAGGTCCTTTTCGTAAGGCAGGCGGTGCACGCGTGGCAGATCTAGGGCCTGGTGGTCCTTGAGTTCATTGACCCAGATGTAGATGGCACCGGGGTGGTGTCGGGCCGGGCTGGGTTCATCAAACACGGCTGACAGCAACACAAAGCGGGGTGGCAGCGCATCGTCGGCAGGCCAGCCCGCGATGCCACGCAGCACCTGGTTGTGCAACAAGAAAAATCCACTGACCACCACGACCATGACGGCCTTGAGCAGCCAATGCCAACGCGTGGCCAGGCACAGGCACAAGAGTAAAAAAGCGAGCAAGGCATAGGCAATGCCCAGCCAAAGCAGTTCGGTGGTGGTAGTGGGGATCATGGAGTGGGGTGTTTCATCAAAGCTCAGATGCCTGAGCGCATCACGATGGGTTTGGGGTTGGTGTTCACGTCCAGCACTTGGCCGTTGTCATCGATCGCAAAGCGCACCAGGGTGCGTTCTTCACCTTTGGCCCCGATTTGTTGGGTGCCGGTGAAGACGATTTCGGCCTGGGGGTTGATTTTGACCACGGTCACGGTCGCATCCACAGGCAGCTGGTTGCGGCTTTCGTAATAGTGGGCGTTGACCACGTACTCGCCTGCCACCAGGCCGCGCAGCGTGACGATCTCTTGCCGGGCTGCACTGGTCACGGTTTTGCCATTGACCACCACCGAGTTGTTCTTGTCGCCCCGGTCGTCCCGGTCCAGGTGCAGCATGCCCACATCGCGCTGGCGAAACCACAAGACCTTGCCGCCCGGCTCCAGCACCCAGGTGTCAATGTCGTTCGGGTTGTCATCGGGCCATGAGACGGTGATCATGAATTCGGCTTTGGCGGGTACATCGCCGGCTTTTTTGGCTTGGGGGTTGAAGGACAACAGGGCGATCACGAAACAAAACACGAACGCGATCAGCATGTTGAACAACATGTCATAGAAAGGATCGGTCTCGGTGTCGCGCGTGCTGCGCCCGATGCTCATGAAGTGGCCTTGTCCGAGGTTTCGGTCATGGCACGTGCTTCACCGAGGGTCAGGATCTCGGCCACCAGGCCATCGGCAAACCGGTCAATGCGCATGAGCTGCAAGCCCAGCAAGATGTTGGCTGCCAGGCCAGTGATGGTGGTCAGCAAGGCGATGCCCAGTCCACCCGTCAGGCTTTTGAGCATTTGAGCCGATTGCTGCGGATCAAAGCCGTCCATGCGCCCGAGTTCGAGAGCCAGCACCGAAAAGCCGATCACCTTGCCCAGCAGCCCCAGTTTGAGCTGGATGCCGTTGAGCCACCAGGCCATTTCTTGTGGGCCATGGGCTTTGTCACTGAGCACTTGTTGCAAGATTGCTTTGTCGGTGAGAGGGTGCGCTCGTGCTCGCAGGTAGTCCTGCGCCCAGTTGTCTGCTGTGGCTTGCTGGCCGGTGGATGGGGCCGGCAGGGCATGCCATTGCTGCCCCAATGTCCAGCTGCGGTGCCCGGCCCACAATGAACAGCCCACAAACAGCGCCACGATGACAAGGGTCAGTCCGGTCGGGTCGGCCTGGACCAAGCGGTGCCACAGGCCATGCTGCCACATCACGCTGGCGGCAAAAAACAGCAAACCCATGAACGCCAGCCACAGCAGGAACAAGCCTTGCGGCGCACGCTCCAGCGACAAGCTGGGGGCCGAGATGCCCGGCAGGCGCTTGACCAGCAAAGCACCCCACATGCGCTGATGCCAGTGATTGAACGGGTGAGCGAGAGGGTTCATGTGGGGGAATGTCTCCGCAATATCGGGGTTGGCACGGTGGCTGCTGCATGTGCGAACATGTCACGCAGTTTGCGTCACCTCTTTCAATTGAGCAACAAAAGTGCCACCTGTTTTTGACATCTCCATGCCTTCAACCAGCCCACTGTGTGCCATGTCGTGCCGGGGGTGTTCCAGATTGGAGCAGTGGTGTCGGTGTGCTGTGACAATCTTTCAGCGCGTGAGTGCCATCCGGTGGGCTCTGGCCTTGTTGACGGGCGTTTGGGTGGTGTCGGCACAGGCGGTATCGCCCGTGTGTTCTTTGCCGCAAAACCCACTGGAAACGGTTTTGCCGGGCATTCAGGTCGCGCACGGTGATTGGCCGACCAAGGCGGAGTATGGCCGCGTGGCCACCACCGTGGTGCTGGGCCAGGGGCCGCAAGTGACGGTAGTCGATCCCGGTCCCACACGCCAAGTCGGGAAAATCTTGCAAACGGCATTGCAATGTCAGCATGCCCGTGTGACGAGACTGATCAACACCCATGCCCATGCCGAACAGGTGTTGGCCAACAGTGCGTTTGCTGTGCCTGTGGCCGCAACCCATGGCACAGCCCAGGCCATGACGAAACGCTGCCCTGCCTGTAAGGCGGCGATGGCGGCAGAGTTGGGTTCGCGTGCTTTGCAAGGCACACGCATCGTGTTACCTCGACAATTCTTGCAAGATGGACAAATCCTGAACCTTGGCGGCCGACGCTGGCTGGTGATGGACATGCCGCATGCCCACACCGAGAGTGATCTGGTGCTGTGGTCGCCGTCCGAGAAAATTGCCATCGTCGGGGGCCTGGTGGACGGGCGTTGGCCCGTCTTGGCACAAGGCAGTGTGTTGGGCTGGTTGCAGGCTTTGTCGCAATTGCAGGCCTTGTCGCCCGATTGGCTGGTGGGTCAGCATGTGGTGCGTGGGCCGGGGCAGGTTCAGACTGTTTTGATGCGCCAACAACACTATTTGTGTGGTTTGGTCGAGCACGCTTGGCGCAGCATGGACCTGGGTCTGTCAGAAGCCGAAGGGGTGCAGGCGTTGGCACCACCAGCCGGGTGGCCAGTGACCACGGCACAGCAAGCGCCTGAATGGCAGCGACAGCACGTGTTCAACCAGTTGCGGGCCTGGCGCGAAATCGAGCCTTTGTGGATGGCCCGCAAGCCCTGGCCTGCGCTGTGTGATTCAGCCCCAGACGTCAGGCGGTAACTGCTCTTTTTTGCGGTAAATCGTGTTGCGCGAAACCCCGAGCAATTTGGCGGCGGCCGACACGTTGCCCTGGCATTGGCGCAAGGCATCCGTCATGGTCTGCAAGGCCACATCATGCAGCCGGGGGGCGACTGGCGTCGACGTTGACGGGCTCATGCACAACGCGTCAGCGTGCGTGTTTTCGGGTGTCGTTGACACGGCATGGGCAGTGATTTGAGCTTGGGTCACTTCGAAGCGCGCAGGCAACGGCATGCCCAGCGCCGCTTCTTCAAAAGGCAGCGGCTCAATGGCGGCGCTTTGCATTGGAAGCTGACGCACTTCTTCGAGAAAGTCGTCGGGCAGATGCTCCAGACCGATGTCGCCACTGTACCCGACCATCACCACCGCCGTGCGCAGCAAATTGTGCAATTGGCGGAAGTTGCCAGGCCACCTGTATTGCATGAACAGGTCCATCACAGCCCTGGAAATCTGAATCTTTTGCCCGGTCTCGCACAGGTTGAACAGGATCTTGTTGGCAACGGTCTCAAAATCAGAGCGCTCACGAAGCGCAGGCAGCCTGACGACCAGGCCGTTGAGTCGGTAGTACAGGTCTTCGCGGAACTGACCTTGAGCGATCAGGGTTTTGAGGTTTTTGTTGGTGGCGCAAATGAGCATCACATCGACGTCATATTCCTTGCCCGAGCCCAGTGGTGTGACACGCCGCTCTTGCAGCACGCGCAACAAACGTGCTTGCAGTTGCGTGGGCATGTCGCCGATTTCATCAAGGAACAGTGTGCCGCCGTGGGCCATCTGGATTTTGCCGGGAGCCCCTCTGCGCTTGGCACCCGTGAAAGCACCTTCCTCGTAACCAAAGAGTTCGGATTCGATCAGTGTTTCGGGAATCGAGGCGCAATTGATCGACACAAAAGGCCGCCGTGCGCGGGCCGAATCGTTGTGGATGGCCTGAGCCAGGATGTCTTTGCCCGTGCCGGTTTCGCCCAAAATCATGATGGGGATGTCACTGCCCTGAACCCGTTGCAGCTTGTGCAAAACGGCCGCGATCTGCGGGTCGCCCGTGTTGAGGTAATGCAAGCTTGACAGGCTGGCCCGACCTGCAGCTGCTGCAGTGGTGGCCCGGGTGGCTGGTGTGGGCGATGGGGGCTCGCCCGCTGCGTTTTCTGTGACCTGTCTTGTCTCAGCCAGGCCGCTGAACCAGGCGTTGGTGGGTTTGAGGCGGGCCTGGCAAAACACCGATACCCCGTTGTGCATGCACAGGTTGACCGGCTGGCCTGCGGCATGGCGCAGTCGGTCGTGAAATTGCGACACCGGCAGGTTGAACAAGGATGAAAAAGTGTGAGCCTGCATCGCGTTGACCGACAGCCCCAGTTGAAATTGCGCACTGCGGTTGGCAGACAGGAAGCGCCCATCTAGCGTGAAGACCACGATGCCCTCCACCAAAGTGTTCAGGAACTCCGGGCGCGAATGAAAGTGGATGCGCATCGCGTCGGGAAACACATTGGCGAACATGTGGTTCTCGATCATCTGCGCCGACATGCGCACGAGCGCCATCGTGTGCTGATGGTAGCTGCGCTCGTCGCCCGTCACATCGAGCGCACCCATGACCTTGCCATAGGGGTCAAAAATGGGGGTGCAAGAGCAAGTCAGGAATTGGTTGGCTTGCAAAAAATGGTCGCGGCCGTGAACCACCATGGGTTGACCTTCGGTCAAAGCGGTCCCAATCGCGTTGGTGCCGCGACTTTGTTCGGACCATTCGACGCCGGGCATCAGGGCCACGCGTGTGGCTTTTTCAAGAAAGTCGGCATCACCCAAAGAGTGAAGGATCAGCCCGTTGCTGGAGGTGAGCAGCACCATGCTGTGGGTGTTGGCTATTTGCTCGTAAAGTGTCTCCATCACGGGGCTGGCGTGCTGGTAGAGCAGGCGGTTTTCGTCGCGGGCGAACTCGATCTCGCGCTGTTGCAATGGCGAGAAATCAGGTTTCCCATACGCATTCAAGCCGAACGAATGACTGCGTCCGTGCGATTGCTGGATCAGGTGGCGATGGCTGTCGCTGTCGAGTGCGTACATCCCCATACTGGGGGCGCTGCGTGTGGGCATGCTGAGCATGTTGTCTCCTGACGGATCGGTCACGGCCCATATCGGCGCGTGCAGTCCGTTCAATTCTTGTGGGTACACCGACTCTGGGGAACCGGCATTGACCCCATGGTCAGGCCCGAAGCTTTCAGTTTCTTGACGCAAGTCACCTCTCCGATGCAAAAAATGTGTCGTTTTTCTACACATGCAAAAGATCGGCCAGATGAATACCGCCGTGGTGAATGCGTCAGAGGATGCAGAAATGGGAAAGGTGTCACTTTTTGGAGCATGTGACGGGTGGGGCTGGTCGGTGTGTGTGCCATTTGAGACGGTTGACCCGGTTTGCAACGGGCGCGAACATGGCACGCAATTTGCCAGTCCTGGCGCACGATTCAACCCCTCGCGAGTTCATTTCATGCACATCACTTCATCCTTTCGCCTGTTCTTGAGCCAATCCCTCATCGTCAGTGCCTTGACTCTGGCCAGTACGACCTTGTGGGCGCACGGCGATGTCACCCCCCAAGCGGTGGACACCCACACCCTGCCACAGTTGGGGGCCAAATGGCAGCCCAGCAACCCCTACAGCAGCGGACCTGCAGCCAAAGAAGCGCTGCGCATCGGCACATCGGCTTACAACCAGAACTGCGCACGCTGCCACGGTCTGGAGGCCATTTCGGGTGGCATTGCCCCTGATCTGCGCAAGATGGACGCCGATTGCACCGGCTTGGGTGACGAGCAAAAGAGGAACGCCTGCTTTGCCGAAATGGACGAGTACTATGTGGCCACCGTGCGCCGCGGCCGCACGCGTGACGGTCGGGTGTACATGCCGCCCTTTGAGAGCACGCTGAGCCAGGAAGCCATTTGGGCCATTCGTACCTATCTGGAAACCCGTCGCGAAAAATAAAGCCTGCGCGTTGCACCCGGCATGCCCCACATAACAACATCAGGAGACTACATGACCACACATCGGGTAGAGCCCACTTCTTGGATCGTGCCCACGCGCCGTCAATGGCTCAAGGCCACCACGATGGCATGCGCAGGTACCGCGTTGGGGCTGACGGCCCATACCGTGCTGGCTCAAGAATTGTTCGACTTGGAGAAGGTGCGTGCCAGCGGCGTGCTCAAGGTCGCACTCTACAAAGACAACGCGCCGTATTCGGATGGCAAAGGCCAGGAGATGGACGGTGTGGATGTGGCGCTGGCGCAAGCGCTGGCTGCTGAAATGGGGCTCAAGCTCAGTTTGTTGCCCTTTGATGCGGGCGAAAAAATGGACGATGACCTGCGCAACATGGTCTGGAAAGGCCATTACCTGGGTTACGGCCCTGCCGATGTCATGTTGCATGTGCCGGTGGACAAGTTCCTCATGGTGGAAAACCGGCAGGCCCTGATCTTTGCACCGTACTCGCGTGAAGTGCTGGTGATCTTCCATGCGCTGGACCGTTTGCCTGCCATCCAGTCGGGTCTGGATTTGCAGGACTTGCCGCTGGCGGCCGAGCGCGGCAGTGGCGCGGCCAGCACCCTGATCGGGTTTGGTGGTGGCCGTTTGCGCTCGCAGGTCAAGATGTTCAACTCAGGCATTGATGCGGCTCAGGCTGTGATCAAGGGGGATGCGGCAGCTGCGTACGTCAGCCGCGCACAGGCTGAAACTGCTTTGCGCGCATCGGGCCGATCTGCTGCTGGATTTGGCTTGACCCAGTTGACCTTGCCAGGTCTGGCCGACAACGGCTGGCCTGTGGGCATGGCTGTGAAATCCAGCAACAAGCAACTCGCACATGCGCTGGAGGCGGCGCTGCAAAAAGTGCGTGCCGATGGACGCCTGTTGGCGATGTACCGTGACCGGGGTTTGACCCTGGTGGCCCCTTGAGTGACGCATTGAGAGCAGTACCCATGAGTGTTTCATTTGAACTTTCCCACCGGCCGATGACATGGGCCATTGCCATGCTGTGTGCTTCCATGGCACAGGCTCAAACCGCAACGGCTGGGGCCGATGCGGGTGCTTTGTCCCCTGTGGTGGTGACCTCGGAGCGCGTCACGGGGGGGGCGTGGCGTACGGCCACTACGATTGATGTGGTGGACGGCGAAGTGTTGCGTGACGGGCAAGCCCAGGTCAACTTGTCTGAGGGCTTGGGGCGTGTGCCCGGCTTGGTGATCCGCAACCGGCAGAACTACGCCCAAGACTTGCAGATTTCGATTCGTGGGTATGGAGCCCGCTCAACTTTTGGCGTGCGCGGCGTGCGTTTGTTTGTGGATGGCATCCCTGCCAGTGCGCCTGATGGTTCGGGTCAGGCGGCCAATTTCCCGCTCGGCAGTGCGGACAGGGTCGAGGTTGTCCGCGGCCCGATGGCGGCGCTGTATGGTGCTTCATCCGGCGGGGCCTTGCTGCTGTACACCGAGGACGGTCAGCAGCCAGCACAATGGCGTACTGGCGTGGTCGCTGGTTCTGATGGTCTGTGGCGCGTGTCCACCCAGGCCAGTGGGCAAACAGGCAGTGCGCAGGAGCCAGGCTGGTCTTATGCCTTGGACCTGAGCCGTTTTTCCACCGATGGCGCACGCCCACAGTCGGAAGCGGACCGTACCACGGGCAATTTGAAACTCTCTCGTCAACACGATGGGGGGCGCACGGTGATTGTGGTCAATCGGCACAGCAGCGCGGCGCTTGACCCTCAAGGGTTGAGCCGTGAGGAATTCGATGCCAATCCTGCGCGAACCACCTCATCCGCCCTTGACTTCAACACCCGAAAAACCGTGGCGCAGACCCAGGTTGGCCTGGCCTTTGAGCAGGCCCTGGGGTCCGGCCATCGGTTGGAGCTGATGGGTTATGGTGGGCAGCGCCAAGTGGTGCAGTACCAATCCATCACAACCGGTGCGCAAGTGCCCGCCGGCAGCTCTGGCGGTGTGATTGATCTGGACCGTGACTATTGGGGCCTCAATGCACGCTGGCGGCATGAAGGCGACTGGCAAGGCGGACGACTCTCGCTCACCGCCGGGCTCGCGCTTGACCACCAAAACGACCAACGCAAGGGCTATGAAAACTTCATGGGCAGCACTTTGGGTGTTCAGGGCCGTTTGCGTCGCGATGAAGTCAACCGTGCCGAAACGCTTGACCCGTATCTGCAAGCTGAATGGCGTACCCAGGCGCTGACCCTGATGGGCGGCGTGCGTCATACACACACCGACTATGCATCGGTTGACCATTACATTGTGGGCACCAACAAGGACGACAGCGGCAGCAAGCGCTACCAAGCCACATTGCCTGTGGTGGGGGTGCGTTGGCAGTGGGACCCTGCCGTGCAAGTGTTTGCCAGCCTGGGCAAAGGCCATGAGATCCCCACGCTCAACGAAGTGGCTTACCGAAGCGGTGGCGTCTCGGGCTTCAACAACGATTTGAATGCAGCCCGCAGCACCAGCGCCGAGTTGGGTTTGCGCTTGCGCGCCGAGACCGTCCAATGGCGTGCCACCGCCTTTGATATCCGCACCGATGATGAAATCGTGGTGCAAAACAACACTGGGGGGCGCACCACGTTCCAGAACGCCGGGCGCACCCTGCGTCAGGGCATGGAATTGTCTGGTCAGTGGCGCACAGGGCCCATCACCTTGACATCGGCCTACACCTGGATGCGTGCGAACTACCAGGATGCCTTCATGACATGTGCCACCACCGGCTGCCCCAATGTGACGCCGCAAGTGCAAGTGCCCACTGGCAACCAGATTCCGGGTCTGCCCAAGCACCAACTGTTTGCACAAGTGGCTTGGGACACGGGTTGGGCAGGCAGTCAGGTCACGTTCGATGCCCGTCATGTGGGCAGAGTGTTCGTCAATGACTTGAACTCGGATGCCGCTGCGGCCCATACCTTGTTCAATATGGCCGTGCAATTTCGCCAGGACCAAGGTGACTGGACCCTGCGTGAGTTCATTCGAGTGGACAACCTGACGGATCGCAAACATGCAGGTTCGGTCATCGTCAACGATGGCAACAAACGTTTCTTTGAACCCGGCGCAGGGCGCAAGATCTTGCTGGGTTTGGACGTGCAGCGTCGTTTTTGACATCGGTTTTTAACGTGACGAACAGGCCCTTCGGGGCCTGTTTTTTTTGGGAGTTTTTATCCTATGAAATCATTTGCCGTACCACTTTGACGCAGTGTCACGGTCGAATGAAACACATGGGGAAAATTCAGACACGGTATTGATTCAGACTGGTGCAATGTGTGTGATTTTTTGCGCATTTTTGCGTTGGCACAAAAGCTGCGAAAACGATGTACGTCCTGCAAGACGTTCATCACTTTCTGGAGACACTCATGATCTACGCAGCACCCGGCGCTGAAGGCGCCAAGATTCAATACAAAACCCGCTACGACAACTTCATTGGCGGAAAGTTCGTGGCCCCGGTCAAGGGCCAGTACTTTGATGTGATCACACCCATCAGCGGCAAGGTCTACACGCAAGCCGCACGCTCTGACGCGGCCGACATCGAGCTGGCGCTGGATGCAGCTCACAAAGCCGCAGACGCCTGGGGCAAAACATCGCCCACCGAGCGCGCCAATATCTTGCTGAAAATTGCTGACCGCATCGAAGCCAACCTCGAAATGCTGGCCTATGCCGAAACCGTGGACAACGGCAAAGCCATCCGCGAAACGCTCAATGCAGACATTCCACTCACGGTGGACCACTTCCGTTACTTTGCTGGCTGCGTGCGTGCGCAAGAAGGCGCACTGTCTGACATCGACGAAAACACCGTGGCTTACCACTACCACGAGCCACTGGGCGTGGTCGGGCAAATCATCCCCTGGGACTTCCCGATCCTGATGGCCGCCTGGAAGCTCGCCCCTGCGCTGGGCGCTGGCAATTGCGTGGTTTTGAAGCCCGCCGAGTCCACCCCCATTTCCATCATGGTGCTGGTCGAATTGATCGCAGACCTGCTGCCCCCAGGCGTGCTCAACATTGTCAACGGCTATGGCCGTGAAGCTGGCATGCCTCTGGCCACCAGCAAGCGCATCGCCAAGATCGCTTTCACCGGTTCGACCTCTACAGGCCGCGTGATCGCTCAGGCCGCTGCCAACAACCTGATCCCCGCCACGCTGGAACTGGGCGGCAAGTCGCCCAACATCTTCTTTGCCGACGTGATGGACAAAGATGACGGCTTCCTCGACAAAGCCATCGAAGGCATGGTGCTGTTCGCCTTCAACCAGGGCGAGGTCTGCACCTGCCCATCGCGCGCCTTGATCCAGGAAAGCATCTATGACAAGTTCATGGAGCGCGTGTTGAAGCGTGTGGCCGCCATCAAGCACCAAAACCCTCTGGACACCGACAGCATGATGGGCGCACAAGCCTCCAAAGAGCAGCTCACCAAGATCCTGAGCTATTTGGATCTGGGCAAGCAAGAAGGTGCCGAAGTCTTGGCCGGTGGCGAACAAGCCCACTTGGGTGGGGACCTCGAAGGCGGCTACTACGTGCAGCCCACCTTGTTCAAGGGCCACAACAAAATGCGCATCTTCCAGGAAGAAATCTTTGGCCCCGTGCTGGCCGTGACCACTTTCAAGGACGAAGCCGAAGCCTTGGCGATTGCCAACGACACGCTCTATGGTTTGGGCGCTGGCGTGTGGAGCCGAAACGGCAACGTGGCCTACCGCATGGGCCGCGCCATCAAGGCTGGCCGCGTGTGGACCAACTGCTACCACGCCTACCCCGCACATGCGGCGTTCGGTGGCTACAAAGAGTCCGGCATTGGTCGCGAAACCCACAAGGTCATGCTTGACCACTACCAGCAAACCAAAAACTTGCTGGTCAGCTACAGCGAAAGCAAGCTGGGTTTCTTCTGATCGACTGAGTCGGTCTGCATGACAGGGGCGGAGCGATTCGCCCCTTTTTGTCTTGGATTGCAGAAGGAGATGAAGATGGTTGAACGTGTGGTGGCCACGTCCGATGCGCTGGCCCTGATCGATGAGCTCAAGGCCCAATACGGCGAGCTGATGTTTCACCAGTCAGGCGGCTGCTGTGACAACAGTGCGGCCAATTGCTATTTGCCCACTGACCTCACGATCGGGCCTTATGACGTGAAGCTGGGCGAGGTGGGCAGCGTGCCGTTTTACATCAGCAAATCGCAATACGACTACTGGAAGCATACCCAGCTGATTCTGGATGTGATCGAAGGCTCGGGTGGTACGTTCTCGCTGGAGGGGAATACCGGCAAGGCGTTTCACACGCGCTCGCGTTTGTTCACTGACGAAGAGTGGGCCGACATTGAGCCGCAGGTCTTGCGCGATCTGGCTTGATTGGCGGGGCGAACTGCAGCCTCAGCCCGGCAGGGCGATCACCACGGCAGCCAAGTCGAAAACGGCCTCTGCGGCGACATTTTTGCGCAGGCCATGTCCGGCATCGGCAAAGCCCACCAGGTGCAGACCGGTCGCCAGCTGCAGTGACACCTCGCCGGCACGGCTGGCCGCAGGCGCACGGGTCACCTGACCGGTCAAACGGTTGGCTGCTGACGCTTCGTCGGTGGGCAACTGGGCGCTCACACGGATGGCTGTGGCCTTGCACAAAGCCAACACGGGCAAGTCAGGGCGCAGGCCCAGCAATTGGGCGCTTTCGCGGGTGATGCGCGAGGTCAGGGTTTGCCCGTTGTCCAGTTGCAGTTGCACGTTTATGGCCCCCGCCACCGTGCGCAGCCGGGCCACGGTGCAGGGCAGGGTGTTGCGCATGCTGGTGCGCAGGGTCAGCGCCCCCACACTGGCGTGGAGCGGGCCAGGTTCGAGTTGCGCCACCACGGCACTGCGGGCCGCTTGCAGGCGTTCTGCGGCCAGCAACAGTTGCCGACCGGCATCGGTCAGACGGGCACCGCCGCCGCCACTGCCGCCCACGGCTTTTTCAAGCAGCGATTGGCCCGCCAGGTTGCTCAGTGTTTCCACCGCCTGCCAGGCGGCCTTGTAGCTCACCCCGGCATCGCGGGCTGCCTTGGAGATCGAGCCCACTTCCCCAATGCGGCGCAGGATGTCCAGACGCTTGTCGCTGGCCCCGTGGCCCAAAGCCTGATGCAAGAGTGGGGTGGTTGGTGTGGGTTGGGGCATGGTGTGCTTACAATCGTTATTCCGTTATTGAATAGCGAGGTGGCTTGTGTACAGACAATGGTTCGTGTGGTGGATGGCCACCTGCCTGAGCGCGGTTGCGCAAGCCTATGAGGTTCAGGTGGCAGTGGCTGCGAACTTTACCGTACCCATGCAAAAGATCGCTGCCGCCTTTGAGAAGGCCACCGGCCACAAGGCGCAACTGTCTTTTGGTGCCACTGGCAAGTTTTACGCGCAGATCCGCCATGGGGCACCGTTTGCCGTGCTGTTGGCGGGCGATGACGAAACGCCAGCGCGGTTGGTGCAAGACGGTTTGGCGGTGACTGGCAGCGCCTTCACCTATGCCGAGGGGCAATTGGTGTTGTGGAGTGCTCAACCCGGCTTGGTGGACCCGCAAGGTCAGGTGCTGCGCCAGTTGCCCGGCAAGCTGGCTGTGGCTGATCCCAAGCTGGCACCGTATGGTGCAGCAGCCATGCAGGCCCTGACGCGGCTGGGTTTGTTGCAGACGGTGAGCCCGCAACTGGTAACCGGTGAAAACATCTCGCAGACGTATCAGTTCGTCAAATCCGAAAGCGCCGCGCTGGGCTTTGTGGCTTTGTCGCAGGTCATGGTGGACGGGCGCGTTGCCTCGGGCTCGGCCTGGGTGGTGCCCAGTGCCTGGCACGAGCCCTTGCGCCAAGATGCGGTGTTGCTAAAGGCCGGGCAGGCACAGCCTGCGGCCAAGGCCTTGCTGCAGTTTCTGCGCAGCGACAGCGCCCGCCAGGTGATCAAAGCCTACGGATACCGCTTGTGACCTTGATACCCGCTTCATGGGGGCTTGGCCCTGAGACCTGGCCTGCACTGGCCCTGACGCTGAAGTTGGCCGGCGTGACCACGGTGCTGCTGTTGATGCTGGGTGCGCCGCTGGCCTGGTGGCTGGCCCGCACGCCTTCACGCTGGCGTGAACCCGTGGGGGCGCTGGTCACCTTGCCCCTGGTGTTGCCACCCTCTGTGTTGGGCTTTTATGTGCTGGTGGCGTTGGGGCCGCATGGGCCGCTGGGGCAGTTCACGCAGTGGTTGGGTTGGGGCACCTTGTCCTTCAGCTTCAGCGGTCTGGTGATCGGCTCGGTGGTGTATTCGCTGCCGTTTGCCGTGCAGCCTTTGCAAGCCGCTTTTGAAGCCATGGGGCCACGCCCGATGGAAGCGGCCATGACCTTGGGGGCTCGCCCGCTCGATGCGTTCTTGACCGTAGCCTTGCCACAGGCCCGGCATGGGGTGCTCACGGCGGCCGTGTTGAGCTTTGCCCACACCCTGGGTGAATTTGGGGTGGTGTTGATGGTGGGGGGCAATATTCCGGGGCAAACCCGCGTGTTGTCCACCCTGATCTATGGCCATGTGGAAGCGATGGAATACGCGCAGGCGCATCTGCTGGCCGGTGGCATGGCGGCGTTTGCCTTCGGAGTGTTGCTGCTGTTGGCGGTGCTCAAGCGCCGCCACGGAGTCAGGCTGTCATGAGTGATGCACTGGATTTGAAGCTGTCTTTGCAGCGCCCTGGTTTTGCACTTGATGTGCAATTGCGCCTGCCCGCACAGGGCATTTCGGTGCTGTGGGGGGCGTCGGGTTCGGGCAAAACCACGCTGCTGCGCTGTGTGGCGGGGCTCGAACGCGCCCAAGGTCGCGTGCAGGTGGGCGATGCCCTGTGGCAAGACGATGACCGGGCGCATTTTGTACCGCTGTGGCAAAGGCGTCTGGGCATGGTGTTTCAGGAAGCCAGCCTGTTTGACCACCACGACGTGCGCGGCAACCTGCACTATGGGCTACACCGCCTGCCCAAGGCGCAACAGCCTGCGGCACGCCAAGCGCTGGACCAGGCCATCGAGGTGCTGGGCATCGGGCATTTGCTTGATCGGTCCACGCAGCATTTGTCGGGCGGTGAACGTCAGCGCGTGGCCATCGCCCGGGCGCTGGCGGTGCAGCCTCGTTTGTTGTTGCTTGATGAGCCGCTGGCGTCTCTGGATGGACCGCGCAAACGTGAAGTTTTGCCTTGGCTGCATGCTTTGCGTCAGCACCTTCAGGTGCCCATGCTGTACGTGACCCACTCGGCCGATGAAGTGGCGCATCTGGCCAACACCCTGGTGGTGCTGGATGCCGGGCAGGTGCGTGCCAGCGGGCCGGTGCAAGCGGTCTTGTCGTCTGTGCAATGGCCCGTGCATCTCGGCGACGATGTGGGGGCGCTGGTTACGGGTGTGGTGGCCGGGGTCGATGCCCGTTGGGGCTTGTGCCGACTGGCTTTGCCCGGCGGCGAGCTGTGGGTGGCTGCGGTCGATGCGCCGGTGGGCACGGCCTTGCGTGTGCGTGTGTTGGCGCGTGATGTGAGCATCACTTTGGCGCGGGCCGAACAGACCAGTATCCAGAACCATGTGCCTTGCGTGGTGCAACAACTGGTGCCCCATGGCACAGGCCAGCAAGTGCTGGTGCAGCTCGATGCGCAGGGCACGCCCTTGCTGGCCCGGTTGACGGGCCGTGCGGTCAATCAGCTGCAACTGCGCCCGGGCATGCCCGTGTGGGCGCAAATCAAGGCGGTCAGTCTGGTGCGTTGATCCGGGGGCTGTTCAGCGCGCTTTCATGCGCGCCAGCATCAGCTCGGTGTTGGCCTTGCGGTCGGCGTTGACCTGCTGCATCGTGGGGCGCTCGTTCATCATCTTGATGTAGTCACGCACCGGCAGATGGGCCAAAAAGTCTTTGCCATAAATCAGTTTGGTGGCCCCCGAAACCAGCGGCAGGTGCGTCACGGCGGCGCAATCGGCCACAGTCAGGGTCTCGCCCGCCACAAAGGGGGCGAACTGGGCCAGCTGGGCAAAGGCGGCGATGTTCTTTTCCAGTTGGGCGGCGGTTTTTTCTTTGGTGGCATCGCTGATCTTGCCGCCAAAAAAGGCTTCCGGGTACAGGTTGCGCACGACCAGTTCCAGGTGCAGATCCAAAAACAGGGCCAGCTCTCGAACTTTGGCCGCAGCGAACGGATCGGCTGGCAGCAGCGGGTTTTGTGGATAGCGTTGCTCGATGTATTCCAGCATCACCGCCGACTCGCACAGGGGGCCGTGTTCGGTTTGCAGATAAGGCACTTTGCCTAAAGGGCTGGCGGCTGGATCGGTTTGCCCTACCCAGGTCAGCTCTTCTTCAAAGGGCGCGCCTTTTTCGAGCAGGGCGAATTTGACTTTGTTGTAGTAATTGCTGCCAGCAAAACCGCAGAGTGTGAGCATGATGGACCTTTCGTGAGACAACTCAAAAGCCGCAGCGTAACGGCAGCACCGGGGCTTGCGGGTCACCCAGATGACGGTGTTTGGCGCTGCACAGCCCGCATCGCTGAATGCTGTGCCCAGGCCAGCGCGGTGCAGATTGGGTGCGAGCTGGACAGTGGGCTGTGTTGACTGCGTCATAATCACGGTCCATGTCCACCTTGCAGACCTTGCGCAACGCCCAGCTGCTCACCCGCCTCGTGCTGGTGTGGTTTGCGTTGTTCATTGGGGTCGCGGTGGCTTCGCCCCTGGTCAAGCCGCAGTCGGCCGAGATGGTCTGTTCGGCCATGGGCGGCATGAAGATGGTGATGTCCGATGACGGTGCAGGCGATGCTGTCAACACCTCTTTGCATGCGGCGCTGGATTGTCCCGCTTGTCTCCCCCTGATTGCACCGCCGCAAAACTTGGAGCCGGTGGCGCTGCCCCCCGGGGGCTTGTCGCACGTCTTGCAGCCACGCCCTGCTGCCCGATTGGCCAGTTTGCTGGGGCAGCCCTGGCAAGCGCGCGCTCCTCCCGTTATTTCAGCCTGAACGTCCAGGTGGCGAAGCATGGCTTCGCCCTCAGGGGTTTCAGCGCATCTGGCGCTTGCCGCTGTTCCCGATTTTCTTAACCCTGTTCAGGAGTGATTCATGAAACGTCTCGTTTTGTCGGCGTCCGCGCTTTTCTTGTCCGTCGCCGCCATGGCCCAAGTCACCGTCAAAGATGCCTGGGTGCGTGCCACCGTGGCCCAACAAAAGGCCACAGGGGCCTTCATGCAACTGCAATCGGCACAAGACGCCAAGCTGGTGTCTGCCCAGTCACCCGTGGCAGGGGTGGTGGAAGTGCATGAAATGGCCATGGAAGGCGGCGTCATGAAAATGCGCGCGGTGCCCAGTCTGGCTTTGCCCGCTGGTAAAGCGGTCGACCTCAAGCCCGGCGGCTACCACGTCATGCTGATGGACCTGAAAGGCCAAGTCAAAGATGGTGACACCGTACCCGTGACCCTGGTGGTGGAAGGTAAAGATGGCAAGCGCCAGTCTGTCGAGCTCAAAGTGCCTGCCCGCATGGCAGCGGCCCCCGCGATGAACCACGGTGACGGTCACAAGCACAAACATTGAGCGCATTGCAGCCACTGATTTCAAGTGAAGACCACCATGTCCTGGACGATGGCCCCAATGCGCAAGCTCAGCTGGCTGATGCTTTGCGTGATGCTGTTGGGGGCGCTGGCCCCCACGGTCTCGCGTGCGCGTGCCTGGGGCCAGGGCCAAGCCGTCACATGGACAGAGGTGTGCACCACGGCCGGCACACAGCACATTCCGATCAATGCCCCATCCGATGATGCGCCGCAGCCAGGCGTTGTCCAGGTCGATCATTGCGCTTTTTGCGTGTTGGCCACCGACCGCATGGTGCCCCCGTCGGATCCGTTTGCGTGGCAAGCCATGCCCCAAGCCCCGCCTGTTCAGGTGGCGGCAGACTTCACATTCACACCTTTCACCCTGCATTGGGCGACCCAATCGCGCGCTCCCCCTGCCTGCGTCTGACCCCAGACCGTGCAGGCAGGGCACCGCCCGCCTGTTGTTCGCTGTTTCACGCCTTTGAGGCGCAGAAACAGCCTGATTCAGTCAGGAGCAGTGTGTGAAATATTTAACTCAAATTCCGGTGGATGCTTCCATCGACGTGCGTCGAGGACAGACCTTGTTGGCAGCGGGTGCCGTGGGGCCTGTGTGGCGCGTCACCCAAGGCGTTTTTAAGTTGGAACGCCCCAGTTTGGAGGGGCAAACCTTGGTGCAGTTGGCCATGCCTGGTGATCTGATTGGTGTAGAGGCGTTGTGTGCCGAGCCTTATGCGTTTTCGGTGGTGGCCTTGGTGAATGCGCAGGCGCAACCGCAAAACATCGGCCACGAACTGGCGCGCTACACCACCATGGCACAGGGCTTTTTGCAGCAGCAGCGTCAGACCTGTGAGATGCACCGATTACGCACCGGGCACATTGCCCAGCGTCTGGCCTATTTGTTGGTTGTATTGGGCAAACAGGCCGATGGCCGCGTGTTGACCGTGCCTCGCAAAGACATGCCCACGCTCAAAGATATGGCCCGCGTGGTGGACTCTACCTTTGAGACAGTTTGTCGTGAGTTGAATCAGCTGTTGCCTGAGCGCAAGCGCTCACGCACCCTGCCTTCGACGGCATGGGCAGGGGGGGAGCCTTTTGCCATGGCCGCCTGAAATCCAGAATGATGTTCAACACCATGAAATTCATGCTGCTGTTGCGCAAAACCGGTTTTGGTCTGGGCTTTATTGGGGGTGGACTGTTCATGAGCGCTGTGGTGCTTTGGACGGAACAAGCGCATGCCCATGATTTCAAGCAAGGCGATCTGGTGATCGACCATCCCTATGCCACGCCAAGTTTGGCTGGGGCGCGCAATGGCGCGGTCTACATCAAATCGTTGCGCAATCGTGGTGATGTGAACGATCGGTTGCTGGGCGCGCGCAGCGCCCTGGTGGCTCGTGTGAGTTTGCACGCCATGCAGATGGACGGCGAAGTCATGCGGATGCGTGAAGTCTCGGCCATCGAACTGCCCGCGAAAACTGCGCTGCAGATGGGCCACGCCCAGCCCAGCGGCAACGCTACGGGTTACCACCTGATGCTCGAAGACCTCAAGACCCCCTTGAAGGACGGCGATCGTTTTGACCTGACCCTGCGCTTTGAGAAGGCCGGTGAACGCACCCTGCAGATCTGGGTGCAGACCCCGCGTGGCACTGCTGCGCATTCACATTGATTTTTCTTTTCAACGGTTCATTTCACAGGAGACACACATGAACAAAACTTCCATCCTGATTGGTGCTTTGACGGCTATTTCCGTGGCCACATTGACCGCTTGCGGCGGTGGCGACAGCGGCCCCAAATCGGTCACCATCGACTTTGCAGCCATGGCGGGCACAACGCCCATCACCTGCGCGTCCAGCCTGACAGATCTGGGCAACACCAATGCAGGCGGTGGCCTCGCCGATCTGCGCTTTTACATCTCTAACGTTAAGCTGGTCAAAGCTGATGGCAGCACGGCCCCCCTGACGCTGAACAGCACCGACAACTACAACGCCACCAAAGGCAGCGATACCGTCACGTTGATCGACCTGGAAGACAAAACAGGCCTGTGCTCGGATGGCACGACGGGCATGAACAGCACCATCAAGGGCACAGTGCCAGCAGGTGACTATGTGGGCGTGAAAATGACCTTGGGGGTGCCATTGGCCATGAACCACACCGACCAAACGGCCGATGTGAGCGTGACGCCTGCGGTCATCAACAACGCGGTTCATCCAGGTATGGCCTGGAGCTGGGCGGGTGGCCGCAAGTTCACCAAAATCGAAGTCAAGAACACCTCTTGGACCGCGCCTTTGTTCACGGTGCATTTGGGTTCGACCGGGTGTACGGGCACCAATCCCGCTGCAGGCCAAGTAGACACTTGCAGTCGCCCCAACCGTGTGGATTTCGGCTTTGCCAGTTTCAACCCGGACACCCAGAAAGTAGCTGTGGATGTGAAAGCCCTGCTGTCAGGCAACAACGTGACCGTTAACCAGAACTCTGCACCTGGCTGTATGTCTGGCGCAACCGACCTGGAATGCCCGGCCATCTTTGATGCCTTGAGTCTGGACCTGACGCTCGGCACCACACTCAACAACGGTGCTAACCAACGCCTGTTCCGAGTGGCCAACAAATGAGCCACGGGCAACGCTTGATGCGGGCGTTGCTCGGCTTGGCCGGGACCACGGTGGTCGTGACCACCGTTTCCCTGTGGGGTTGTGGCGGCAACAGCGTGAGTGTGAGCGACAGCTCACAAGGCACCTGGTCCTGGGCCTTGCCGCCCAACTTCCCCACGCCGCGCGTGCCTGCAGACAACCTGATGAACGAAGCCAAGGTTGAACTCGGTCGCTTCCTTTTTTATGACCGCCGCCTCTCGGGCAACGGCACCCAAGCCTGTGCAAGCTGCCACCACCAGGACAAAGCCTTCACGGACGGGCGCGCACTGGCCATCGGCTCCACCGGAGAGATGCACCCTCGCAGCGCCCAAGGCCTGGCCAATGTGGCTTACAACACCACCCTGACTTGGGCGAACCCTTCCCTTTTAAGCCTGGAGGCACAGGCGCAAGTACCGCTGTTTGGTGAGCGGCCTGTGGAAATGGGCGTCAATGACAGCAATGTGACCGAGGTCTTGGCACGCATCCAGAATGATCCGGCCTATCCAGCCCGGTTTGCGGCGGCGTTTCCGGGAACTGCTGCACCCATCAGCTGGGGCAACATCACCCGCGCAATAGCTGCATTTCAGCGAACCTTGATTTCGGGCAACAGCCGCTACGACCAGTTCTTGCAGGGCAAGGCCACTCTCACGCCGAGCGAACAACGCGGGCTGACCTTGTTCAATAGTGAAAAAGCCGAATGCTTTCACTGTCACGGCGGCTTCAACTTCAACGACCAAGTGGTGCATGCCTCCACCCAGGTGATCGACACCCCGTTTCACAACACCGGGCTTTACAACATCGGCGGCACGGGAGCGTTTCCGCTGGGCAACCAAGGCCTTTTTGAGTTCACCGACAAACCCGCTGATCGTGGCAAGTTCCGCGCTCAGAGTCTGCGCAATGTGGGCGTGACCGCGCCCTATATGCACGATGGCTCTATCACCACACTTGAAGAGGTACTCGATTTTTACGCCGCGGGTGGCCGCATTATCACCAGCGGACCGCACTCAGGTGATGGGCGCTTGAACCCCAACAAGAGCGAACTGATCTCGCGCATCGACCTGACGGCGCAAGAAAAAGCCGATCTGGTGGCCTTCCTCAAAACCCTGACCGACCATGACTTTCTCACCAACCCCAAATTCGCCAACCCGTTCAGCACGCCTTGATCGTGCTGCGCTGGCGCTGGTCATGGCCTGCACCCTGGCAGCACCCACATGGGCGCACGATGAAAGCCGCACTGTGCCCGAAGAGCCCGGCTGGCGACTGGGCGCAGCACTGGCCTTGACCAATATCGGTGCCCGCCAGGCACTGCCCTCGCAGCGCATGGCGGGTTACCTGTTGCGTGGTGATGCGGGCGTGGACCGCAGGGCATCCAATTTGGAACACGGCGTTCTTGAAGCAGGCTGGCGATTGAACAGTCAATGGTCGGCCTATGCCGCAGCAGGCAGGCACGACAATGACCCCGCACACACCGAGGCCGCCTGGGTACGCTACGAAAGCAACTCTGGCGATGCGCAGGGCTACACCCTGCAGTCTGGCCGCATGCGGCCACAGATGGGACCGGTGATGACACAGGCTGGGCACTTGGACAAATTCACCTTGATGCCATTGACGCGGCGTGTGGCGCTGGACGGTGACTGGATGGACGATGGTTTGCAGTTGAGTGCCCGTCGTGAATGGGGCGAGTGGACAGGCCTGGCCGATGCAGGCCTGTGGCGCGTACAAAAGTTTCCGGGGAGCGTCACGGGATCGGTTGCGCCCTCATTGCACCTGGGGCTGGCGCGTGGCGACTGGCGCGGCGACGTGTTTGCAGTGGCCTTCAGCCCCGATGGTCGAGGCGCACTGGCGCAAAGCAGCAACGGTGCCCACACCCACAACGCGCCCGATTGCAGCACGCTCACCGCAGGCGTGTTGTGCTTTGCAGGCCAAACCCATGTGATGGGCAGCAGCCTGCAGTGGCAAAGCCACCAGTGGCCAGTGTCGGTGCAAGGCGCCTGGTGGTTGCGGCAGGACGATGGCAGTCTGCGCTCCGTCAATGGGCTGGCCCAACACCAGGCCAGCTACAACGGCGCATGGCTGCAGGCGTTGTGGCAGCCACTTGCCCATTGGGAACTGGGTTGGCGCAGTGAACGCACCCAGGCACGCATGAGCCTGGACGGCACCGGTGCGAGTTTGCTGGCACAGGAAGCAGGCCTGTTGGGCAGCGCCCCGCTGCGCTGTGACACCGCCATGCTGGGATGGCAGTTGCACCCACAAGTGACGCTGTCGGTCGAAGCCGGGCGTGAGCAACAAGGAGCCACGCAGGTGAACTTCACGGCGCTGCGCCTGGTATGGCGCGGGGATGTGTCGTGGTAGCGCACGCACTGACATCACTTTTCAAGGGCCGAGGCCCTATCAACACATTCCCAAGAACCATGATGAAAAACATTTCAGCAGTATTGATAGGCATCCTGTTCATGAGCAATGCCTTAGCTCAGGACAAAGTCCCTCTCTTCATCAATTTGGCCAGTGAAGGACTCCGTGCCACGATGGCTTTGACATTTGGCACCCGCCAGCTGGAGCAAGGTCATCCGGTCACCTTTTTCATCAATGGTGAAGGTGCTCGCCTCGTGTCTCGCGCCCATGCCGCGCACTATCGCCAGCAACAGGAAATGATTGAAAACCTTCTGGATGGCGGAGCAGTCATTCTGGTCGCACCCATGTTCATGCAGGAAAACGGCGTCTCAGCCAAAGACTTGATGCCCGGCGTGACGCTCAGCACACCTCAAACAGGCAGCAGCTATTTGTACAAACCCCAGGCTTTGACCTTAAGTTGGTAGACCAAAAATCACTGCAAAATGAACTGGTATAGCCTTCCGAGGAGGCCTTTGCTGCTTGGGGTCGCCCGTGCTGACGCTGGCTTGATGGCTAGCCATGGGTTACACCCATGGCATCTCAACAGCAACGTCTGCGCAGTCACCTGGTTCAGTCCACAGTGCCTACGGACCGGAGACTATCCTTCATCACGCGGTGCAAGGGTTTTGACATATTTGCCATAATTAGTGATGCCTTCACTTCGCTCACAACTGTCTCACCTGGCCCGCCTTGTGCTGGTCTGGTACGTGCTGTTTGTGGGGGTGTCGGTTTTTGCGGCCACGCTGCAGCCCAAAACCATGGACGTGGTGTGTTCGACCATGGGCATCATGAAGGTGGTGGTGCAGGGCGAGGGCGATGAGGCCCAGGTGAGCACCAGCATGGACTGCCCGCTGTGCGCGCACGCCACGCCTGCCCTGCCACCGCCTACTGTAGCTGCATTGGTCCATGTGCCCGATGCCCGCTCGCACATCGTGCAGCGATTGCCCGCAGCCGTGCTGATCGCACGCACGGCCCCGCCATTGCCTTCTCGCGGGCCGCCTGTTTCCCATTGATCCCTGTTTAACCGAGTCAGCGCCTCAGGGTGCCTGGCGCTTGTGTGCATTGCTGCCCTGCGCGTTGGCAATGACGGATCCATTTGAAACATGTCATGAAAAATACCTTCTCTCTTTCTCCTTTGTCTTGGGCCGTGTTCGGCCTGTTGGCCAGCTTGAGCGGCCATGTCGTCGCCCAAGCTGCACCCGAACTGGACACCATCGTGGTGTCAGGCTCACGATCGGAAACCAAACTGTCCGAAACCCCTGTGTCCATCGGTTCGGTCAGCCGTGCCCAGTGGGATGCCGACAAACCCAAATCGGTGGGCGAGATCATCAACCGCATACCCGGCGTGCATTGGAATGACCTGGGCAATGAGCAGCACAGCATGGCCATTCGCCAGCCGATCAGTACCAATGCGGTTTACCAGTATCTGGAAGATGGCATTCCGATCCGTCCGTTGGGGGTGTTCAACCACAATGCCCTGAACGAAAACAACATGAACGGCTCGGGCGGTGTCGAGGTGGTCAAGGGCGCAGCCTCGTCGTTGTATGGCAGCAATGCTGTGGGGGGGGCGGTCAACTTCCTCACGCAAAAGCCCTCGCGCACGCCGACAGGGTACTTGGGCATTCGCCATGACAACACCGATGGTTTTACCCGCGTGGATTCGGGTGCCAGCAACACCTGGGGCGATTTGGGTTTGCGCTTTTCGCACTACAGCTCGCACCGTGATCACAACAACTGGCAGCAGTACAGCGGTGGCAAAAAAGATTCGTTCACCCTGCGTGGTGACTACGCCCTGGGTGGTGCAGCCTGGTTGAAAGCCTCTTTGGTGCACACGAATCTCGAGTCGGACACCCCTGGCAGTTTGTTTGAAAACGACTTCCGCACGAATCCCGGAAAAAGCATCAACACTTTCACCTGGCGCAAAGACAAAACCACCCGTGCCAATGTGGCCTGGGAGGGTGAACCCACCCAAGGTGGTCTGACCACGGTGACGCTGTTCGCCCGCAACAACGACCATGGCCAGTTGCCCAATTACACGATCTCGGGTTGTTCGGGAGCGACTTGCAAGGGCACCCTCAACAACAACCACGTTGAGTCTTTGGGTGTGGATGTCAAGCACGAGCAGAAGTTGCCATGGTTGCGTGCACGCCTGGTCACAGGCCTCTACACCGACCGCAGCCAAAACGATTACGTGTCAGACAACCTGGCGATCGCGCGCGATGTGCCCACAGGGCGTTACATCAGCTACACCCTCAACAGCGTGGGCAACCCCAGTGGCGTGCGCAATTACGGTGCAGGCATTGCCAACGATGCGGCCTTTGCGCAACTGGAATTCAGCCCAGCAGCGCAACTTCGTGTTGTGGCGGGCGGACGCTACGACAGCATTCGCTATGACTTCAAAAACAATTTGACGCCAGGTGCCAACTATGGGGCGGCCAACGAGGTGCGCAGCTTTGCCAAGTTCAGCCCCAAGCTGGGTGCAACCTATGCCTTCAGCCCCACCAGCAGCTTGTACAGCAACCTGAGCATGGGCTTCACGCCGCCCGAAGTCAGCCAGTTGTATGGCAAGACCGCGATCCCTGAATTGAGCTCGGCGACCTATGACAACGTTGAAGTGGGCTGGCGCGCCTTGTTGGCCTCGGGTGTTCGGCTGGACTCGGCGCTGTACCACCTCAGCGGCAAGGACACCATCGTGTCTTACACCTCGGAGATCGGCAACAGCTTCAACAAGAACGCCGGCAGCACACGCAGCCGCGGATTGGAGTTGAGCTTGAACCAGGATTTGCGTGAATGGGATTGGCGTGTGGGGGCGACTTGGGCCGAACACACTTTTGTGTCTTACCGCGTGAGTGACAAAACGAATGCCATAGAAGACTATTCGGGCAAAGACATGCCGCAGGCACCCAACCACACCATCAATGCGCAAGTTGGCTGGAAATTCACCCCGGCATCGCGTGTCGCATTGGGGCTGGTCAAGCAAGGCAGCTATTGGATGAACAACGCCAACACGGTGCGCTATGCGGGGCACACCTTGCTCAACTTGACGGCCAGCCACAAGCTGCCAGATGGCTGGGAAGTGTGGGGCCAAGTGCGCAACCTGACTGACAAGTTGTATTCGGACAACGCGTCCAGCAATTACAAAAGTGGCGCTTACACCCCCAACACGCAAAACACCTATGCTGCGGGTGCGCCGCGCAGCGTGATGGTGGGCTTGACCAAATCGTTGGGGCACCGCTGAAATCAAACCTGGCTTGCGACGATGTGTTTCAAAGCGACAAGATCCTCGCAAGCCAGGATGAGCCAGTTACTTTGTTGAGAACCTCATGAATATTTTGAAATGTGGGCGCTTCGTTTGGACTTTGACGCTGGCTTGGCTGTGTGCTCCGCCGCCAGCGGGGGCGCAAGAGGCCGTCAAAGAAGCTCCAAAGTCCGCTGCAACTGCAAGGCACAGCCATCAACGCCCGCAATTGGCCATGGGAGCGGCCATCGCACCCGATAGCCGCTTGTGGGTGGTGGGTCTCAATGAAAAAGCGCAGCTTTTTGTACAAAGCACCCCCTTGGGGGGCACTTTGCAGTGGAGTCCGGCGCGCATTTTGGACACGGGCAAAGACCTGATTGCGGCCGATGGAGAAAGCCGCCCCAAGATCGCGTTTGGCCCGAACGGTTGGGCGGTGATCAGCTACACCATGCCGCTGGCCAAGCCCTACACCGGCTTCATCCGAATGTTGCGCAGCAGCGATGGTGGGCAAACCTTCAGTGCGCCCTTCACGGTGCACCAGGACCGCCAGGAGATCACCCACCGTTTCGATTCGGTGGCATTTGATGCGCAAGGTGTGCTGCATACCTTGTGGGTGGACAAGCGTGACCAGCCGCCAAAAGGCTCGGCGCAAAAATATGCGGGTGCCGCGATCTACCGCAACGAGTCCAAAGACGGTGGTCAGACCTTTGGCCCTGACACCAAAGTGGCGGACCACTCATGCGAGTGTTGTCGCATTGGCCTGGCCCGCAATCCGCAAGGGCAGTTGCAAGCCACATGGCGGCATGTTTTTGATGGCAACATTCGCGACCATGCCTTTGCGCGTGTGGGCGCACCAGTCAATCGCATCAGCCGCAGCACGCACGATGACTGGCAGATCAATGCCTGCCCGCACCACGGGCCCGGATTGGCGCTCCATACAGACGGGCTTTCAACGGGCTACCACACCGTTTGGTTTGGTATCCGCAAAGTGGATGGGAAAGACCAGGCTGCTGTGCGTTATGCGCGACTGGATGCACAAGGCGAGCACTTGCCTGAGACCGTGCGCGTGTTGCCGGATGCACGGGCCGAGCATGCCGATGTGCTGGCCGATGGCCCCCATGTGGCGGTGGTCTGGCGTAGCAGTGAAGGTGCCGCGACGTCACTCAAAGCCTGGCTTTCCACCGATGGTGGGCAAAATTTCACGCTCAAAACCCTGGGCGAAACCACAGGCTACAACGACCACCCACGCTTGGCCCAAAGTGGTTCGCGCATGGTGGTGGTGTGGCGCAACACACAGGAGACGCAAGTCCATGAACTCCATTTTTAAAACCGCGGCACACGCGGTGTTATCGGCCGCATTGAGTCTGGGGGCATCAGGGGCAGGGGCGCAAGCCCACCACCATGAACAGCTGTCAACCCAAGCCAAGGCCCCTGCTCAGCGGATGGTGTTGCCGTTCGATGAAAAAACCTGGACACATGCACTGCAGCATGGCCCTCGCCCTGCAGCTTATTTGTTCACGACTTCGTATTGCAGCACCTGTCCTGCGGCTTTTGCGGTGCTGCACAAAGCGGTGCAACAGCGCAAGGACAAACCCGAGCTGAATGCCGTCATGATGGATGTGACGGGCCCGCAGGCATGGCGACATGCCGTGCATTTCAAGGGCATGACGCAGCTGTATGCGTTTGACGGGTTTGAGCCTGCCATTCGTCAGGCGGTCGATCCGGCCTGGCCCAATGTCACGCCCTATGTGGTGCTGCTGGACGTGCAAGGTCAGACGCAAAGGGTGATCGGTCCGCCCACCGCTGCGATGCTCCAACGGTGGTTGGCCGCACATTAAGTGTTTGCCAGTGCGTGTCCAGAAAGTTTCATCGTTTAAGCTTCGCTCATCACCCCCTTTGAGGAGACACCATGAGCGACGCCTTCGGCTTTGGCAAATTTGTTCCCGGTTTTGACTTTTTGCAAAACCTGTCCAAGTCAGCGACCCAGGCCGCGCCAGCGGCGGGGGCCATCCCGGGCATGGCCAGCTGGGTGGCCCCTACGCTGAGCATCGAGGAAATCGACAAGCGCATTCAGGAGCTCAAGTCGGTGCTGTTCTGGCTGGAGCAAAACACCACCGCGCTCAAGGCCTCCATCCAGGCGATGGAAGTGCAAAAGATGACCCTGTCCACGTTGCAAAGCATGAACGTGAACATGAGCGATCTGGCCAAGGCTTTCACGGCCAAACCACCCACTGCATCGGCCGCGGCAGACGCCTCGGCGGCGTCCATTTTTTCGGCCAAGCCTGCACCAGCCCCGGCGCCTGAGCCGACCGCTGCCCCCGAGGCGCCCAGCGCACAGACCCCACCCGAAGCACCGGCTGCAGCAGTGGTGCCAGAGGCTGAGCCAGAAGCGGCCGCCAAGCCAGCAGTCGACCCGATGCAGTGGTGGGGTGCATTGACGCAGCAGTTCCAGGACATCGCCTCGGCGGCCATGAAAGACGTGGCCAGTGAAGCCATGAAGGCGGGCATGGTGGCCAAAAATGCGGCCACCAGCGCGGCCAAATCCAAAACCGGGGCGGCCAAAGCTGCGCCCAAATCTGCCACCAAAACAAGCCCGACAGCCAAGTCGGCAGCCCGTCCAGCTGCGGGCAAAAAAGCGGCCCCAGCCAAGTCGGCGGCCAAGACCGTTGCCCGCAAAGCGCCCGCTAAAAAACGCCCTGCCGCATGAAGCTGTTCCCGTGTGGCCACGCCACCCACCCGCAGTGGCGCATGGCTGCGGACCTGGTGCTGGCCCAGTTGCGGGCACAGATGACCTTGCCTGGCTATGCCCGCCAGCCCCGGCTGGCACTGGTTTACATCACTGACCATTACGCCCAGGTGGCCCAGGCCTTGCTGGACCACCTGCGCCAGGCCTTGCCGGACGTGACCGATTGGTCCGGCACCGTGGGCGTCGGGGTTGCGGTCAGCCAGGCCGAGTACTGGGACGAACCGGCGCTGGCTGTGTTGTTGTGCGATCTGCCGCCAGAACACTACCGGGTGTTTTCGGGCGTGTCGCCCTTGCCTTCGGGTTGGGCCGATGCAGCCTTGGTGCATGCCGATCCGGCCACCCCTGATCTGCCCGAGTTGCTGGCGGATCTGGCGGGCCGCACACAGCAGGGGTATCTGTTTGGCGGGCTGTCATCGAGCCGGGGCCGCAGCGTGCAGTTTGCTGTCAAAGGGGCGGACCATCCTGACCATGGTGGCGTGTTGGACGGCGGGCTGAGTGGTGTGGCTTTTGCACCCCAAGTGGCCTGGTTGTCTCGCGTCACCCAAGGCTGTCAGCCTGTGGCCCCCGAGCGTGAAATCACGCAGGCCGAGCGCAACACGGTGTTGGCCTTGGCGGGTGAGCCCGCGCTCGATGTGATGCTGGCCGATTTGCAAGTCAGCCTGAGCGCGCCACAGCAGGCCATTCCGGTGGTGCGTGCCACTTTGGTCGGCCTGAGTCCGGCCGGACAAGCCGGGGTCGGGCGTACCGGCCATCTGAGCAGCGATGTGCGGGTGCGCCACATCATTGGCCTGGACCCGGGTCGTCAGGGCGTGGTGGTGGCCGACATGGTGGAACCCGGCATGCGCCTGACCTTTGTCCGTCGTGACGTGCAGGCCGCCCGTGCCGACCTGGTGCGCGTGTGCGCCGAAATCCGCGAAGCGCTGGAGCCTGAGCTGTTGTCCATTGAGGCCATCAACGCCTTGCGCGATGACCCTTTGCCAACCACGCCGCAGCCGGGCAAGCGCATTGCGGGGGCGGTGTATGTCAGTTGCACCGGGCGGGGCGGTGCCCACTTTGGCGGCCCGAGCGCCGAAATGCAGATCATTCGCCACGCTTTGGGCGATGTGCCGCTGGTGGGGTTTTATGCCGCTGGCGAGATTGCTCGGCATCACCTTTATGGCTACACCGGGGTGTTGACGGTTTTCACGACCGATTGAGTGCAGCAGGTCGGACCTTCAGGTCCGACTCTGTTGGCCATGACATCCAAACTTGTCGGGGCTGAAGCCGCCGACCTACGAGGTCACACGCCGCGTGCCCGATCCAACTTGAACTGCGCGCGGAACTGCGAGAACTGCCCCGCGTCGAGCGACTCGCGCACTTCGCGCATCAGGTTGAGGTAATAGTGCAGGTTGTGGATCGTGGTCAGCATCGGGCCGAGCATCTCGCCGCAGCGGTCCAGGTGATGCAGGTAGGCGCGGCTGAAACCGTCACGGCCGCCATGGTCCCACGACACGCCTGAAGCTCCGGCGCAAGCATGGCAGGTGCAGGTCGTGTCCAGCGGTTGCGGGTCGTTTTTGTGGCGGGCGTTGCGCAGTTTCAGGTCGCCATAGCGGGTGAACACCGTGCCGTTGCGGGCGTTGCGCGTGGGCATCACGCAGTCGAACATGTCCACGCCGCAGGCCACGCCTTCCACCAGGTCCTCGGGCGTGCCCACGCCCATCAGGTAGCGGGGCTTGTGCGCGGGCAGGCGGTGCGGCGTGTACGCCATGATCTGCAGCATCTGCTCCTTGGGTTCGCCCACGCTCACGCCCCCCACGGCGTAGCCGGGGAAGTCCATCTCCACCAGCGCTTCGAGCGATTCCTGACGCAGGTTTTCAAACATGCCCCCCTGCACGATGCCGAACAGGGCGTTGGGGTTTTG
>JACCEE011128170.1_pt1 | contig 48165 bp, 40 predicted proteins | sample 7449931 | NCBI WGS metagenome assembly JACCEE01 (sample SAMN15323457, study PRJNA562643) | freshwater metagenome | isolation source: river surface water | place: USA:Blue River Watershed | collected 2017-08-19 | reverse complement strand
TTTCCCATTGCCTAACCGCGTGAGTCAGCATCAGGTTGGAGACCGTAAATCCGGTTAAACCTGCCTTGGGTTTAGCACCGCGACCGGTAGCACCTTCATCGCGAATCTCGCCACCGGCGCCCGTTGATGCACCGGGAAATGGAGAAATGGCGGTCGGATGATTATGCGTCTCGACCTTCATCAATATGTGCGTCAGCTCATCTGATGCACGATACGTACCGCCTTGATCAGCACGCGCATAAAACCGCGATACGGTTGCCCCTTCAATTACCGATGAATTATCGGAGTACGCCACCACCGTGCCGCGCGGATTGAGTTGATGCGTGTTCCGAATCATCGCAAACAGTGAACGCTCCTGCTTCTCACCATCGATGGTCCAATCCGCATTAAAAATCTTGTGTCGGTAATGTTCGCTATTTGCCTGCGCGAACATCATTAGCTCGACATCGGTCGGATTACGACCGGCGCGCTGAAATGCCTCCAACAGATAATCGATTTCGTCATCTGACAACGCCAAACCGAGTGTACTGTTCGCTTCTTCCAGCGCGGCTCTGCCACGCTGATTTGATTCTATGAAGGCTAAGGGTTGTGCGGCCAATTCCTGAAATAGGCCAACCGCTTGCGACGTATCGTGAATAACTGCTTCAGTCATCCTGTCGTGCAAGAGTGCACTGACCTGTTCACGCTGGTGTGCATCGAGTGTTTTTTTCTTACCCAGCAAGCCCGATTTAATTTGTACAAAATAACGTATGCCGCGTTCGATTCTATGCACCGCAGTCATGCCGCAGTTATGTGCAATGTCGGTCGCTTTGCTGGCCCACGGTGAGATGGTGCCAAAGCGCGGGATCACGACAAACTGCTCGCCTGATTCGTCACCGCTAAATGCCTCGCCATAGGTCAGCATGGCGGAGAGGTGCCGCTTGTCATCATCCCCAAGCTCGGCGGTGCTATCAATAAAATGACAAAAACGACTGCTGACACCAGTGATCGCGGGATCAATAGCTTTCAGTTGTGCTAACAGACGTTGAAGACGAGATGCAGACAGGGCATTTGAGCCCGGCAAAATGAGCATGGCGAAGAGGCAGTTGGCGAGACTAACCGGTCGAAATGACCGACGTTCGCGGGTTGGCAAAACAAGACGAAATTATACCCTGCGCTTCGCCCTCATTCGGGGCACCCTGAAAAATAGCTCTACCGACTAACGGCACCGCGATCATCAGCTGGCGTGCTATCGTCTTTCAATTAATTTCCCTTTTTAGCCGATCACTTCACCATGTCGACAACTTCGATTACATCGATCAATTCCATCACCACTGAAAACCGCCGCGAAATCGTGCAGCAAAGTCTGGCCATTGCGCGCGAATCCGAATCCGTCTACACCGCCATTTATGCCGAATCTGCTCTGGCCGCAGCTTCCCATGCGGATGTGTTGCGCGTGACCGGACAAACGCTCTCGCCTATCGCTGGTTTACCCGTGTCCGTCAAAGATTTATTCGATGTCGAAGGTGAAGTCACTCTGGCAGGGTCTATCACCTTACGTGACGCGGCTGCGGCGACCGCCGATGCCACCGTCGTGGCGCGGCTGCGCGCAGCAGGAGCTGCATTGATAGGTAAGACCAACATGACGGAATTCGCCTATTCCGGTGTCGGTATCAATCCTCACTTTGGCACACCGGGTAACCCAGCCGATCCTTCGCGTATTCCTGGCGGTTCTTCGTCTGGGGCGGCTGTGTCGGTGGCGATTGGCAGTTGTGTGGCGGCGATTGGTTCAGACACCGGCGGCTCGGTCAGAATTCCTGCAGCGCTGTGTGGATTGGTCGGTTTTAAACCAACAATGCGACGCGTACCTACGAGCGGTGCTTTGCCACTCGCACCGTCACTGGATTCGGTGGGTCCGATCGCGAGAACCGTCAGCGACTGCTTGCTGATCGATAGCCTGATCGCCGATCAAGCGCTCACAACTCACAAGCTTGATTTAGCAGGTTTACGTTTGGCTATCCCAGAAGATATTGTGCTTGATGATTTGGACGATTCAGTCGCTAAGGCGTTTACTTCAGCACTGTCAAAACTTTCTGCGGCGGGTGTTCAGATTACAGAAATCCCATTGCCTATGCTGGCTGAAGCTAAGGATCTGTATCTGATTTCGCCTTACGAAGCTTATCCCTGGCATAGAGAGTTACTTAGTAAACGAGCCAGTGAATACGACCCGCGAGTGGTAAAGCGCATCATGCTTGGTGCGGATGCAACCCAAGCCGATCGCGATCGCCTACAACAAACGCGTGGACAATGGCAGACGCGAGTTGAGCAAGCCATCGCCGGCTATGATGCGCTGGTGATGCCTACAGTTCCTATCGTGGCACCGAAGATCGATACGTTGAATGCTTCCGAAACAAACTTCTTTGAAGCGAACCGCCTACTGCTGCGCAATCCCTCCATCATGAATTTACTGGATGGCTGTGCGGTGTCGCTACCAATTCATCGACAAGGTGATCTACCGGTTGGACTGATGCTCGCCTGCACTGCCATGTCGGATGCGCATTTACTATCCATAGCACTTGCTGTCGAAAGTTACCTTGGTACGCAGTGACTGTTTATCAATGGGTTGAATTTCGTTCAGAGACATGACATTTTCAGCACGTCTGTAGATAACGTTGGGTAGGTTCTTGCCGTAACGATCCTTCATTCCATACGGTTTGTTTTGCAAATCGCGTGAACTATAAACAGCGACTACCTCATCGTAGCCACAGGCCAACCAATACTTAGCGGTATTTTCCATTTGCTGAACTGAGGTGGGGTAATACCGCGACGAACCAAAATTAATATAAACCCTACTCGGTTCAACCACATCGAAAAAAGCTTCACCGCCAATAATTCCGTGAGTCTTAATCAAACTGTGAACGGCAATACCACGCGAACTTTTTTCGCACTCAGTAAATTCACGCACGATGTGCAAGCCCTCCTCATCAATCACGTACAAGTACTTATAGGGTCGGTTGTCATACCCTCCGCATGCAACCTCTTTAAATCTGCCCAAACCGGGGCGCGTCGATTGCGTGTGCGGCTCCAAAATAAATCCATCGACTTCTAAAGGATTGCAGTCTGATGGCAATCGCAGTTTTCCTATACCGTGCAACACGCCCTGATGGACTTCTGCCTTCTGAACCAAAAACGATTCAATATCGCTAGCTGACATACAGACGACACCAGCAGGCAACGCAAAGCTTGAATTGCCCGGTGCATTCACTTCATTGGACGTTAGATCGAGCTTTTGCTGATTTTTTTCTAGCCAATCCTGCACATACGAGCGTAAATAGGGCGGCGCCTCTGCATAGGCATCAATGAATCGTCGTGATCTCATTTGCGGCGCTTGCGCAGAAATCTGCTTAGACGGATGTTTATAAGTGCGTTGAGCTCTCGGGAGCGTTCGTCGCGAGTGGGTCAGGTGGTGCGTGAGTGATCTCATGATGCTTTCTTCACGTCGTTTTTTCAGGATGAATAATGTGAATCTTTCCGACGCGACGATGAACCACGCATCCGAATGGTTTCTCTTTTTGCAATTTTTATGCCAATCACTCTTAATTTTTGTATCGACCAATAACGACGTATTTGGGTGGTTTATCGCGCTTCTTATGCCTGTTTACCTATTAATTACTGGATTACCTGCCCCAAGATGGGCGATCCTCGAAGCAGTTAGGTGCGTACTGCACCAGCACCGAACAAACTTCAAAGATTGTTTCCAGCAGGTTTTACGGATAACCTATAGAGGTTTTACATTTTCACGTGCAGTCATTTTGAAAAACGCAGGCGAAGACCTGCCCTACAGAGAGCGTTTTAATTCGCTACTGTTAGATTTGTAGATATCTGGAGTCAAATGCGCTTAGCTGTAATCGGTGGCGGTGTCGTAGGTGTCAGTACCGCGTATTACTTGGCAGAAGCCGGGCACGAGGTCGCTTTATTTGAACGCTACGGTAACGTGGCTCAAGAAGCTAGCTTTGGTAACCTCGACTTAATGGGTCCGTCCGGACTCAGACTGTGGGCCACACCGGGTGCGCCTTCACGCATTTTTTCTATGCTGTTTCGACCTGAATCGCCATTGGCATTCAGCGCGCGATTCGAGCCCGCCATGTGGCGCTGGCTAAAACGCTCGATGTCGGAATCAGCGCTCAGCCGTTTTAAACAAAATCAACAACGCTTATATCGCCTGGCAAGTTACAGCCAAGAGTTAATGCAGCATCTGGTGCAGACACGCGAATTAGATTTCCAGCAGCGGAACAGCATGATGATCATGTTTCGTACTGCGCGTGAACTTGAGATGGCGCATCCCTATATGGAGTTACTCGGCGAGTTTGGTAGTCGCAATGAATTACTCGATCCTGAAGCTGCTCGCTTGCTCGAACCTGCCTTATCGACCGAAACACCATTCCACTCAGCACTGCATGTACCGGATGACTGGGCAGGTAACTGCCCGCTGTTTGTGCGTCAACTCAAAACACTGTCACAAGATCTTGGGGTTGAATTTCATTTCAACAGCGAGATACAAGCGATTCGTCCTGAACTAGGTGGCACCACGTTGCAACTCGAAGGACGTAACGTCGATGTCGATGCGGTAGTCATTGCTGCGGGTAGTGACAGCGTTCGTCTGCTTAAAACGATGGGTATTAGTCTGCCGATTTATCCGGTAAAAGTATATTCAGCGTCGATGGCGATACAAGAGTTTGAACTCGCACCTCAAACCTCGTTATTTGATGATACTTATCGCGTGGGTTTGACCCGATTGGGTAAACGCATTCGAATTGCCGGTTGTGCAGAACTAGGCTCTTCTAATCTTGATCTGCATCACAAAGCCGTGAACACACTCGTCAAAGTGGCCGATGACTGGTTTCCGAATGCTGCGAACTATCGAGCAGCAAGCTTTTGGTGTGCTCCCACAGCAATGCTGCCCGAGGGCGTGCCATTGATAGGTCCAACTCGCTACTCCAACGTATTCGTCAATACCGGACATGGATCTGCGGCATGGGCGCTGGCAGCGGGCAGTGGCAAACTGATGGCTGACATGATCACTGGTCGCCGTACCGAAATCGATACCGACGGCCTGACTCTGACCCGCTATGGCGATCGCATGCGCTGATGCGCAACATACTCATCTGTACACCGTCGCTCAGATACGAGCGATAGAGCAAACGTCACTCGACCAACTACCTGCGGGAACCTTAATGCAACGCGCGGGCAAAGCCGTTGCTGATGCGACCCTTGCACTGCTTCCCAAAGACACCTCCGATCGACGCATACTGATAGCTGTTGGCCCCGGGAATAATGGCGGCGATGCCCTCGTAGCCGCTCTAGAACTCGCAACGCATGGCATAGCTGTCTGCATCGTTATGCCTGCACCACCCGCGCAGTTAGCTTCCGATGCAAGAATCGCCTTCGATAACGCCAAGAGCAAGCTTATTTCATACATCAAATTCAGTGATCTACTGAATAATCAACAATGGGATCTCGCCATCGATGGCTTGTTTGGTATAGGCCTAACGCGAGCGGTGCAGGAAGAATTTCGAGCACTGGTCAATTACCTAAACAACTTATCGTGCCCAATTCTCGCCATTGATGTCCCAAGTGGACTAAACGCTGATGATGGCAGTCTGGTGGGCCCAGAAGGCATCGCGGTCAAAGCGAGCACCACCATTAGCTTCATCGCTAACAAACCGGGATTACATACGCTGCATGGACGTGATTACGCCGGAGTGGTCATAGTCAATGACTTGGATATTCCGCGAAGCCTTTTTGGCGTACCTGTGGCAGAGCTAAATCGACCCGAATTGTTCACCTCATCGATGCATCCACGTGCTCATGCATCGCATAAAGGCAGTCATGGCGACTTATTCGTGATGGGCGGCGCTAGCGGTATGACGGGTGCGGTACTACTGGCCGCACGTGCAGGTGCGGTGACAGGAGCGGGCCGCGTATTTGCCGGTTTCTTAGACACTGCACCGCCCTTTGACCCCATACATCTGGAACTGATGTGTCGATCTGCGCAGTCATTAAATCCAACTCGTGGCGCCATCGTCGTTGGCCCGGGCATGGGTCTGTCGAGAGAAGCCAATGACCTCTTAGCACGCATGCTCTCAACTGACTTGGATTTGGTAATCGATGCTGATGGACTAAATCTGTTGGCAGTGGAACCTGGTTTACAACAACGTTTAATTCAGCGTCGTGCAGCGACGCTGTTGACACCCCATCCACTGGAAGCAGCAAGGTTGTTAGAAATACCTGTTGAACAAATACAAAAAGATAGATTGAACGCAGCTAAAAAATTAGCAACTAAATTTCAATCCGTGGTGATTTTAAAAGGTTCGGGAACTGTCATTGCCAACCCCGAGAATTCTCTTGTTATCAATACGACCGGAAACCCTGCATTAGCAACGGCTGGCACGGGGGATGTATTGGCTGGCTTGTGCGGCTCTTTGCTTGCGCAGCAGTGGCCTGTTTGGGATGCGGCTCTCGCTGCAGTGTGGATTCATGGCCATGCAGCGGATTGCATGGTTAATGAAGGCATAGGTCCGATAGGCATAACTGCGCCTGAGTTAGTACCTTATCTGCGGAAAAGTTTGAATCAATTGCTGCCAGCTTAACGTGTATGGAGCGTATCGGCGAGAACGCGGCCAGCAGCAATCGTTAGCGTTCGAGAACAACGCGCTGCTATCAACGGATCATGCGTAACCAATACTAAGGTCGATCCCTGTTCTCGATTAAGTCCAAACATCAAATCAATAACAGCCTCACCAGTAGCCGCGTCCAAGCTGCCCGTAGGTTCATCGGCGAGTAGTAATTTAGGTTCAGTCACAAAAGCCCGCGCCAGAGCTACGCGTTGTTGCTCTCCACCTGACATGAATTTTGGATAATGATTCAATCGCTGCGACAGACCAACTCGTGACAACATGTGTTCAGCTTTTTTACGCGCTTGTTCATCCGCTCGCAATTCCAGCGGCAGCATGACGTTTTCAACTGCCGTTAGGTGAGGTAGTAATTGAAACGACTGGAACACAAACCCTAAGGTCGATTTTCTCATCGCTGCGCGACCATCTTCATCCAGCGCATACAGATCGATACCATTCACAAGCACCTGCCCCGAACTGGGCGTATCCAATCCAGCCAGTAAACCCAGCAGAGTAGATTTACCCGAGCCCGAGGCTCCCATCAGCGCCAACGTTGCGCCAGAACGCACGGTAAAATGGATATCATTCAAGATCGTCAGTTCACCACTGGAATCCGTGACTTTTTTGGTCAGTCCAGTTACCGCGATCAAATCAAGTGTCAGGGAGTTTTCAGACATGCAGAATCGACTAGGTAAACAGTTAAAAAATCTACTTTTCGCAATCGTCAGCACTCTGCTGATCACCGCGCTACCCGCGCATTCTGCAGCAAAAACCCTGCTCGTGCTTGGCGATAGCTTATCTGCTGAATACGGACTGCCCAGAGGCAGTGGCTGGGTCAATCTGCTTGATAAGCAACTGCAATCAGACAAAATCAACGCAAGCGTAATTAACGCCAGCATCAGTGGAGAAACCAGCGCTGGCGGTAAAACACGGCTCCCAGCTTTACTAGCACAGCACAAACCCAGTATCGTGATTGTCGAATTGGGTGGCAATGATGGCTTACGTGGCCTCTCTCTAGCGGCGACTCAGTCAAGTTTAAGAGAAATAATTTCTCTTTCGTCGAATGCAGGAGCCCAGGTCGTGCTGTTGGGAATGCGTATGCCTCCCAACTATGGCATTGATTACGCAAAACGATTTGCAGCTATGTATCAGGGATTAGCGCACGAAAAATCAGTGAAGTTAGTGCCGTTTTTTTTGCAAGGGCTGGATGATGTTGAACAGTTTTTTCAAGCTGATCGAATACACCCCAACCAACGTGCACAAGCTCTATTACTAGACAATGTGTGGCCCGTACTCAAACCACTGCTTAAATAAATCGTCACGGACCTCTGCATCAACATGAAATACCCTTCACTTTTGAGCGGAGCAGACCTACTGTCTGATTTGGCGGCCTATGACAGTATTATCGACGTGCGATCTGAAGCAGAATTCGCCCTCGACCACATCCCTGGAGCCATCAACTGCCCTGTTTTGAATAACGACGAGCGAATCCGCGTTGGTACTCTCTACAAACAGACGAGTGCGTTTGAAGCAAAGAAAATCGGTGCAGCTCTTGTAGCAAAAAATATTGCCGCACATTTGCAAAACACCTTTAGTGACAAACCTCGTGAGTGGCGACCGTTGATTTATTGCTGGCGCGGCGGCAACCGTAGCGGCTCTATGGCTCACATACTGGCAAAAATTGGTTGGCCAGCCATGCAGCTAGAAGGTGGCTATCGCGAATATCGGCAAGAAGTTATTAAACAGCTCGATGTCTTAGCCAATCAAAGTCAATTTAGAGTTATTTGTGGCACCACCGGAAGCGGTAAGAGTCGCTTACTCAGCACGTTAGCGAAAGCCGGTGCACAAGTACTCGACTTGGAAAAACTCGCCGCTCATCGCGGCTCTGTACTCGGTGGTTTACCGGATGAAGATCAACCTTCTCAAAAACATTTTGAAAGCCGCATTTGGAATGTGCTGCGCAGTTACTCAACCGAGCAAATCATATGGGTAGAGTCAGAAAGTAAAAAAATAGGTAACTTGCGGGTACCTGAACTATTGATGGAAAAGATTCGCTCGTCAGAATGTATACGCCTGACTCTTGATACCAGTGAACGCGTGAAACTGCTGCTAGAAGATTATCCACACTTAAGTCGCGATACCGAGCAACTGATGGTTCTTTTGTCCCACCTAACGCCACTGCACGGCCATACGAAAATGCGGCAATGGCAGTCGCTCGCGCAATCTAATGAGATTGGCACGCTGGTGGAATCACTATTAGTGGAGCACTACGATCCCGCCTATCTGAAATCAATAGAGCGAAATTTCAAAAACTACGCTAGAGGGATGGAAGTGACTTTGCCTGATATTTCGGTCGCCGCATTTGAAGAAGCTGCGCGCCAGATCATGCAATAAGCCGATCTGGCGACCTGTTCTCTCTACGACGTTTACTGCTTATTGCTTGACCGGTGCGGTCGCAGGTTTTGCCTTTGCCAAAGCAGCAGGTTTCAGAATTTCTGCATTAGCGCGTTTTTTAATCACACCCAAATACGCCGCCATTTCTTGGGCCGCTAAAAATTCATTCACTTGCTGCTCTTCTGATTTGGCACTGGCCTCATCAGCCGGCTGTTCAACAATTTTGTTGATGCGGAAAATACGATAGCCCATACCACCCAGATTAACACCCACATAGGCTGGCAGTTTAGTGACATCTGCCTTCATGATGGCATACACCGCAGGAGGTGGAGTACTCGAATTATTGTTACGCGATATCGCCTTCGCAGCAGAAAAATCTGCTGTTCCGCCATTACGTAATTCAGCTAACTTAGCTTCACCTGTCTTCAAAGCGAGCTTTTCTGTTTCCAGCAGCATGATGGATTCTTCCACCTGCTGTCTCACTTGTGACAATGGACTGTGTGTCACCGGCTTGTACTCAATGACATGGCCAGCAATCAAAAAGCGTGGTCCGACTTCAATAGCTTCTGTATTGCGCTTATTTTTAGTAGCTTCATCCGAAAAAATAGCACTTAAAAATTTAGGTTGATTGTAGGCCGCCGTTTTTGGATATGCCGTGCTGGGCTTGCGTGTTAAACCAGTAATCGTTTCTATTTTAAGGCCAAGTTTTTCGGCGACAGGCTTCAGGCTATCAGGCTGTTCGTAGACCATGTTGGTGAAAATTTCCGCCATTTCGGAATATTTTTTCCCAACTTGTTGACGACGAATTTCATCAGCGATATTGGCTTTAACTTCAGATAAGGGACGAGTCGTCGCCGCCTTTAAAGCAGTCAAACGAATAATGTGGAAGCCGAAATCGGATTGAACAACGTCACTGATCTCACCTTCTTTTAACGCGTAAGCGGCTTCTTCAAAAGGTTTAACCATCATGCCTTTACCAAAAAAATCCAAATCGCCACCACGTTCAGCCGAACCGGGATCTTGAGAATTTTCCTTGGCGAGTTTGGCGAATTCATTCGGGCTCTTACGTAACTGAGCAAGAATTTTTTCTGCCTTGGCTTTTGCTGCTGCTTTATCTGCTGCTGGAGCGTCTTTACCGGCTGCGATCAAAATATGGCTGGCGCGACGTTGTTCATCGGTCTTATAACGCGCTAAATTTTGGTCGTAATACGTTTTGATGTCCGCATCGCTAACCACAATTCGTGCTTCGACCACATCTGGGTTAAAGACGACGACTTCGGCTTTAACTGTTTCTGGCAGCTCGAATTGTGCTGGATGTTGTTTGTAATACTCTTCAGCCATCGCATCCGTAATTTTTACCTGCGAGCGGAACGACTGTAATGACAATACCAATTCTTGAACTTCTCGTGCCTGTTGATTCAGCGAGGATACGCGAGACACCACTGATTTAGGTGAAAATGCGGTGCCTTGAACCACGGCATTAATTTGTTGCACGGCCAGGTCATGGCGCAGACCCGCCTCAAATTTTTCCGGTGTTAATCCTTGGGCTGCCAAGAGCTGCTGATAACGCTGCTTATCAAACTGGCCGTCTGGATTTTTAAGGCCAGGAATTTCAGCGATGGTGTTTCTAAGGGTGTCGTTAGACACCGTCAAATGATTTTCCATCACGTGAGCAGACATAGCTCGTTGAGCTAATAAATTTTCCAGCACGCCTTGTCGCGCCTCTGGAGAATCGAACATGTTTTGATTAAATTGCTCACCAAAGACTTGTTTGAAACGTTCTATCTGTCGAGCTTGTGCCGCATCCCATTCACGCTGGGTGATGTTTTGTCCGGCAACTTTGGCCACTGGAGGCTCTTTGTCGCTCATGCGCAAATAGCTTTCAATTCCAAAAAAAGCGAACGAAGGGAAAATGATTAGCAGCAGAATGAACTGCATCAAACGCTGGTGGGTACGAATAAACTCAAGCATGGCAGGTACTCGGCGAAGGTCTCCAGCCCACTTTTTGTAGCGGACTTTTTTAATAAACTAAGTAAACATCAACCAGACAAAAAATACCACTGACCAGCGGCTCTTGGCTAATGACGCTTTATCGTGATGGTAAAAAAAAAGGCGAACTAGAAGTTCGCCTTTTTCGGGTTTGGCGGAGTGGACGGGACTCGAACCCGCGACCCCCGGCGTGACAGGCCGGTATTCTAACCGACTGAACTACCACTCCTAATACTACATAAAACATCGTGCTGACTTGTTGGTGGGTGCTGAGAGGCTCGAACTCCCGACCTACGCCTTGTAAGGGCGCCGCTCTACCAACTGAGCTAAGCACCCTCTGAAACACTTTTACGTCGTTTCGACTTAGTCAGCTACTCCGAACGCATGTCACGGCGCCGGAAAAACGATTAGTTTAACGCATCTTTCAGCGCTTTGCCAGGCTTAAATTTCGGCACCTTAGACGCGGCGATTTTGATCTCTTCACCGGTACGTGGATTACGGCCTGTGCGTGCAGCGCGAGCGCTGACAGCAAAGGTACCAAATCCAGCGAGGGTGACTGTGCCATCTTCCTTCAATGTCGCAGTTACGGAATCAATCACGGCTTCAAGCGCGCGACTAGCAGATGCTTTTGAAATGTCAGCTGCTTTTGCAATTTCATCTATCAGTTCAGTTTTGTTCACTGACTCCCCCTAGGAAGTGTTATTGAATTTATTTCGGCTACCGGTTTGTTATGAAAAAAACCGACTCGAGTGCTGCAGAAAATTCCGCAGCGGTTATTAGACTAGCGACGCCCAGTAGTGTCAAGAAATTTACCAGACAACACGAGTGAAATACTAGTCATAAAACTATTATTTAAAGCATATAAATTGCATAAATGATTGCACCTAAAGCTGTAACCTATTGATTCACAAAGAACGCATTTATCAAAAGTTACTGCTTACAGCGCTGTCATAAATCATTTTTTGCATAAACAAATTGCATCAAAAAAGCGCTCCGAAGAGCGCTTCTTCTTTTAAAACACATTCACTTAGTGCTTGACAACTGCCGGATCTGTTGTGCCATCAGCAGCCTTAACAGCTGCTGCTGGTGCCGCTTCTTCTTCCGTCAATGGCACAGGGTGACGCTCAAGTGCAATTTCCAGCACCTTGTCTATCCATCGAACAGGAACAATCTCAAGACGATTTTTAACATTCTCTGGAATGTCTGCAAGATCTTTTACATTTTGTTCAGGTATCAAAACAGTCTTGATACCACCACGCAGTGCAGCCAGTAATTTTTCTTTCAAACCACCGATAGGTAATACTTCACCCCGTAGTGTGATCTCACCTGTCATCGCAACGTCTGCTCTGACAGGAATGCCGGTAAACACCGACACCATCGCTGTTGTCATCGCAATACCTGCAGAAGGGCCATCCTTAGGTGTAGCACCTTCAGGCACGTGAATGTGAATATCCGTTTTATCGAACACATCACTCTTCACACCGAGGACTCTGGCACGACTACGGACCACAGTACGGGCAGCCTCAATGGATTCCTTCATCACATCACCCAAGGTACCGGTACGAATCACATTACCCTTGCCAGGCATAGTCATCGACTCGATAGTCAGTAGATCGCCACCAACCTCGGTCCACGCTAAGCCAACGACTTGTCCGATTTGATTGTCTTTGTCAGCCACACCAAAATCGTAGCGACGCACACCCAAGAATTTTCCAAGATTTTTTGCATTGATCGTGACTTTGGATTCTTGCTTCTTCAATAGAAGCATCTTCACGACCTTACGACAAATTTTAGAAATTTCGCGCTCTAATGAACGAACGCCGGCTTCACGAGTGTAATAACGAATGATGTCGCGCACTGCTGACTCAGCAATACTAATTTCACTGTCTTTCAGACCATTGTTTTTAATCTGCTTTGGAATCAAATAGCGTTGCGAAATGTTGGTTTTTTCATCTTCGGTGTAACCCGAGAGACGAATAACTTCCATACGATCTAACAAGGCCGGTGGAATATTCAACGAGTTTGCAGTCGCCACAAACATGACGTCGGATAAATCAAAGTCCACTTCGACGTAATGATCGGCAAACGTATGATTCTGTTCTGGGTCAAGCACCTCCAGCAAAGCTGAAGCAGGATCGCCACGGAAATCTTGTCCAAGCTTGTCTATCTCATCCAACAAGAACAATGGATTACGCACAGTCGACTTGGTCAGGCTTTGCAATATCTTGCCCGGCATCGAGCCGATGTAGGTGCGACGATGACCACGAATCTCGGCTTCATCTCGCACGCCGCCCAAGGCCATACGCACAAATTTACGATTGGTCGCGCGCGCAATCGATTGACCCAGCGAGGTTTTACCGACACCCGGAGGGCCAACGAAACAAAGAATCGGTGCCTTTACTTTTTCGACACGCTGCTGAACAGCAAGATACTCGAGAATGCGTTCTTTAATTTTTTCGAGGCCGTAATGATCATCTTCCAGCACTTTTTCAGCGTGGGTCAGATCGTGATTTACTTTGGATTTTTTCTTCCATGGCAAACCGATCAACACGTCGATGTAATTGCGTACCACGGTGGCTTCAGCTGACATAGGCGACATCAGCTTTAACTTTTTGAGTTCGCTTTGTGCTTTTTCTCTCGCCTCTTTAGGCATCTTGGCTGCGATAATTTTCTTATCTAGCTCTTCGAGATCAGCCCCCTCTTCGCCTTCGCCTAATTCTTTTTGTATCGCTTTGACCTGTTCGTTCAGGTAGTACTCGCGCTGAGATTTTTCCATCTGGCGCTTAACACGCCCGCGAATACGTTTTTCGACTTGCAGAATATCTAGCTCAGCTTCAAGTTGGCCCAGCAGATGCTCATGACGCTTAGCGACATTGAAAATTTCCAAGATCACTTGTTTTTGCTCTAGCTTCAAAGGCAAGTGAGCGGCAATCGTATCGGCCAAGCGACCAGCATCATCAATGCCGGCGAGCGAGGTCAATATTTCCGGAGGAATTTTTTTGTTGAGTTTTACATACTGATCAAATTGCTGAACGATCGCGCGACGCATCGCTTCGACCTCAGATTCATCGCCAGCTTCCGACTCGACCGGAGAAAGATCAGCAACAAAGTGAGTTTCAACTTCGCTGATGCTATGAATCCGTGCGCGCTGAGCCCCTTCAACGAGAACCTTAACGGTACCGTCGGGAAGTTTCAGCATTTGGAGAATATTGGCTATACACCCAATTTCATAAATATCATCGGCAGAGGGCTCATCCTTGGCGGCAGCTTTCTGGGCTGCCAGCATGATGCTCTTACCTTGTTCCATGGCCGCTTCAAGCGCCTTGATGGACTTGGGACGACCAACAAACAACGGTATCACCATATGCGGGAACACCACCACATCGCGCAAAGGCAATAAAGGAAGTTGGGTGGGTTCGGAAAAATGTGAAGTTATGGTCATTGCAAGCCTTTTGAACAAACCTTCAAGCTATGTTGGCACGAATTAGCCAATCACAAGCCCTATTATTAACAAACCATACTGCAGCTAGTGTTTTATCGCTTACTGACAATTTAAAACCAAACAAGTCAATATCGATCACACATTACTCAATTCAGCCGGATAAACTAGCCAGCACAAAACAAACTTAATAAAAAAGCCACTCACGAGTCGCCTCGGGTGGCTTTTGCTTTGAAGCCGGGACACAGTGCTATTGAGTCGATTGTAATGCTTTTGTTCAAAAAACCGCCAATAAAAGGCGATTTAATCGCTTTTTTTGCGAAATTTTAAGCATTTTTCTTCTTCGACCTACTTTGCACCCGACACTTTTTGCGGTTCATGATAAATAAGCAGAGGCTTAGCACCATTATTGATGGTGTTTTCGTCTACAACTACCTTGGCAACATTTTGCTCATTCGGCAACTCAAACATCACGTCCAGCAGCGCATGCTCAACGATAGACCTTAGACCACGTGCACCTGTTTTACGCTTGAGCGCTTTTTTAGCGATCGCATGCAACGCACCCGGTCTAACTTCAAGCTCGGCACCTTCCATCTCAAGCAGCTTGGAATATTGCTTGATCAATGCATTCTTAGGCTCAAGCAAAATTTGGATTAATGCGTCTTCGGTCAACTCAGACAAGGTGGCTACCACTGGCAAACGTCCAACCAGCTCTGGAATCAAACCAAACTTAATCAAATCTTCAGGTTCAGCGTCTTGCATCACTTCACTTGCACTGCGCTCTGCCTGCGTCTTAACTTCTGCTGAAAAACCTATGCCACTTTTCTCAGAGCGGTTCGAGACAATTTTCGCCAGACCATCGAACGCACCACCGCAAATGAATAAAATATTCGTGGTGTCTATCTGAACAAAATCTTGGTTTGGATGCTTACGACCACCTTGTGGTGGGACCGACGCCATCGTGCCTTCGATCAGTTTCAACAAGGCCTGCTGAACGCCTTCACCAGAAACATCGCGTGTGATCGACGGGTTATCTGATTTGCGCGATATCTTGTCTATCTCATCGATATAGACAATACCTTTCTGCGCCTTCTCGACTTCATAGTTACAGTTTTGAAGCAGTTTCTGAATAATGTTTTCAACGTCCTCACCAACATAACCCGCTTCAGTCAGCGTGGTCGCATCGGCAATAACGAAAGGCACGTTCAACATACGTGCGAGTGTCTGAGCTAACAAGGTTTTACCTGAACCTGTTGGACCGACCAAAAGAATGTTGCTCTTGGCTAGTTCAACTTCATCTTTTTTACCAAGATGACGTAAGCGCTTGTAGTGGTTGTAGACAGCGACTGAGAGAGTGCGCTTGGCCGTTTCTTGACCAATGACGTACTGACCCAGCATGTCGAGAATTTCTTGTGGTGTAGGAAGATCAGATTTGGGGCTACCTACTGTTTCTACGGTGGAAGCCTCATCGCGAATGATGTCATTGCACAGATCAATACATTCATCGCAAATGAAAACCGAGGGGCCAGCTATTAGCTTTTTAACCTCGTGCTGGCTCTTACCGCAAAATGAGCAATAAAGTAATTTTTCGCCGCCGGAAGACTTTTTATCGGACATGTGCACGCAAAATGGATGGATTTGAGACGATCTTACCTGCGAATTCGAAATTCGTCACGCAGGCAGGCCTAATTCGGGATGCGTTAGCCCGCTAGCAGAACGATAATTATCAAAAATGCTACTCGGCGCGGTGGGTTAAGACCTTGTCGATCATGCCGTATTCAACGGCCTGCTCGGCAGACATGAAGTTGTCGCGGTCAGTGTCACGACCGATCTGATCCATGTTTTGGCCAGTTTTTTCAGACAAAATAGTGTTGAGTCGTTCACGCAAATAGAGAATTTCACGCGCCTGAATTTCGATATCGGACGCCTGACCACTTGCCCCACCTAAGGGTTGATGAATCATGATGCGCGAATTCGGAAGCGAAAAACGCTTACCCTTGGCACCTGCAGCCAACAGGAACGCGCCCATAGAAGCCGCCAAACCTGTACATAGGGTTGATACGTCCGGCTTAATGAATTGCATCGTGTCGTAAATCGCCAGTCCGGCTGATACCGAGCCACCTGGTGAGTTGATGTAAAGCGAAATATCTTTTTCTGGATTTTCACTTTCCAGGAAGAGTAACTGAGCCACAACAAGGTTAGCCGTATGATCGTTAACCGGCCCCACCAAAAATATTACTCGCTCTTTCAGCAGGCGCGAGTAAATGTCGTAGGCGCGCTCGCCACGACCACTCTGCTCAATAACGACTGGAACCATACCAAGCATGTCGGTGTCGATCGCAGATTTACGGTGGATGCTATCGGTCATTTGATTTCCCATGAAAACTATAAAGCGTTGGATCTAAAAAAACGATCCTCGGCAAACCAAAAAACAAAAAAATCAGTCTGTACTAAGTTCAAATTAATCGCTTAATCAGCAATTAATGATTAGCCTTCATTCTGGCTATTCATTAACTCATCAAAAGCAACCGTCACTTCTTTGACTTTCGCTTTTTCAAGCACGAACTTCACTACATTTTCTTCAACCACCATCGCTTCGACATCAGCCAAACGATTGCGATCGCTGTAGTAGTACTTCAGTACTTGCTGCGGGTCTTCGTAAGCTTTTGCAAGATCTTCTACGAAGGCTTTAATTTGCTCCGCAGTCGCATGCAAAGAATTCGCTTTAACCAGCTCGGACAAAATCAATCCAATACGCACGCGACGATCGGCTTGTTGAGTAAATAGATCGGCAGGGAAAGGCATGTCATTGACATTCATTCCACGCTGCTTCATGTCTTCGCGCGTCATGCTGGCCAAACGCTCTGATTCTTGCTCTAACAGTGCTTTAGGAACGTCAAGTTCAGCCACTTTAACCAACGCGTCTAATACGCTGGTTTTAGTGCGCGATTTAATACGGTTACCCACCTCACGCTCAAGGTTAGCTCTGACATCATCACGCATTTTTTGCAAATCGCCGTCTGGGATGCCCAGCGAGCGAGCAAAGTCAGCATCGACTTCAGGCATGTGCGCCCATTCAACGTTTTTAACCGTGATCGAGAATTCGGCTGTTTTACCTGCCAAATCCTTGGAGTGGTAATCCTCAGGAAATGCCAATGGAAAAGTACGCGATTCACCCTTTTTCAGGCCAATTGCCGCTTTTTCAAAATCAGCCAGCATGCGCCCTTCTCCAAGAACGAACGGGAAGTCATCGGCTTTGCCGCCGGCAAATTCAACGCCGTCAATTTTGCCTACGAAATCAATCGTAACTCGGTCGCCATTTTGGGCTGAGGTATCAGGACCGCCATCACCATGCGCGTCATGCGCGCCTTTGGTGTGATAGTGCACACGCTGTTTACGCAAAATATCGAGGGTTTTATCGATTTCTGCATCGGTGATGTCTGAGCGGCTTTGCTCGATTTCGATAGCGGAAAGATCGCCGATCTTCAGCTCGGGATACACCTCAAAGGTCGCTTGAAATACCAGCGCTCCTTCGACCGCTTCACCGGGCTTCGCTTCAATACGTGGATAACCTGCCACACGTAGATTATTGGCTGACGTAGCTTGAACAAAGGCCAGACCGACCTTGTCGTTCATAACTTCATTTTCAACCATAGGGCCATACTGGGCTGCCACCATTTTCATGGGGACTTTGCCGGGTCTAAAGCCTGGTGCCTTGGCGGTACGGGCACGTACCTTCAAGCGTTTTTCCACTTCCGAATTAATCTCGGCCAAAGCGACGGTCAGCGTCACGCGACGTTCGAGTTTTTCCAGGGTTTCGACTTCAGTTGCCATGTGCTTCATCCAAAAAAGTTAAACAGTTCTGTGGTGCGAGGAGGGGGACTCGAACCCCCACACCATTGCTGGCGTCAGGACCTAAACCTGGTGCGTCTACCAATTTCGCCATCCTCGCGGCAAAGGGAATCACAGAATTTGAAGTAATTCGCGCCAACGTCGACAAAAACAAAGGGCGACCATGCGTCAAGAGCGGTCGCCCTACGTTGCCAAGATGCTGGCGGTGACTCAAACCCTGAATTCTACTGGAAATTCAGGGCGGACGCTCCGTTTTTAACCTATAGCGCTGCAGGGCGCTTGACTCGGAACCAGGCTGCATACAGCGCTGGCAAGAACAAAAGCGTCAGTAATGTGGCAACTATCAGCCCGCCCATGATCGCCACCGCCATCGGTCCCCAGAACACGGAACGTGACAACGGAATCATCGCCAACACGGCTGTAGCCGCCGTCAGCAAAATGGGACGACACCGCCGCACCGCCGAGCCAACAATCGCATCCCAAGCCGAAATGCCGGCGGCAATGTCTTGTTCAATCTGATCAACCAAGATCACCGAATTTCGAATAATCATCCCAAACAGCGCAATCACTCCCAGCTGCGCTACGAAACCGAATGGCCGCTGCAAAATCAACAAAGCCAGTGCAGCGCCGGCGACGCCCAAAGGCCCCGTGAGGAACACCATGAGTGAACGCCAAAAGCTATGTAACTGCAGCATCAACAGCGTGAAGACGATAAAAATCACCAGCGGAACATTCGCCGCAATCGAATCTTGCGCCTTGCCGCTGTCGGCCGCAGCACCTGCCAGTTTGATCTTGTAACCCGGTGGTAATTTGGCACGCAATGGCTCAAGCAAAGGATCAACCTGCCCTGATACCGTCGGCCCCTGAATACCATCGACAACATCGGATTGAACCGTGATAGCCCATTCACGCCCTTCACGCCAGATCACGCCCGGCTCCCACACAAAGCGTGGTGTCGCTAGTTGTGAAAGTGGCACTGGCCGGCCACTAGCTGTTGGTACGCTCGCGTTACTCAGCGCAGTAATCGTCGCCCGCTCTTCTACGGGCTGACGAATCACGATATCAATCAGTTTGTCGCCGGTTCTAAATTGCCCCACCACCGAACCGCTCAGCACGGTATTCGCAGCGCGCATCACTAACTGCGAATTAACACCAAGAGCACGCAATTTTTCCTGGTCAAGATCAATGCGCACCACCTTGACTGATTCATTCCAGTTATCGTTCACGCCCACAGCGTTAGCGTTGGTGTGCAAAACAGTCTTTACCTGATCAGCGATAAGTCGAACTTTGTCAATCTCAGGCCCCGTCACGCGGAACTGCACGGGATACGGTACTGGTGGCCCGTTAGGAAGTAACTTAACTCGACCGCGCACCTCTGGAAAATCTTTGGCAAAAATCGCTTTAATTTTTAATCGTAATGTTTCTCTGGCCTTAGCGTCTTTGGGGAGCACCACGATTTGCGATACATTCGTCTGCGGGAAAATTTGATCCAGCGGCAAATAAAAGCGCGGACTGCCCGTACCCACATAACTGGTCACGCTCTCAACGCCTGGCTCCTGCATGATGAAGCGTTCAAATTTTTTCGCCTGCGCCTCAGTCGCTTGATACGACGAACCTTCAGGCAACCACAACTCGACCATTAACTCGAGCCGACTCGAATCTGGGAAGAATTGCTGCTCAATAAATTTAAATCCGAATACACCCAAAAAGAAACCCGCCAGCGTCAATGCAATCGTGGTTTTGCGCCATTCAACGCACCAGTTCACTACGCGTCGTAGTCGGTTGTAAAACGGCGTATTAAATAATTCATGATGACCATCGGCGTTTGAGCTAGGTTTAACTCGCAGAAAAACGTAACCCAAATAGGGAGTAAACAATACGGCTGCAAACCAAGAGATCAAGAGCGCCAAGGCATTCACAGAAAACATGGAAAACGTATACTCACCTGCAGCCGATTTTGCAAAGCCAATCGGCAAAAAGCCAGCAGCGGTAATCAAGGTACCGGTCAACATAGGCATTGCAGTCGATGTATAAGCGAAAGTGGCCGCATCAAAGCGCGACAAACCTTCTTCCATCTTTCTAACCATCATTTCAACAGCGATGATGGCATCGTCCACCAACAAGCCCAAAGCAATAATCAGCGCGCCGAGTGAAATTTTATGCAAATCGATACCGAAGATTTGCATGGCTAAAAACGTAGCAGCTAACACCAGCGGTATAGTAAGTGCCACCACCAAGCCAGGCCGAACATCAATGCGCAGCGGTTTGGTGTGCAGACCCAGCGCAATAAAACTAATACCCAGCACAATCATCACCGCTTCAGCCAACACCTTCAGAAATTCATTGACCGAAGAACTCACCGCACGCGGCTGATCTGCGACGCGTTCAAGTTCAATACCAACAGGAAGTTTGGCTTTTATTTTGGCCGCCGCGGCATCTAAATGACGACCTAACTCAATGATGTCGCCGCCCTTCTCCATCGAGATGCCCAGCCCTATCACTTCTTTGCCGTTGTAACGCATCTTGTCGCGCGGAGGATCCTGATAAGCACGCGTAACTTTTGCAAAGTCACCCAACCGGAACGTATTCCCATTGGCGCGCAAAGGTAGCATTTCAAGATCTTTCGGCGTCATCAACGCGCCGCTGACACGCACCTGAAGATTATCAGTCGGCGTCACCAACACACCACTTCCCTCAACGGCATTCTGTGAGTTAATTTGAGCCACCACCGCTTCAAACGGTATCCCTAGCTGACCAAATTTTTTGCTTGAAAATTCTATGTAAAGTTTTTCATCCTGAATCCCATACAACTCAACTTTTGAGACAGTGGGAACCGCTAGCAACTGCTGACGAACAAAGTCGGCATAGTCTTTAACTTCAGCGTAGGTAAATCCATCCGTTGATAGCGCAAAAATAGAACCGTAGGTATCGCCGAATTCATCATTAAACAATGGCCCCATCACACCCGCGGGTAAGGTGCTGCGCATATCGCCAATTTTTTTGCGTACCTGATACCAAACCTGCTGCACTTCTTTCGGTGGAGTTGATTCGCGCAACTCAAGAATGATCAGCGTTTCACCGGGTTTGGAATAGCTGCGTATCTTGTCGACGAAAGGGGTCTCTTGCAGTTTCTTTTCTAATTTATCCGTAACCTGTTCAGCCATTTGAACCGAGCTACTGCCCGGCCAATAAGCACGTATCACCATCGCGCGAAAGGTGAAAGGCGGATCTTCATCTTGACCTAATTTGCTGTAGCTCATGATGCCGCCCAACAGCAGCACCACGATCAGATAGCGAATAAAGGGAATATGTTCGAGTGCCCAGCGAGACAGATTAAGTCGTTCTTTCATTTTGCTGCCCCTGCCGCGGCAGGTTTATTGTCTTCGTGAATGGCCGATAGCTCCTGACCCAACAAAGACACTTTCTGTCCAGGTCGGAGCTGATTCACACCTGCCGTCACCACGGATTGGCCTGCCGTCAGACCTTGTGCGATCAGTACCTCGGTGCCGGTCGCGCTGGCGACTTGCACGGGCACTAACTTAACCACACCGTTTTCAACTACCCAAACAGCTGTACCTTCTTTGCTATTTACCAGCGCCGTCATCGGCAAGTGAACACCTGGGAGCGCCGGCGCAGCAAACTGCACTGTCGCTGTCATGCCCAACCTGATTTCGGGGCCCGCTCTAGGCAAAGAAATTTTGGCTGTATATGTGCGGGTGGCCGGATCGGCGACCGGAGACAACTCACGCAAGCGTCCGCTGATGGCAACATTAGAATTTGCCCAGGTTTTGACAGCTAAGTCGGTCACTTGGCGCAGTACTTCAATTTGATCTTCAGGAATACTGACGCGGACTTCTTTTTCTGCCGTTCGTGCGAGCTTTACCACGGGAGTACCCGCTGCTACCACCTGACCTACTTCAGCCTGCACCGCTGTAATTACGCCGTCTGCATCAGCATATAGCGTGGAATAACTGCTTTGATTCGCTTGAACCTTGAAACCCGCGTTAGCTTGTTCATGCGAGGCTAGCGCCGATTTATATGTAGCTTCTTTCGTATCAAGTAGGGCCTGACTAACGAAATTTTTCTGACGCAGTTCGCGATAGCGATCAAGCTCAGCCTTAGCCAATGCGAGACTACTCTCGGTTGCACTGACGGCGGCTTTGGCTTGCGCCTGCGCTAGTTGAAGGTCTGAAGGATCAAGCTGCATTAACACTTGTCCGCGTTTGACTATCGTGCCAACTTCCACTTTTCTAGCAATCAATTTGCCACCGACCCGAAATCCCAGCTGCGATTCGTAACGCGGCTGAATCTCGCCAGCTAGTTCAATCATCGATTTCCCCGAACCTGTGGCGACCACCATTGCTCTGACCGGCCGTATTTCTTCGACTCGTTCTACCGGACGCGAGCACGACGCAAGAAATAAACACAGCAGCGCCGATGCTGATAGCGCACGACCTAATTGAACGAGTGTGACTGAGCGGAGCACGTTTTTTCCTTTACTATTCGGCCTGCCCAAGGAGAGTTCAACAGGGTTGCACTCGCTTCAAAAAAGCTTCCTTGGTTGACTGCAGAGAACGAAAACAGCGTTTAAAAGTACGATTTACCGCTGCTTTCTAATATTAATGACCTACAAGTTAGTAATTATATCGAATGATATCGTCCGCGTTCGCATAATCTAAGAAACGCTATTGCCATCGTCCATGACTAACGCTCATTACGAAAACTTCCCGGTAGCCTCACCCCTCTTGCCTCCAGAACTGCGGGCGCCGGTGCGGGTGATCTACGCATTCGCCCGAAGCGCAGATGATCTAGCCGATGAAGGCGACGCCAGCGCCTCAGAACGTATTGCCGCACTTAATGCCTATGAGCGCGAACTCGATCATATCGATGCAGGTCGGCCCAACAATGGCGATTTATTTCAGCAACTCGCGCTGACTCTAAAAGAACATCACCTCAACACACAACTGTTGCGCGATTTGTTATCCGCGTTCAGACAAGACGTGGTTCAAACGCGGTATGCCAGCTTTGATGAGTTATTGGATTACTGTTCTCGCTCGGCCAATCCAGTTGGGCGCATCATGCTGGCGCTGTCAGACCAGTACTCACCAGATATGCTTGAACAAAGTGATGCGATTTGCACTGCGCTACAGCTCATCAACTTTTGGCAAGACGTTGCTATCGACAGTGAAAAATCTCGGATCTATATTCCGCAAGAAGATCTTGCAAACTTTAATGTGAGCGAACAGTCCATCGCTGAAGGAAAAGCCGATCATCGGTGGCGAGCTTTGATGCAATTTCAAGTAGCTCGCGCCCGCAGCCTAATGCTAAAAGGTGCGCCACTCGCTAGCCAGGTCGGTGGCCGCCTGGGATGGGAATTGCGTTTTATAGTGCATGGTGGTTTGCGTATTCTGGAAAAAATCGAGGCAGTCAACTATGATGTTTTCCAACGACGACCCACATTAAAAAAATATGACTGGCTACTTTTGGGATGGCGCGCAGTACGCTATCGCTCAACGGTCGCCCCGTAAGCTCGTCGGACTCAGCTCCAGACTGCGATACCATGCAGCGAAATAACAGTAAATCAACCCTTTTCAATTTCTGATGACTCCTGAAGATTACTGCCAGCAGAAAGCAGCGCAAAGCGGCTCCAGCTTCTACTACAGCTTTTTGTTTTTGCCCCCTCAGCGCAGGCAGGCGATCACTGCTCTGTATGCTTTTTGTCGCGAAGTTGATGATGTGGTCGATGAAACGTCGGATGCATCGATTGCACAAACAACCTTGCAGTGGTGGCGCCACGAAATCAAGCAAATGCTAGCTGGTTCGCCTAACCATCCCGTTACCAAAGCACTGCACCCTCATTTGCAAACATTTAACCTGCGCGGTGAACATTTGCTGGCGGTGATTGATGGTATGGAAATGGATTTAACCCAAACACGTTATTTAGATTTTCCTGCGCTTGAGCGTTATTGCTGGCATGTAGCCAGTGTGGTGGGCATTATGTCGGCCAGTATTTTTGGCTATACAGATCAACGCACCTTAGAGTATGCAGAAAAATTAGGAATGGCTTTTCAACTGACCAACATCATTCGTGATGTGGGTGAAGATGCGCGCCGTGGCCGCATCTATTTACCTATTAATGAGCTGCAAAAATTTGAAGTTACCGCTGCTGAGGTGCTTAACGCAAAACATAGTGATCGCTTTGAAGCACTCATGAAATTTCAATTACACAGAGCACAGGCTTACTACAACGAAGCTTTTGCCCTGCTTCCCTTAAGCGACCGCAGAGCACAGCGCCCAGGCTTAATCATGGCGGCAATTTATCGTACTTTGTTAGATGAAATAGCGAATGATGGCTTGCGTGTGTTGCAGCACAAAGTCTCACTCACGCCATTGCGCAAACTATGGCTAGCTTGGAAAACGTGGATTAACCCCGCCAGAATTCAACCAACGTGAAATTTGCCGTCATAGGAGCAGGATGGGCCGGATGCGCAGCCGCCGTGGAATTAACGCGCCGCGGCGGACAAGTCACATTATTTGAAGCAGCTCGTACAGTAGGAGGCAGAGCACGACGCGTGGAACATGAAGGCCACCATCTTGATAATGGTCAGCATATTCTGTTAGGTGCCTACCGCGACACGTTACGACTGATGCAAACTGTAGGCATCACACCGTCGCAAGCACTGCTAAGGTTACCGCTGCAAATGCGCTATCCACCGGGTAGCGATGGCATGGAGTTTATTGCTGGACGTTTGCCCGCACCGCTTCATCTTCTGTATGCACTACTGAGTTCAAGAGGACTATCGGTAGCCGATAAATTGTCGCTAGCGCGATTTTCCAGCGCAGCGCGTTGGATGAAATGGCAACTAGATGTCGACTGTAGCGTTACTGAATTATTAGATCGCTTTGAACAAACTGAACGCCTGATTCAACTGATGTGGCGACCGCTGTGCATCTCCGCCTTAAACACACCGCCAGAGCGCGCATCGGCGCGAGTATTTTTAAAAACATTAGGTGATAGTTTGGGATCGGCACGCAGCGCCTCTGACATGCTTTTACCAACGCGTGATCTGTCAGCCCTATTCCCCGATGCTGCGACTAATTACGTAGAGAAGCGCGGCGGCAAGGTGCACTTAGGTGTGCATGTACGAGCACTCAATTACCAAGCGCATCAAGCATATTCTTGGCAAATAACAGGTGATGATGTTGATGAGAGTTTTGACAAAATAATCGTCGCCACGCCAGCCTACGCAGCGCAAACTTTACTGGCACCGTTAAATACCGCACTGTCTGATGCATTGAATTTTATCTATGAGCCTATTACTACATGTTATCTGCAGTACGACTCATCCGTGCGGCTGGCTGCACCGTTCTTCGCCTTGAGAGATCAAGCTGAATCCGCCCAGTGGGGACAATTTGTGTTCGATCGTGGGCAACTGGATACCACTCAAGCGGGTTTACTTGCAGTAGTTATTAGTGCCTCGACTGAGGCCATAGCACTCGGTCAAGCCGCGCTGGCGCAAGCGGTCGCACACCAGCTCGCCGAAGTGTTTCAGCGCGCAGAGTTTTCTTCACCGTCATGGTCTTGGATTGTTACTGAAAAACGCGCCACATTTGCATGTGAACCGAATCTACGTCGACCGCCGAATGAAACCGTACTTAACGACTTGTGGCTGGCTGGTGACTACACAGCAGGCGATTATCCGGCCACGATAGAAGGTGCGGTGCGTAGCGGGCTGCAGGCAGCATCACTGGCGCTGCAGTAAAGCTAATGAGGAAACCTTACTGCATTTCCCGAACTTGATTCATCGCCTGATCGATACGTTCCACACCAATGACTTGAAGGCCTTCAATTTTTTGCTTAGGCAAATTCGCTTTCGGCACCAAGGCAATCGAAAAACCTAATTTCGCAGCTTCACGCAAACGTTCTTGCCCTCGCGGCGCTGGACGTATTTCACCTGCCAATCCCACTTCACCAAAAGCCACCAAGCCTCGCGGCAGTGGTTTGTTGCGCATTGATGATTGAATCGCCAACAGCACCGGAAGATCGGCTGCAGGCTCGGTAATTTTTACACCGCCCACGGCGTTGATAAACACATCCTGATCAAACGCAGCGACGCCCGCATGTCTATGTAAAACTGCCAGCAACATCGCTAAACGATTTTGCTCCAAGCCCACCGTCAAACGACGCGCATTCGGCACATGCGATGCATCAACCAAGGCTTGTATCTCAACCAGCAAAGGTCGCGTTCCTTCTTGCGTCACCATCACGCACGAGCCAGGTACTTGAGTGTCATGCTGCGATAAAAACAAGGCAGAAGGATTCGACACCCCTTTCAGGCCTTTGTCAGTCATCGCAAATACACCCAGCTCATTGACAGCACCAAAGCGATTTTTAAAGGCACGCACTAAACGAAAACTAGAATGCGTATCGCCTTCAAAATACAGCACCGTGTCAACGATATGTTCCAGCACACGCGGCCCCGCCAGCGTACCTTCTTTGGTGACATGCCCCACCAAGATAATCGTAATGCCTGATTGTTTGGCTACTCGCGTGAGTTGTGCCGCGCATTCCCTTACTTGCGCCACCGATCCCGGGGCTGAACTCAGGGCGTCGGAATAAACTGTCTGTATTGAGTCAATCACAGCGACATCAGGCTTTTCTTCAGCCAGCGTCGATAGAATTTTTTCCAGCTGTATCTCAGCCTGCAGCTGAAGATTTTCAGCGTCAATCACCAACCTGCGTGCGCGCAAAGCCACTTGAGCGCCGGACTCTTCACCACTCACATACAGAGCGCGTTTAAATTTCGAAAGATTCGCCAAGGCCTGCAACAGCAAGGTCGATTTACCGATGCCCGGGTCACCACCAATCAAAACCACACCGCCGGCGACTAGCCCGCCACCGAGCACACGATCGAACTCATCAATTCCTGTTCCGAATCGCGGTACATCAATCGCTTCAATATCCGCCAGGCGCATGACCGGGGCACCTTTAACCAAGCCCTGAGCAGAAGAAAAACGATTTCCGGCAGTTTCAACCACGGATTCAACCAAGGTATTCCAGCGCTCACAGGCAGGACATTGACCCACCCATTTATTACTGACGCCACCACACTCGGTGCAGCTGTACTGCGTTTTTGACTTGGCCATAGCGCCCTTTAAGCTCGAACTTTTCGTTGCACGCGTGGCGTAATTGCGCACATGAGCTCATAACCAATGGTGCCCGCAGCGGCAGCGACTTCATCGATAGGTAAATCGTCACCCCACAAGGTCACGTCACTACCCACATGCGCATTCGGTACGGATGACAGATCAACGTTCAACATATCCATCGAGACTCGCCCCAACAGCTGGGTGCGAACACCATCCACCAACACCGGCGCACCGGTGCTGGCATGACGTGGATAACCATCGGCATATCCACAGGCTACGATACCAATCCGCATATCCTGTTCAGCACGAAACAAACTGCCATAGCCGACTGAATCACCCGCACGAATAGCTTGCACGGCGATGACGCGACTACTCAGGGTCATTGCTGCTTTCAGACCAAACGATGCTGCATCACCGCCGCCGGGAGAACCACCATACAGCATCACACCGGGCCTGATCCAATCACCCTTAACTTCAGGATGAATCAAAATCGCAGGTGAATTTGACAAACTGATTTCAGCGTGAATACCCTGAGTCGCTTGTTGAAAAGTGGCGACTTGTGTTGTTACGTTAGGCGATACTGACTGCGTATCTGCGTTCGCAAAATGCGTAATCAACGATATTTTAGAAACGACTGGCATCGCCTTTAAGCGTGCATATGCATCACTTGTTTGTTCTGGTAAAAAACCTAAACGATTCATGCCGGTGTTAATTTTTAAATGCACATGAATGGGCTTGCTCAAGCTCGCCTTGGCCAGCATCTCCAACTGTTCGGCGTTATGCAGCACAGGCTGTAATTGATAGTGGCTGATAAGGTCGAGATCACTGGCCTCAAACATACCCTGCATCATCATGATGGGCTTAGTCCAACCCAAATCGCGCAGCTGTACAGCCCGATCAAACTCAATTAAAGAGAGGCCATCGGCAGCAGCAAAACCGCGCAACCCATTTTCAAGCCCATGGCCATAGGCATCGGCCTTCACCACCGCCCAAATTTTGGTGCCCGGCATAGCTGCGCGAGCAATGGCCAGGTTAGATTGCATGGCCATGATGTTAGTAGTAGCGACAATAGGTCGAGGCATCGAGAATCGGGGGGAAAGTAATCAGCAAATAACCCTGCATTTTACCGGACACTCGGCTGGCATTGCAGCTTACTCGGCTTAGGGCAGAGATTTCATGGTATAAAGCCGTTGGTCTGAAGCGGATATAGGCCGACTCATACCGAACTCTGCGGTTTGGCAACCGTACTTCACCAATTAAGGGATGCAATCGATGGTGTGATGAGATGTTCGCATTAGTTTACGTCGAACTGACAGCACAACAACGCACACCTGTCGTCACACTCTGGCTGAGTTTTTCAGAATGAATCGCGGTTTCTACACCATCATGGCAGCGCAGTTTTTTTCGTCGCTCGCCGACAATGCGCTGCTTATCGTAGCAATCTCTATGCTAGCGTCGAGTCAATCCCCTGCATGGATGACGCCCATGCTCAAGCTTTTCTTTGTCGCTTCCTACGTATTACTGGCACCGTTTGTCGGTGCGTTTGCTGATGAGTTACCTAAAGGTCGGGTAATGTTCATCACCAATTTGGTTAAAGTCGTTGGCTGCATGATGATGTTCTTTAACTTTCATCCTCTCCTAGCTTACGCGGTGGTCGGCTTTGGCGCAGCGGCGTATTCACCAGCGAAATACGGCATCCTTACGGAACTTCTTCCCGCTGAAAAATTAGTCGCTGCCAACGGTTGGATAGAAGGTTTGACTGTGCTGTCGATTATCTTTGGCACCGTATTAGGCGGCACGCTCGTCAGCGAACAATTTGCTGCCACCATCACCGCTATGTTGCCGGTGAATGACCTGGAACTCAGTATCTCGCTTGAAGTAGGCTTAGGCGTGGTGATGTGCTCTTATTTGCTAGCCGCAGCATTCAATCTTAAGATTCCCGATACCGGCGCGCGTTACGCGGCCCAAGAGCGCAACCCGTTCAAGCTAGTGGTCGATTTTTCCCACTGCTTCATCAGCCTTTGGAAAGACAGATTGGGACAAATATCTTTGGCCGTGACCTCACTTTTCTGGGGTGCCGGTGCAACCTTGCAATTTATCGTTCTGAAATGGGCCGAACAAGCGCTCAACATGCCGCTGGCTAAGGGCGCTATTCTTCAAGGTGTGGTGGCATTTGGTGTCGCCTTTGGTGCGATGGCTGCTGCGCGCCTCATACCACTAAAAAAATCACTGACGGTCATGCCCTTAGGATTTGCGATGGGCATCATCGTTACCCTAATGACGCTAGCACACAGCGTAGAACTTGCTTATCCCTTATTAGTGTTGGTCGGTGCGCTATCGGGATTTTTCGTCGTTCCCATGAATGCCTTGTTACAGCATCGTGGCCACGTCATCATGAGCGCGGGTCACTCGATTGCAGTCCAAAACTTCAGTGAAAATGCATCTATTCTTTTAATGCTTGCTCTGTACGCTTTGCTGATCAAACTCGATTTCAGTGTAAATACTGTGATCGTTTTATTCGGCTTGTTTGTGGCGGGCATTATGTGGCTAGTCATGCGCAGACATGCAGCTAATCAGCGTGAATACGATTCCATGCATTTAATCGGCGAGAAAAAACACCTCGGCACCTGAAGGAAATATCCTTGAGTTTTTAACGACTCGGCGCTGCCAAACCTTTTACGCGCTCATTAGCACGCTGCTTCCAGTCGTTCGGTACCACAAAGCCTCTATCCACCTCAAATAGTTCATCGCCTTGTTTTTTAAAGGTCGCAACCATGACTGGCATAGGGTCGTCATAAAAGTGCTGCGTTAGCCAGTCGCGCAACTGCGCGCGTTGAGTTCCCTCTTCAAGCGACAATCGTGCGGGTGCCAGCCACGCAAGGCGCGGCAGTACGGCGCACTCTTCACCCACATGGTCATCCAACTCTGCCAACGTGCACCACCAACCATGGCAATGCGATGGTGAGATACCCAGAGCTGCGGTATCGATAGGTTCTTCTTTTCGATAAAACAACCAACCCTTAACCAGCGCCTGCGCAGCAACCAAGGGCTCGCTCAACAAGGCTTGCGCTGCGGGATGAGTACCTAGCAATAACTGCCGCTGAAGAATTTTTTTCATCTTGGCACCCAGTGTATCGGCTAGATTGGGGCCAACAAAATAATCCGCCTGCTGAATTTGTGCATAGGCGGCGTTACGTGAACACAGCAGATAAAACTTGGTCGCAAATTCCCAATGCACCAGCCCTTCTTGCTCACGCAAAATAAAATCAAACTCGCCCACCGTTTCGTCTTTGCCAGAGCGAACCTGCAAGCCATGAACGTGGAGTCGCTTAACATGGGCAAAATACACCGCAAGTAATTTTTCAGCGTAACGACCTAATCGTGTGAATCGATTGATATCTAAAATCGCCTGCAACTCATGCGGTTCGCGCTCGAGTTCAAGCAGCCAATCATCAACATGATCATCAGCAGAATTTTCTAAGGTCGCAATTTTTCCTTGCCATTGCGGTGCATCGTTATCGAGTAAATTCGGCGCATACAGCAACCACGCCATCGCACGAACATGTGGATTTTTTAGGTGGTGCCAGCGCTCATGGAAGGCTAGTTGGAACGAACGCATTTCAGCGTTCATCATGCAGATTCTGAGCTAGACACAGGTCACGCCAGCTTTTCGATTTTTCTTCGGGTTTGCGTAGCAAGTAAGCGGGGTGATAGGTCACCACGACTGGAATGCCTCTATACGAATGCGGCTCACCGCGCAGCGATGCAAGGCTGGTTTCTTCATTCAAGCCCAAGAGTGCGGTCGCTGCAGTTTTTCCCAGTGCGACTATCACTGTCGGTTTAATCAAATCAATTTGACGCTCTAAAAATGGCCGACATGCAGCCACTTCATTGTGCACCGGTGGCCGATCACGACCATCAGTATCAACCGGACGACATTTAACGATATTCGCAATGTAGGTATCGACGCCGCGTGCTAGTTGCATCGCTTTGAGCATGTTATCGAGTAGCTTACCCGCAGGCCCAACAAACGGCTCACCTTCTAAATCTTCGCTGCGACCGGGGCCTTCTCCCACAAATAACCAGCTCGCATGTCGATCGCCAATACCGGGTACGGCATGTGTACGGCCACGGCACAAACCACACCGCGCACAATCGCGTATCGTGGCCTCTAATTCATCCCAATCCAGCCCTGAAAAGTCGGCCGCATCGAGTGCTGTAACCTCGGCCGTTTCTACCGCAACACGTTCATCCGCACGCGCGCGCAATTGCCACACAGGCCCTAAGCCCATGCGTTCTAATCGCACTAATTTTTCAGCATTCATGTTCATGATTCATAGCCTTGATTCATGGTCTTGATTCATGGTCTTGATTCACGATCATCAAACGCATGACGATAGCGTCCTCACGTGTCGCCCCAATCGAAGGATAATAATTTTTACGCACACCTATTTGTTCAAAGCCGACATGCTGATAAAACGCCAGCGCACGCGGGTTCGACGGACGCACTTCCAAAAGTATCGATTGCATGTTCGCTGCGCGCGTTAATCCGATGACTTTATCTAGCAGAAGACGACCGAGCTTTTTACCTTGACGTGTCGGGCGCACCGTAATATTTAACAAATGCATTTCATCCACTACCGGCATCGCCAAAAAATAACCTGCTATTTGACTATCAGCCTCACGCACTATCCATGCATCGTAACGACTGTTCAATGAATCTAAAAAATTACCTCGGGTCCAGGGAAAAGGATACGCCTGATTTTCTATCGCCAAGACCTCTTCTACATCCTGTGCGCGCATGGTCGCTATCAACAATGAAGTTGCTGAAATATTGTCGCTCACTGGAACTTGGCTCATGCACGAACTCCTGCCTGGCGTTCAAGCGTGGTCAATGCGACCTTATTACGAAGATACAGTGGTTGTGCGTCGCGCGCGTGAACGGTGAGCCCTTTTAAAAACATATCGGCACCCAAACGCGCAATTTCTGCTGCATGCGGCATGATCTCTGGCAGTGATTGTGCATGATTCAAATGAATCAGCTCATCGCCATGATGTATCAAGCCATTCCCACATAATGCGGGTGAGCCATCAGCAGTGACATGTGAGGCATGCGACAAACGTGGCGCAATGACTTCCCGCCAACCACCCTCAAAACGATACTGCGCCCAATACACTTCACCCATACGCGCATCGAGCAAGGCCAAGACGTCGTTACCAGCACCGGCGATTCGCGCACGTTCCGCCATCGCGAGCAAGGTCACCACAGAAGCGACAGGCAGGTTGGCACCAAACGCAATACCTTGCGCTAAACCACACGCGGTGCGCACACCCGTAAATGAACCCGGTCCTGCACCAAACGCCAGCGAATCGCACTGACTCAAGTCGATTTGCGTCTCTTCTAGCAAAGCCTGCAGCAAACGCGGCACCGTCTGCGAATGGGTCTGTGAACCTTGAGATTCACGATAAATCAGCTGATTAGCGCGCAGTAGTGCTACAGAGGCTAGATCAGTGGATGTTTCAATCGCAATCAGGGTGGGGTAAACAGTCGACATGGCGCCATTTTACCGTGCGCGCTCCACACATTCAGGAGCATCGTCATGCCATCACGATAAGCTAACCGTCGCAACGAGTTAAAACGCTGCGTCCCTACGGTAAAATAACCCCATGAGCAGTCTGTTTCTTACTCCCGACACGTTTCCACAACTCTCCGCCGCACTCGCTTCAGGTCAGTGGGTAGTAGCCTGCTTGTGCGCCGGTTGGTGCGATGTATGCAAACAATATCGAGCAGGATTTGATGCACTGGCCGAGCAGTATCCCGAACAGCAGTTTGTTTGGATAGATATTGAAGATCAATCCGATCTGGTCGGTGATCTGGATGTAGAAAACTTTCCCACCATCCTAATACAGCGTAAAGACATCGTGGCTTTTTACGGCACGATGATGCCCGAACCCAGACAGGTCGGACGATTACTTGAAGCCCAAATCGAACGCAGCGACGATGATCTGCGACGCGAAGCCAGCAGCACTTCCGAACGATCACTCTGGCAGCAAGAATGTAATTTACTCACCAAACTGGCTGAGCTGTAATTTTTTTAATCAGCTCAGCTTCAAAGGCAAGCTACGTAAACGTTTGCCCGTTAAATTAAACAATGCGTTGGCCACCGCGGGTGCAACGGGCGGAGTACCTGGCTCGCCGACGCCTTCGGGCGCTGCGGTGCTCGGCATGATCACCACTTCTACTTCAGGCATTTCATCGAAACGCAGCATAGGCATATCGTTGAAATTCTTTTGCACGATTTGTCCTTCTTTCACTTGGACTTCACCGTATAAAGCGGCGGACAAGCCATACGCAATCGCTGATTCCATTTGTTGTTCAACAATTTCAGGATTGATCACCGTACCGCAATCAATCGCGCAAGTGATTTTGTGAACGCGAGGTTTGCCTTGCTCTACCGAGACCTCCGCCACCTGCGCCACAATACTGCCAAAGCAAGCATGCAAGGCCAGCCCATGAGCGCGTGACTGCGCTGGTTTACCCGCCCGTTCTACAGCCGCATTTAATACAGCAAGGTGTCGTGGGTGCGATGCCAACATACGGCGACGAAATTCAGCCGGATCAACGTTGGCAGCATGCGCCAACTCATCGACAAAGCTTTCTTTGAAAAACGCATGGTGAGAATGTCCCACCGAACGCCATGGCCCGACCGGCAAAGGCGACTCCACGATCACGTGTTCAACCTGTTGATTTTCGATTTCATAGTGATGATCAAACAAGCCTTCAGCCGCTGTCTTGTCCGGGCCAAAGGGCGACAAATTAAAAGCGCGCTGCAGCAACTGTTGAATTGGTGCGGCCGATGCCGACTTGCTTTGCCAAGCGTTGACCTTGCCCTTCTCATCCAACACAGCCACCAGTCGTGCTACGCACGCAGGCCGATAAAAATCATGAGCAATATCGTCTTCGCGTCGCCACATCAACTGCACCGGCACACCCGGCATCTCCATCGCTAACGCAACGGCTTGCGCCACCATGTCCGTTTCTAGTCGACGACCAAAGCCACCACCCAAAAAAGTTTCATTCAAATCAATCTGATCAACCGAGATATCGGCTACCCGAGCAGCGGTTGCCGCGACAACCGACGGTGCTTGCGTTGGCACCCAGATTTTTAAACGGTCATCGATAAACTGCGCGGTGCAATTAATCGGCTCCATCGGTGTATGCGCCAGATACGGTGCGCTGTACTCCGCCTTGATAGCTTTGGGTAACTGATCATCATCAATCTCGTCACCAACGCTGTAATACGTAAAACCTGATTCATCGTTTAGGCTCTGTCGTAGCTGTTGCATGACTGCGTGATTATTCAATTGCGAATGCGGCCCAGCTTGCCACACAGGTGTGACTACATCGAGCGCACTAAGTGCAGTCCAACGACTGCCCGCAATCACCGCCACGGCATCCGGTGCACCGGAGCGCTCTTGATTCAGCCTGACCACTTTCAACACACCCGGCACTTCATTTGCAGCACGCGTATCAACACTGGCCAGACGACCGCCCAAGTGTGGGCACATCAACAGCGCGGCATACACCATTCCCTTGGGCCTGATATCCATACCAAAGTCAGCGCTGCCATCAATCTTTGCTGGAATATCGAGTCGCGGTAGCGATTTACCGATTTGGTTAAAGGCAGAGGCTTCTTTCAGTTGAAATGAAACATCGCCCAGCTCAGCCGCATCGGCGGCCAATTCGCCATAGCTGGCTTTTAATCCCTGCGCGTGAGTGACACGGCCATCACTGGTATTGCACTCGGAAACAGGAACACCCCAGCGATTAGCTGCTGCCTGCATTAATCGCGCTCGAGCTGAGGCTCCTGCTTCACGCATAGGCATCCAGCTATCTTTAACGCTAGATGAGCCGCCAGTGACTTGAATGCCCAACTCGCGTTCGATTTTGCGCGACAGCCACTTTCCTAAGTTATGAATCGCGCTCTGATCCTCGGGATGAAATGGCAAACCATCCGCCAGCATCGAGGTATCTCCATAGATTTTGTCCAGTGGTGCCTGCACCAATCTGATCGAAGTCAAGGGCACATCCATTTCTTCCGCAACCAAGGTCGGCAACGCCGTCATAATTCCCTGCCCCATTTCACTCTTAGCCAACACGACAGTCACGCGGTTGTCCTTACCCACCATGACCCAACCGTTGAGCTTCACATCACCGTTGCGCATAGGCGGCAGCGTGGAGGTATCTAGCCGCTGCCGGGGCGGCATGAGTGCCCAGCCCACAACCAGCGAACCTGCTAGCGCGGCACCGCCTATCAAAAAATGGCGCCGATTGAATTGCCCCGATGGCTGGTCAAACATGACTACTTCCTCAATGGTTAAGGTGAACAGACCGAATGCTAGCCGATCTTAGGAAAAGACTCATAAAACTTCTGTAACCGCCCTATCACAGCCCGCATTACTACCCGCAGATAACGAGCCAAAGATTTGGAAAACCCATGACTGAAAATTTCTTTCAGACCTTTGTTTTGCTGCTGCTAGTCACTGACCCATTCGGCAATGTTCCTCTGTTTATCAGCACATTAGCCCACGTTAAACCCGAGCGCCGTTCACGAGTCGTTGTTCGAGAATGTCTGATCGCTTTTTTTTTGCTGTTGATGTTCATGTTTGGAGGCCGCTATTTTTTGGACGCATTGCAGTTAAGTTCGACTTCCTTACGTATTGGTGGCGGCGTGATTCTTTTCCTGATCGCTTTAAAAATGGTTTTTCCCAGTGCTGAAGGCATTTTTGGCCCGGCACCAGAACAAGGCAGTGAACCACTCATCGTCCCCTTAGCTATACCGGCACTGGCTGGCCCATCGGCACTGGTGACCGTCTTATTATTTTCAACCAGCCACCGCATGAGTATGGGGCTATACGTTATCGCGCTGATGATGGTGGCAGCGGTTTGGTTGATGGTGCTGCTCTCAGCAGAACGTCTGCTCAAAGCTCTTGGGCCTGCCGTCATTACCGCGTTTGAGCGCCTGATGGGACTGATCCTCACAGCGCTAGCTGTAGAAATGCTTTTGGCGGGCATCACCACTTATATTCATGGACTGAACGGAGTTAGTCCTTAAGGCCAGCACATTAAGACGTTTAACGTGCTTATAACCGAGCTTACTCGCGCTATTATTGCGTTTTAGTCATAAATAGCGACCTGATGAAGCCATATCGGGTCAGTCGCCATGGATCAATTTAAACAAATTTCCACCTTCGTGGATGTAGCCGCACGCGGCAGCCTTTCAGCGACAGCGCGAGCTGAAGACATTGCGCCTGCAGTGATCAGCCGACGGCTTGACGCATTAGAAGCGCGGCTCGGCGTCAAACTCTTGCAAAGAACCACCCGCAAAATCGCACTAACGACTGAGGGCGTGGCCTTCCTAGAAAATTGCCAACGCATATTGCAAGATCTTGAAAACGCCGAAGCTCAGGCGTCTGAACGCAGCGCTCGTCCCAGTGGTCACCTGAGCGTATCGGCGCCTGCAGGTTTTGGTCGGCAAATCGTGGCGCCGCTGATTCCGTCATTTTTGGCAGAGCATAGAGATGTGACCGTCACCTTAAATCTGAATGATCGTGTGGTTGACCTTATCGGCGAAGGCGTCGACATCGCCATTCGTATTGCTGACTTATCCGATTCGAGCCTGATCGGTATCAAGCTCGCCGACAATCAACGCGTGGTAGTCGGATCGCCTGAGTATTTTCGCAAACACGGCCGCCCCGCCGCACCGGATGATTTGTCGCGCCATAACTGCCTAGCGATTTCTAGCGCTGGCAGCCAGCGCGGTTGGACATTTAGGCAAGCAGGAAAAAGCGTCACCCTTAAAGTCGGTGGCAACATGGTCTGCAACGACGGTACGGTGCTGCACGACTGGGCTCTTGCAGGCAAGGGCTTAGCTTGGCGCTCTATGTGGGAAGTGGGTAAGGAGATTGAATCCGGTACCCTAGAGACGGTACTCGACCAATTCTCAGCTCCGGGCAATGATATTTATGCCGTCTTCGCTCAGCGCCAGCACTTGCCGCTGCGAATACGCGTGTTCGTGGATTTTCTCAGGCGAGCGTTCGCGGAAGAGAACTATTGGAAGAAGTGAAGATCAGACTGAAACAACGGAAGAATGAAAGAAGTGCGAGTGGTCTTCAGAACATCTAACTTTCAATGAGCTACAACAGAAAGTAAAAGCCCCGGGTTACCGGGGCTAGACTTACTTATACTACTTGGATGTTCGAAGCTTGCTTGCCTTTAGGTCCGGACGTTACGTCGAACTTGACACGCTGGTTTTCCGCCAATGATTTAAAGCCTTGCGACTGAATTGCGGAAAAGTGTGCGAACAGATCTTCGCCACCTTCATCGGGAGTAATGAAGCCAAATCCCTTTGCATCGTTGAACCACTTCACAGTACCTGTTGCCATCTTACTTCCTATCTTAGTTCGGTTACGGCGGGGATACCGCCAGAAAAGCGTCTCAACCAAGTAAGGAATTACAGAAAGCCCTGCACCACTGCTACTCGAATCTCAACGTGGTCGCGATTATACTTGAAAAAATTATCACACTCCTTCCAAGTGACTTGGGAATTTGATATAGATCGAATGCAGGACATTCAACTGACACGATCTCAAGCATTCATGCTCATCCCTTTAACGAACCGGCAAGCACGAAGTCATAGCAAATAGCCTATAGTTCTAGCATTCTCGCCCTTAACGACACTAATCACTGGTCTTATTCATGAATTTCGATGTTGCCATTGTGGGTAGCGGCCTTGCCGGCCTGTCCGTTGCCCTTCACCTCGCCGACCACCGCAAAGTCGTCGTCATTTCCAAACGAGCGCTACGCGACGGCGCCAGCGATTGGGCCCAAGGGGGAATCGCCGCTGTACTTGATTCCGCCGACAGCCATGACCAGCACGTGAGCGACACACTGATCGCCGGTGCCGGATTGTGTGATGAAGGAGCGACCCGCGCCATCGTTGAACAAGGCCGCGCAGCGATTGAGTGGTTAATTTCTCAAGGCGTACCGTTTACTCGCGATGATGATGCTGAAATGGGCTTTCACCTAACTCGCGAAGGTGGGCACAGCCAACGTCGCATCATTCATTCAGCAGATGCTACCGGTCATGCCGTGCAAGTAACGCTGGAAGAACAAGTACGTCGTCACCCGAATATCACGCTGCTTGAACATCACTATGCGATTGATCTGATCACCTCAGACAAAGTCGGTGTGCAAGACGGCACGCCTCATTGCTTGGGTCTGTACGTGCAAGACGTCACCACCGGTCAGGTACAAACGATCGCCGCCGATCACACTGTGCTGGCAACCGGCGGTGCCGGCAAAGTCTATCTGTACACCACCAACCCAGACACAGCGACGGGTGACGGTATCGCCATGGCCTGGCGGGCTGGATGCCGCGTTGCGAATATGGAGTTCATACAATTTCATCCAACTTGCCTCTATCACCCTTACGCTAAATCTTTTTTGATTACCGAAGCAGTACGCGGTGAAGGTGGACTACTCAAGCTGCCGGCTGCTGCAGGGGCCGCAGCAGGACAACGCTTCATGCTCAGTCATGACGAACGTGCCGAACTCGCACCACGCGACATCGTGGCACGCGCGATCGACTTTGAAATGAAAAAACGAGGATTAGATTACGTTGAACTCGACATCAGCCATCAACCCGCTGACTTTTTGAAAGAACACTTCCCAACGATTTATGCACGCTGCCTTGAACTAGGTATCGACATTACAAAACAACCTATCCCTATCGTACCAGCGACCCATTACACCTGCGGCGGTATCGTGACTGATTTGTCTGGTCGCACTGATCTGCCCGGTTTATATGCCGTTGGCGAAACCGCCTACACAGGGCTTCACGGCGCGAATCGTTTAGCGAGTAATTCATTATTGGAATGCGTGGTGCTGGGTCGCGCAGCTGCGCAGCATATTGAACGTCAAGCCCAGCCCAAGCAAACGAAATTGCCAGCATGGGATGAAAGTCGCGTCACCAACGCCGACGAAGAAGTCGTGATTACCCAAAACTGGGATGAATTGCGTCGTTTCATGTGGAATTTCGTTGGCATCGTTCGCACCAGCAAGCGGCTGGAACGGGCGCAGCATCGCTTAGCAGTGCTGAAAGAAGAAATCGACGAATACTATGCAAACTTCCGCATCACGCGCGATTTACTGGAATTGCGTAACTTAGTTGAAGTTGCTTCGCTGATTGTTCGTAGCGCAAAGTCGCGGCGCGAGAGTCGAGGTTTGCATTACAGCTTGGATTATCCTGACACGCTGCCCAAGGCATTACCCACAGTGCTGTCACCTAAACGTAAAACTGGTTCGCGTAAGTCGTAGAGCTTTAAACTTCGAGCTCATCAAACGCTGCGCTACTCAAACGACGCGCAGCGAGTAATCGGCGGCTTTGATATCTTTAGTCAGGCTGCCGATAGAAATGCGATCAACACCCGTCTCGGCAATGGCTCGTATCGTTGAGCGAGAGATACCACCTGAAGCTTCGAGTACAGCGCGCCCTGCAGTTATCTTCACAGCCTCTTGCAACATCGCGACAGAAAAATTATCTAACAAAACAGATATTGCACCAGCATCTAACGCCTGCTGTAGCTCATCGAGCGATTCAACTTCAATCTGAATGCCTACACCGGAATGCAAAGCATTCGCCGCCGCCATCGCCGCCGCAATGCTTCCTGCCGCAGCGATATGATTTTCTTTGATGAGAATTCCGTCATACAAAGCCAGGCGCTGATTTTTTCCACCACCAACGCGTACTGCATATTTTTGTGCAAGGCGTAAACCGGGCACTGTTTTACGTGTATCTAAAATAGCGGCGCGCGTACCGTGAATCAGGTTCACATAGTCGCGCGTATTAGTAGCAACGCCCGACAACAACTGAAGAAAATTTAAAGCAGCGCGCTCGCCAGTCATGAGCGCACGCGCAGGGCCGGTTAAGGAACAAACCTCGGCATCAGCGGTCATCACATCACCTTCGGCTACATGCCAGTCGATAGCAATTCGTGAGTCGACAGCATGCATCACCGCTTCAAACCACGGAGCACCACACAGTACCGCTGGTTCGCGCACCACCACTCGCGCTTTAACGTGAGCTGATGCTGGAATCAGTTGCGCAGTCCAGTCGCCCGAACCAATATCTTCAGCCAGTGCAGAGCGAATGTTATCTTCGAAGGCTAGCGATAGCGCCGCATCAAATGGAGCGAAAGGGTTGTGCAGCGTACTCATGCCGGGCCTAGGCCGGCAAACAAATTGTGTTCCGCGGCCAAATCGGCAGAAGGCCGGACATTCGCTTTGCGTGCCGCTGCAAAGTCGAGCATGCGATCGATGCACGTTACAGCCTTGGCTCGAATCGCTTCATCCACTGAAATGGTGTTGCGACCGCTCTCTAAAACATCCGCCAGATTTTGCAGCGAATTCATTGCCATCCAAGGGCAATGCGCGCAGCTCTTACACGTGGCGCTATTGCCGGCCGTGGGTGCTTCTATGAATACTTTGCCCGGTGCCGCCTGACGCATTTTGTGCAAAATGCCGTTGTCAGTGGCCACAATAAATTCATTCGCATCGAGCGCCGTTGTGGCTGCAATCAATTGCGAAGTTGAACCCACTACATCGGCCAACGCCACTACCGATTCAGGTGACTCAGGATGAACAAGAATTTTTGCATTGGGATGCTCGCGCTTGAGTAATTCAAGTTCTATCCCTTTGAATTCGTCATGCACCAAACACGAACCCTGCCACAACAGCATATCGGCGCCAGTTTGTTTTTGAATATAACTACCCAAATGGCGATCAGGCGCCCACAGAATTTTTTTACCCTGCGCATGTAAATGCGCGACGATGTCTAAACCTATCGACGAGGTCACCATCCAATCAGCTCGCGCTTTTACCGCTGCACTCGTATTGGCATAAACAACAACGGTGCGGTCAGGATGCGCATCGCAAAACGCCGAAAATTCATCCACAGGACAACCTAAATCTAACGAGCACGTCGCATCCAGATCAGGCATCAAAATTGTTTTGTGCGGCGACAGTATTTTTGCCGTTTCGCCCATGAAGCGCACACCGGCGACCACCAAGGTCTGCGCCGCATGATCGCGCCCAAAGCGAGCCATCTCCAGCGAATCCGAAACACAACCGCCGGTTTCTTCCGCAAGGTCCTGCAGATCTGAATCGACGTAATAATGCGCAACCAGTACAGCGCCTTTTTCTTTCAGCAGACGGCGAATTTTGTCTTTGAGCTGCAACCGTTGATCCGGTGATACAGCCTCAGGCACACGTGACCACGCAGAGGCCAAACCTCGGCCACCTTCCACTAAGGGGCGTTCAAATTCTATTGTTTTGATTTCCATACGGTGTGGGCTCCGGCCCATCATGTCTCAGAAAAATTGGCGCCAGATACAAGCTCCGAGCCTTACGTATCTGTAGCGAAGTGGTGAAGTTTATCACCGGCGCAACGGTCTGGCAGGAAGCCAGACAATGATGATTATCAGACGCTGAAATGCAGACTAAATTCTTCTGAATTCGAGCTTAGACGGCAGTGCGCTCCGACTGGCAGAGTGAGCTTGTCACGCACATGACCAAAAGGTAGTCCAGTCAGAATCGGCACCGGAATCTGCTTACGCAGATAAGCCAACATAGCCGCAAAGTCATAGCCATTATCGTAATCAGTCAACTTATAAGCTGAAAAATCACCCAAGATAATGGCCCGCTGATTGTGTAAAACACCCGCGTGCAATAACTGCAACATCATTCGTTCAATGCGGTAGGGATGTTCATTGATATCTTCAACAAAAAGAATGCCCTGCTCTACCTTTGGCATCCAACGGGTACCGATTAAATGCGTCAACAGGGCGAGGTTACCGCCCCAAAGTTTGCCTTCGCATTCAATCACTGGATTACCGCTGGCTTTGGCGGTCACTTCAAAACTGGATGAAGATAGCGCCTGCCAAAAATGACTATGTGTGAATTCGCTCAAATCAGCACGACTAAAATCATCACAAATCATCGGTCCGGCAAAACTAACAGCATGCTTAGTCAGCAAACCCATGTGAATCGCCGTGAAATCACTATGTCCAATAAATCGCTTACCGCTATTGGCCAGCAAGTCGAAATCAATCTCGGGTAATAAGCGCGATAAACCATAGCCACCGCGCAGAGCAATCACCAACTCAACGTCAGGATGTTTAGCCGCATTGTGGAGTTGTGCTAACCGCTCTGCATCAGCCGCCGCAAAGCGCTGATAGCGCGCATCCGCAGCAGTAAAATCATGGATCTGATGACCCACATTACGCAGATGCTGTAACGCGCGTAAATACGCTGCCTGATCAATGGCATAGCCACTGGGAGCGACAATAGCGATGTGACGTGAAGGCATAGTCATAGCAATCTCACGATTCAGTGCGTAACTGTTGGCGACGCTCAGCGAAAAAAGAGGACAGCATTTTTCCGCATTCTTCGGCCAGTACACCGCCGTCGAGCTCGGTCTGATGATTCAGTTTTTTTTCAGCGAAAAGATTCATGACTGAACCGCAGGCTCCGGTCTTGGGATCACTCGCACCAAATACTACACGCGCTAAACGCGCATGCAACATCGCTCCAGCGCACATTGCACAAGGCTCAAGGGTTACGTACAGCGTGCAGTCAACCAATCGGTAATTACCTAGCTTTTGCGCAGCCAATCGTAGCGCATTAATTTCTGCGTGCGCAGTTGGGTCGTGTTGTCCTATCGGTTGGTTACAACCGACCGGAATCCCTTCGCCATCTTTCACAACGACCGCACCGACCGGTACTTCACCAGCCAGTTTTGCTTCAGCTGCGGCATTCATCGCCAATCGCATGAAGGCCTGATCGCTCACGCACTCTCCGTAATCTCAGCCCAACAGTTGGGCGTTTCATGCAAAACGAGTTTATGCAATTTCAATCCTGTGCCAAATCGATCCCAATACACAGGCTTGAGAATATCAAACGCCGTACGGGCTAAATTTTCAACGGTCGGTATCTTGTTAATCACCACCGTTTTGTGATTCGGAATACCCGCTAAAAAGTCGCGCACTGGTGTATCTTTTTCATAAACAAGAAACGCGTGATCCCAGACATCGACTAGATGCTGATGAGCCAGTGATTTAACATCGGAAAAATCCATCAACATGCCATTGTCTGAGCTGCCCTCTTCTTCAATCACCTCACCAACTAAGGTGATTTCAATGGTGTAGCGATGGCCATGCAGATTACGGCACTGACTTTTGTGATCAGGAATTCGATGCCCCGCATCAAATTCGAGTTTACGTGTAATGGTTATCATTGGTTCAGGGTATATGCAGCAATTTATGAGTTTGTATCGACAAGCGCCACTGCGGATGGTGTTTGCAGGTATCGATAGCTAGTTGAGTATTTTTTTCTTTATCTGGACCATCCATGGGCTGCAGAAAATGATAACGGAAGTTCATCGCCGCAAAGCGCTCTAAATCTTGCGCCGCTTGCGGGATGACGACTTTAATTTCATCGCCTTGGTTAACCACCTGCACCGAACCCTGTTTTGGGCTGACACAGACCCAGTCAACACCTGCAGGCACGGCCAGGGTGCCATTAGTTTCTATCGCCACTTCAAATCCACGTTCATGCAAGGCCACAATCAGCGCATCATCAAGTTGTAGCAAAGGTTCTCCACCAGTACAGACAACATACTTCGGCATGCTCGAACGAGTTGAGGGCCACTGCTCATCAATCACAGCAGCCAAGGCCTGGGCCGATTCGTATTTGGCACCCAATACGCCATCGGTACCAACAAAATCAGTATCGCAAAACTGGCAAATAGCCGATGCACGATCGACCTCGCGGCCAGACCACAGATTGCAGCCGGCAAAGCGACAAAACACCGCCGGGCGGCCTGTCTGCGCTCCTTCACCCTGCAATGTATAGAAAATTTCTTTGACGCTGTACACCAGCGACGCTCCCGCCTGTAACTAGAAGAGCGAATTATCCATGAAATCTGACCATCCGCCTCGAATCGTGAAATGTGGACTTGAAGAGAAGGACGTCAGATAGGAAAACGAATTGTAAACACTGTGCCACGACCATTCGCACCTGAGCACACTTCGATCACCGCCTCATGATCTTTGACGATGTCGCGCACAATAGCCAAACCTAATCCGCTACCCGGTTGGGATTGATCTAGTCGGTAAAAACGACTAAAGATTTTTTCTTTTTGGGTATCGGGAATTCCGGGTCCGTCATCTTCGACTTTCAACAAACCAAAGTTAGAATCTTGCAGACAGCTCACCGTCACCACGCTACCCTCTGGCGAGTAACGAATAGCGTTGTCTACCAGATTATCAATCAAATCCTTTAACAAAAACCGATCACCATTGACGTAGGTAGGCCGCAAATCAAAACCGATATCGATAGTCTTTTTGGCCGCCTGATCGACAAAATTTTGGACCGACTCTGAAACTAATTCATCTAACGATAAACGCTCTAAACGATTGCGCTCAAAATCTCCCGGCTCTGAACGCGCAAGTGCCAGCAACTGGTTAGCCTGTCGAACCATCCGTTCTGTGGACACCATCATCAAGGCTGTCGATTGGGCCGTATCGGGGTCGTCTCGATGATGCGCCTGCAACCATTCAAGCTGCGCTTTAAAGCCCGCCAATGGTGTTCTTAACTGATGTGCTGCATTAGCCAAAAAGTCTTGCTTTGCACGAGCACTATCCTGCACTCGCGCCAACAAAACATTAATAGCGCGAATAAATGGCACCACCTCACGTGGCGCTTTGGTCAAAGGCACTTCAGACAAGTCGTCGGTTTTACGAAGTTCAAGGTTTTGCTGCAACTCTCCCAATGACAACAGGCCTTTATTTAGTGCGAACCAAACAACTGCTGGAATCAGTAACAACAACAATAATTCAAGAACTACCAGAGAGAGAAGAATACGAAGTTTGAACTGAAGTCGCTTTACCCGCGTTTCTGCCACACCGATGAGAACCGTCTCGCCACCAACAACTGTGCGTAGTGATATGGCGCGAATTTCTTCACCACGCATATTCGATAGATAAGCAACCCACGTATTTATGCTTTCAGGAGCACGCAACTTTGGAAAATCAAGATCGCCGGCAATCGTTTTGCCGTGAATATCACGAACCACGAAGAAAATTTCATCAAAATGGTCTACTCGCAAAACCTGTTCTGCCTGCTGAGTCAGTTGCAGTTCGACCGAATTTCCTGCTTCTTGAACGTGGGGCACGAGCGCCCAAGCTGCATCCGCCAGACTCTGATCTAAAGCCGTTTGTGCAGGTAGCCAGGCCAACCAGTAAATAGCCGTGGCACCGGCCAAATTCACAAGCATCAGCGGTATGACTAGCCATCGCAGTAGCTTGCCGCGCAAACTCATCGTGAAGACTGTTCCAGCATATAACCGAAACCACGAATCGTCTTGATAGAAATACCGGCTTTATCGATTTTTGCGCGTATGCGTGAAATGTAAACTTCAACCGCATTCAACGTCACTTCTTCACCCCAAGGCAAAATAGCATCAATGATTTGCTGCTTTGAGACTACTCGTGAGGCATGTTGCATCAAGTATTCGAGCACTGCCCATTCACGCGCAGACAGCTCAATCGTTAAACCATCAATGGTGGCACGACGTGCAAACGGATCCAACTGCAAACCGCCCAACTGCAAATCGACTGGCCTAGGATTACTTCGCCTGACGAGCGCTTTTAGACGCGCCACTAACTCCGGTGCCGCGAATGGTTTGACTAAATAATCATCTGCACCCATTTCCAATCCACGTACACGATCTTGCACATCATCACGCGCAGTCAATAACAATACGGGTAATTGACTACCGCGCGTGCGCAAACGACGTACGACTTCAAAACCATCAATGCCGGGCAAGCCAATGTCGAGCACGGCAACCGACATTTCACGCGCTTGCAGCGCACGATCGGCATCGTCCCCGTTATGCACGACATCCACGGCCATGTCATGGCCACGCAATATTCTTGCAATGCCATCGGCCAGCACCGGATCATCTTCTACCAGTAAAACATGCATGTTTGGTCCAGGAATCATCGTATTTATTTGGTTATTTTGCCAGAGACTCGAACTGACCTAGCTAAAACGTCCTCAATGCGAACCCAGAAATAGCTAATTAAATAAAAAAACACCGGGCTAAACCCGGTGTTTTCCTGATCACTAAAAAAATCAAGCTGCTTCTGGCACGCTGGGCAAACCCGACAATGCCATCGCTAATTCTTTCTCGTCATATTTGTCATCTTTGAGGTCACCTGCAAAGTAAGCCGAGTAGGCCGCCATATCGAAATGACCGTGACCGCAGAGATTGAAGAGAATGACTTCGCTCTTACCTTCACGCTTGCAACGTAGCGCCTCTTCGATGGCTCCTTTGACAGCATGATTAGCTTCCGGTGCAGGCACGATACCCTCTGTTTTGGCAAACAACACGCCAGCCGCAAAGCATTCCGTCTGATGATAGGCCACGGCCTCGATCAAACCCAATTCTTTCAGATGCGACACCAACGGCGCCATCCCGTGATAACGCAAACCACCTGCATGGAAACCGGGTGGCGTGAAAGAAGAACCGAGCGTGTGCATCTTGGTCAGTGGAGCCATGTGACCTGTATCACCGAAGTCATACGCGTATTTACCGCGTGTCAGTGATGGGCAAGCCGCTGGTTCAACTGCCACGATGCGTGGCTTCGGACCACCACGCAAGCCGGCACCGATAAATGGGAATGAAATACCCGCAAAATTTGAACCGCCGCCCGTACAACCAACGATCACATCTGGATAGGCATCGGCCATCGCCATTTGTTCCATTGATTCGATACCGACGATGGTCTGATGCATCAACACATGGTTAAGCACCGAGCCCAACGCATACTTGGTATCGTCATTCGTCGCAGCAATTTCCACCGCTTCAGAAATCGCGATACCTAAACTGCCCGGATGACCCGGTGTTTTTTCTAACACTGAACGACCGTAGTTAGTTTCATTCGATGGCGATGCCACGCAGCGCGCACCATACGTTTCCATCACGGCGCGACGATACGGCTTTTGATCGTAGGACACTCTGACCTGAAACACAGTCACGTCAATGCCATACAGTGAACCAGCAAATGACAACGACGTACCCCATTGACCCGCACCTGTTTCCGTTGTTAAGCGTTTCACGCCCGCTTGTTTGTTATAGAACGCTTGCGGAATAGCGGTGTTCGGCTTGTGACTGCCCGCCGGGCTCACGCCTTCATATTTGTAATAAATTTTCGCGGGTGTGCCGAGTGCTTTCTCAAGACCATACGCACGGAACAATGGTGCCGGACGCCACAAGCGATACACATCACGCACAGGTTCAGGAATATCAATCTCACGATCCTGCGAAACTTCTTGCATGATCAATTCCATCGGGAACAACGGAGCGAGATCATCCGGACCAATCGGATTGAGTGTTCCGGGATGCAGTGGCGGAGGAAGTGGTTTAGGCAGATCCGCTTGAATGTTGTACCAACGACGTGGAATGCGGTCTTCAGGTAATAAGAATTTGACTTGATTCGACATCAGAGTGTCTCCGTTTTTTATGGTTATCAGTGCGCTGCGCAAGCACTATCTTAAGCAGCCAA
>JACCEE010640125.1_pt1 | contig 48575 bp, 44 predicted proteins | sample 7449931 | NCBI WGS metagenome assembly JACCEE01 (sample SAMN15323457, study PRJNA562643) | freshwater metagenome | isolation source: river surface water | place: USA:Blue River Watershed | collected 2017-08-19 | reverse complement strand
GTTATTCTCCTTGAATTGTAACTGTTCAGGAATTGAATCCAAATTGAGTTTCAATTTAATTTCGGCATCCGCAGTATAATGTGTGATGCTATCGTATCGGTTGAGCTCAAATACGGGTAAAGCCAAATAGGAGGAGGGTTCTAGCGAAAAATTGGAAAGAAAATAGATAGCACTATCTTGGGTAAGTCCTTCTGTAGTGGCTGAAACAAAGGTTTTTTTCTCCAAAAAGACAAATGGAGCGAAGTCGTAGGTGGAGTCTGGAAATATGAGTTGAGCTGCTTGAGGATAACTTGCCTTGAGCACAAATCCTACCCGTTCACCCAATTGGGCGGAATCTTGGGTGAAATAGCCCTTCACCTGCACTTTTTGTGCGGAAATGGGAATTGAAACAGCAAGCAGAAAAAGAAAGAGAATGATTCTACCCACGTTTCATTCGTTTATTTCGGTACTTAAATAAATCAATCAGCGGAATCACAATGTCTTGTCTGGAATCTATAGCCAGGTAATTGATTTGATTTTTTTTACAAATCTCCTTCAAATGGGCTCGCTCACTCGTAAATGTCTCTGCAATTTTTTTAGAAAAGCTACCAAAAGCAGTATTAATCCAAGTAGTTCTTCCACGTTCCTTATCAAAGATGGGTACAATCCCCAAGGTAGGCAAGGCAGCTTCTCGTGGATCTGTCAATTGGATAGCCACTACATCGTGCCGTTCGGCAAGGGCTCGAAAGGAGCGTTCGTAATCCTGATCAATAAAGTCAGAAATTACGATCAGAATACTACGTTTCTTGATTAGATTCAACGCAAAGGTGAAAAGTCCGTTTAAATTGGTTTTCAAACTTTTGTTCTCGTGTTCAAAAATTCCACGAACGATTTTGACGCCTTGCTTATTTCCTTTGGTAGGAAGAATCAATTTTTCTTTCTGGTCGGAAAAGGAGATTAACCCCACCTGGCTTCCATCGTAAACTGCTGCAAGGGTAAGCACCCCAGCAATTAATTTGCCTTGATCTATTTTTTTTTGACCTTGTTGGCCTATATCTTGACTGCCAGAAATGTCCAGTAAAAAATACACAGACTGGTCTTTTTCTTCTTTAAAGGTCTTTACAAAGGTGCCGTGCCCTTTGGCAGATACCTTCCACTCGATGGTACGCACATCGTCCCCGTATTGATAGGGCCTTAAGTCGTCAAACTCTAAGCCAGACCCCTTAAAAAGTGATTGGTACTCCCCTTGAAGGTGGTTGTTGGCCACTTTCCGGATCATAATCTCATATTTTCTAAGTTTGCTAAATAGCTGATCCATGCGTAGGATTTGAATTGGCTAAGTTAAAGTCTTGAAGCGAAAATTAAAATTTGAGAGCCAGTACCTCAGTGGATTTTATCCGTTAAAAAAACCTAATTTTGAGCTGTGAATAATCGCTTTATCCCTCTTCTTCTGCTGCTAAGTTTGGCCTGTACTAGCAATTCCACCCCTCAAGGGGTACTGGAGGAAGATTTGATGGTATCCATACTTGCAGAGATTCAACTTGCGGAAGGGAAAGTAAGTTCCTTGCCTATTTCCTATGACTCTTCACAGGTCTTATATAATTTATTAGAAAGAGATATTTTTTTAAAACATGGGGTTACCGATTCAGTTTTCATAACAAGTATGGAGTATTACTTAGAAGATGCTGAAAAGATGGACCGCATGTATGCTCGAGTGATCGATTCCTTAGTCGTACTTGAAAGCAATCCCAAGCCAACGAAGTGACGCGAATGCTGTATCCAGCCAATCTTGAGCAAAAAATTAACTTCGTAAAGATCAAGGAACTGCTCAAAGCAGAATGTACTTCTTCTTTAGGGCAAGGCTATGTGGATTCGATGGTATTTTCCACAGACCTGAATCTGGTACAGCGCCTATTGGATCAAACCGAAGAATTTCGTCAACTACTCATTGCGGGGGAGTCTTTTCCCAGTTCACACTTCACCAACCTAAATCCCTACCTGGAAAAGGCAAAATTGGAAGGAGCCTTTTTGGAGCAAGATGAATTTCAGGAAGTCAAATTAGCGCTGCAAACACTCAAGTCTTGCATTACCTTTTTCCAAAAATTTGGGGATCCCTATCCAAGCCTTAAAGCATTGCTAGGTCTATTGATGGACCTAGATTTGAAGCTACTCCAGGTGATAGATCAGGTCTTGGATGAAAAGGGCAAACTGAGAAGTAATGCCTCCAAAGAGCTTCAATTGATTCGAACTCAACTCCTATATGAAGAAGGACGCTTGCGCAAAGTGATGGAGCGGATATTCAAGGAGGCTAGAGCCAAGGGGTTGATGCCGGAGGACGCAGCCATGACCATTCGAGGAGGTAGGATGGTGATTCCCATTGCTGCTGAAAATAAGCGTAAGCTACGGGGCTTTATTCATGACGAGTCAGCTACGGGCCAGACTGTATTCATGGAACCTGAAGAAGCATTGGATATCAACAATGAAATTCGCGACCTAGAGTACATGGAAAAGCGTGAAATCATTCGCATACTCACGCGCCTTACCGATCAGCTTCGTCCCAACATTCCTGCACTTCGTAAAGCCACCAATTTTTTGGGTGTTCTTGATTTTGTACGAGCAAAAGCGCGATTTGCGCTAAAAACAGAAAGCCATAAGCCCATTCTTACCCAAGAAAGAACTCTTCAATGGTCACATGCACGACATCCAATTCTAGAGATTTCACTCAAAGCTCAAGGGAAACAAGTTGTCCCGCTCAACATTAAACTAGATCATCAAAAGCGATTGCTACTTATTTCTGGACCAAATGCGGGTGGTAAATCTGTAGCATTAAAAACCGTCGCCCTGCTTCAATACATGTTGCAGTGTGGCCTATTGCTTCCCGTGCATCCGGATTCCAAAAGCGCTTTATTTGACCACTTTTTCATAGATATCGGAGACGAGCAAAGTTTGGAGAATGACCTCAGTACCTACTCATCCCACCTGATGAGTATGAAGCATTTTACGCAGTTTGCAAACAAGAAAACCATCCTTTTCATCGATGAATTTGGAACGGGTACAGAGCCCCAATTTGGGGGCGCTATTGCAGAATCCATTCTTTTGGCTTTGGCCAAACTAGGCGCTTATGGAGTGATTACCACCCATTATGGCAATCTAAAGCAATTAGCGGAGAAGCAACAGGGCCTTGTAAATGGAGCCATGCGGTACGATGTGGAAAAATTGGAGCCGCTGTATCAACTGGAAATTGGAAAGCCGGGATCCTCTTTTGCTCTTGAAATCGCTTCGAAAATCGGACTTTCTAAGGAGATTTTGGCTTACGCCAAGGAGCAGATTGGAGAGGAGCGAGTACGGTATGACCGACTTTTGACCCAGTTGGAGAACGAAAAAAATCAATACGCCCTTTTGCTCAAGGAAGTCAAAGAAAAGGACAAGCTTCTTGAGGCCAAACTCAAGGAGTATAACCAATTGAAGGACACCTTGGAGCAAACCAAGAAGCAATACATCCAAGAGGCAAAGGTTGAAGCGAAGTTGCTTCTCGATCAAGCCAACAAAAAAATCGAATCTGTAATTCGGGAGATTAAGGAGGGTAAGGCAGAGAAAGAAGCCACTAAATCACTTCGAAAGGAATTGGATGAGTTTAAAGAAGAGGTTAAGCCCGAAAAAGTATCCGTTCAAGATCCTGAAATCCAAGTAGTGGGTGGCCAAATTCAAGTTGGAGATTGGGTTCGCCTCAAAGACAATGGAGCTATTGGAGAAGTGCTACTCCTAAAAAGTAAGGATGCAGAACTATTGATTGGAGACCTAAAATCCACTGTAAAGCTTTCCAGATTGGAAAAGATTGCCAAGGCTACAGCAAAAAAGGAGTTAAAATCTATGGAGAAGCGTGGGAGCTATCAGACGACTTCGAAGATGATGGACTTTTCACCCAACTTAGATTTACGGGGAAGACGAGGAGAAGAGGTACTTCCACTGATCCAAACCTTTATTGATGAAGGCTACATGTTGGGCGTGAAAAATCTACGCATTGTCCATGGAAAGGGTGATGGCATCTTAAGGGAAGTCACTCGAAATTTGCTTCGATCCATGTCACAGGTTCAAAAATTGGAAGACGAGCATGCCGATCGCGGCGGTGCTGGGGTAACATTGGTGACCCTACGCTAGGTTGCCTTATTTTTTAACCAAATTAATAGTGTAGTTCCCCGAAAGTGAGGTGTTACCGTCCACTCTTGCACCAGGCGCTGGCACTCGAAATTCTAACCTCAACGTAGTCCCTGTTTGTGTAAAGGAAATCTCGCGGGTTGCTGCCGGCTTATTGCCTGTCAAAATAATTTTGTCAAAGTTGGTTCCAGCGAAACTCCAGTTACCGTTGTCATCAAATAATCCGCCTCCATTTTTGGTGGAATAGGCTTTTGATGGGCCTGAATTTAGAATTACCTCAAAAGTAGCATAGGTGCTGGTTACATTCTGCCCATCACGGGTAACTGATCCCCCGACGGCCACAGTCCATTGTGCGGTTCCGGTTCCTGTTAGGGATTCAGTTGCGATTTGTTCTGGAGTTTTTTTTGTGTCAGGTGTTTCTCCTTTTTCCTCGCAAGCAAATAGGAGGCTAAAAATTAGAAGAACTGGGAGAATAGAGAGATGTCGAGAATTCATTTGAGATGTAATTTTTGAATCGTACAAGCATACGAATATGGGCCATTTAACTTACTTAAAGTCTTCCATGGCTATTTTTTTACCACAAAACTCGTATTCACGTGGTTCATTGGAGCAAATCACCAAAATTCTATCCTGTGCATATTTCTGAATAAGATCTAAATACCAGCGCACACCTTGCTTATCCAAGTTGGTTGTAGGCTCATCCAGAAAGAGTAGGGGAACCTCAGAAAAAATGGCCAAGGCAAGTTTTACTCGTTGTTTCATGCCAGAAGAAAACTGAGAAATGGATTTTGACTGGTGTTTTTCCAAACCTAAAATCGCTAAAATCTCTGGGTTCGAAAGCTGATTGAGCGGCCGCTTAAATTGAAAATGAAAAGCAAGCACCTCGCTTAAGGTAAACTCTTCAGGTAATTCTAGGTAGGGTGTAGCAATGGCAAGAGATCGAAACCAGGACTCTTCAGCAAGTTTGCCAGTTCCTTCACGGTATTCGATGCTCCCTTGGGTTAGGGGAATGGCCCCTGAAAGACATTTTAATAAGGTAGATTTTCCAGATCCATTACCTCCAGTTATGGCAAGCGCATCCCCTGCCGAAAGCTCCAAGTCAAGATTTTTAAAAATCCATTCGCGGTGAAAGCGTTTGGAAGCCTTTTGTACCTGGAGAGTAAACATCCTAGTTGATGTATCCTTTCATAACCCCGCGCTCCGAAGAACGAATAAAATTCAAAATTTCATCGCGCTCCTTCGTCGCAGGTAGGTTGATTTCAATTTCTTCTAGCGCGCGGCTATTGTTGAGGCTATTCAAGAATAGGTAGCGGTATACTTCTTGGATGTGCGCAATGGTCTCGCTAGAAAACCCTCTTCTCCGCAAACCAAGTGAATTAACTCCAGCATAGGTAAGGGGTTCACGAGCAGCCTTGGTAAATGGAGGTACGTCTTTTCTCACCAACGAACCACCAGAAATCATCGCATGCATGCCAACTTTTACAAATTGGTGGATGGCACTGGAGCCTCCGATGATTGCCCAATCTTCAATCACTACATGGCCTGCGATTTGAACTGAATTGGCAACGATGACATGACTTCCGATGACACAATCGTGCGCCACGTGCACATAGGCCATTAGCAAGCAGTGACTTCCCACTACAGTTGTCTGCTTGTCTACAGTACCACGAGAAATTGTCACACACTCACGAATAGTGGTATTGTCCCCGATGACAACGGTAGATTCCTCTCCTTGAAATTTGAGATCCTGCGGAATTCCTGCAATGACTGCTCCTGGAAAAATTTTACAATTTTTTCCAATTCGTGCTCCTGGATAAATGGTTACATTGGAACCGATCCAGGTATTGTCGCCAATGATCACATCTTCATGGATCATGGTAAATGGATCAACATGTACGCCTGAGCCTAAGGATGCATCAGGATGAATCGAAGCCATGGAACTTATCATATATCTTTTCGGGTAATGCTTGCTGTCATAATAGCTTCACAGACGAGTGTATTGCCAACATAGGCTTCACCCTTCATTTTTGCGATTCCTCGTCGAATAGGAGCGAGGAGCTCACACTTGAAAATAATGGTGTCGCCAGGCAAGACCATTTTTCTAAACTTGCAACTTTCAATTCCTAAGAAATAGGTCCAGTAATTTTCAGGATCCTCAACTGAGCTGAGCACCAGTATTCCTCCTGTCTGCGCCATGGCTTCTACCTGCATCACCCCTGGCATCACTGGGTTTCCAGGGAAATGCCCCATGAAGAAAGGCTCATTCATGGTCACATTTTTTACCCCTGCTACCACATTGTCATCCAAATAGATGATTTTATCAATCAACTGGAAAGGGTAGCGGTGAGGCAGAATATTGCTGATCTGGTTGATGTCCATCACTGGAGGAAGCTTTGGATCATAAAATGGGATTTGGGTGGAACCCATTTTCTCCATAGCTCGCTTCAATTTCTTAGCAAAGGCTACATTTGCGGCATGCCCAGGTCGAGCAGCTAGTATTTGTGCCTTCAAGGGACGGCCAACCAAGGCCAAGTCACCCACGACGTCCAAAAGTTTGTGGCGAGCAGGCTCGTTTTTGTAGCGTAAATCCACGTTATTGAGGATTCCTTCTTTCTTTACTTCTACCGATTCCTTGTTAAACATTTTAGCAAGGTGGGCCAATTCCTCTTTTTCAACGACACGATCTACGACTACAATTGCATTGTTTAAATCCCCTCCCTTGATAAGGTTGGATTTGTACAACATCTCCAATTCATGCAAGAAACAGAAGGTTCGGCAGGAGGCGATTTCGGATCTGAATTGACTGATATCGGTGATGGAAGCATGCTGACTACCCAGCACAGGTGAATTGTAATCGACCATCACGGTTACTCGGTAGTTGCTGGCAGGAAGTGCTACCATTTCTACTTCCCTAGAAGGATCTTTGTACTGAATGGTTTCTTGAACCTCAAAAAATCGTCTCAAGGCATTTTGTTCCTGAAGTCCAGCATCCTCTAGCACTTCAATAAACTGTATGGAAGAGCCATCCATAATTGGAGGTTCAGGACCATCCAATTGGATCAAGACATTGTCGATTTGCATGCTCACCAAAGCTGCAAGCACATGTTCTACGGTATATACGCGAGCACCATTTTGCTCCAGGGTGGTTCCTCTAGATACATCCACTACCAAATCACAATCCGCATCCACTGTTGGTCTTCCTTCCAAGTCAATGCGTTGGAATTTAATCCCGTGGTTGGGTGGTGCCGGCAAAAAGGTCATGTTGGAAACCACGCCTGTGTGCAGTCCTACCCCGGACAATTCTACCTGCTTTTGGATGGTGTGCTGTTTAACTTTCATGTGGTGTACTCTAAAACGTGATTTGGGTCACAAAATTACCCCTTTTTTTCCAGTTGTTGAATGCGTTTTTGGAGATCGTCCAGATTTTTAAATACGCTATAGGAGCGTAGAAAATGATTTAAATCCATCGCTAGAAATCCAAAAAGGGTTTTACCAGAAGTTTTAATTGATTTATTGATGCCTGTATTCCCACCAATAGTCGTATGATCGGCTATTTTGAGATGTCCGGCAATTCCTACCTTTCCTGCGAGCACACAATTCTTACCTATTTCAGTAGACCCAGATATGCCTGTTTGCGCTGCAATCACGGTATTTTCACCGATCACTACATTGTGAGCGACATGCACTTGATTGTCAATTTTTACGCCTTTCCTAATTAAGGTTGAGCCCATAGTAGCCCTGTCTATGGTCGAATTGGCTCCAATGCTTACCTGGTCCTCAAGAATCACATTCCCAACCTGTGGAATTGTTTTGTAGGTGCCATCAGCCTGCGGTGCAAATCCAAAACCATCGGATCCGATTACAGCCCCGGAATGAATGACACACTGCTTTCCGATTTGGGTGTCATTATAAATCTTGGCCCCTGCATGAATAACCGTTCCATCCCCGATTTTTACTCGATCCCCGACATAGGCTTGTCCGTAGATTTTGACGCCTTTGCCAAGGATGCAGTTCTTACCGATGTACGAAAAAGCACCTCTATACCCATTTTCCCCCATGCTGCTGCTTTCAGATAGGTAACTAGGTTCTTCCACCCCAACCAAAGCAGCCTGGTTGAGTTGCTGGTAAGCCTCAAGTAAGGTGGTGAAACCCGTATACGCGTCTTTTACTCGAATAAGGGTGGTCTGGTAAGGTTTGCTGGCTACAAAATCTTGAGATACAATCACTGCTGTGGCAGCAGTTTCGTAAAGGAAAGACTCGTACTTGGCATTCGCCAAGAAGGCAATGCTGCCGGGCTTACCTTCTTGGATTTTATCCAGGCGATAAACTTTCTGGGTGGAATCCCCTTCTACGGTTCCCCCTAAAATCCCAGCAAGTTGTTCGAGTGAAAATTCCATCGGTAGTAAAGTGGTTTATTAAGGCAAAATTAAACTTTTTGCCACGCATACGTAATGTTTTTCCACCATCTTACTCATAATCTTGATGTTTGGTAAATCAGCGGCAGAAGCGACATCGACTACCTCACCTTTTTTTGTCAATATGGAAATGCGATCTTTTTCTAGATACCCGTAATTGCTAATCGTTCCGGTAGAGAAAAAGTAATCCAAATCCTCTTCCGGAACTTGAAGTTTTTTCAATGCCTTGCTGCGCAGCTGTTCGATTTCAACAGTAGAGAAGGGCTCATTTACTAGATTAATTTTAAATAGCCTTCTCGTCAAAAACATTTGCGAAATGTTTTGGAGTACGTAGTCGGAATCGTTTTTCCAAAGTTTGATTGCCCCCCAAATGTCAAAATCATCCAACTGCAAAAACTTTCTCAGCAAGTTCTTGTCTTCCTTAAAATCCGCCAGGCTCACTTTTTGATTCATGAAGTAAGCCATTTCCTCGGTCACGTAGAATTGCCTACCTGCTTGTGCTAGTTGTTTGGCTCGCTGAATCAGGTTGATTAGCATCTTTTCTGCGCTTACAGTCGTTTTGTGCAGGTATACCTGCCAGTACATGAGTCTTCGTGCACTCAAAAAATTCTCAATCGAATAAATTCCTTTTTCTTCAATGACGAGTTGATCGTCCTTTACAGCCATCATTTTGATAATTCGATCTGCACCAATGGTGCCCTCGGATACGCCCGTAAAGAAGCAATCCCGCTGTAGGTAGTCCAAGCGGTCGATATCCAACTGGCTGGAGACAAGCTGGTGGAGAAATTTTTTACGGTACTGGTTTTTAAAGATCTGAATTGCCAGGGTCAGCTGGCCAGCAAATTCCTCATTGAGCAATTCGATGGTCAGCAAAGAAAGTTCTTCATGATGAATCCCCTCCAATAGGCTGTATTCCAAGGCGTGAGAAAAGGGCCCGTGTCCGATATCGTGAAGAAGGATGGCTAAAAGTGCAGCCTCGTATTCCTCTTCTGTAATTTCGGTTCCTTTAATGCGTAAATTGTCCAAAGTAATGCTCATTAGGTGCATGGCACCGATTGCATGATGGAATCGGGTATGGAGTGCACCCGGATACACAAAATCAGTTAAACCCAATTGCCTGATTCGGCGTAATCTCTGAAAGTAAGGATGGTCAATGATGGCAAAAATTAACTCGCTAGGTATGGTGATAAAACCATAAACGGGATCATTGAGTATTTTCTGGCTTTTCAATCAGCACGGATTTGATTGACTCAAAAGTAATTATAATTTTAAAAGAAAAGGGAAGAAAGATGTCTCAAAAATTCCAGGTCCTGTGGGCAGATGATGAAATTGACCTACTCAAACCACACCTCCTGTTTTTGGAAGGGAAAGGTTGTGTAATTACTACTGTGAATTCGGGGGTAGATGCGATCGAGGAAGTTGAGAAGGCCAATTTTGATGTGGTGTTTTTGGATGAAATGATGCCCGGAATGACTGGTTTGGAAACGCTCCAACAAATCAAGCAACTCAAGCCTCAGATCCCTGTGGTCATGATTACCAAGAGCGAGGAGGAGCAATTAATGGATGAGGCGATAGGAGGTAAAATCGCGGATTACTTGATCAAACCCCTCAATCCTAGTCAAATTTGGCTTTCTGTAAAACGGATTCTTCAAAATAAGCAACTAGTACAATCCAAAACGACTCAATCTTACCAGCAAGAATTCAGACAAATTGGACAGGCCTTGAATGAAGCATCCACCCCCCAGGAATGGGCTGATCTCTACAAAAAACTCACCTTTTGGGAGATGGAAATTGACCACACTGAAAACAAAAACATGCTTGAAGTGCTGGAATCCCAAAAAATTGAAGCCAACCATTCATTTGGTCGATTTGTGAAAGAGAATTACTTGGATTGGATTGCCAAACCGGAGACAGATGCTCCTTTACATTCGCCACAGGTACTGCGAGAATGGGTGTTTCCATTGCTGAAAAAGAAGCGGCCCGTGTTTTTTATTTTAATTGATAACCTCCGTCTTGATCAATGGGAGGAAATTGAGCCCTTGCTTAGTCCATACTTCCATGTAGAGGAAAAGTCCACCTACTACAGCATTCTTCCTACGACAACTGCCTTTGCAAGAAATTCACTTTTCTCTGGAATGATGCCATCTGAGATGGCAAGTCGATACCCACATCTTTGGGAAGATGAGGACTCGGAGGAAGGAAAAAATCAACATGAGGAGGAATGGCTCAAGATAAATCTTGAAAAAAATAGACTTCCGCTAAAATTTTCATACCACAAAATTTTACAGATGCAGGAAGGAAAAGCGGTTCTAGATCAATTCCATACTCTGCTGCAAAACGAGTTCAATGTCTTGGTTTACAATTTTGTGGACATGATTTCCCATGCACGAACTGACATGAAAATGATCCGAGAACTGGCTCCGGACGAGTCTGCTTATCGCTCGCTGACCCGCAGTTGGTTTGAACATTCTTCCTTATTTGAACTCATGAAAAAGATCCAGCAAGTGGGTGGGGAAGTGATTTTGACTACTGATCATGGAACCAAAAGGGTAAATAGACCCTATAAGATCATTGGGGACAAAAACATCACTACCAATCTGCGCTACAAACAGGGTAAAAACTTGAATTTTGAGTCAGGAAAAGTTTTTGAAGTAAGGCGGCCTGAGGAGGCAAAATTGCCCCGCTTGAATGTGTCTTCTACTTATGTGTTTGCTGTGGAAGATTATTTCTTTGCTTACCCCAACAATTACAATTACTACGTGAGCCATTACAAGGATACTTTTCAGCATGGGGGCATCTCACTTGAAGAAATGATCATTCCTATCGTACATTTGCGTTCCAAATCCTGATCCTTTTGCACTCTTTTCCCTACACCTTGAACCAATTAGACGAAGTGGCCCAACGGCTACTTCAAGAAGCAGGTGAGGAAAAGGTATGGGTTTTCAAAGGTCAGATGGGAGCTGGCAAGACTACCTTGATCAAAGCTCTTGCAAAAGCCTTGAAGGTCGATGATCAGGTCAGTAGCCCTAGCTTTGGCATTGTAAATGAATACCAAACGCCCTCTAAAGGACTTATCTTTCATTTTGACTTTTATCGGCTGGAAGATCCGATGGAAGCATTGGATATTGGGATAGAAGAGTATTTTTATAGTGGAAACTATTGTTGGCTCGAATGGGCTGAAAATATTGTCTCCTTTTTGCCGGAGCGATTTTTTCTAATTGAAATTGCTTTAGAATCCGAAATTGGAAGATTATTAACCCTTCACCACCACCAAGATGGCCACTGAATTGTCTGGAATTGCCGCTGTGGGATTGATCCCGAAAGAGTCTCCCGCCCTACTTAAAAAAGGAGGAAAGCCCATTACATTGGGAATGCCCAAAGAAACTTCGACCGAAGAGAAGCGGGTGGTCCTTAGTCCTGAGGCAATTCGTATTTTGTGTCAAAATGGGATTGAGGTTCTTGTAGAAACTCAAGCTGGTGAACGTGCAAAGTTTTCAGACCAGCAGTTTTCTGATGCAGGAGCAAAAATAGCCTACTCTTCCAAGGAGGTATTTGCTGCCGATGTGGTGGTAAAAGTTAATGCTCCGACAGAAGAGGAAATCGCGGATATGAGTCCTGGTGCTTGTTTGATCTCAGCCCTGCAACTCGAAAAGCAGGAGTCCAGCTACATTCAAGCGCTCAATGGAAAAAAAATTACTGCGCTTGCTTTTGAATACCTAGAAGATAAGGTAGGAGGAATGCCTGTAGTTCGGGCAATGTCTGAAATTGCCGGAAGTACAGTCATGCAAATTGCTTCTGAATACCTTTCTAGTGTAAACGAAGGGAAAGGGTTGATTTTAGGGGGGATTACTGGTGTTCCACCTACCCAAGTTGTGATTATTGGTGCTGGAACTGTGGCTGAATATGCGGCCCGAACAGCTCTTGGCATGGGTGCAAATATCAAGGTTTTTGACAATCACCTGTACAAGTTGCGACGGATCAAACAGTTGCTTGGACAGCAGATTGCCACTTCCACCATAGACAATGCCAGCCTATCCCAAGCACTTGCGGAAGCTGATGTGGTGATCGGTGCATTGCGTGCGGAAAAAGGAAGAAATAAAATTGTGGTCACAGAGGAAATGGTTCAGAAGATGATTCCTGGAAGTGTAATCATTGACGTAGGAATCGATCAAGGTGGCTGTATCGAAACTGCACGCATGACCACACATGAAAACCCGGTTTACCGTACGCATGAGGTGATACATTATTGCGTTCCAAATATCGCCTCTCGGGTGGCTCGAACGGCTTCTTATTCCCTGAGCAATATTTTCACCCCTATTCTTTTGCACATGAATGACCTGGGAGGCGCTGAAGAAATGATATTTACTTACAAGTGGTTTCTCAAAGGAGTATACACCTACCGCGGTAGTTTGACCAATGCCTTTTTGGCTAAGAAATTTGGACTTAACCACAAGGAATTGCAACTGCTACTTGCTGCTCGATATTGATTAGATGTGGTAGAATCCCCTCGCTTCAGATTAAAAAAAATGACTTATTTTTGATGGAATCATCTGCGAACTCTCAAACAGCACTCATGCGAAAAGTTCTACTTGTTCTATCATTCATTTTTTGTGCGGCATTCGCAGTCGCTCAGCAGTTACCTGCCGCCTACCTTAAGGCAAGATCAGATTTGGATGCCAAACAATATACAATGGCAAAAGATGGATTTGCACCTTTTCTGGTGGAGGCTAACTATGGAGTTCTTTCGCATTATGCTGCCTTTCATAGTGCTGAAGCTGCACTTCAACTTGGACAGGCTCCTCAAGCGATTGAGTTGCTATCCTCCGTGAAGGGTAAGATTTGGAGCAAATCCGAAGAGGCAACCTATCTACTCGCCTTGGCCTATTTCCAAAACAATCAATTAGTGGAAGGTCTTCAAGCATTAAAGGGACTTACCAGCGAACCAATGTTGAGTAAAGGTTACCGTGCATCTTTTGAGTATTTACAAACTACCTCACCAGATTTTTTGATTACCCACTTGAGTGAGTTTAAGGAGAATCAGGGATTTACCGCTGCCTTGGCTTATGTGCTGCAACAAAAATCTATTATGTCTGCTCCTGAACGTGGTATTCTAAACCAGCTCATTCAGTCTGGAACACAACCAGCGCTAAAGGACAAGGTGCTGGATGTGGTGGCGATACTTCCATTCACTAGCAGTACCGAACAGTCTATTTCTTCTTTGGAGGCAAATAATTTCCTGTTGGAACTTTACCAAGGTATCGCCATAGAAGTAGCATCACTTAGATCCAAAGGGGTAGCTATACAGTTACATACCTTTGATTCCAAACGGGATCTCAATTACCTCAATTCACTTGTCAAAGACCCAACGGTACTTGCTGCAGATGTAATCGTGGGTCCCATATATCCTGAGGAAAGTGAATTGATCAGTGCTTTTGCTGAGGTACAAAAAATTCCATTTATCCACCCACTTTCGAACCTTGGGGATCGTTTTGAGGGAAATCAATTTAGCTATTTGTTTAGGCCTTCCTTGAATTCCTTAGCCGCTGGGGTAGTGGAGTCCTTAAAATCCCAAGGTTGGGGAAAAACAGTTGCCATTGGCTATAGCGGTAGTTCAAGAGACGAACAGTTGGGACTACTTCTTCAAAGCCAATTGGAAAAAGAAGGATTTAGCTTAGCCAAAGTTCAAAAAGTGGATTCCAAATCCGCAACTACCTTTTTGCAAGGTTTAGGAGTACGTAGAGGAAATCGACCAGCTGTGGATCAAGTTATTTTATTATCCGATGATCCAGCGCTTGCTCAGCCTGTTTTTTCCTTAATGGAAAGTATTTCCACCAAGGTTCCCTTGTTGGTTATGGATTCTTGGTTGGGATTTAATTTCTCGAATTACGAGATGCTGGAGTATGCTAATTTTTATTTCATCTCCAATAACACCCCGAAGTACCAATCCGAGGAGATGGATGCATTTCAAGATTTATTTTATGAAAAGCACTTGCAATTCCCATCGACCAATGCCCTTTTGGGTGCCGAATTGATGTATTGGATCCATTCCAATGCAGAATTTGCGAATGACTTTGAACTCCGCCCTAGTTTAGATCAGAAGGGGTACCAGCCAGGACGTCTTTCTTGGGGATTTAATTTTCAAAAAGTGAACAACAACAGCTTTTCTCCTGTTTTTAAACTTGAATCTGGAGAACTGATCCCATTAAATTAACTCATGCAAATTTCTGAAAGCAAGAGGCTATTTGCCCATGCTAAAAATTTTATCCCTGGAGGAGTGAATTCTCCTGTGCGTGCATTCCGTGCGGTAGGTGGTGAACCCATCTTTATCAAAAAAGCAGATGGTGCATTTATTTACGATGAGGACGGAAATTCGTACATCGAATTAATCAACAGTTGGGGCCCCATGCTTTTGGGACACAATTCCCCACTTGTCCGAGAAGCAGTAATACGTGCAATGGAGGATGGAACTTCCTTTGGAGCACCGACGGCTCGCGAAGTAGAAATGGCGGAGCTATTGGTTCGAATGGTGCCTTCCCTCGAAAAAGTACGCATGGTCAATTCGGGTACTGAAGCGACCATGTCTGCGATTCGGGTAGCGAGAGGATACACCGGAAGAGATAAAATCATCAAAATGGAAGGGCATTACCATGGGCATGGGGATTCTTTTCTTATTGCAGCTGGTTCTGGGGCGATTACCATGGGACACCCTGATTCTCCAGGAGTCACCATAGGAACAGCCAAGGATACACTTTTGGCTCCTTTCAATGATTTAGCAGCAATAGAATCTTTGGTAGAGGCCAATAAGGGCCAGATTGCAGCCTTGATTTTGGAGCCTGTTCCTGGAAATATGGGATTGACTTTACCGCAAGAAGGTTACCTGAAGGGCATTCGGGAAATCTGTACCCGTGAAGGAATCGTTTTGATTTTCGACGAGGTGATGACAGGATTCCGATTGGCTAAAGGTGGCGCGCAAGAACGCTTCGGAGTGATTCCAGATTTGACTACCCTGGGCAAGATCATTGGTGGAGGCATGCCAGTAGGAGCCTATGGTGGGAAAAAGGAGATCATGGACTTTGTGTCTCCAGCTGGCCCTGTGTATCAAGCAGGTACTCTTTCGGGCAATCCCATTGCCATGGCTGCAGGATTGGCCATGCTACGCCACTTGGACAGCCATCCCGAAGTGTATGCTCGATTGGAAACGATCGGAAATCACCTTTGCGCAGGGATTAAGGAAATCAATGTCAATTTGGGATTGGATTACACCCTCAATCAATTAGGGAGCATGTATTCCCTGTTCTTTACATCAGCACCGGTCACAGATTTTGAATCGGCAAAGAAATCTGATACCCAACTTTTTGGCCGCTATTTCCAAAGCATGTTGAAGCGAGGCATTTATTTGGCTCCCTCACAGTTTGAAAGCCTATTTTTATCTACTGCCTTGACGGACGAACTGATTGGGAAGGTTCTTCAAGCGCATGAAGAAAGCATGAAAGAAATTCATTAAAAGGGAAGAAGTAGTGAAAGTTTACGGCATAAAAAATTGCGATACGATGAAGAAAACCTTTGCCTTCCTGGAGGAAAAGGGTATTTCTTACGAGTTTATCGATTACAAAAAGCAGGCTCCTACTGCAAATCTGCTTCGGAACTTCCTTTCCAAAAGTAGTTTGGAAACCTTGGTCAATCGGCAGGGGACTACCTACAAGAAGTTGGAGGATGCACAAAAAGATGCGTTACTGCAGGAGTCCACAGCACTTCCGATTTTAATGGCTCAACCGAGCATGATCAAAAGACCTTTGATTGAATATGCCGATGGGAGTGTTACCTTGGGATTTGTACCCGAGCGGATTGCTGCAAAACTCAAGTAAAGCGCTTTCAAGTAGCCCAGCCGAATTCTGCAAAGGGAATTAGGATTGCGGCGGGAAAAATGCCGGCAAGTGCTTCAAGATATCCCTGCTCATGCTATCTAGGTCATAGGAAGGCTTCCAACCCCAATCTGCTCTAGCTCGGCTGTCATCAATGCTATCTGGCCAAGAGTCCGCAATGGATTGACGGAAATCCACTTGGTAGCTAATTTCAAAACTAGGCACCTCTTTTTTGATGCTTTCAAAAATCTCTTTTGGAGAAAAACTCATCCCTGCTAGGTTGTAGCTCGAGCGGATTTTTACTGCTTCTTTTGGAACGTTCATTAAATCTAAGGTAGCCTTAATGGCATCCGGCATGTACATCATGGGGAGGTAGGTGTCCTCGCTCAAGAAACAGGTGAAGGGCTGCTTTGCGATAGCCTTGTGGTAAATATCCACCGCATAGTCTGTGGTGCCGCCGCCCGGTAAAGATTTGTAACCAATCAATCCTGGATAGCGAAGGCTTCGTACATCAACTCCATATTTTTCGAAGTAGTAGTTGCACCAACCCTCACCAGCAAGTTTGCTAATTCCATAGACCGTGTTTGGGTCTTTTTCGCAAAACTGCGGGGTATTGACTTTTGGGGTGCTGGGGCCAAAAACAGCAATGGAAGATGGCCAATAGATTTTATCCAACCCACATTCTTTGGCGAGTTCCAATACATGGAGTAGGCTTTCCATATTGAGCTGCCAAGCAAAGTGTGGATTTTTTTCACCAGTTGCGGAAAGCACTGCTGCGAGGTGGTAGATTTGAGTTACCCGTTCCCTTTTCACCAAAGCTCCCAAGGCTTCCTTGTCCATCACATCCAATACTTCAAATCTGCAGTAAGGGAAAAGGGTGCTTGCAGAGGCTCTAAGGTCAGTAGCAATTACCTGGTCTCCACCAAATTGATCTGCTAACGCTCGGGTTAATTCTGAGCCGAGTTGCCCAGCTGCTCCAATTACAAGGATTTTGTCCATAGGGTGGTGTTTCAAAAAACCCGTGGTTACCGTGAGGGTTTTTGTTTTATATTTGGGTTTACTTGCGCAAAAATAATAAAATTCACCTGTTCCAAGCGGTTTTTTGATCAGCGGAACTTGAAATTTTGCCAAGATTAATTCCTAATCAATTGACCATGTACGAGCAGTTTAAACCCAAATTAGAACAAGAATTACACTCCATAGAGGAAGCAGGTTTGTTTAAGAGAGAGCGAATCATTACCTCACCACAAGCTGCTGAAATCACCATTGCCGGAGGAAAACGGGTGTTGAATTTTTGTGCAAATAACTACCTAGGTCTTTCTTCGCATCCCCGTGTGATTCAGGCGGCAAAAGATGCCATCGATTCCCATGGCTTTGGAATGTCCTCAGTCCGATTCATTTGCGGTACGCAGGATATCCATAAAGAATTAGAAAAAAAGCTCTCTGAATTTTTGGGCACAGAGGACACCATTTTGTATGCTGCGGCTTTTGATGCGAATGGGGGTGTATTTGAACCTTTGTTTGGTGCGGAAGATGCCATTATTTCAGACGCATTGAATCATGCCTCCATCATTGATGGGGTGCGCCTTTGCAAGGCCATGCGCTACCGATACGAGCACAACAATATGGAAGATCTAGAGAAGCAACTTCAGGATGCCATTGCGGCTGGTGCACAGCAAAAAATAATTGTCACAGACGGGGTCTTCTCAATGGACGGTACCATTGCACAGTTGGATAAAATCGTGGCATTAGCCGAAAAATACCAAGCCTTAGTAATGACGGATGAATGCCATTCTACGGGATTCATGGGAAAAACAGGTCGAGGAGTGCATGAGCATAGAGGCGTGATGGGAAAGATTGACATCATCACCGGTACACTTGGAAAAGCCTTGGGTGGTGCTTCTGGAGGATTTACTTCGGGTAGAAAGGAGATTATCGAACTCCTACGTCAACGCTCTAGACCGTATTTATTTTCCAATACGCTTGCCCCATCCATCACGGGTGCTTCTTTGGCAGTCCTTGAATTGCTTTCAGAGACCACGGAATTGAGGGATACTTTGGAAAACAATACGCGCTATTTCCGTAAAAAAATGCAGGCCGCAGGATTTGACATCAAACCAGGGGAGCATGCCATTGTGCCAATCATGCTTTACGATGCTGTTCTTTCTCAGAAAATGGCAGAAAAGTTATTGGAAAAAGGGATTTATGTGATCGGGTTTTATTATCCCGTGGTTCCCAAAGGGCAAGCGCGGATTCGAGTTCAAATCTCGGCTGGCCACCAGCAGGAGCATTTGGATCAGGCGATCGAGGCATTTATCGCTGTAGGGAAGGAACTTGGAGTGATTCAATAAGATTAAAAAAAGAGGGATGACAATTCATTCCTCTTTTTTATCCCCCTACTTTAGGTGTCAAACTTTTTTTCTTCGCGAAATCGTGTTCGGATAGATTTTCGAATCGGTCGTACAAGTCCTCGTTGTTGAGGTAGTCGTGGATGATTTCGCGAACTTCCTGAAAAGAGAGGTTGTGCAAGACCTTTCCATTTTTTGCCATGGAGATTTGACCTGTTTCCTCCGAAATCACTAGAATGAGTGCATCTGTAGCTTCTGACATGCCAATGCCTGCCCGGTGGCGTAGTCCAAATTGTGCAGGTACCTCGCGTTCAGTAACAGGCAGAATACAGCGTGCCGCTTTGATTTTTCCTTTGTGGATGATGACTGCACCATCATGTAGGGGGCTGTGCTTATTGAAAATAGAAATCAATAATCGTTTGGATAATTCGGCGTCAAGGATATCTCCACTTTCCGCATAGAATTTCAATTCCACGGTACTTGAAATTACAATCAAGGCCCCTGTATTTGAGCCTGCAAGGACCTTGGCGGCATCAATGATTGGGCTGATGTTGAACCCTGAGTTTTCTTTTTTTCTCCAAAAAAACAGGAGATCCTTCCATACATTGTCATCAGAGAAGATGGAAGATCTGCCCAATATGAGTAAGAATTTTCTAAATTCTGGAGCGAAAATAATGATTGCTGCAATAACGCCCACTCCCATAAATTGGCCCAATATGATGGTAAGTAACTCCATCCGTAGTGCCTGCACCAATAAATAGATCAAATACAGGGAAAGGAATCCTAAGAAAATTTTAATTGCAACAGAACCTTTCAAGAGTTTATACACCCGATACAATAGGGCCGCCACCAACGCAATATCGATCATATTGACGATGGAGATATCTAAAAATCCTATTTTGAAAAGTAAGTTCAAGGGTAGAGTTGTGCTGCTAGTTCAATTGTTTCTTTGGCTTCTTTTACATCATGTACCCGTAAGATATCAGCTCCTTGCAACAAAGCAAACATATTTAGGGCAGTAGTGCCATTTAATGCTTCATTTGCACTGATTTCCAGTGTTTTATAAATCATTGATTTTCGAGATACTCCAACCAATACCGGGAGTCCCAATCGTTTGAAGCTACTCAGATTTCTCAAGAGTTCGAAATTTTGTTCCCGAGTTTTTGCAAATCCAAAGCCCGGATCAAGAACTACATCTTTAATGCCAAGATTACTGAATTGTTTAACTTTTTCAGAAAAATAAGCCAAAACATCAGGAACTAGGTCTGAATAGTTTGTCTCCTTTTGCATGCTTTGAGGGGTTCCTTTCATGTGCATGGCAATGTAGGGGACTCCAAGTTTTGCTACCAAGGGAAGCATGTCCGGGTCTAAATTCCCTGCTGAAATGTCATTCACAAGGTCAGCCCCAGCCTCAACTGCGGCTTTGGCAACCTGCGAACGAAAGGTATCCACAGAAAGAAGGGTGACTGGAAATCTTTTTTTGATTTCAGAAATTGCAGGAATCACCCGAGCAATTTCCTCTTCAACAGAAATGTCTGCTGCTCCTGGCCTCGTACTGTATCCACCTAAATCTAAAAAATCTGCTCCTTCGTTTATTTTTTTTTCAGCTTCAGCCAAAACAGATTTTTTGTCTGTAGGAACCCGACTGCCTTCAAAAAAAGAGTCTGGCGTAAGGTTAAGGATCCCCATTACTTTGGGTTTATTCAAAGAGTATAGGCATCCCTTGATTTGAAATGTATATTTTTGGGGAAATAATTTATCTTCGAAAGAAGAATTCATAGTTGATCCAGCAAATATTAAATCCAGTAGTGTGGAGACGCAGACTAGCAACGAATATAAGGAAGTAATCGCCCGATGTAAAGAATTGTTCCGGAAGAAAACCATTGATTACGGAACAGCTTGGAGAGTCTTGAGATTGCCTTCCCTTACAGACCAAATTTTCATAAAGGCCCAACGGGTACGATCCATTCAGGAAAAGGGAAGCCAAAAGGTCAATGACCCCATTGTAGATGAGTTTGTAGGGATCATCAATTACTGTTTAATTGCCTTAATTCAAATTTCACTTGCGGATGATGAGCGTATGGAAATTCCATTTGATGAGCTAGAGCCACTCTACGACCACTGGACTGCTGCCACTAAGGGACTTCTTGAAAATAAGAATCACGATTATGGTGAAGCATGGAGAGATATGCGCGTTAGTTCCATGACAGATATTGTGCTCATGAAACTCTTTCGCGTCAAACAAATCGAAGACAACCAAGGAAACACCCTAGTTTCCGAGGGGATTGAAGCCAATTACCAGGACATGATCAATTATGCAGTGTTTTGTCTAATTAAATTAGGTTACCATGAATAAGCAGGCATTTTTCTGGATTCTTCGCCTATTGGTGGGCGGTCTATTTGTGTTCTCTGGCTTGATTAAAATCAATGACCCAGTGGGCACTGCCATCAAATTGGAGGAGTATTTCGATGTGTTCTCCAATGACATTGCCTCATTTTTTCACTTATTCAAGCCTTATGCGCTTCCTCTAGCTGTATTTTTGGTTGTCTCAGAGGTAGTACTAGGAATTATGCTATTGATCGGGGTTCGCCTCAAGGAGACGGTATGGGCATTGGCCAGTATGATTCTCTTTTTTACCTTTCTGACCTTCTACTCCGCTTATTTCAATAAGGTGACGGATTGTGGTTGCTTTGGTGATGCAATCAAGTTGACCCCATGGGAATCCTTCTACAAAGACATCATCTTGTTGGTATTGATTTCCTTCTTGTTCATTTTCAGAAAGGATCTTCCACAGAAAACCCCGAAATGGACAATCTATACTGCTGGAGCAAGTTTGGTGCTATCCCTTGGTTTGGCCGCGTATGCGATTCAAAACCTGCCATTTATCGATTTCAGAGCCTATAAAGTTGGAGTTAGTATCCCAGTCAACATGCAGCCTTCTGCTCCTCTGGTATACACCTATGTGATGAAAAAGGGAGGTCAACTAGTGTACCTCGATCAGTACCCTACAGACGAAAGCTATGAGTTTGTGGAGATGACACTCAACAATCCAGAAGCCTTACCAAAAATCTCTGATTTTGCCGCTTGGAATCCTGAAGGGGATCAAGCCGAGTATTTATTTCAAGGCAATAAGGTGATTCTTTTGAGTAGCAACTTGGCTAAGATGAGTGATGCTAATTTCGAGGAGTTGACCAAGCTTTTTTCTGCACTCGAAAAAGCACCTGTTGAACTCATTTTTATGGCTGCAGCCACCCAAGAAGAAATCGATGCGGTAATCGCAAAAAATGGATGGAAGATCAAGGGCTTGCAGGCGGATGCTACGGTAGTGAAAACAATCATGCGCGCAAATCCAGGAATCATGCTGTTGAAAGATGGGGTAGTGGTAGGCAAATACCACCACAACAATACGCCAGAAGCTTTAAAGGTGCTTGAATTGTTTTGATGAATAAGCAGCTCAAAGTTGTATTGGTGGGATTACCCGGATCGGGGAAAAGCACCTTTGGCAAGCAGCTTGCTAAAGAAATGGATTTTCCTTTTTTGGATCTAGACCAATTGATTGAAGAGCGGTACCAACTAAAGATCTCGGAGATTTTTTCAATCCATGGGGAGGGTACTTTTCGAGATTGGGAATCTTTGGTACTGCAGGATACTTTAAAACAAGATCGTGCTTTTATTTTGGCTTCAGGTGGCGGTACTCCTTGTTTCAATGATAATATGGAATTGATCAATATCGAAGCCATCTCGGTGTATTTGGATGTGCCATTGGGTTCGATATCTCGTCGACTGCAAACTTCTAAGGCACAGCAAAGACCTTTATTCCAAGGTTTGGATCAAGGAGAGCTTACTTTAAAACTCAAGTCTTTATTGGTGTCCAGAGAATATTTTTACAACCAAGCAAAAATAAAGCTCAGCGGAGAAGATTTTTCCGCTGAGCTTTTATTAGTCGAATTGATTTCTAGACTTAAAAGTTAAATCCTACTGTCACCACCGCTGAGGTGATTGAATTTTTTATCTCCGTTAAGGGACCATAGTTCATACCGTTTCTATCGAGTACTTTATAGCTTCGATACAGTGAGTTGAAGTTTTGATTGACCAGAGAAAAATCTACACGTAGTGCATCGAATTGTACTCCAATACCCCCGGAAAGTTGCTGCGTGCTTTGATTAAAACCTGAGTTATCTACAAAGGGATCTCCTTGATGGGTATATCCCCCGCGAACCCTCCAGTTTTGCAATTTTCCTTCTGCTCCAAACCGGTAGTTGACCGTGCTGCCGTAGAGGTTTTGGATCACTTGGTTGTCTGGGCCTTCGTTGAAGTCATTGGAACTAAGTCGCGCAGAGCTGTAGTCCACCCAGTCCACATCAGCGGAAATAAACCCATATTTTCCTAAAAAGATCGTGGCGCCACCACCAACCTTAAAGGGAGTGTAGAGGCCATAGTTGCTCATGATGATATCGGAAACGGCAGTCTCTGTTCCCAAAGTTTTGTCTTCTGGTTCAAAATAATACTTGTCATACGTAGCGGTCATGCTCGCCTCATACTCTTCATTCATTGCAAACCAGGTAGGGGTTTGAAGTACAAAACCCAAGTTCACGTAATCGATGGGTTTGTAGATCAATCCTAAGTTGATGTTAACTCCTGTGCCATTGATGTACAAGTTTTCTAGCAAGGAGGAATTGATTAAAGGCTCATTTGCAAATTCTTCGTTATACTTCTTGATGGAAGAGAATTCGATGGAGCGGACCCCTATGCTGCCTCCAACAAATAGTTTGTGATTAAAGTTGGCACCATACCCAAAGTTAATCTGGCTGGCACTTCCTTCCTGGGTGACATTCTCGTCTTGAAATGGAACACCCAAAACGAAAGAATCGTATTCTTTTGGATTGGTGATGGGTTTGCCATTGGCATCAACAGCAATCGGATTGATCTGATAAGTTTGATAGGCCAAACCAGTAAGTCCACTATTCTCAATTTGGTTTTCAGGCACCCCAGAGGCTTGTCCCAAATAAAAATCAATGATAGAGCTATTTCCTAATTTGTCGGAATAGTACCCAAACTCATTTGAGAAATTTGCAATTCGTTGAATGCTGAATCCCCAAGCACCACCTTTGAAAGCACCAATTTTTAGTGGGCCTTTGGGATTGGCTCCAACAAAGCTGAGGTTAGGAAGCGAAAAGTCTGAGGTGCGATACGATTTGGTCTGATCTAAATAGCTTGCGTCAGCAGACCAAAGGTCGTAGCCCAAGCTTAGACTTACTTCAGAATTTCGGAAAAAGCCTAAACCTGCAGGGTTACCAGCTAGGTTAGACACATCTCCACCTAGTGACCATTGGGTCCCCCCAACACCCACAATTCGTGCAGAGCCAGCAGGGGTTGCTTTACTGAATCGATACGCGTCTTCAAAATAGCCGCTTTGGGCTACTGCTGCACCAGAAGTGAACAGGCTAATGCAGAGAAATGATGTAAGTAACCTCATGTATGAAAGGGTTAAGTTGGATTAGTAACGAAGTTGTGGTTGTTTTCGGATAAAATTTCCAAAAAAAAAGGGGAATTAATTCCCCCTTCCTCTGGATCCTCCTGAGCTACTGCTTCCTGAGGATCCGCTTGAACTTCTACTAGGGGCGCTCATGGCACCTCCAGAACTAGATCTGCTCGGAGCGCTATAGTCAGACGAGTTGTAGTTTGACCTGCTCGGCGCGCTTCCTGTGCTGTACCCATTTGACTCACTTCGACCATAGGAAGAACGAGTAGCGCCATTGCTTGATCCAGTGGATCTATTGTAAGAAGGGCTGCTATTTGTCGAACGAGTAGCTCCTGTATTGTAAGAACCCGTATTGGGGCTGCTAGAATAACCTCTTCCAGTACTACCTGGTATTGCAGATGGTCTTGCGGATTGTACTGAATTCCGAGAAGGGGTACCTTCACCTCTGCTCGAAGCAGCTGAGTTTACATTTCTTGAGTAATTATCTACCCGACTTCTTCCAGAAGAATAGTAATCGTTTTGTGAGGTACTGAAATCACGAGCGGCAGAGCGATTAGATTCAGTTGCGCCCAATCTTCTTGGAGATGCGCCTGCAGAGTTGGCTACATTTTCTCGAGCTTGAGCTCTTGCGGTATTTGGAGTTCCGGCTGATTGTGCTACCCCACCAGCACCATTGCTAAAGGAAGAACCACGACTAGGTCTTGCACCATAAACGATATTGCGTCCACCATTTTCACTTCCTGGAAGAATAATGATCGGTCCATTCGCAAAAATTGGTCTACCCCAAGGTGAACCCCAAGCATTAATACCCCAGAACGGATCGTAAAATCCACCCCAGCCTAGGTAGGGATTAAATGGAGAAAACATAGGTCTACCCCATCCAAAGCCCATATTGAATCCTGGTCTAAATCCGAATCCTGAACCCCAGAATGGATCAAACATTCCCATTCCGAAAGGACTCATTCCCATTCCAAAAGTGTTCATTCCCATCATCCCCATTCCAAATGGACTGAATCCAAAATTGAATGAAGCATTGCCCCAGCCGGAATTTCCCCATCCAGAGTTGAAATTCGAAACACGGAAGCTATTGTAAACATCAATATCCGGAGTGGAATTGGTCCCGGTAGATTGATTTTCTTCAAAGTAGACCACATCTTCTGCGCTAGAGGTATTCAGCTGCCCATATCTAGAAAGGTATTCTGGATTGACATTTTTAGAGCTAAAATTCTCTTTAGGGACCACAGTAGAACTGGCTAGGTTTTGAAACGTAGCAGGTTGGTTATTAGCAACTGCATTTTCCGTTGCTTTTTTCACATCCGCGGACATGAAATACAAGTTGTCGTCAAAGGTATTCACTGCCATTTTGTTTGAAGAGCAGGAAACCAAGACTGAAGTGCACAAGAGTGCAGAGGCGGAAATAAAAGCTAGTTTCTTCATGGGTGAAGTAGATTTATGCTTGGTTATACGGATTGACCAAGCAGAGGTTGTACTTTTTGGGTTATATTTGTACTTCCTTCTGTTCAAAATAAACACTTTTCTTTCTATACAACAAGTAAATGAGTAAAGGACTTCCAAAACGTAGCGAAGATTATTCGCTTTGGTACAATGAACTGGTTAAACGAGCGGATTTGGCTGAAAATTCCCCAGTAAGAGGCTGCATGGTCATCAAACCCTATGGCTACTCCATTTGGGAAAAAATGCAAGCTGAATTGGATCGAATGTTCAAAGAAACAGGGCATACTAATGCTTATTTTCCGCTTTTTATTCCAAAATCTTTTTTAAGTAAGGAAGCGAGCCATGTAGAAGGCTTTGCCAAAGAATGTGCCGTAGTTACCCACTACCGGTTGAAAAACGCAGAAGATGGCTCTGGGGTAATTGTCGATCCTGAAGCAAAATTGGAAGAAGAACTCATCGTGCGACCAACTTCTGAAACTGTAATTTGGAGTACCTACAAAAACTGGATTCAATCCTACCGTGACTTGCCTTTGTTGGTGAATCAGTGGGCTAATGTGGTGCGCTGGGAGATGCGAACTCGTTTGTTTCTAAGAACCACGGAATTTTTGTGGCAAGAGGGGCACACTGCGCACGCTACTTCCAAAGAAGCCATGGCTGAGACGGTGCAGATGATGAATGTCTATGCACAGTTTGCAGAAGAATTTATGGCCTTGCCTGTAGTGAAGGGGAGAAAGACTGCAAATGAGCGATTTGCAGGTGCAGATGACACTTTGTGTATCGAGGCCTTGATGCAGGATGGAAAAGCACTTCAAGCGGGTACATCCCACTTTTTAGGTCAAAATTTTGCAAAAGCTTTTGATGTTAAAGTTGCTACCAAAGAAGGGGGTTTAGAATACGTTTGGGGGACTTCTTGGGGTGTAAGTACGCGTTTGATGGGTGCCTTGATTATGGCTCACTCCGATGACAATGGCTTGGTTTTGCCTCCTAAATTGGCTCCTTTTCAAGTAGTCATCGTACCGATTTATAGAGGTGAGGAAGAGTTGGAACTCATTTCGGTTAAGGCCAGAGAAATTATGGCTGACCTAAGAAAAGCAGGTATCAGTGTAAAATACGATGATAGGGATACCCAAAAGCCAGGATGGAAGTTTGCTGAATACGAATTGAAAGGGGTACCTGTTCGCATCGCGCTAGGCCCTCGAGATTTGGAAAACAAGACCTTAGAGCTAGCTAGACGAGACACCCTCACCAAAGAATCCTTCCAATGGGAGGAGATGCCTATTGCTGAAAAAATCGGCGGGCTTTTGGATGAAATTCAAGAGGGAATTTACCAAAAGGCTTTTGACTTTAGAAAAGACAACACCACTGAGGTCAATAGTTGGGAGGAGTTTAAGCAGGTATTGGAGGAAAAAGCTGGGTTTCTTTCGGCACATTGGGATGGTACTCCAGAGACGGAGGACAAAATCAAAGATCTCACCAAAGCCACGATCCGATGCATTCCTTTGGATCAAGTGCAGGAGGCTGGAACCTGTGTGTATAGCGGGAAGCCTTCCACAGGCAGAGTGCTTTTTGCAAAAGCCTATTGATAATCGATCTACTTTAACCCGGATTTTCCGGGTTTTTTTTTCTTTTGAACCAAGTATTCACCAGATTCTAGTAGATTAGAGCCAATTCATTTTGTATTCTATGGAAATTCTAGTCCTAAGTACGCTGCTGCTCATCGGCTTAATCTTACTTTTGGTTGAAATTCTTTTTATTCCTGGAACCACCGTAGTAGGGATTTTTGGGTTTTTGGTAAGCCTTGCTGGTCTGGTATTCGCATTTCTTAATTTTGACTACGCTGTGGCCCTTTGGATTACTGGACTAGCCTTGATTCTGAATTTTGCTGCAGTTTGGTATGGGTTTAGTTCTGGGGTATGGAAAAAACTTTCGCTTAAATCTACCCAATCGGGAGGAGCCTTTGATGGTAGAACAGACGGGTTGGAAGTAGGAATGAAAGGTCATGCTGTATCCGATATCAAACCTTATGGCAAGGCTTCCTTCAATGAAATTTGGGTGGAAGTAAAGTCCGAATCTGGGTTTATTGAGGTCAATACCCCAGTGACGATTACGAAAATTGAAAACAATAAAATCAGTGTTAACTAAAAAACTATGTTTGAAGACAGTTCTTTATTCGTTCTGATTGCTGCCTTTGCAGGAATCATCCTTCTCTTTATTTTCTTGTATTTTGTACCTGTTAATCTGTGGATTACGGCTCAGTTTTCAAATGTACGGGTTGGGATAGGAGAGTTGATAGGAATGCGAATTCGAAAAGTGCCGCCTAGCTTGATTGTAAATGCAATGATTACCGCAACCAAAGCAGGACTTCAGTTGACTACCAATGACTTGGAAACCCACTTTTTGGCAGGAGGCAACGTACCAGCAGTGATCCGCGCATTGATTTCAGCGGACAAGGCAAATATCACCTTGAGTTTCAAGCAGGCCACTGCAATTGACTTGGCGGGACGCGATGTATTTGAGGCAGTACAAATCTCTGTAAATCCTAAGGTGATCAATACGCCTAACGTGGCAGCAGTAGCTGCAGATGGCATTCAGTTGGTAGCTAAAGCTCGTGTAACTGTTCGTGCAAACATTGCTCAACTCGTAGGTGGTGCAGGTGAGGAAACGATTTTGGCCCGAGTGGGTGAGGGAATTGTGACTTCCATTGGTTCGGCAGCTACTCATAAATCGGTGTTGGAAAATCCAGATAAAATTTCAAAGCTGGTACTTCAACGCGGTTTGGATGCAGGAACGGCTTTTGAAATTTTATCCATTGATATTGCTGACATTGATGTAGGAGCGAATATTGGTGCCAAGCTCCAAATTGATCAAGCTTCTGCCGACCTAAAAGTAGCTGAAGCGAAAGCAGAAGAGCGTAGAGCCATGGCTGTGGCTTTGGAACAGGAAATGAAAGCTAGAAATGTAGAGATGCGAGCCAAAGTAATTGAGGCAGAAGCGGAGATTCCGAAAGCAATCGCTGAGGCTTTCCGATCTGGGCAGTTGGGCGTGATGGATTACTACAAAATGGAAAATGTGAAGTCCGATACTGCAATGCGAGATTCCATTGCCAACTCTGGCAAAGAATCCAAGGATTCAGGATCCTTGAAATCATAAAAAATCAAAAAAAAAGGGAGTTTAAACTCCCTTTTTTCGTTTAGTTGATGGACTGGTTTCCGTTTGCTCTACGGCTTGTGCCTTTCCTTTGACAAACACTTTTTGTTCGATCCAATCGATCGCGATTTGGGAGTATTGGAGTGGCAAAAACACATCACCATTGGCTCTCATGACTCCTGAAAGTCCATCCTTGGTTACCATAAAAAAGTCTTTCTGCTCTACTTGTATCTGGTCAAAAGCAATGGGAAGGATGGGCTTGCCAAGGGAATTGAGGAGTCCAGTTTTGGAGTTGTTTTCGACCAGGTAAAAACCCTCTTTCAATTTTGAAATCTGATCCAATCCCTCGGGGTAGGCCAATTCACCGGATGGGTAGATTAGGTAGAATTTCCCTACTGACTCAGCAATAGCTAGACCTCCAGAGAAATCAGTGATCTTCTCCCATTTGGCCTCTGTGAGTGTTTTTCCTTCAGAATTAATAGTTCCCCAAGTAGCTCCATTTCGGTAGCGGCTCACTTTTTCTGAAAAAGTCCCTACCTCAAGGAAGCTAGGAAGGATGATCCATTTTCCTTCGTTATTCACAAAGCCATAGTTTCCATTTTTGAGTGCCGGAAAAAGTCCTTCGCTGCCAGTCCCAATCCACTCTGCATCTGAATTGGGAGCGACTAGCCATCCTTGTTTACCAAGGAGACCTAGCTTATTTTCCCGGAATCGAATGTTGAATGCATCGGGTGCGATTTGTTTGACTGATTCCATGCCTACTGCATCAAGCAAGATACCTTCTTCTTCTAGCACTCGCCGTAATTTACCATGAATGAATTCGAGCATGAGTTCCCCATCCTTGGTGATTTTGTGGTAAGAGTTGTATCGTACTTGCGCCCTTTCTTCAAAACCGCGGATGAGTAGGTACTGATTTTCATCAAACCCGTAATAATTATCTCCTCGGGTAGGTTCCAATTGGTCCATCACAGGATCCAAAACATAATCTCCAAATTGATTAATTAGCCCATATCCGGAAGCTTCTTTAGCGAGGAGGAAGTTTCCCTGATTTTCTAGCAATAGGTCGTAGGGTTTTTCAGGATTGGAAGACAGCGGCAAATAGTAGCTGCCCTGATTTTTCAAAATCACCTGACCGTTTCGTGTGAGTTTGGCTTCTTCGGCAGTTCCTAGCCACTTCGTTTTCCCTGTTGATTTTTCATAGACCCAATAGTCTGATCCCTTCCTTGCTAAGAGTCGATTGGTGAAGGTGGTTATCTCCTCGTATTCTAGAGGTAGGGCAGGCTGTCCATATTCATGAAATGCACCGATTCCTTTTGGTCCTTTAACCAAAATCCAAGGCTTAAGGTATTGAAAAACCTCTTGTCCTTGAAGGTTTACTACAGGGCGTAAATCAGGCGAGAGCAGGAATAAGCCTTCTGCATTTTTCCCAGTGATTACAGATTCTCCAAGAAGATCGATTTCTTGATAGGTTGCGGTGGTTTGGAGGCTACCGCCAAAGTCATACACTTCCCAAGATTGACCCAAGCTAGGTGAGGACAAGAACAGGAAAGTTCCAAAAGCAAGATAACTGAGACTTCTCATGGCAAGAATATGTAGTAAAAGGAAAAATTAGTTAAGGACGGACAATCCGACACCTAATTTATTTTTCGTTTTTTGACTTCTCTAAGTCAAAAAGGTCTGTGATCAATTCAATCATTTCAGCAGCTTCGTCCCGTTGGCAGGCAGCTCTCAATTGGACTACAGGTACCTTGAGGATTTTTTGCATCATGCTCTTCGTGATTTTATCGATGAGCACGAATTCTTTTTCGTCCACATTTTTTAAATACCTACCCAACTCTTCCTGCCTAATTTGCTCCAGGGATTGCTTTAACTTTTGAATGGTAGGGGAGACCACCATTTCTTTTTGCCATGCCGCAAACTCTTCAATACTTTCTTCAAGGATGGCTTCGACAGAAGGAATGGCGTCCAGTCTAATTTGTAGGGCAGCAGTGGCTTTGCTTCGAATATTGTCCACGTTATAGAGGACTACTCCTGCAAGCTCCTCCAAGGAAGTTTCAATACTTCTAGGCACTGAAAGATCAATAAAAACCTTAAAACTTGGAATTTTGAACGATTCAACGAGCTGTTTGCTGATAAATGGTTCTTGCATGCGCACCGAGCAAACGATCACATCTGCTTCTTCCATAGCAGCAAGGCAGGATTCAAAAGGGATTACCTCAAATCCTAAGGGAAGCCCAATTTCCTCAGCTTTGGAAAGGGTTCTATTTGTAATTTTGATTTGGGCTGCTGGCAGATGCACCATGTTTTTGGCTACATCTTCACCAATCTCGCCTAGGCCAATCACTAAAACGCGGGGCTGAAAAATATTCTGAGTAAGACTCTCGATTAATTCGATCGTGGCATAGGAGAGCGATGCTGCTCCATCTCGAAAAGCAGTTTCCTGGACCACGCGCTTGTTGGTGAAGAATATGGTATGCATCAAGCGATGCAAGAAGGGTCCGGCCAATTCCAAATCTGCAGCAGTCTGATAAGCTCGCTTGACTTGATTTGAGATTTGAATGTCACCAACAACCTGTGCTTCTAGTCCCATGGAAACACGGAAAAGGTGGCTAACAGCTTCCTTCTCTTCATTCAAAATTTGGAAATAGTCGAGGTAGGAAATTGCATCAGACAGGCCACGTTCGATACCGATCAACTTGATCAATTCAACACTCAGGTCCGATTCATGGCTGTAATAGATTTCAGTTCGGTTGCAGGTGGAGAGCACCAAGGCGTCTTGTACACCAAAAAAATCCTTTAGCTTAAGAAGCAAGCGTTGAATAGCCGCCTCATCCAAGGAAATTAATTCCCGAATGTGAACAGGTGCACTTTTATGAGATAAACTGACTACTCGAAATTTGGTCTGCATCACAATTTACTAAGCCCACAAATTTAACAGAACTAGGTCCCTCAAAAGTTTCTTTGAATCAAGACTTCTCTAATTTAAAATCAATCTAAATAATAAATTAATGGGTTGTCTTGCGTCTCTCTTTGGATAGGAAGTTTAAACCGCTTAAATTCATTGGATTCTACTTTTTTAACTTTAGTTTATGCGTCAAAGGCTATTTTTTTGGTTCAAAACATACCTTGGTTTTTCGGCCAAGGAATCCCGGGGTTTTTTACTTCTGATCCCATTCTTACTGGTTTTGATTGGAGCTTCTCAGGTACTTGCTTGGGCTAAGGATAGAAATGCCAACAAACTATACCAGAATTACCTGGATCAAGTGGATAGCTTGGAACGAGCCGGGGTTAAATTGCTGATTTCTCCATTGCCTACTTTTAATCCTGAGGATACCATTAGACGTTCGCATTCGAACAAAGTTGCCGAACGGATCTTGCGCCTGCCTTTTTCCGAAGCAGATTCCGTGGTATTGCAGATTGTACCAGGCATCGGAGCCTTGACTGCGGGGAGGATCATCAAGCATCGAGAAAGTTTAGGAGGATTTATCCAGGTAGCTCAATTGAGTGAAGTGTATGGGCTCAAGCCGGATACAATCCCGATTATTTGGGAGTATTTTGATTTTGATACGGTGCCGCCGCGGCAACTTGACATCAACATTGTTCCTTTAGAGGACTTGGCGAAGCACCCCTACATTAGCTATCAAGAAGCAAAAGTTTTGGTGGCATATCGTTTGCAACATGGCCCTTACCTTCAATTAGATGACTTGTTGAAGATTAAAATTTTTAAAACAGATTGGGTAAACAAAATTGGGCCCTACCTAGACTTTGAAGTGAAGGAAGTGGATGCAGTAAAGAAGTAACTAGAATTCTAGTAAAAAAGCCATAATTTGCAGTGGGAACCAACTCTTTTCCCTGTGATTTCCTTACCTGAACTCAATTTACCTGCTATTGAACCCCAGCTTCTCAAAAAAGAAGGTCAGGTATTTATATTCGATTTTTTGCGTAAAAAACAGTTGTTACTTACACCAGAGGAATGGGTGAGGCAACATTGGATCCGATTTCTTATAGATCACCAAAAATTCCCGAAAGGATTGGTGACTAGTGAAAGAGGTTTGGTATACAATGGTTTACAGAAAAGAACCGATTTATTGGTTTTTGATCGACAAGGCCTTCCCTATTTTTTAATTGAATGTAAAGGTCCCGAGGTTGAGATTAACCAAAAAGTACTAGCCCAGGCGATCGCGTACAATCAAACCTTGAAATGCCCATTTATAGCACTCAGTAATGGGAAAAGGCATGTATTTATGGGTTATGTGGAGGAAGAAGGCAAATTTGTGCAGCAAATGAACTTGCCCCCCATTCCCTAAACAAAAAATAAAAATTAGATTTATGAGTGATTTTTTTTAACTTTTCTAAAATTTTTTTTCAAACAAGTTTTTTTATGCTGACTACTGTTTCAAATACACCCTGTGACCTTTGCGGTTCTAAAAAGCACTCCCTATTTTCTGAGCTTCCAGAATCTCAACTCTGCGCCATTTCTGAAGCAAAAAGTCTTGTTTCTCACCGTAGAGGACAGATCCTCTACTACGAGGGAACTAAGCCCTTGGGTATTTTTTGTGTGAATGCAGGGGTAATCAAGGTGTACAAGACTGCCTCCAATGGGAAGGAACAAATTTTATATTTAGGCAAAAAGGGGGATTTTTTGGGCTATGCGGCATTGTTAGGGGAAGAAAATCACACCAATTCGGCCATGATTATAGAGGAGGCAAAAATTTGCTTCATTCCTCGTGAAGCATTTCTGAGTTCAATGATGAAAAACCCTGAGTTTTTCAAACGAATTACCAAGCAAATTAGCCATGAGCTTGGGGTCATGGAGGAAAAGCTAACGGACGCTTCTCAAAAAAGTATCCGGGAACGTCTTGCATTTTTACTACTGCAGTTAGGCAATACCTACGGTGTGGATGGCGGAGGTTACCAACGAATTGATCTTTTGCTCACCCGCGAAGAACTAGCAGGCATGGTGGGTACGGCTACCGAATCAGTGATCCGGTTGCTTTCCGAATTCAAAAAAGATGGATTAATTGAGTTGGAAGGAAAAAAAATTCTCTTAAAAGATAAGAAAGGATTGGCGCGTCTTTCGGATTTTTACGCCTAGTTAGAACTTCATGGATTCAAATGAGTTTAACTAGAAATTCGTAATCATGAGTCTATTTCGAATCCTTCTTTTATTCTTCTTCCTCTATTTAGGGTCAGAAAATTCCTATGGGCAGTCCTTGCCCTATCAAACCTTGCTCAAAGGATTGTATGATTCGAGTTTCCCAGTGGTCAAGCCTGCCCAAATCACTAATCTAGCGTACTATCAGGTCCTCGATGCACGTGAAAAAGAAGAGCATGAAGTCAGTCATTTGCAAAATGCCACCTGGGTGGGTCACAAGACCTTCACTTTAAATTCGGTAGCCAAACTGGATAAAAACAAACCCGTGCTCATTTACTGTACTGTGGGAGCTCGATCCGAAGAAATTGGCAAAAAGCTTCAAAAAGCAGGTTTTAAAAAAGTTTATAACCTCTACGGAGGTATCGTACATTGGGTCAATGAAGGCCGCCCTGTTTTTGCGAAGGGAAAACCTACACAAAAAGTGCATACCTACTCCAAACCCTGGAGTGTTTGGCTCAGCAAAGGAGAAAAAGTGTACTAACTTCGTTTAGTTCAATCGCCCCACAAATCAAAATTTCATTCCTTACCTCCACATGACTTTAGCTTCTCGATTTTCGTTCTTGCTTTTGCTTCTTATTCTAGTTTCCTGCCATAGCCCGGTGGTGGGAAAAGCAGGTAGCACACCGCCCAGTCATCAGCTTTGGAATGAATTGCTCAAAGCGCATGTCAAACCAACTGGTCAAGTAGATTACAAAGGATTTATTCGAGAAAAACCTAAATTGGAAAGCTACCTCAAATTGCTTTCCGAGAATGCTCCAGATCGAAGCAAATGGTCTAAAAATGAGCAGCTCGCCTATTGGATCAATGTTTACAATGCCTACACTGTGAAGTTGATAATAGACTTTTACCCAACCAAAAGCATCCGTGACTTAGGGCCAAGAATTAAAATCCCACTCATCAAGGACGTGTGGCATTACAAGTTTTTCAAAATCGCTGGAGTAGACATGAGTTTGGATGAGGTAGAACATAGCATCTTGAGGAAAGAATTTGAGGAGCCACGAATTCATTTTGCCATCAACTGTGCTTCCGTATCTTGTCCACCTTTATTGAATGAAGCATTTGTGGCGGCCAATCTTGAAAATCAATTGATGCGTGTGACCACGACATTTATAAATGATCCAAGCAGAAATAAAATTTCAAGTCAATCTGTCCAACTATCCTCCATTTTTTCTTGGTTTAAAGGTGATTTCACCAAAAAAGGAAGCCTAATCGAATTTTTGAATCGCTATTCAAAAGTGAAGATTTCACCGAATGCCCGTATCTCTTTTCTAGATTACAATTGGAATTTAAACGAGTAAGCTGAATTTTTGGGTAAGTTTAGGTTCAACTTTGCCGTATGAGTTCTCGTCACTTTGTGATTATTGGAAATGGTATTTCGGGCATCACCTTCGCAAGACATCTGCGAAAAGGGGATGATCAAGCCCGTATCACCGTGATTTCAGGAGAATCTCCCTATTTTTTTTCACGCACAGCCCTGATGTATGTGTACATGGGGCAGATGAAGTGGGAACATACACAACCCTATGAACCGCATTTCTGGAAGAAGAATCGAATCGATCTTGTGCAAGCTTGGGTCAAAACGATAGCATTTGAAACCAAGACCTTGTGTTTTGAGTCGGGAGAAACCCTCAATTACGATTTTTTAGTTTTAGCCACCGGTTCAAAGCCCTCTTTTTTTGGTTGGCCTGGACAGCAATTAAAGGGTGTGCAAGGACTTTACTCCAAGCAAGACCTGGAGACGATGGAAGCCACTACCAGTCAATCCATTCAACGAGCTGTGATTGTGGGTGGAGGCTTGATTGGCATTGAGTTGGCTGAAATGCTAACCTACAAGAAAATTCCGGTTACCTTCTTAGTTCGAGAAAACCGATTTTGGGAGCAAGTCCTCCCTGAAGCAGAAGCAAGTTTGGTCCAAAAACATATTCATGATCATGCAATCGACCTCCGTCTCCAAACGGAGGTGAAAGAAATTTTATCTGATGCGGATGGAAATGTGCGGGCAGTAGTGACCACTGCAGGAGAAGAAATTCCTTGCGGCTTTGTAGGCATAGCTACTGGAGTGACTCCAAATGTGGATTTTTTAAAAAACACTGCTTTAGCAATTGGAAAAGGGGTAAAGGTCAATGCGTATTTTGAAAGTTCGGTACCCGATGTGTATGCTATCGGAGATTGTGCGGAATTTGAAAAGCCTCCTGGGACAGGTAGAAGGACATTGGAGCAAGTCTGGTATACAGGTAGAATGCATGGGGAGACATTAGCCTACAATTTTTGCCATAAGCCGGTGACTTATCGGCCCGGAGTATGGTTCAATTCGGCAAAGTTCTTTGCTATCGAATACCAAACCTATGGATTGGTATCACCTGAACCAGTAGAAGGCGTAACTGATTTTTTTTGGGAACATCGAGAGGGAAAAGTCTCTTTTCGCATGAGCCTAGACCAAGAAGGAAAAATCCTTGGCGTCCTAAACCTTGGCTTTCGTTTGCGCCATGAGTTCTTTGATCGTGCGATTCGAGAAAAATGGTCTGGAGAAAAAGTTATGCAAGAGCTAGCAAATGGGCTGTTCGATCCGGAATTTTATGACTCGTATCACCTAGAGATACAAAAGGCATTTCAAAGGCAATTTGGAGGAACTATCGTTTCATCAAAAAAATCTTTTTTCCAAAAACTATTCGGGGCAAGGCAATGAGAGGAATTCAAGGTATCGGTCTGATCCTATTTCTATTGGGCATGTTGGTCTTCACGGCACTGCCGTTTTTGAGTAGCTATCGCCTCACGGAAGCTATGGTGGGAGATCAAGTCAAAGAACCTCATCGAGAAAAGTTGGCCGAACTCCTTCAACCCATGTATGGACAAAGTTATCCTTCAACGCATGCTTTTTTAAGGGCTTATTCGTCCAATTTTGACCCATACAACGAGGAACTGAAAGCAAAGCAAGCTTGGGATCAAGTAATCTGGGATGATTATGGATTTGCCTTAGCCAAAGCGGCTGGCCAAGGACCTGCCCGATCGCATCCTTGGAGAAGTTTGGCCTTGTCAATAGGACTTGTGGTGCTGGGAGGAGTACTTTTTCAGTTTGGAGGGACCAGCTCAGTGCATACAAGTTTGGTGCATACTGGCGTATTCCATTCCTCACTGAAAAATAGAGGTGTAGTGGGCATACTTACTGGTACCTATTTGATTGGATTTTATGTGATTTTGTACTGGTTCCCTGCCTACCTCTCGCCATTGGTATGGATGGTGGAACCCATTGCTCAATTGCTATCAGGTGGTCCTGCCAGTCAATGGTTTTTGTATGGCTTGGTGTACACCCTAGCGATAGGTGTGATGGGGATTCGGATGGTGTTGAAGTACCGAGACAACAAGTACCAGCAGCTGCGAACGGCTTCGGTGGTATTCTTTCAAACAGCCTTTGCCTTCCTTATTCCAGAAGTGCTCGTTTTGTTGAATAAGCCCTATTTTGATTTCAAGAATATTTGGCCGCTGGATTACGATTTTTTCTACGATTACCAGATAGACACCTTTCTGTCAAGTGGGGGAGTAGGACTATTTATGTTGATCTGGGGGATTTTATTGATTGTAATTGGTGTGCCGGTATTTACCTATTTCTATGGCAAGCGATGGTATTGTTCTTGGGTCTGTGGCTGTGGAGGTTTGGCAGAAACAGTCGGGGATGGATTTCGTCACCTCTCTGACAAATCCCTGAAGGCCTGGCAATGGGAGCGTTGGATGATCCATGGGGTGCTAGCCTTGGCGGTGGTCATGACTACTTTGACAATTGTCAACTATTTTTCTTCCTTCAGCATTTTGGGCCAGGTGACCAATCAATTGCATTCCTTCTATGGATTTGCGATAGGCTCTGCGTTCGCGGGGGTAGTGGGAACAGGTTTTTACCCATTTATGGGGAATCGGGTCTGGTGTCGATTTGGTTGTCCTTTGGCTGCTTATTTAGGCTTGGTACAACGATTTAAATCTCGCTTCCGAATCACTACCAATGGTGGACAGTGCATCTCTTGCGGCAATTGTTCCACCCATTGTGAAATGGGCATTGATGTGCGTGCTTACGCCCAGCAGGGGCAAAACATCGTGCGCTCCTCCTGCGTGGGTTGTGGGGTCTGTGCGTCTGTATGCCCACGTGGGGTATTGAAGTTGGAAAATGGTCCCGAAGAAGGGCGTATACACGAGTTTCCGATCCTAATCGGCAACGATTCGATCAAATTGAGATCCTAAATGGTACTGGTGTATATCTGTGCTGGCCTTTATTTTTTGGGGATGGGTTTTATTTTCTTGTATAGCCTTGCCCAAGGGCATTTGTTGGTTCATTTCTTCAAGTTTCGAAAAAGGGAAAAGTTGGTTTCGCACCAAATTCCTAATCCTTGGCCCAAGGTCACCGTTCAGCTTCCCATCTACAACGAATTGTATGTAGTAGAGCGACTGATCGATGCAGTAGCCAAACTCAATTATCCTTTTGAATTGCTTCAAATTCAGATTTTGGATGATAGCACGGATCAAACTTCCGAATTAATCCAAGCCAAGTTGTTGGCCTATCCAAACGTAAATTTTCAATACCTCCACCGAACCAATCGACAAGGATTTAAGGCAGGGGCATTGCGAGAAGCTTTACCCGCAGCGGAAGGCGAGTTTATTGCGATCTTTGATGCAGATTTTGTGCCTGATCCCGATTTTCTGATCAAGGCCTTGCCTTATTTTTCTTCGCCTCAAGTAGGCATGGTGCAGAGTCGTTGGACTCACCTCAATCAAAACTTTTCCTTACTTACACAGCTGCAGGCCTTTGCCCTAGATGCCCATTTCTTGATTGAGCAGTCGGGGAGAAACCAGCAAGCGGCCTTTATTAATTTCAATGGAACGGCAGGGATTTGGAGAAAAACTTGCATTCTTGATGCGGGAAACTGGGAGGATGACACATTAACCGAAGATTTGGATCTGAGTTACCGCGCCCAGCGGAAAGGATGGAAGTTTGTGTACCGACCTGAAATCGAATCCCCAGCAGAATTGCCTCCAATTCTATCGGCAATCAAATCTCAGCAATTCCGATGGACCAAAGGCGGGGCAGAATGTGCGGTCAAGCATGCAGGGAAGGTTTTTAAAGAAAACCATCCCATGGGCATTAAATTTCATGCATTTGCCCACCTATTCAATTCTACCATTTTTATTGCCATACTCTTGACTAGCTTTTGCAGCATCGGGTTGTGGTGGGGGGTGCAGATGAAGCTGATTCCTTTGGCCCTTTTTTGGGCCTCAGGGATTTCCATGCTTGGGTTTGTGCTAGTAGCTGGGGTATATCTGGTGTCCTACCTCACTGCACAGCAGTATTCTTGGAAATCAATTCTTGGAGCTGTTTGGAAGTTGCCCCTCTTTTTTTCGGTATCCATGGGTCTGGCCCTACACAATTCTCAGGCTGTAGTGGAAGGTTTAACTGGACAAAAATCACCTTTTATTCGTACCCCAAAATTCAATCTGGAAGCGGGGAATGTCTCACTTCAGGCCAATGCTTACCGGCTACGCGCTCTGCCGATGAGTACCTGGTTTGAAGGGGGGATGGGGCTAGTGTTTGGAGGAATGCTTGTTTTGGGAATCGTCTACAACAATTTCCTTTTTCTACCATTTCATGGGCTATTGGCATTGGGTTATAGCCTCGTGTTTATTTCATCTTTCCGGACTCGTTGATGAATGTCTTGAATACCCCTCCAATTGTGGATGTCATCATCCCAGCTTTCAATGAAGAAAAGTCCATAGCCCAAGTGATTGGGGATATTCCTGTACTGGTTAGGCATGTTGTGGTGGCCAACAATAATTCCACAGACCGCACCGCTGAGGTGGCAACAGCAGCGGGTGCTCAAGTTGTCTTTGAGGCTCAGAAGGGGTATGGAAAAGCTTGTTTGACTGCCATGGATTGGATCAAGCAGCAAGAAGTTCAACCCGATATTTTGGTATTTTTAGATGGAGATTACAGTGATTATCCGCAGGAATTAGAATTGCTGATTGCCCCCATTCTGGGAGGAAATGCCGAAATGGTTATCGGTTCTCGGTCCTTGGGGCAGCGTGAAACTGGCTCCATGACCCTTCCACAAGTCTTTGGAAACGCGCTAGCCACTACCTTGATGCGCTGGATGTATGGGGCCAAATTCTCTGATTTAGGTCCTTTTCGGGCGATTCATTGGGGTCAATTACTTGCATTGGGAATGGTGGACCAGAATTTTGGATGGACCATTGAGATGCAAATCAAGGCGCATCAAGCAGGACTGAGGCATCAAGAAGTGCCGGTACGGTACCGAAAGCGAATTGGTGTTTCCAAAGTGAGTGGGACTCTGAAAGGGGTTATTGGCGCCGGATATAAAATTATTTTCACGATATTTAAGTATTGGCGGCCCTTTCGATAGCCGCTACTGATTGATCCACTCTTGGCTCCTTATCCCATGCAAAAACTAGCTAGATTAACACTGCCTATCTCTTGGTTTCTTTTTTTGGGTGCAGTTGGAATAGTATCCTGTGCTCCAGAGAGTCGAGAAGGCGTGGTAGAAACTCAATTTGCAAGTTACTGGTACCAAGGAACTGCTGAGGTGAACGTATTTGACTTGCAGCAAAGCAGGTATGGAGCAGTTCGGCCGGGTAAGGCAGTCATGATTTTTGTCACCGAGGATTTTTCCAAAAGTAAGCAGGTCAAGTTGGATGCTCCAGAAGAAAGACCATCCGATGCGCAGAAGGTGCTGAAATTGAACATGACACGAGAATTTGTGACGGGCGTGTATCCCTACCATACCATGCTATCCGTATTTACGCCAGTATACGATGACAGTCCAGCTCCAAAATTGACTGCTTCGGTGACCGAATGGTGTGGGCAATCCTTTACTCAGCTCAATCACAAGTCAGGGAAATATACGGCAAAGCAATTTTCCTATTTTGAATCTGAAGGTGACTTGGAATCCAAACTTGATGGACAAGCAGAAGAGGAGCTATTTACCTTAATTCGACTTCATCCCGACTTAGTTCCACTGGGAAATGTCAACTTAATTCCCAGCCTTATTTTTCAGCGCTTTGCTCATATTCCTTTAAAAGTACAGCAAGCGACCATCTCACGAAAAGCCTTGGGGTCGGACCAAGCAGAGGTTAAGGTCATGTATGCCGAGATTGGTCGGACGGTTTCCATTCGCTACCAGCAACTTTTTCCCTACGAGATTACTGGGTTTTCAGAAGTTTGGACCAAAGAAAATGGGCAGCAGGAAGTGACCACGGCTACGCGAACGCACTTGAGGCAGATGCCGTATTGGAAGCAAAACGAGCAAGTATATGAATCCCTTCGAAAGGAATTGGGACTTTGAGTGATCCAGTGAAAAGCGTACTCAAAGTTGCTTTAGGCCTTGTTTTGGCAGGGACTTTGCTATTTTTAGCACAGGTTCCTCGGGAAAATTTTGGATTGACGATTCTCCTATTCTCTCTTGCATTTGGAGGCATGCTGGGTAGTTACCTGCTCTCGGAAAAGGTGGTTAATTTCAAAAAGCTGCTTCTACTGGGAATACTTTTGAGGGGATGCCTTTTCTTTTTTGAGCCGAATTGGTCGGAGGACGGAGCGAGATTTTTGTGGGATGGAGAGCTTTTACGTCAAGGTCAGAATCCTTATGGCTTGACTCCAACGCAAGTACTAGAGCAACAAGTAGAGGGAAACGGGCTAAATGCAAAGCTTTTCGCAGAACTGAATTCTCCGAATTATTATTCTGTATATCCTCCTATCAATCAAGCCCTCTTTTGGATAGGTGCATGGGTAGGGCAGGGGAGTATAGCCCAAGGATATTTTGCACTTCGATGCATGCTTTTGTTGGGGGAAATTGGTGTTTTTTACCTGCTTTGGAGCCTACTTGCTCGATTTGAACTCCCTCAAAAACAAATTCTTTTGTACTGGTTTAATCCCTTAGTGATCGTGGAGGTTGTGGGCAATCTACATTTTGAAGGAGTTGTACTTTTGTTTTTACTTGCATCACTACTGGGTTTGTCTAGGCAGAAGCTTGGATGGTCAGGAACATTTTGGGGATTGGCCGTGGGAATGAAATTGCTTCCTTTCTTGCTCGCCCCAACTTTTTTCTTTTGGAAGGGTGTTCGAACATCCCCTCGCTTTTGGGGTGTGGCTTTAGGCACGCTATTTTTATCTTTTCTGCCGCTAGTCTACTTGAATTCTTGGGAAAATTTTCTGCAAAGTTTGCAGCTCTACCAAGGGAAATTTGAGTTCAATGCCTCGCTTTATTACTTGTTTCGAGCGGTAGGCTATGAGCTAGCAGGTTACAATACAATTTGGTACTTGACCAAAGTTGGAATGGGATGTACCCTCTTTGGAGCAGTTTTGATTTCCTGGAAGCGGTCAAACGTTTCCCTCTTTGAAATCCCCGATGTATGGGTGCAGTTGTACTTGTTGTACTTCTTGATGCAGCCGGTGGTTCATCCCTGGTACTTGTTGCCAGGATTGGGCTTATCGCTGTTGACAGGAAAATGGACCTTTATCCTTTGGTCTTTTGGAGCGATTTTTTCCTACCAAGCCTACAGTCAAAACCCGGTTCAGGAGCAACCGTTGTTTTTAGGTTTGGAATATGGATTGGTGTTACTTGGTCTTTACTTGGACTATTTTCAGAAGCAAAGAACTGCTACCTTAGGTATATGAAAAATGCAGTGTTGTTTCTTATAAGTCTCTGGGCTTTCACCGCTTGTACCCCAAGCCCTGAGGAGCAGGCTTTAGATCTTTTGGACAAGTCCATTGTAGCGCATGGAGGCAAGGAGGGTTGGGAGAACTTGAAGGGAATTAAATTCCAAAAGTGGACGAGGATGTTGGATGCAGAGGGCAATGTCGAATCCGAGTTGGATCAATCGCATGAGTTTCGATTTAGCCCAAGATTTGAGGGGAAAATTAGTTGGACCAAGGATAGTGTACCGCATTCGATGAGTTGGGATGGGGTAGTCTTTCGCTACCAGATGGGGGGAAATGAACTATTGAATGCTGATTTTTTAGCTTCGAAAAAGAAAGATTTTGATGCTGCATTTTACACGGTTGCTCAGCCTTGGAAGTTATTGGACAAGGGAGGAAAACTGATTTACGAGGGGGGAAAGACCCTAGAAAATGGTACCAAGGTGGAGTCGATTCGTGTGGATTATGGCCCAGATTCAGATACTTGGTGGTACTATTTCGATCCGACCACCTATCTGATGGTGGGCAATGAAGTTAAGCTCAAGGACCATCGAAGTTTGGTGTACGATCTGACTACTGAGCAGGCAGACAACTTGCTATTTCACGGTACCCGAGAAAGTTGGCGGGTGGATGAGTCTGGAAAGCGCTTGTTTCTCCGGGCGGAGTACCGTTATTCAAACTTTGAATTGGTGTATTGATTGTAGGTTCTTTATTTCCGTTACTTAGAAGAATTTTATTTAAACTACTACAGCTATGAAATTGGTATTATTCAGTTTAGGCCTGCTATCTCTTACTTTTTTTGGGATTTCCTGTGATTCCAGGACTGAGGTAGAACAAATCGTGGATGCGGCTATCGCTGCACATGGAGGTGACCGCTATGCCGCTACTGCCATCGATTTTGATTTCAGAGGAACACATTATTTTCTTTTCAAATCGCCTACAGCTTTTGAATACCGCCGAGAATTTACCGACTCAACGGGTCAGGTAGTAGACGTATTGAATAATGCGGGTTTTACACGAAAAGTCAATGGAGTGCTGATTGATACCTTAGCTGAAGAGCGGATAGGGGCATTTTCTCGATCGGTCAACTCGGTGGCTTATTTTGCTTTTTTGCCCTATGGGCTCAATGATGCAGCGGCTATCAAAACCTACCTTGGTCAAACGAAGATCAAGGGAAAGGATTACCATCAGGTCAAAGTGACCTTTAAGGCTGAAGGAGGTGGCGAACACTTTGAAGATGAATTTTTGTATTGGTTTGGGGTAGAAGATTCCCGCATGGATTACATGGCCTACAGCTACCATACCGATGGGGGTGGAGTTCGAATGCGAGAAGTTCGCGAGGCACGCGAAGTAGGAGGGATTCGCTTTCAGGACTACATCAATTTGAAGGCGGCAAACAAGGAAACTCCCTTGGATTCCATGCAGTACTTGTTTGAAAAAGGAGCATTGGAGAAGCTTTCTGAAATTAATTTGGAGAATATCCGCACCTCCCCAATTCCGGAAAACTAAGCGATTGTTTCTTTTTTGGATTGGCGGTAAGGACTTTTTTTGATTTTTTAGTAACTAGGGGATGCAAACCCAAAAAAGCATATCCCTATGAATCGTAGAAGAGAATTTTTGAAAACTACCGGACTAGCTGGTCTAGGACTATTTGGTGCAAGTAGCGCCTTGGCCGACTCCATGAAAGTATTGCCTTTGGAAGCGTCTTTTGGAGCTTCTCGAGTGCAGTCGTTCAACATGTCCGGCTTTGCTGCTCCTAAACTGGCTACTGTTCGCGTTGGGATAGTGGGCTTGGGTATGCGTGGACCTGGAGCAGTGGATCGCCTGAGCAAAATTGAGGGTGTTGAAATTAAAGCACTTTGTGATTTACTTCCAGAGCGTGCGGAAAAGGCAAAAAAGTCTTTGGAAGGAAGCATTCATAATCCTGAATTGTATTCGGGTTCGCCATTTGCATGGAAAAAAATGTGTGAGCGCCCCGATTTAGATTTGATTTACATCGCAACCCCTTGGGAGTGGCACACCCCAATGGCAGTGTATGCGATGGAATCAGGCAAGCATGCCGCCGTGGAGGTGCCTGCAGCCAGAACTTTGGAAGAATGCTGGCAGCTCGTAGAAACTTCCGAGCGTACCAAAAAGCATTGCATGCAGTTGGAAAATTGCTGCTACGATTTCTTTGAGTTGATGACCTTAAAAATGGCTCGAGAGGGATTTTTTGGAGAAGTAGTCCATGTGGAAGGGGCTTACATCCATGATTTGGTTTGGCTCAATTTTGACAAGGATAAGGGATATCAGGGTATGTGGAGGCTAGAAGAAAACTTCCGAAATGGCAATCTCTATCCCACCCATGGGCTTGGGCCCATCTGTCAAATTTTGAATATCAATCGTGGGGATCAGATGGATTACCTGACCTCTTTGTCTTCGAATGATTTTCAGATGCAAAAGAAAGCTCAGGAACTTGCTGCTCAAGATTCCTTCTGGAATGGCTATGCAACGAAAAACTATCGAGGCAATATGAATACCACGATTGTCAAAACCAAACTTGGTAAAAGCATCGTAATCCAGCACGACGTGACTTCGCCTCGTCCCTATTCGCGATTGCATGTGGTGAGTGGCACCGAAGGCTATGCTCAAAAGTATCCTGAACAAAAAGTAGCCAAAGGGCACAGCTGGATGAAAGAGGATGAGATGATGGCGCTCAAAGAGAAATATACCCCAGAGATTGTCCAAAAGGTAGGCGAACTAGCCAAGCAAATTGGAGGTCATGGAGGCATGGATTTCATGATGGACTGGAGATTGATTGATTGCTTACGCAATGGGCTTCCGCTAGATCAGGATGTGTACGATGCTGCTTTGTGGAGCTGCATCACTCCGATGAGTGAGTGGTCTGTGGCCAATCGTTCCAATTCCATCGATATCCCTGATTTTACAGGAGGTCACTGGAAAACCAATGCACCTGTGGAGATCACCTTGAAGGGTGGGGGAACGACGAAGGTACGGGTTTAAAAAAGTAGCAAGTAGCTGGTATCAAGTATCAAGTAGAGATTATTTTTAGAAGCAAGATACCTGCCTGTTGGTAGTCAGGTTAGACTTATTTCTACCAAAAGGAAAATCCTGCTTATTGAGCAGGATTTCTTTATTCTTGGCTCTAATCTCTAATTTCTTTTTTTTTGCAAGACACCTACTATTGGCAGTTGTTTCTAATTTCGTGGTTCTAATTTCTTGCTTCTTTTTAAAGTATAATTAGAAAACTACCTATCGGAGTTATGTCTTCGTTTCCTCATTTCTTCAGCAACTTCCTTATCCCCGGAAAGTGTACTGGTTTCGAGTTGCTGAATGATCCGCTCGTAGTTTTCATCGTCACGGTTTTGCGAAAGTTTGGCACTTGCATGGACTTCGGTGATTTCCAATTCAAAGCCCACCAAGGCCCGAATTTGTCCATCTAAATAGCCTGGGGTCATGGTTTCCACTTGCACTCGATTCGGTCTTCCTGTTTCGAACTGATCTACCAAGGATTTGAGGTGATGCATCAGTTCTTCCCCTTCGATCAGCCTCACTTTTCCATAGACATGTACGGCTAGGTAGTTCCAAGTGGGGACATTTTCGTGGGTATACCAAGAAGAAGAAATGTAGGCATGGGGACCTTGGAATACTACCAAAACTTCTTCAGCCTGAGCGAGCTGCTTCCACTGTGGGTTGGCTTTGGCGAGGTGTCCATGGAGCACGAATTTCCCCTCGGATTTTCCTTCTAAAAATACTGGTAGGTGAGTGGCCCAAGGCCTGCCTTCTGCTTGAGTGTAGAGAATAGCAAATGAATTTTTCCGAATAAAATCCAAAACTTCGGGTTGGCTTTCCCAGGCGTTGAGTGGGTGGATATACATAGGGTAACTAGTTCTAGTCTGTAGTTTTTTGCACAATCTGCGTGCGCATTTAAAATTACTAGTAATTTTTACTAAGGCACTTCAAGGTATGCAACAATAACCTAATTTAGCCAAATGAATACTTCTACGGACCGACTGGAGCTCGCGGCTAGATTTGTAAATACCACGGGAGCGCCTATTTTTTTGACGGGTAAAGCAGGCACAGGAAAAACCACTTTTCTTCGTGAGCTGGCACAACAAACACACAAGCGTTTTGTGATCGTGGCACCTACTGGCATCGCTGCACTCAATGCAAAAGGGGTGACTGTTCACTCCCAATTTCTGTTTCCATTTGGGTCTTTTTTACCTACCCGTGAGCCGGAAGGAAATTTTACGGATCGGCAAGGGTTCTTTACCCAGCAAACGCTAGCTCGTAAGCATCCACTCAACCAGCTCAGGAGAAAAGTACTCAAAGCGATTGACCTCTTGGTAATTGACGAAGTAAGTATGCTTCGCGCAGATATGCTCGATGCGATTGACTACCGGATGCGAAGCGTGAAGCGCAATTATCAAGTTCCATTTGGAGGGGTACAAGTACTCTTAATTGGAGATTTGTACCAATTGCCACCCATTGTCAAGGACGATGAATGGACTGTCTTGAGCCGATTTTACAACTCCATGCATTTCTTTGAAGCCAAGGCCCTGCAGCAGTCGGGCATGGTTTATTTGGAATTGGACAAGATCTTTCGGCAGCAGGACGAAACCTTTATTCGAATTCTGAATAACCTGCGGGATAATAAATCCACTCCAGAGGATGTGCGGCGATTGAATCAGCAGTTTAAGACCTTGGATGAGATCCAGGATTTGATGCCCTGCATCACCTTGACCACACACAATTACAAGGCGGACGAACTGAATTTGCGGGAGCTTCGGAGTTTGGATGGTCCCTCGTTTTTTTACGACGCAGATCTGGACCGTGAATTTCCAGAAAGCATGTTTCCACTGCCTCCCATCTTGGAGCTGAAGGTCGGTGCACGCGTGATGTTTATTAAAAACGATTCCTCGGGCAATGCGAATTACTTCAATGGAAAATTAGCGACAGTGATTCACCTGGCTGCGGATGAGGTAAAAGTGCGTATGGATGATCAGCAGGAGGAGTATGTGCTCAGAAAGGAGGATTGGGAGAATAAACGGTACCAGCTCAATGCGGAAACCAAGGAGTTGGAGGAGGAGGTCATTGGTATATTTTCCCAGTATCCGATCAAACTAGCCTGGGCAGTGACCGTACACAAAAGTCAGGGACTCACCTTTGACAAAGCGATCGTGGATGTGGGACAGGCCTTTGCTCCAGGACAGGTGTATGTAGCCTTAAGTAGACTACGGAGTTTAGAGGGGTTGATTTTACGAACCCGCATCCAAACCGAGGTAATTTTTTCAGATGCCAAGGTGGTGGGATTCACCCAAGAAAAATCAACCCAACAAGATTTGGCAGCCTTGCTGACTGTGCATCAAGAAAACTACCTCTTTCAATTGGTGGATCGTACCTTTGAGTTTGAAAGTGTGATTGGGGCCTTGATCCAGTTTCAGAATGAGCAGGCCTCTTCCATGGAGTTTGAGGAGCAAGAATTGCGGGAGGATTTGCCTGCGGTGTATCGACTTCTAGAAGCAGAGCGGGAGAATACCCGAAAGTTTCGACAGCAGTTGCAATATTTGATTCAGCAGAAAGAAGTGGAGAAATTGCTGGAGCGCTTGGAAAAAGGATCTTTCTATTACTTAGAACTATTGCTGGAAGGCATGAAAATTTTGCTTCGGCATTTGGTCAAAATTGAGCGGTTTACGCGTGTGAAGGAGTACCAGGAGTCAATGGAAGAATTGGAGTTGGAGTTTCTGAATAAGTATACGGCCATTGCTCGAAGTAAAGTACTCCTGCAAGCCATTTTACAAGGGCAATCGATCGGATCTTTGGATGCCGTGGATCTGAAAATTAGGCAGGTGCGGCAGCAGCTCGTATCCCAATTTCGAGAAGCAATGCC
>JACCEE010776532.1_pt1 | contig 48710 bp, 35 predicted proteins | sample 7449931 | NCBI WGS metagenome assembly JACCEE01 (sample SAMN15323457, study PRJNA562643) | freshwater metagenome | isolation source: river surface water | place: USA:Blue River Watershed | collected 2017-08-19 | reverse complement strand
TCAACGGGATACCATTGTTGATAATCACTTAACTTGCCCCCGATTTCTCCAACAAATCCACTCCCCGTTAATTCACCAAACCCTAATTTATGTAAAGTGCTCCAGACCCGCTCCGCAGGCAGGGAGGAAGTGATTTTTGCCGCCCCTACGTTGCTAGATTTTTGTAATACCGTTGCTAAAGAAATTGAACCATAATTGCGCCCGTCGCGAATAGTATATTTGCCGAATTGCAATGAACCAGGGCTGGTATTCACAAAACTATTGGCTTTGTATTGCCCGCTTTCTAATGCTGCAACTACTGCAAAGGGTTTCATGGTTGAACCTGGTTCAAACACATCTGTCACTGCTCGATTGCGATAATGACCAGCTACGCGGTCAGCTTGATTATTCGGGTTATAATCGGGTTGATTGACCATGGCTAACACTTCACCACTTTGCACATCTAAAATGACCATTGAGGCAGCTTTAGCATTACTTTTACGCGCCGCGCTGGCTAATTCGCGATGGGCAACGTATTGTAAACGACGGTCTAAACTAATTGTAATATTTTGTCCTTCTTTGGGCATGTTGATAACGCCTGCTTCATCAATCATGCGTCCAAAGCGGTCTTGAATAATTTGTTTTGCGCCTGCTACGCCTTTTAATTGCGCTTCAAAGACAGCTTCTAAGCCTTCTTGCCCTTCTTCATCTACATTGGTAAATCCAACTACATGCGCCGCGATTTGGCTGGTGGGATAATAACGGCGATATTCACGCTGTAGAAATAAACCGGCAATATTCATTTTTTTTAATTGCGTGACCAAAGTCGGCGAAAGATGACGTTTTAGATACACAAACTCTTTTTGTGCACGGTTTTCTATCAGTTGAGTTAATTCAGTCAATGACATGTCAAGCATATTCGCGACTGTTTGCCATTGCTCTTTTGCTTGATGAAATTGTTTTGGATTGACCCAAACCGATTCGACTGCTGTGCTTGCAGCGAGCGGCTCGCCGTGACGGTCAACAATCATGCCGCGATAGGCGGGCAAGCTGACCGTGCGCACATGACGTGCATCTCCCTGATTTTGCAAAAATTCTTTATCCATGATTTGCAAATACACCGCCCGCCACAACAAAATAGCAATGACCAGCAGCATAAAAACTAATAAAAATTGTCGCCGTCCCCAAAATAACGCGACTTGATGCGCAAGTGAAACATGCCGTTTATTGTCTTTAGTCATTAACGGCAAAAAATTTTTAAGAAAATGGTGGGCGTGCTGTTCTGCACGGACTTGACGGCGTGGAGGTTTGGGGGGCATAGTTAAAACAGTAAAAACAAAAAATAAACGTGTTATGTTTATGCGCAAGCAATTTATAACAACGTTAATAAGTAAATAATCAACAAAAACAATAATAAATTAAGGAAACACTGCACCATTATTCATACCGTGGCGCGTATCAACATCATATTGTTTTTCTAATGCGTTAAATTTTCTAACAATTTCTTTGGCTAATTTATTGGCATCGGTTTCCAACGTTGAACAACTACGGCGTGAACCCATGTTAGACAAGGCATATTCTACTTCGTTAGCAGCTTTTACTCCAAAATCACGGTGTCCATTTTCATGTTCGACTAAAGCATGATAATAATGTTTCCAACGGCGTTTTGCGTCTTCATTAGCGACAGTCTCTTCAGCTAATTTGGGCAAACTAAATTTAACATCAACCGTCGTTGTAACAGAAGTTAAGTAACACTCGGTATCATCCGATTTCCAGCGAAAACGCCATTTAACATACCATTCAGTATAAGCATCATAATCCCCAGAACGTTTACTATTCATATCAGCACGGATTTCTTGTGCTGTTTCACCATCTACATAGTAATATTCTGTTTGGGTATTAACATCGGGAGCAGCATAGACAATCCAAGGATTTAAGAGTAAAACCAACAAAGTGATTTTTTTCATAACCATGACTCCACATCATAAATGAGTAAAGATTAATTTATCGCTTTTTATGATAATAGCACGCTATTCCGTCTATTATCATGAGAAATGAAGTTATTGGCATAGACTTGGAATATTAAGAATTGCCATTAGATAGATTGAAATTTTTCCGCTTTCTTGTGTGATTCGCGCTCTATAGGATTTTATTTATGTCTAATACGAATGAAAATTCTACTAACCCCACTCCTTACAATTCATCTGCGGTTGAAAGTGATTCAACTGTTGACCGTATTTCTGCTTTTTCGCGCAAAGGGCAAACTGTTAATAACGTATTAACGGATTGGTTAAAAACAACTCAAGGTTTAATGACCAGTTTTGTTGCAGTATTAGTCGTTTTGCCTTCAATGATTAATGCCTTTGCAGACATTTATGTGGCATTGTTTAATATTCCACGCACTTTAGGCGAACGAAATAATCAGGAATTATTTCAAAAACATTTTCAAGTGCAACCTGTACACATTGCCACCAGCTTAGTAAAACCCAAGAACGGCGAACCATTAATGATGAAAATCAACATTTATGAAGATGGCGATTTATTTATTGAATATGGGCAATACTCACAATGGTTTCCTTTTAAACAACCAGAACAAGCGACTGCTTTTTTAAATTTGTTTAACAACGTTTATGCCCAAGAATTAAATGCGTTAAATACCGTTCCTGCGTCACCGTGTGAGTTGCAACGGACTTTAGATAAAGTGGTCACTGATAATAGTGGTACACCTGCCGAGTCTGTTCCAGCCCCCGCTACTGCTTCACATGCTTTTATCCAAAAAGATGAAAAGGATGGGAACACTTTAAAACGTGAACGTTTATATGATGATGGTTGCAAAGAAACGCTGTTAATTGACATGAAAACAGGTAATATTACTAAACGGTCTTCTGAGTATGTCCCTGTTTCTGCTGAAGACCGCAAAAAATTACAGCAACAACAAGGTGTTGTTCCTATTCAATCCCCTACGGTAATTGATATTCAACAATTGCAACAAAAACTTGCACCGTCTGATAATCATTAACTCGCTTGATTAACGCTTAAAAAATAGGATGGGCTGACGGGCAGAGGCTCATCCATGACTATTTTGGTGGGAATAAAATAATAAGCTGTTTTCCTTGTAAAACTTCAAAAAACATAATAATTAACATAACCGCCAAAGGAGCATTTTAAAGCGAATGAGCACACAATTTGTTTCTCTCAGTCAAGTGATGAACAGCTTACCCAGTCAGCGCGATTCTACGCAATTTGAATTAACCAGTTTACCGCCCTTAAGTTTGTATGTGCATTTGCCATGGTGTGTTAAAAAATGTCCTTATTGCGACTTTAACTCACATGATATTCATCAATATAACCAAGCACATCCTCACCCAGCGGGCGAAAATGTGCCTGAACAGCGTTATATTGACGCATTGATGGCAGATTTAGAACAAGAATTGCCCAAAATTTGGGGGAGAAAAGTACAAACTGTTTTTATTGGCGGTGGCACGCCGAGCTTATTTTCACCTGAAGCGATTGACCGCTTATTAACTGAAATCCGTTCGCGTTTATTTTTAATTCCACAGGCGGAAATTACGCTAGAAGCCAATCCTGGTACAGTAGATAATTTAAAGTTTCAAGGGTTTAAACAAGCAGGGATTAACCGTTTATCTTTAGGAATTCAAAGTTTTAATGATAAATCGCTCAAAGCATTAGGGCGTATTCATTCCAGTGCGACGGCTAAAGCAGCAATTCAAGCAGCACGCGAAGCAGGTTTTGATAATTTCAATTTAGATTTAATGTATGGTTTGCCTGAACAGACTGTTTTACATGCTTTGCAAGATTTAAAAACTGCCTTAAGTTTTCATCCTACGCATCTATCGTGGTATCAATTAACGATTGAAGCGAATACATTATTTCATCATCAACCGCCTGAATTAATGGACGATGAAGCAAGCTGGGAAACGCAAACGCAAGGACAAGCTTTATTAGCCGCCCATGGTTTTCAACAATATGAAGTCTCTGCTTATTCGCAAACAAAACGGCAATGTCATCATAATGTGAATTACTGGGAATTTGGCGATTATATCGGCATTGGCGCGGGGGCACATGGTAAAATTAGCGAAGCGATGCACGGCACAATTAGCCGTTATAGCAAACAAAGACATCCATATCGTTACATGGAAACCGCACATACAAGCGAAGTTTTAACTGAATCGCGTCTATTAACACAGGCAGAAGTCTGTTTAGAATTTATGTTATTTGCTTTGCGTTTAAAAGCAGGTTTTCCCATTGATTTATTTACCGCATATACGAGTTTACCGTTTAAACTATTAGAAAAAACGGTCAATGAAGGCATAGAACGCGGGTTATTAAGTTTAGAAAATAATCATTTAAAAACAACCGATACAGGTTTTCGTTTTTTAAATCAAGTAGTCGCGATGTTTATGCAGGAATAATAAGACGAAATTGCAAGCGAGGATGACCTAAATTCTAGTGAACTATTCAAACTAAAATAGAGACCTACTAGGTTTTAAAAACCCAGTAGGTTTGTTGAAATAAGTTCTCAGACAGTGGGCTAAAGTTAGAAAAACACTTGTATTTTTGGAAATATGAGCAGGTGCAGGATAATTTTAATTAAATGTTGTTAATGATGAATAAAACTGGATTTATTCTAAAACATAAAATTTGCATTTTATCTAATATCAATGCTAGTATTTAGAAATATACCCCCGCGATAATAAATATCGTTTAGTTCCTCTGTTCGTATAGCCTATTTTACATAAAATCCCACGATTGATTTAAGCAAATCAATTCTTATGTGCCCGCTATTGCTAAGTAGCAAGATATGATAACTATACATAACTAAACAAAGCAGTCATTGTAAAACTGTTCTCAGCCTTTTGCATTGTTCACTCGTATTTATCTAAAATAAATTTTCGCATTTAAACCTAAAGACGCATTCGTAAAAGCTAGATATCAGCTTCTCATAACGTTGCAAATACTGTTTAAGATTTCTTTTGGGTCGTTGTAGAAAACGTCCGCTTAATGAAAAGCTCGTTCCCTTCTGAAAACGACCAACTAAACGCAAAACTTTCCAAACTAACACTGTAATACAGAATATTCCCTCCCACTTTGACGTATTGATACATTAAGCAAATATGAATCTAACCGAACTCAAGAAAAAAACAGCCGCCGAGATTATCGATTTAGCACAAGAATTAGGCATCGAAGGTATTTCGCGTGCCCGTAAACAAGACGTGATTTTCGCTCTACTCAAAGCCCATGCTAAAAAAGGCGAAGACATTTTTGGCGATGGCGTGCTTGAAATTCTACAAGATGGTTTTGGTTTCCTGCGTTCAGCCGACAGTTCGTATCTCGCAGGGCCTGATGATATTTATGTTTCACCAAGCCAAATCCGCCGTTTTAATCTACGCACGGGTGATACTGTCGCGGGGAAAATTCGCCCCCCCAAAGAAGGCGAACGCTATTTTGCCTTGCTAAAAGTCAACCACATTAATTTTGAACCCCCTGAGCAAGCCAAAAATAAAATTCTGTTTGAAAACTTAACTCCCCTATTTCCTACTGAACGCATCCATTTAGAAATTGGTAATGGTAGTACCGAAGATTTAACCCCCCGCGTCATTGATTTAGTTGCTCCCATCGGTAAAGGTCAACGCGGTTTAATTGTTTCCCCGCCCAAATCTGGTAAAACCATGATGTTGCAAAACATCGCACACTCCATCGCAAACAACCATCCTGAATGTTACCTGATTGTCCTCCTCATTGACGAACGCCCTGAAGAAGTCACAGAAATGGCGCGCTCAGTCCGCGGCGAAGTGATTTCTAGCACCTTTGACGAACCCGCAACTCGTCACGTTCAAGTCGCTGAAATGGTGATTGAAAAAGCCAAACGCTTAGTTGAACATCGCCGCGATGTTGTAATTTTATTAGATTCCATTACCCGTTTAGCGCGGGCTTATAACACCGTTGTACCTTCCTCAGGTAAAGTATTAACGGGTGGGGTAGATGCCAATGCTTTACACCGTCCTAAACGTTTCTTCGGCTCAGCACGGAATATTGAAGAAGGCGGCAGTTTAACCATTATCGCCACCTCTTTAGTCGATACAGGCTCAAAGATGGACGAAGTGATTTATGAAGAGTTCAAAGGAACAGGCAATAACGAAATTCACTTAAATCGTTCCTTATCAGAAAAACGAGTTTACCCTGCCATTGATATTCAACGCTCTGGTACACGGCGCGAAGAATTGCTTACCGATGCAGAAGAATTGCAAAAAATGTGGATTTTACGCAAAATTGTCCAACCCATGGACGAATCCGCAGCCATGGAATTCTTACTTGACCGCCTCAAAATTACCAAAACAAATGGCGAGTTTTTTGAATCAATGAAAAGATAAATACAATTTACGTTATTAATGGCTTTTCTCAAAGTCATTAAACACGTTAAAATAAGGCTGAACATCTTTTCTTAAAAACCAGCAACGCTAAAAAGGCATTGAAATACCTTTAACTCAATGAACTATCTAGCTTTGCTGTCAAGCGACGGCGACCGTTATGACTCATTCTAACCGCATTTCTACGCTCATCTCCACCCTGATTCCCACTGTCAATCGCAATCCTGCGCCTAAAGTAGCCGTTGTGATTGTGAATTATAACGCTGGAGAGTGGTTAACGCAGTGTGTAATCAGTGTGTTACGTTCAACGTTATCGGCAGCGATTTACATTGTTGACAATGCTTCGACTGACAATAGCTTGAGTTTATTACGTCATCAACTTGCACAACCGACTCGAGTTGACATTTCACGTTTTCCTACACAACTGATTCAAAATACTGAAAATTTAGGTTTTGCTGCTGCTGTTAATCAAGGCATTATTGCCAGCGGTGAAACTGAATATGTGCTGGTACTCAATCCCGACTGTGAAATTGAACCTGATACCTTGGCGCAATTCTGTCAAACCATGGCAGAATATCCACAACACGGCATGGCAGGTTGCTTAGTGCGCAATACCGATGGCACTGAACAAGCGGGCTGTCGGCGCGGTATTCCCAGCCCGTGGCGGTCAATCGTACGAGTGTTACATTTAGATAAACTGTTCCCACAAGAACAAAAATTCAAAAGTTTTGTACTGACTCAAGAACAAATGCCCGCTGAACCGATAGAAATTGAAGGGATTTCTGGCGCGTGTATGTTTGTGCGACGTGAAGCAATACAACAAGTTGGGCTAATGGATGAAAGCTACTTCTTACATTGTGAAGATTTAGACTGGTTTATGCGATTTCGCGATGCAGGACGACCATTATTATTCATTCCCCACATTGAAGTAACCCATAGCAAAGGTTTTTGCAGCCGTAAAAAGCCCGTATCGGTTCTATGGTACAAACACCGTGGCATGATTCGCTTTTATCGCAAATTCTTTAAAAAACAATATCCCTTATTTTTATACTGGGGCGTTGTCAGTGCTGTTTGGACACGCTTTGCACTATTAGCTTCTATGCTTATTGCCCAGCAAAGTGTAGGTTCACTCAAAAAGGTATTCAGTAACTTTAGCCAAACTGTCAATGCACCCCGCGAAGAATTATTGCTTTTACACACCACGCCGACCAGTTCTATTTCTCTCGTCACGAGACCGCGTAAGGAGCGATAATGAGTTTGCGTTTTAGCAAAGCACCTGGTTGTTGGGAACGCCATTTACAACGCCAATACAACAACCCATTATTTACCCAAATTGCGCAACCGCTTACCCAAGAAGCAGTCAACCACGCACGGCAACAAGACGAGCAGGAACGCCAGCAATTTCAACAAGCGTTTCAAGCGTTATTAACCGATGTTGCTAGCTTAGCATCCCAAGTAGAAGCCGCTATTATTTTCAAAATGCAAGACCGCATCGACGTTCTCTATGAACAATGTGCTGCCTTGGGCGGAGATTTTAGCGATGCCAAACGCGGTTTGCGTGAACTCAACAACATCATCATGCAAGTAATTAAAAGCAGTGCAGAAATTACAGACGCAAGCAAAGCTGAAACTTTAGATGCCCTAATTAGCAAAGACCAAGCCCGCCAACTGCATTTTAATTTACTAGAATATCCATTAATTGCCCATTTATTACATCCCAGTTCACCGATTAAACCTGAAGAACTCGTACCGACCTTATTAAGTGAAGATGAAGCCTCCTTACGCGCCGCGATGAGTTTGCTAGACTTAGAAAAACAAAAAATTTTATGTGATGAAGCGCGTGCCTTGTTAACCTATTTAAAATTAAAAGGGAACTTGCTAGACAACGCATGGGAACGCTTAGCAATGATGGAACAACCTTTATATAGACCAAATTAGAATTGAGCACAAAAACGATGAGTGAACTTTCCCGTTTAAAATGGCATTGCCGTCGCGGCATGAAAGAATTAGATATTTTATTAATCAACTATTTAGACAACTATTACACCACAGCATCCCCTGAAGAACAAGCCGCTTTTCGTGCCTTGCTAGATTGGCAAGACCCTGACTTATTTGCCTGTGTTGTTGGACGGATGACCCCACCTGATGAATTAACTCAAAGTTTAATTAAAAAACTCTGCGAATCACTACCCACACCTTCTGTCTAAATACAGTTAGATTTCTAAAACTTAAGTGGACAATACTAAGACACGATTTAAGCTTATGAGAAATTGAGTGATAAATTTCTTTTGATGGATTTTATTTTGTTTGCAAATATTTTTCTTACAAAACATCGCATTATTATCATTTATCCTCATGTATTCTCCTTATATTTGTAGAGACAATTATCATGAAAAAATGGGCTTTTCCCTTATTACTTTCTTTTGTAAGCACCCAAGTTTTAGCCGCCGATTTATATTTAGAAGGCGTTAGCATTTTGGGCAAAAAGAAAACGGCTATGTTAGTTGTAGATGGCGGAAAAATTACCGCTGACGAAGGCGAAGAACTAGGCGTAGGCGGTTGGATTTTAGCTAAAGTGGACAAACGTTCAGTGACACTCAAAAATGCACAAGGCACTGAACAACAAGTATTAGAATTACACCAAAAAGCCAGTCTTGGTGTATCTGCTGCGCCGACTGTAAATCCTGCTGCTCCTGCTGCGCAAACATTGCCACAAGCGCAACCAACGACTCCACCTGCTGAAGCTCCCCCAGGATTCCGAAAAGTACGCACGCCCTTTGGTGAAATTTTAGTCAAAGATGACCCGACGACCCAAGGCACGGGTCCTGTCGTTAATCCCACTACAACAACAGTCCCCGCAACCGCTTCTAGCAATCCAGCCGCGACCACAACTACGCCGACTAATGCAGCGAATGGAACACAACAAAAAGATTTCATGAGTATATTGAAGGAAGCATCTGAAAAGCAAAAACAATCAGGCGTTGCCCCCACACCAATTACAAACAACCCATTTTTTAATCCTAACACTGGCGCAGCAAATACGACCAACAATACCAATACAACGCCTACCAAATAAGTTGTATTTCTTTGTGTTAAATTAATAAATTCTCAATAAACAAAGACCTGCTAGGTTTTAAAAAACTAGCGGGTTTTTTATTTCGACTTAATCTTTTAACTGCCCCTTTTCCAATCCCTCTCAAATTGCCTGTTCGCGCATTTCGCGCTTGGATTTTTCCTCGCTGTATTCTTCAATCATCCAGTAGCGTTCTTCGGGAGAGAGGTTGTCATAAATTTTTAATCTATTGAATTTTAATTAAAAGACTTATTATTCTACTCGCGCAAAAATCCCAATTCAAATACTAAAAATTGTAGTTTTTCAGTCAGTATTTTGTATCTAGCAGTTTTTTTATTTCAGCGTATTAGCCTTATTGATTTTTTGAATTCTGCTTTCAATATGCGTAATTTTTTTTGTTAATTCCTGATTAACAAAATCTTCTGGCAAACCTTCTATTTCTGATGTTTTGAGGAAATTTAATATTTCAAGTAAATGAATATTATATTTAATCGATAATTCTATACTTTCTGGTGTTTCTATTAGTTCAATAAGCAAATTTATTTGTTTCTTCAAATTACGAAAACCTATTTCCTCTAATTGGTCTTGGAGATAATAAGAAATAGGGTTCATAAGAGCTTGTATTCGCATACGCTCTAATTTTGGTGGTTTAATAGGAGGTTTTTTATAATTTGCAAGACGGCTTTTTAAACATGCAATAGGTGTTAGAATTCTTAAATTTTGGTGTGGTTCAAGATTAAATTCTGGAGGAAATTTAAAGGGTACTGTATGTATTGTTAAACCCTTTTCAATGTCTAAATCTTTAACTGAAAAACCTTTCGGTCTATCAATAAAATCTATTAAGTTTGGTTTAATTTCATTTTTAGAAAATTTATCTATATCAATGAATAGTGCACCGTCTATCTGTTTTATTTGATGTAAATCATTTTCTAGCAATATTAAAGCTAGTGAAGGAGGAGGATTATCAGAAGCTTCAGATAATTGACTCTTCCATTTTTGATTAAGTTGTCTAATATCATCTAATTTAGCAACATAATCAATGTCAACCGAATAAATCTGCTGTATTTTAGGTTCTATTATTTCATAATAATCAAGCCAATAATGAATAGCTTGTCCACCAACTACAATTAAAGGATATTGAATATCGTCTAATTGAGTGTAAATTTCTCGATTCAGTTCATAAAGTTGTTCAAGTGGAGATAAAAATTGAATCATTTTATTGTTTCTTTACAAACCAGATTTAAAACAAGGATGCACTAATTTCCGTTTTGATTGTCTTGCGGAATTATAGCGACATTGCCGTAAAGCAGAGTTTGCTTGTTTAACTCCTTTTTCAATATTTTCCATTTCTTTATAATATTCAAGTTGACGTGATGTTTTCTCAGCTTTTAGTTGTTTATATGAATAATTCATTATGCTTTCCTTAAGATTGTAAGGTATCTTTAGATTAAGATTTTGCTTTTATTTATAATAATACATTTTCTCTAAAAATCCTCAATTCAAACATCTTCAATTATTATTTTTCCGCTAAGATGGACTGCCTTATGTCAGTCCATCTTACATTTTGCGGAGTTAAAACGTATAAGTGGCAAACTAAATGAAAAATACCTTACACCACCTCTGGCGTTAAAATCGTATCAGCCGCGACAGGTAAAGTATAAGGATAATCAAGCGTATAATGCAGTCCGCGACTCTCTTTGCGTAACAAAGCAGAGCGAATAATTAAATCGGCAACCGTCACTAAATTACGCAATTCAATTAAATCAGCACTGACGCAGAAATGGCTGTAATATTCGTCAATTTCAGTTTTGAGCAAATCAACCCGCCGTTTTGCCCGTTGCAAACGTTTGTTTGTCCGCACAATTCCGACATAATCCCACATAAAATGCCGAATTTCGCGCCAGTTATGGGATACCACCACTTCTTCATCTGAATTCGTCACGCGGCTTTCGTCCCATTCAGGTAAATTGCCCACGCTCGCCACTTTATCAAAGTTTTGTTGAATGTGTTCACATGCCGCTTTTGCAAAAACTAAACATTCTAGTAAGGAGTTGCTCGCCATCCGATTTGCACCGTGCAATCCTGTAAAAGCAACTTCACCAATCGCATATAAGTTTTCTACATCCGTCCGCCCCGCTAAATCAGTCATCACACCGCCGCAGGTGTAATGCGCGGCGGGCACAACGGGAATCGGTTGATGTGTCATGTCATAACCCAATTCTAAACAGCGGTTGTAAATATTGGGGAAGTGGGAAATGGTAAAATCCGCAGGTTGATGACTGATGTCTAAAAAGACGCATTCCACCCCTAAACGTTTCATTTCGTGGTCAATGGCGCGCGCCACGATGTCACGCGGTGCAAGTTCGCCGCGTGCATCAAAATTTTGCATAAATGGGCTGCCATCAGGTAACAGTAATTTGCCGCCTTCGCCGCGCACTGCTTCGCTGATTAAAAAGGATTTGGCGTTGGGATGGTATAAACAAGTGGGGTGGAATTGGATAAATTCCATATTTGCAACGCGGCAGCCAGCACGCCACGCCATGGCGATGCCGTCGCCTGTTGATACGTCGGGATTGCTGGTGTATTGGTACACTTTGCCCGCGCCGCCCGTTGCGAGTACGACGAATTTCGCCCGAATCACTTCTGTTTTGCGGGTGTCGCGGTTATAAACATACGCGCCTAAACAACGGTTATCATTAGAAAGACCTAATTTGCGACTGGTAATTAAATCTACCATCATCCGCCGTTCTAACAGGGTGATATTTTTGTGTTGATAGGCGTTGCGAATTAAGGTTGTGGCAACTGCGCGTCCAGTTGCATCTTCAACGTGAATCACGCGCCGCTTGCTGTGTCCGCCTTCGCGGGTTAAATGGTATTCGCCCAGTGAATTGCCTTTTTCATCAGTCGCTTGGGTAAATGGAACACCTTGTTCAATCAGCCAATGAATACATTCGGGTCCGTGTTCAACGGTAAATTTTACCGCGTGATAATCACATAATCCCGCGCCTGCAATCATCGTGTCGTGAATATGACTGCTTAATGAATCATCTTCGCCCATGACGACCGAAATGCCGCCTTGTGCATAGGGCGTGCTGCCTTCGTCTAGTGCCGCTTTGGACAGTACGGCAATATTAAAATGATTGGCAAGCATTAAGGCAAGGCTTAATCCTGCCGCCCCGCTTCCAATCACAAGTACATCAAATTGTTGTTGTTCTATGACGGCTGGTTGTTGTTTCATGAGCGAAAAACCTATTTTAGTTTTGTAGTGCTATGCGTATGACAAAATTTTATCCTAAAATGCTATTTTTAGCTAAAACTGCGCATGGGTCTTATCTGTTGTAGCCATGCTGGGTTTTATTTAACTTACCTTAACGCATTAGGAATGTAGAATGAAAGCACGTTTAAAGTTAGTGGAAAATGTTTGTTTATTAGGTGAATCAGAAAGCGGACATACAGTAACTATTGATGGCTCTGCCGACATTGGCGGGCGGAATATTGGTATGCGCCCCATGGAAATGATTTTAGTCGGTTTAGGCGGCTGCACAGCAATGGATGTGATTAGCATTTTACGCAAACAACGGCAAGATTTGGTCGATTTAATCATCGACGTGAACGGTGAGCGACGTGAAGAAATTCCCAAGGTGTTTAATCAAATCCATGTGCATTTTATCGTGAAAGGACGCAATTTAAATGAAGCTTTAGTAAAACGTGCTGTAGATTTATCCGCCGAAAAATATTGTTCTGTATCAGCCATGTTGGAAAACACTGCCAAAATCACCCATGATTTTGAAATTGTCGAAGTCTAAAAATACATTAAAACACGCTGTTATCACGATTTCTTTTTCACTTTTTTGACCTTCTGCTGACTATTATAATGAAAAAACGTACGCCCTCCGCCCCTTTAAAACCCGATTCTATGGGTTTAGATAGCAAAGCTTTACGCAAAAGCATTGCTAACCATTTATGTTACACCGTTGGCAAAGACTTTGAGCATATTGGTTCACATGATTGGTTTTCTGCCATTGCTTATGCAGTGCGTGACCGTATTACTGAACGCTGGTTGCAATCTTCGCAAAAACATGCTCAAGCCGATGCAAAAAAGGTGTATTACTTATCTTTAGAGTTTTTAATTGGGCGGAGTTTAAGTAATAGTCTTCTCAATTTAGGCATGTATGAAGAATATCGGCAATTTGTCCAAGATAGCAATTTAGACGAAGAGACATTATGTAATTTAGAACCTGAAGCGGCATTAGGCAATGGTGGATTGGGGCGGCTGGCGGCATGTTTTTTAGATTCCATGGCAAGCTTAAATTTACCAGGGCATGGTTATGGTATTCGTTATGAATACGGCATGTTTAACCAACATATTCGCAACGGCTGGCAAACTGAACACCCTGATAATTGGCTACGCTATGGCAATGTTTGGGAATTTCCGCGTCCTGAAGTGTTATATCAAGTCAAATTCGGCGGGCGCGTGGTCGAATATTGCGATGAAAAAGGACGCTGCGGCAGTCATTGGGCAGATACAGAAGAAGTCATGGCAATGGCATTTGATATGCCCGTCGTTGGTTATGGCAATTCTGCGGTCAATACTTTGCGTTTATGGTCAGCCAAATCTTCGCGCGATTTTGATTTGCATTATTTCAATGCGGGCGATTACATTAAAGCGGTCGAACATAAAAATTTAACTGAAACTTTATCAAAAGTGCTGTATCCCAGTGATGTGACCGTTTCAGGGCGTGAATTGCGTTTGCGGCAAGAATATTTCTTCGTCTCTGCTTCTTTGCAAGATATTGTTCATGCACATTTAAATGAATATGGCACACTGGAAAATTTACATACAAAAGTTGCTATTCAGTTAAATGACACGCACCCCGCGCTTGCTATTCCCGAATTGATGCACATTTTACTTGACCGCCACCATTTCAATTGGGATAAAGCGTGGGAAATCACGCAACACACTTTTGCTTATACTAATCACACTTTATTACCTGAAGCATTAGAAATGTGGGAAGTGAGTTTATTTGAGCAACTTTTACCACGTCATTTAAAGATTATTTATGAAATTAATCACCGTTTCTTAAAAGAAGTTGCACATCGTTATCCTGGTGATGTTGAACGTTTACGCCGTATGTCACTGATTGCTGAAGAAGGCGGCAAACGGATACGCATGGGCTATTTAGCATTTGTCGGTTCACATAAAGTGAATGGTGTTGCAGCATTGCACACAGAACTGATGAAAACCACGACTTTTAAAGATTTTCATGAATGTTTTCCAGAACGAATTATTAACAAGACTAATGGCATTACGCCGCGTCGTTGGTTAAATGAAGCCAACCCCAATTTATCACAATTAATTACTCAAACCATTGGGCAAGGTTGGTTGACAGATTTAAGCCAATTAAAGCAACTCATTCCCTTAGCTGAAAATGAAAGCTTTAGAACTGCATTTAAACAAGTTAAGCAACACAATAAAGAACGCTTAAGCAACTTTATTTTCTTAAAAACAGGGATTCGCGTTAATCCGTATTCTTTATTTGATGTGCAAATTAAGCGGATGCACGAATACAAACGGCAATTGCTCAATTTATTGCACGTCATTACGCATTACAATTACTTACGGCAAAATCCTAATGCTGAATGCGTACCGCGTACCGTTATTTTTGCGGGTAAATCTGCGCCTGCTTATTTCATGGCAAAATTGATTATCAAATTAATCAATGATGTAGCTGATGTTATTAATCACGACCCCAATGTCGGCGACCGTTTAAAAGTGGTTTTTATCCCGAATTACGACGTATCGACCGCCTCGCACATTATCCCTGCTGCTGATTTATCGGAACAAATTTCAACTGCTGGCACTGAAGCGTCAGGCACAGGCAATATGAAACTTGCGTTAAATGGCGCGTTGACCATTGGCACATTAGACGGCGCAAACGTAGAAATTCGCGAAGAAGTGGGCGCGGAGAACTTCTTTATTTTTGGTTTAACGACGACAGAAGTGTTTGAATTAAGAAATAAAGGTTACAATCCATGGGATTACTACTACAGCAATCCAGAATTGCGACAAGTGCTAGACATGATTAACAGCGGCTATTTTTCCCCTGATGAGCCGAACCGATTTAAACCGATTTTCAATACTTTAACCCAAGATGGCGACCGTTATTTATTGTTAGCAGATTATGCGGATTATATCGCTTGTCAACGCCGTGTAGATGATTTATATCGCCAGTCCGACGCATGGACACGTCAAGCGATTTTAAACACTGCCAATATGGGCAAATTTTCTTCTGACCGTACTATTGCAGAATATGCGACAGAAATTTGGGGAATTGGGGCGATTTTGTAAGATAGCGAGAGATTTAAACTAAAGTAAAAACCTGCTAGGTCTTCGAGACCTAGTAGGTTTGTCAATATGGATTCAAAGGATTACTAAATTCCAATTCTGGAGGAAAAATGTCGTTCATAAAACAATTTATTGTATTTATTTGCTTAATACTTTCTACCGCCGCATGGGCAGAAACCATTAGTGTACAAGGGACGGGAACAAACACGTTCTATGTGTATGATGAATTTGAACGGACTACGCTAGGGTCTAGTTACACTAATAAAGAAGTTGTGTTAAAAGCACCTGCCACTTATGTTGTGAAACTTAATGAATCTCGCCAAGTTGTTTCTTTACAAGCAGGTCAAAATTTAGTGCTTAAAGCGGGTTATGTAAAAGTCGCGGGCACAGGCAGAGATTATTTTTATGTGTATGATAGTTTAGGAAATAGTGTTTATTATTCCTACTCTCATTATACAAATGAAGAAGTTGAATTATTAGCAGGGACATATACGATTAATTTAAATCGTGCTTCACAAAAAACAGTAGTACAAGCTGGACAAACCACCGTTTTAGAAACGGGTACAGTCACTGTAGAAGGAATTGGTTTAGCCGATTTTAGTATCTTAAATAAAACAGAAACTTCTTCCTCTAATTATAGAAGTGTGAATGCTTATGCTGAATTATTTCCTAATGACTATTTAATTAAAGTAAATAATGTTTCTCGCCCCGTAACAATTGTTGCAAATCAAAGAACAACTTTAAAATTAGGCTCGGTTAAAGTCACTGGGCTTGGCTATTTTGATTATCATATCTATGACCTTTTAGAGAAAGATAGACTTTATGATGGTAGAGATATTAATAAAGAAGTTGAAATGTTTGCTGGCGATTATGTGATTAATGTCAATGGAACAAAACGTACTGCAAAAATTGTGGAAGGACAACAAACTGAATTAAAAATAGGCGCATTAGTCGTGACTGGAGTTGGACGTGGTTCTTATCGTGTTTATGATGAAACAGGAAAGAATGAATTAGTATATTATCAATCAACTCCAGTTAATAATGTTATTGAATTATTTGAAGGAACTTATACTGTTTATTTAAATGGTACAAAACAAGTTGCTCAAGTAAAAACTAATCAGAAAACAGTCATTCCTAGCTATGTTGCTACTACACAAGCTAAAGAGGGACAATATGGTGAACTTTACGCAAATAGTGACTCTATTTTTAGTGGCTATTTTTATGAGCAATTAGAGTTATTTACGGGCACATATTCGTTAAAAATAGACGGTAAAACGCAAACGCTTGTTGCTCAATCGGGAGCACCGACCATTATCGCGCTCAATGCTGATGCAACTACTGTCACGCCTACGCCTACAACACCTATTGTCACACCAGATGGAACAACAACAGGAACAACAGGCTCGAGCGGCACGACAACAAACGGGGGAACATCTAGCACAACCACCCCTTCTTATAACGACGGCGTTACGGCTGGAATTGCACAATGTAAAACAAATCCAAGCAGTTGCGGTATTAGTAGTCAATATGACAGTGGTTATCAAGCCGCGATGAAAGAGTGTAAAGCTAGTCCTGAAAAATGCGGTATTGTCGTTACAACGACAGTTACAAACACAGATACTAATGGTTCAACGCAAATCGGAATGGATTTATGCAAAACAGACCCTAAAGCTTGCGGCATTGTGATGGTTGATGAATTAGCTGTTATTCAAACAACCATGGCAAAATGTAAAGCAAATCCTGCAAGTTGTGGGATTATTTTAACGAGTAATACAACGACAGTGGATAATAACGGTTCTACTCAAGCGGGCATGGATTTATGTAAAAGCAATCCTAGCCTATGCGGAATTAGCTTTGTTGACGAAAAGAAAGTGCAACAAACAACCATAGAAAAATGTCAAAAAGACCCTAAGAGTTGTAATATTGATGTAAATGTTAAACATGCCACTTACAATCCTAAAACAGGTGAAGTTTATTTACCCTTTTTAGATGTACAATTAGAAAATAATTCACTTGTCACTTTTGAGTTATTTTTATTGCAACAAGCTAATAGCTTTAAATTTGACTTGGATTTGACGCGCATTAAACAGCATTAGTTTTTTATTGCGAGTTTGCATGAAAAATGCTTGTTTACTTCCAAAAAGTAAACAAGCTAATCAAAAAAATTTTTAAGTTGTTACAATTTATCTCAATCACCATTATTTATTCAACAAGGAGAAGAAAATGCGATTATTTGCTTATTGGCTATGTTGCTTATCATTGCTCATCTTTTACACCCCAAGTTGGGCAGTTAATGACTTAACAGGAAAAAAAGTATTTTTTATCAATTCCTATCATGCAGGGTATGAATGGAGCGATGGTATTCAAAATACCGCTTTGCAAATTTTAAAAGAAGCAAAAGTGCAAACTGAAGTTTTTTATTTAGATGCAAAACAACATCCAAGCGATGCTGAAAAACATGCAAATGCTTTACTTGCTAAACAACGTATTGGTATTTTTAAACCCGATGTTGTAATTGTTTCTGATGATGATGCAGTTAAATACGTTCTTGTTCCTTATTTTAAAAGTGGTTCTTTACCTTTTGTCTTTTGTGGGGTGAATTGGGATGCAAGTGAATATGCTTTATCTCCACAACAAGCAACTGGTGTTATTGAAATAGATTTTCATAAAACAATTGTGCAAACTTTAGAAAAAGTAGCTAAAGGTAAACGAGTTGGCGTGATTGGTTTTGATGGAACAACGGAACAGAAATTAGTGAATATGTTTTCCAAAAATACAGGGATTAATTTAGAAAAAGTTTATTTAGAGAAAAATTTTGAAAATTTTAAAACCAGTTTCTTAAATGCACAACAAGAAGTAGATATACTATTAATTAGTAATTTACGCGGAATTGAAGGTTGGAATGATGAGCAAGCACAAGCTTTTATCTATAACAATACTAAAATTCCAACAGGTACAACACAAACATGGATAACCCAAAAATTTGCAATGTTAGGGATTGTAAAATTGCCTGAAGAACAAGGACAATGGGCAGCAAATATGACTTTGCGTATTTTGGGCGGGGAAAAAGTCAGTAACATTCCTATCGCTAAAGCAAAAAAAGGTAAAGTGTTATTTAATAAAACATTGGCAGACAAATTACAATTACAAATGCCTAAAGATTTACTTGGTATTGCAGAAATTATCGAATAGCATTTTAACAAAAATAATTGATGAATTTTTTAATGAGAAGGAATTTTTATGTTTGATAAGTCTCGTTTTTTATTAGGACTAGCTTTAATGTTTTGCTTAACATTTTTTAGTTTCGCTCAAGAAGATAGCATTGATTTTTCAGCAAATGGAAAAAAAGTGCTTTATATCGATTCTTATCATCCTACTTATGATTGGAGTATAGGAGTTCTTCAAGGAGTAAAGGATGGTTTAAATAAATCAGGTGTAACGCTTGAAACTTTTTATATGGATGCAAAAAATCATCCAGAAGAAGCAGATAAGCAAGCCGCAGCTTTACAAGCTAAGCAAAAAATTGAAAGTTTTAAACCTGATATTGTTATTACTTGTGATGATGATGCGGTTAAATATATATTAGTACAATATTTTAAAGATAGTTCATTACCATTTGTTTTTTGTGGGGTAAACTGGAGCGCGGATGAATATGGCTTACCTTTTAAAAATGCAACAGGTATTTTAGAAGTTGATTTCTTTAAAACCATTGTATTATTTTTAGATAAAGTTGCTAAGGGTAAACGTTTAGGATTTATTTCTTTTGATGGTATCTCAGAACGGCGTAATGAAGAAAAATTACGCGAAATTGCTCAAATCAATTTTGATAAGGTTTATTTTGAAAAAACTTTTGATAGTTGGAAAGCTAATTTTTTAAAATTGCAAAATGAAGTAGATATTTTATTTATCACAAATCCTAAAGGAATTGAAGGTTGGGATGACCAGAAAGCGCAAGAGTTTGTGTATGCTAATACTAAAATTCCTACCGCCGCAACCCATTTATGGATTGGCAGAAAATTTAGTGTATTAGCCATTACCAAAATTCCACAAGAACAAGGACAATGGACGGCCAAAACAGCATTAGCTATTTTAGCTGGAAAAGCAATCCATGATATTCCGATTGCTAAAAACCGCCAAACTAAAATTATTATCAATAAAACACTAATGGAAAAATTAAATATTCGCTTTTCACCTGATTTAATGGGAAAAGCGGAAATTGTGCAATAGTTTTTAAAGTTTCTTTAAATAAAATCGTAAGCAAAATAAAAGGTCGTGTTATAGAAAATGCTTTCTAAGCAACACGACCTTTTTATTTAACGCAAGTGATACGAGTAAATACTTTAAACTCAATGGATTGTTAAGATTAGCAAACCTTTGAATTCATATCAACAAACCTACTAGGTCTCAAAGACCTAGTAGGTTTTTGTTTTTATTTGAATTTACCGCATAACTCACGTTATGCTAATTTTGCTTATGCAGCTTTAGCAGTTGCTAATACAGGCCCCGCGGCGCGTACGCCTTCACTGACTTTATCTTCATATTTTTTGAAGTTATCTAAGAACATAGCAGCTAATTTTTGTACTTGTGCATCATAAGCAGCTTTGTCTTTCCAAGTATTGCGCATTTGTAATGCAGCACTGTCAATACCAGCTAATGCTTTAGGTACTTTAAAACCAAATACGGGGTCAGTATCAAAATCTACTTTCGCTAATTCACCAGAAACGGCGGCATTGACGATGCAACGAGACATTGCGATTGGCATCCGCTCGCCTACGCCATAAGGGCCTTTCCACCAGCCTGTATTGACTAAGTAGCAGTCCACATTATATTTTTTAATTCGTTCAGCTAATAATTCAGCATAACGGGTAGGATGTAATGCCATGAAAGGTGCACCAAAGCAGGTACTAAATGTGCTTTGTGGCTCAGTTACACCCGCTTCTGTGCCTGCCACTTTAGCGGTGTAACCACTTAAGAAGTAAAACATCGCTTGTTCAGGCGTTAATTTAGCCACAGGTGGCAATACGCCGAATGCGTCACAGGCTAACATCACAATCGCATTGGGTTGACCGCCCATACCATCGGGATGGAAATTAGGAATTTGGTCGATATTGTAGGCTGCGCGAGTATTTTCAGTAATTTCAGCAGAATCAAAATCAATTTGACGGGTATGTTGGTCAATATCGACATTTTCTAAAATTGTGCCGAAGCTATGGCAAGCTTGCCAAATTTCAGGTTCAGCTTTAGGCGATAATTTGATGGCTTTTGCATAACAACCGCCTTCAAAGTTGAATACGCCGTTATCGCTCCAACCATGTTCATCATCACCAATTAAATGACGGCTTGCATCAGCAGATAAAGTCGTTTTACCAGTGCCAGATAAACCGAAGAACACCGCAGATTGCGCTGCATCATTGCTGTTTGCAGACGCGTGCATGGTCATTAAACCTAATTGCGGTAAAACGTAATTCATGACTGTGAAAACAGATTTTTTAATTTCGCCACAGTATTGTGTACCGCCAATCACAATTTCACGGGTACTAAAATTAATTGCAATAAAAGTTTCAGAATTTGTGCCATCTTCCGCAGGAACTGCTTTTGCATCAGGTGCAGCATAAATACTGAAATTTTGTAACAAGGGTTCGTTAGGATAGCTATCTAAAGGGGCGCGGAACATGGTCATTGCAAATAAAGCTTGATACGCATGTTGCGTCCGCACAGTTAATGGCATGGCATAACGTGGGTCAGCCCCAACCGATAAATTTAAACTAAAACTATCTTGGCTATCTAAAATAGCTAATACCCGTGCTTTTAATTGTGCAAATTGTTGAGCAGAAACGGGTTGATTCACTTTACCCCAATCTACTAATGCTTCGCTGTTATCATCGCGCACGATGTATTTGTCTTTGGCAGCACGCCCTGTAAATTTACCTGACATGGCAACTAACGCACCATTCGCAGATAAGATAGTCTCATTATTTTTAAGCGATTTTTCAATCAATTCGATGGCGGTTAGATTTTGGTGAATCATTCACTATTTCCTCGTTGTTTTGAAGTTGGTAAACGCTGTATTTTTATATCATTGATTATATTGTATAAATACAAAGCGTTATATTTTATTTTTTTGTTGCTAAACAGGAAATTAAGTGTTTTTTTAATTAAAATCTTTAACTTATTTTAAGATTATAAAAACACTTGAAATAAATGCAAAGATTATACGGTTATCAAATAAAAACTGTCTATGTTGTTTAAAAAATTTTAGGGTTTTTACAAAAAGCATTTAAATTTTTGTATTAGCCAATACATTAAACAAATCTATTCAGTTTTTAAAATAGGTAAAGTTGTTTTTACCTTTTTTTAGTATAGATAAAAATTAAAATTTAACTATTTGTTTTGAAGTCTAAGTAAAGTTAAATTGCTAAATTTAAACGTGCTTAAGTCAGGAATTTCCTGCATACTATCTTAATACTTACAACTCCAATGAGGTCTTTTATGGAAAAAATACATAAACCTGTGCGTAAAGCAGTCTTTCCAGTAGCGGGTTTAGGAACACGTTTTTTACCTGCAACTAAAGCCAGTCCTAAAGAAATGTTATCGGTGGTAGATAAGCCTTTGATTCAATACGCTGCGGAAGAAGCAGTTAAAGCAGGGATTGAACAATTGATTTTCGTTACCAGTGGCAGCAAACGGGCGATTGAAGACCATTTTGACCGCAATAAAGAATTAGAAGAAGAATTAGAGCGGCGCGGAAAATATGATTTATTAGAATTAGCACGCAATATCGTGCCTCCTGGTGTTTCTTGTATTTATGTGCGTCAACCTCAAGCGTTAGGTTTAGGTCACGCCGTATTATGTGCAAAACCCGCTGTTGGAGAAGAACCTTTCGCGGTTATTTTAGCGGATGACTTAATTGATGGAAAAGAAATTCCTTGTTTAGCACAAATGGTGAATATCTTTGAAAAGCAAAATTGCAGCATTTTAGCTGTAGAAGAAGTGCCACGCTCTGAAACTTATAAATACGGGATTGTTGAACCTTCTCCTTTATACGAAGGGGTCAATACCGTTAAATCTATCATAGAAAAACCTTCCCCTGAAAAAGCCCCTTCTAATTTAGCCGTTGTAGGTCGTTATATTTTAACCCCGCAAATTTTCCACCATTTAGAAAGAACAGCGAAAGGCGCGGGCGGCGAAATTCAATTAACGGATGGTATTGCAGCATTATTAAAAGAAGAACAAGTGTTGACTTATCAATTTAAAGGTACACGTTATGATTGCGGTAGCAAAATTGGTTATTTAAAAGCTACCATTGATTACGCAATGCAACATCCCAATTTACGCGATGAATTTAAACAACATTTAAGTTCTATTGTGCCAAAACTTTAAAAAAATACTTTAAAGTTTTTTAGAAATAAAAAAGGTGCAAAATTGCACCTTTTTTTATGAGTATCTAACTGAATTAACCTTTGATTGCTGAATATAATGTCAAAGCACCGATGACCACAAATCCTACCCCTGCAATTAAATGTAAATATTTTTCATTTAAATATTGTGATAACACTGCCCCAACAATCACACCAATAGCAGAAGTTAAAACTAAAGCTGAAGAAGAGGCAAAGAAAACCGTCCATTTATCCACTTGTTTCCCAGAAGCAAATAATAAAGTCGCTAATTGGGTTTTATCGCCTAATTCTGCTAAGAAAACAGTGCCAAACACTAAAAAAAAGGTTTTTAAATCCATAAAAAACTCAAACTTGTTTATTTAAAATTTCTTTAAAAGCAGCTAATAGCCTTAGAATTTATTAATTAAGCAACATTTCATTTTCTAAATACTGCGGTATTTTAAGAATATCCAAGCATTCAATCATTGAGGCTTGCTCCATAATAAAACCTGCTAATAAAGGCGTGTATTTAGATTCTAACATATTCAAAGCTTGTTCTCGAGCCATAAAGTCCGTACTGCTTTTTTGTACAGTTTCCGTCACGCGCTCGACAATCACCCCAAATAAAGTAGATTCTTGTTCTTCATTGAATCTTTCAACCAATAAAATGCGGGTGCTTAAGCGGGCAACACAAGGTGTGCCTTGTAGCAATTGGCGCAAATCAATAACAGGGACTAATTTTTCCCGATAATTAAAAAAACCCGCAATATAATCCGCCATTTTAGTGACTTTATGCAAACTGACTAACGGCACAATTTCACGCACTGCATCATGTTTGACCATGTACATTGATTCACCTAAATAAAATATAATCAATAACATAGCTTATCCATTATTTACTTTACACCGTGCGACATGGTCACGCAAACCGCGTGCGGCTTCATTTAATTGTTCAATTGCTAAAAAAGACTCTTGTAAAGAATCTGCAGTTTGCCGAATCCCTTCCCCTAAATCATTGATAGCAATATTGATTTTTTGTGCATTTTCAGCTTGTTTGCCCATAGCAGAAGTGACATTTTCAAAACTAGGTGAAAGCGTTTGCACTTGCTCAATAATCAAAGTTAATTGCAAACTGATTTTATCCACATCCGCTGCGCTGCGCTGCACTACTGCGATGAATTTATCCATTTCCATCACGCCCGCAGTTACTGCCGATTGCATTTCCTTTACCATCTGGTCAATATCTAAGGTAGCAACGGCTGTTTGGTCTGCTAAACGTCTAATTTCCCGCGCAACGACATTAAAACCCCGTCCATATTCCCCTGCTTTTTCTGCTTCAATGGCGGCATTCAAAGATAATAAATTGGTTTGGTCAGCAACTTTGGTAATGGTCGTAACAACGGTGGTGATGTTTTCTGTTTTCTCATTAATCGCGCCTAAGCGTCCAGAAATCGATTTAGAAGCAATTTCCATTTGCTGCATTGCATCGCGCATTCGGGATAAATCTACTTGCCCACGAGTAGCAAATTCAGTTGTACCGACGGATTTCATCGCGACTTGTTGCATGGTATCTACTAAATTATTAGCCACTTGCGAAATTTCATTCACTGCCCGCACGACTTTATTGGTAGAGTCGACTTGGTTTAACATCGTTGCCTTTTGCTGTTTTGCGGTTGCCGCAAGCTCAGTAGAAGAAGAAGTGACTTGCACACCAGAACGATGAATTTGGTCTAAAATTTGGCGTTGTGCATTAACCATTTGATTTAAAGCATTTCCCAATTCGCCAATTTCATCTAAATTGGCCAAATTAAGCATAATTTTATTGTCGCCCGCCCGCACTTTATTAGAAAAATCTACGATTTTCTTAATCGGTTCAATCACCGAAATGGTTGTAATATAATAAATCAACCCACCCACTAACAATAAAATAAACACTAACATAATTGCTAAGGTTTTCGTGGATTGATTCGTTAAAGAATCCTCTTTCTTAATTTCAAAAGCGTATGCAACTTTTGCAATGGGTTTATTACTAAAATCCATTAGCGGAAAATTCCCCACAGCAATCTCTTTACTGGTAAACAAATAATTTTCGCTAATGCTCGTTAACAATTGAGGATTTTTAATATCAATCCCTTTTAATGTCCCTACTGCTTTAATTAAAAACCAACGATTATCTAACGCTTGTAATGTACTTTTATCTTTGATAAAACGATTATTATTGGGTGTGTTTTCCATCATTAAAAATAATGCTGTATTATCACCTACAGCTTTAATTTTAATTAAATTATCTAATAAATTATCAAAATCAAATAATACTTCAACTGAACCCAAAACTTTGTTATTTGCATTTCTAATGGGAGCAACACCACGAATAAATAAACCTTCACGCCCTAATTCGATTCCTTTTGCACTTTTACCTGAACGGTTAACTTCCATTACCATTTCTCTAAAACTAGATAAATCATCTGAAATATCTAGCCATTGCCCATCCCGTTGTACTTGCTTATCTTGCCATGCGCGCAATAAACTATGTCCATTCGCTAAATGGAAATGCACTTTTAATTTTTGCTCAGTGATTTGCGTATAGTTATCTAAGAAATTCTTTAACTCATGTCTTAAAAAATCGCGCGCTTCTTGTCCTTTTACATCTTGTTCATCTTCTATTTTTCCTTGATGTGCAATTTCATAGGCTTTTAATACACTTGGTAATTGAGTTAATAAAATTGCTTTTTCTAAAGCCTGTTGTCCTGCAAAATCAAGAAAAGAACTGACCTCTTGATTTTTAATGCTCACTGTATCGGTGTATAAATGGGATTTAAACTCATCTAACACTTGTTGCATTACCCAATATCCCATTGTACCGAAAACAATTAACATAAAGAAAATGGGAATAAAAATCTTTTGCTTTAAATTCATCTTAAAAACTCTTTGTCGTTTTTTTATGATAAATAGAACATGGAAAAGATACTATTATTTTAAAAGTGGTTCTAATCCCTGCCAAATTGTGTCTAATAATAAAGGTTGTGCTGTTTCATTAGGATGAATATTATCAGCTAACATTAACTCACGACGTGTTGCAACTCCTTCTAAAAAGAAAGGAATAAAAGCAACTTGATATTGTATTGCTAATTCCTGATAAATTTGCTGAAAACGTTCACTATAAGCAATGCCATAATTCGGTGGAATACGCATTCCTAAAAATAAAACGTTTAATTGTGCTTGTTTAGCTTGCTCTAAAATTGCACTCAAATTACTTTTTAAGCGTTTTAAATTAGAACCACGCAATCCATCATTCCCTCCCAACTCTAAAATTAACAAACGCGGGTGATGTTGTTTAAGCAACCGTTCAAATTTTTCTAAACCTTGTCCACTAGTATCTCCGCTGACACTTTCATTAATTACAAGATGTGGATACCCTTTTGCTTGCAACCGCTGTTGTAATAAATGCACCCAACCTTGTTTAATTTCAATCCCATGCGCAGCACTAAGACTATCACCTAACACTAAAATAGCAGGAGCTTGAGACGCAGTCATAGGTACTTGTTCAGCAAACACGGCATTTCCCCAACCACTTGCTACTATTGCTATCGATAACATTAAACCATAGTATTGAGTCATAACATTAATTATCCAACGGATACCCTTCATCATTTTCATGTTTACGCCTAAAAGTGACTCATTATGCTTGTAGAACCACAGCTTAATTCAGCCGTTGTCCCGCCTATTGCTCCGGTCATACGCACTCAACATCTTTCACGTCATGTTAGCGCACCGGAAGGGGAATTATCCATTTTAAACCAAGTTTCACTTGAAGTTTATCCACAAGAAGCCGTCGCCATTGTGGGCGCGTCAGGGTCAGGAAAATCAACTTTATTAGGATTATTAGCAGGTTTAGACAATCCTAGTGAAGGAACTGTGGAATTATTGGGACAGTCGTTAAATTTATTAAATGAAGACCAACGCGCCACCTTGCGCGCGGGAAAAGTGGGATTCGTGTTTCAAGCCTTTCATTTATTGCCCAGTTTAACCGCTTTAGAAAATGTCATGCTACCTTTGGAGTTAGCACGCGATAATCAAGCAAAAACAAAAGCAATCAATGTATTGCAACAAGTAGGACTGGGCGCGCGCTTACATCACACGCCGCAACAATTATCGGGTGGTGAACAACAACGGGTTGCACTCGCGCGCGCGTTTGCCATGCAACCTACAGTACTACTTGCCGATGAACCTACGGGCAATTTAGACCAAACCACTGGACAACAAATCATTGATTTACTGTTTAAATTGAAAGTAGAGCATGGCACGGCATTAGTGTTAGTCACGCACGATTTAAATTTAGCCGCCCGTTGCGACCGTCGCTATACCTTAAATGCAGGCTGTTTACAAGCTTAAAGCCAGCGTTCACTCCATCATAAAAAAATGACAATCCTATGTATTACAAAGACCTTCGTGATTTTATCCGACAAATAGAAGCTTTAGGCGAATTAAAACGAATTACGCCAGCCATTGACCCGAATTTAGAAATGACTGAAATTTGCGACCGTACTTTGCGCGCTGGTGGCCCCGCTTTACTATTTGAAAATCCTAAAAATTCTACGGTCCCTTTATTAGGCAATTTATTTGGTACACCGCGCCGCGTCGCTTTAGGGATGGGACAAGAATCCGTCAGCGCGTTGCGCGATGTTGGGCAATTATTAGCCTTTTTAAAAGAACCCGAACCGCCCAAAGGTTTCAAAGACTTATGGGAAAAATTGCCCATGTTTAAGCAAGTGCTCAGTATGCCGCCCAAAATACTCAGCCGCGCCCCCTGTCAAGCTCAAGTTTTCACGGGCGACGAAGTTGATTTAGGACGCTATCCCATTCAAACCTGCTGGCCTGGCGATGTCGCGCCATTAATTACTTGGGGATTAGTTGTCACTAAAAGCCCGTTAAAAACACGGCAAAATTTAGGCATTTATCGCCAGCAAGTGCTTGGACGCAATCGGGTAATTATGCGCTGGCTTGCCCATCGTGGCGGCGCGTTAGATTATTTAGAATGGAGTCAAACTTATCCCGATAAACCTTTTCCTATTGCGGTGGTGCTCGGCACTGACCCTGCAATGATTTTAGCCGCTGTAACACCAATTCCAGACACTTTATCTGAATATGCTTTTGCGGGTTTATTGCGCGGACATCGTACCGAATTGACAAAATGTATCACACACGATTTACAAGTACCGGCAAATGCAGAAATTGTGCTAGAAGGCTTTATTTATCCGAATGATACAGCGATTGAAGGCCCTTATGGTGACCATACGGGCTATTATAATGAAACCTCAAGCTTTCCTGTATTTACAATTGAGCGCATTACACAACGCGAATCACCAATTTATCACAGCACTTACACTGGTCGCCCGCCCGATGAACCCGCAATTTTAGGCGTTGCATTAAATGAAGTCTTTGTGCCGATTATTCAAAAGCAATTCCCTGAAATTCAAGATTTTTATTTACCGCCTGAAGGCTGTTCTTATCGTTTAGCGGTTGTTAGCATCAAAAAGCAATATGCTGGACATGCAAAGCGGGTGATGTTTGGTGTATGGTCATTTTTACGGCAATTTATGTATACCAAATTTGTAATTATTACCGATGACGATATTAATGTCCGTGATTGGCAAGAAGTAATTTGGGCAATGACCACCCGTATGGACCCTGTGCGCGACACGGTGTTGATTGAAAACACGCCGATTGATTATTTAGACTTTGCCTCACCAGTAGCAGGTTTAGGCGGGAAAGTTGGTTTTGATGCAACCAATAAATGGGCAGGAGAAACTCAACGCGAATGGGGAACACCGATTACCATGAAACCCGATGTAAAACAAAGAATTAATGATATTTGGGATGAGTTGGGGATTTGTTGATAATTGCAGGTAAAGCATCTAAAAACGAGACATTGATTAAAACGGAGTGCAATCGCTTTAGCTATTGCAAGTATTGCCGAGAACTAAATAACCCAAATTTGCCGAGAGATTCAAACTAAAACAAAAACCTGCTAGGTTTTAAAAACCTAGCAGGTTTATCCTTCCGAGACAATCATCCGAGTTTAAAAACGCTAACTCGGCGACTTTATGCTAAAACCTTATTTTTTAGGTTTAGCCGTTTCTTTAGGTTTTTCATCAAAAGGCAATGGAATATCAGCCCCATTTAAAACTAATTTGCCGCTTTTCATGCTAGCTTCTAACACAAGTTTTTCGCCTTTAGCCACAAAGATTTTTTGCTTAATTAAATCATCAAGCTCTTTCTTGACACTATCAGCCACTTTCTTCTCAGCAGCCGCTTTCTCTTTTGCAGACATTTCATCGCTTAAGCCTACTTCTTCGCGGGCTTTAATCGCTAAAATTTCGTTTAACAAAGATTTGTCAATCTCAACATTAGCACTAGCAACCACAGCCGCTGCCATTTTTTGCGCATCATCCATTTTCATCGGTTGAGCACCATCAACGCCGATGCTGGCTTTAGCCATTAAATTCCCGTCTTGCGTTGTTAATAACAAGTCGTTAATCGCTAATTCAGGAGATTTTACCCACAATTTAGGCAACAATTGCATTAACGTGCCCATCATTGCCATGCCGAGCATGTCTTCATTCATCTTGCCTTCAATCATTTGTTTTTGCAGTTCGCGAGTTTGTTTTTGCAATTCTAACATCGCCACCGCATCAAGACGATTGAAAGACCAGCTATCTTTGTAGCTGATTTCTAAATCTTTTTCTACAGCGCCGCTCACTTTGATTTTGTCAATCACAGTATTTAACACATAATTGACAACGTCACCTGTTACTTTTCCGTCACCGCTAAAATTCATGTTTTGCATGTTGAAACTGAATTCATCAGAAGGACTAGCAATCGCCATTTCGCCTAATTTTACAATGGCTTTAGTAATATCCAATGGCTCGGCTAACTTATCGACAGCCACTTTTGATAATGCGGCATCCATCGTGAAACTTGCCATTTTGATGTCGAATTCTTTTTCATCCAACATGTGGAATAAAGGTAAGTTAATATTGATAGTTTGCGGAATTAAATCAGCATCTAACTCGCCTTTTAACGTGGTTTTATCAAGGGTAATCGTCATTCCCTTCTCTTCTTTGCCTGAAAATGGCGCAATGGTTAAATCCACTTTAGGACTGCTGAATTTATCATCGTAATTCAATACGCCAGTTAAACCCGCCCACGTTAAATTGACTGGATTTTCTGTTTTTTCATCTTTAAATGATGCTTTCCATTCAGGTACGGATAACTGACTGGTGCCCATGCCTTTACCATCAATGGCTGTTTTGACAGTTAAAACAGGCGGAACAAATTCAGGTTCAGGGGCAGAGTCAATTAATTTAACTACAGTTTCGAGAGTTAAAGGTTTGCCATTTTTGGCTAATTGTTCGGTAATGTCTTTTTTCAGTTGGTTTAATAAAACTAAGGGTTCTAATTTAATGGTTTGCGCAGGTAATGCAGTACCTTTAACAGTGTGTTGCACACTTAAGGAAATGTCGGATTCTTTTTCTTCTTCATTAGCCGCTTCGGCGGGAGGAGCTTCTTCTTTGACTTCAGCAGCAGGTTCAGCAGGTTTTTTCTTGCTATCAGCATAGCTGGGGGTTGCTAAAAATAATTGAGAGCCTAATACGCCTGCAATTGCTAAGCTTAATAAGTTGCGTGTTCCTAAGAAGGAGTAATTCATTGATAAATCCTCAAATAGTTGAAGTAATTTTGCTTCTACAAGCCTACTTTAACGTCTTTTATACGATAAAGAAAAGGTTAAGACATCACAAATAAGGTGATTGATACAGAGGGTTTTGTTAGAAAAGTAAGGTTGATGTTAGCCAATTCCAAGAGATTTTTACACTTTTTTGTCGGCAATGTCAGCAATGAGTCTCTAGTATTAACAATACTGCAATTATAATGCTCAATTAAATATCGCATTTTGATTTTATCATGCAGGCTAAGCAACAAGCTTATTGATTACAAGTTAGCCATTATTTGCTTAAAAAAACAACTTACACAAAATTTAAATTTATTTCAGATTTCTTTGCATTCTAAATAAGGAATTCCTGTTTCTTGTTCAATAAAATGTGCAATATCCCATTGCCAGCCTTTATCTTCTTTATTATGGTGCATTAAACCACTGGCTTTATGTTCTGGTTTAATTCTTAAAGAATATAAAGTCAATTGTTCACGACTATACTGTGCTAAATATAATGCTGGAGCATAAGGATTATCTGTGCGCCAAATATGACATTTTCCTTCATGACTCCATTCGGCAATAATTAAATTCTGAATTCTAAATAACAAAACAGCATGAGTTTTGCGAATGCCTTTACCTGTCAAAACAGCATAATTTAAAGAGGCTTTTAAATCTTCATGGCTATAAATAAACTGTTGAATGGTTTTACCAACCGCTAACCAAACCTCATCAATTTGTTGAGTTTCATGATAATACTGCCAAAAATCGCGCCGATAATGCCAATGTACATCTAAAGCGCACTGGTCAAGCAAATGAAAGAAAGTTTCTAAAGTAGAATTCATCAACCAGCGTGAGAAACACTCAATATAAATTGTAGAAATTCCTGCCCATGCGTGTTTATTAATTCTTGGGTCTTTTAAATGATTAATTAAAAAAATTTGGATGGCTTTTTGAATGGTGATGATAGGCTTTTTAGTTAAATAAGGATGTAACAAACTTTCAACTAACGCAACTCTGAATTGAGAATAGCGTAGTTGTTGTTGCTCACTACTCCACATTAAAAAATTCTCTAATTGCGTTAAATTTTGCCATTCTTTTTGTTTAATCAAACTGAGCGCAGCATTATAAACCGCGTGCACATAAGCACTCTGCGCCAAATCGCCTGTTAATTGCGCTTGCTGTAAAATTTTTAAACCGCCTGTTTGTAAACAGACGTGGGCAAATTGCGTAATTGTCGTTTCATCAGCAGAAAAAAGTTGATAATGATGTTGTACCGTCGTCCAATCACTTAAATAGGGTGTAAATCGGTTAGTAGAGCTAAATTGAGTTTGCAAAAACAAGGCAATTTCGCGGCGATGAAGGGGCGGGAAAACTTGCAAATAGACTTTTAAAACCCGTTTAATAAGTTTTGGATAGTGCTCTATTTTCTGCAAAAAATATTGCAAAAAAACAGGAAATTCTACCAAATAAGGCGTTTGATACCATAAAACAAACGGCGCGCGCCGCCAATCACGCAAACTGAGCATTTGCCAATTTTGGCTCTCAATTGCTTGTCTAAAACGTTTATCTAAATCGTGAAGTTCAAGCGGCGGCGGGCAAATTAAATGCTGAGTGATTGCGTGCTGTTTTAACTGTTCACTCAGTTCAACCAAAGCAGTTGCAGAATTCGTAAGTTTGAATTGATTCAAGCGAGTTTGCAAAAAATGTATGGCGTGGCGTAATTTCATAAATTAACTCAAAGGATTAAACGAACCCGCGCCATACAAGCTTAAGCAAGGAAGACTATATCTATTAGAATTGCCCCCCAATTCCATGTTTTTTCATTTTGCGATATAAAGTGTTACGACTCATGTGTAAACTATTGGCAGTATTGGTAATATTCCAATGATGTCGCTCTAAAGCCCGCAATAACGCATTTTTCTCAGCGAACTTTAATTCATGGTCTAATTCACTTTCTTCTTCATCGCTGGCTTCTTGCCCAATACTCAGCGGAGTTTCTCCCGTATTATTAGCTAAATCATTCATTTCTAAGGGAGCAGCGGGTAAAAAAGGACGCGGCGCGTTGATTAAAGCATTCGCATTGATTTTGGTTGTATCCCCATTAAAGGGGCGATATTGAACAATTTCAGGCGGTAAATCATGTAACGTAATTTGTGGTTGCGAACGTAACGCTAATGCGGTGCGTAACACATTGCGTAATTGCCGAATATTACCGCGCCAGTGATAATTGGTCAAACATTGTAAAGCATTGATTTCAATATCAACATGCTCTTGATGACCTTCGTACCACAAAATCATTTGAATCAAATGGCTAATATCATCTCGTTCACGCAACGCGGGCAAATGTAATGTTAAACTATTGAGACGATAATATAAATCTTCTCTAAAACTGCCTTTTTCAATCAATTCTTGCAAATTGCGGTGCGTCGCACTAATTAAACTCAATTTAACAGGAATCGGATTTTCACCACCTAATGGCACAACTTCTTGTTCTTCCAAAACTCGTAACAAGCGCGTTTGCAAAGATAACGGCATATCGCCGATTTCATCTAAAAATAAAGTGCCTTCGTGCGATTGCAAAATTTTACCGCGCATCCCTTCTTTGCGTGCGCCTGTAAATGCCCCATGTTTATAACCAAATAATTCACTTTCAATTAAAGATTCGGGAATTGCTGCACAATTTAAAGCCACAAAAGGCTTATCTGCCCGTGTGCTTGCATAATGAATGGCTTTTGCAAACGCTTCTTTACCCGTCCCCGTTTCACCATATAACAAAATCGGAATGCCTTTATTCATCACCTTTTGCGCAAACCGAACGTTATTTTCCATCCGCTGGTCTTTGCCCGCAATTTGTGAAAAACCCAAATAAGCAGGATTAATTGCCTGCGTTTCAGGAGTGAACACATGCGTTGCCAAGCGTACACACGTTGCGCTCACTGGAATTCGAATTAATGAATAAAACAACCGCCCCGTATATTGTTGTCGCAACATGCACGGATTATTTAATTGTCGCGAAGCACAATCCACTAAATCTGCTAACGACACATCAAAAAATTCAGTAAAAGAATGCCCTAAAATTTCATGGCGTTTCAACGATAACCAATTCAAAGTATTCTGATTAACTGCTAAAATTTGTCCGCCTTCATTCAGCGCGATTAATCCCTCATTCACATGCGCAACATGATGCGATTTACTATGAAAACGCACAATCCAATGTTTTTGCCATTGTTGCAAGAAACTATGATTTTCAATTAATTTAGCCGACAAACTCACCAAAGAAGCGGTATGTTGATGAATTGCTTTAGAATCTTGTGTATTAACAGACGATACATCAAGCACCGCTAATAATTCACCTTGCGAATCAAAAATAGGTGCGGCGGAACAGGTTAACTGAATATGACGGCTGCGGAAATGTTCATCGCGATAAACCGTAATCGGTTCTTTTTCAAATAAACAAGTGCCAATCCCATTTGTACCTTCTTGGGCTTCAGTCCACACTGCTCCCAGCCGTAAACCTGCTTGATAAAACTCGCGTTCTAAATTGGGATCACCGACATAATTTAAAATAACCCCCTGTTTATCTGTTAAAATCACAGAATAACCAGAATCAGACATGCGCTGATAAAGTTGAATCATTTCTTCGGTAACAAAATCTCCCAGCCATTCACGCACTTGCTGCTGTTGTTCTTGTAATAATTGACGTTCAACCAACACAGTTTCACGTCGTGTTGCGGGGTCTAAATGATAATCTTGTAAGCACCGTTCCCATGAGCGAGCAATGCGAGCGATGGGGGACGGTATGAGCGTTTGATGCTTCGCAAAAGCGAGCACCCGTTTTACGTGTTCAATCGAGTTCTCTCTCAACATGGCCGTGTCCGATGGGGTAGGTTTCTTATTATTAACATTTGTAAAATAAAGTTTAGTGTAACAGATTTTCTTAAACAGCAACTGACATATTTCCTAACTATACTAAATTCATTTGCTTATGAATAGTTATTTGAAAAAAATGTGGGTTCGCGGCTAAGATTATCAATTTTTATAATAAACGATGTTGCACTGCAAACAAAAATATAAAAAATAGCGCGTAAAAAATATAAAAGCTTTTGTATTAAAAACAAATTTTCTAATTTTATTTTTGTAGGCTGTTTACAATAATGTGGGCAAAATATAAAAAAACAAAGAAAGCAAGTGTATTTTTATTTAAAAAAAATTTAGGATTATCCTTACAAAAATAGTTTTTTAAAAAGAACGGGGGGTATTTTATTTAAGTTACTGTTATTGTTAGAGTGTCTTAATACCAATAGAATTTACGCAACGTACTATAAATTAGCGTTCAGACAAATTAGTGTTAAAGCAATCTCTGTTTTAATTTGTATAACTGCTAAATTGTTAACACTAATAGAAAATAAGCAAAAAAATAGCCAATCCATTTTTTGAAAAAAATACTTTATTTTTCAAAAAATAACATTATTTATACAAGGCTTTTGATTTTTAAACCATCCTACATTGATTCAAACTAGCTCAAGCTTGCGGATATATTCAAACCAAAACAAAGACCTGCTAGGTTTTTAAAACCTAGCAGGTCTATTTGAATCGATTTGTACTCAACATAAAAAAAGGGAAAATGCAGAGCACTTTCCCCGTGGGTATGTAAGGAAACTTATTTATTAATCAATAGGTTCTAAATGCGGTTCATGATAAATTCTCAATGGTTCGTGTGTTTCACCTAAGTAGGTGTACATCACGGGTAACACATATAAAGTAAATAGTGTTCCGATAGATAAACCTGAGAAAATCACAATACCAATGCTGAAACGTGCCGCTGCACCAGGTCCTGCCGCAAGTAATAAGGGGATAACCCCCGCCACCATCGCAATAACAGTCATTAAAATCGGACGTAAACGCACTTTCGCGGCAAAATTAATCGCGTCGAATTTGTTATCACGGAAAAAGAGTTGTCGCTCTTTGGCAACTTCACACATCAAAATACCGTGTTTGGTAATTAAACCAATCAAAGTAATTAAACCAATTTGCGTGTAAATATTGAGCGTGACAACTCCCCAAGCCATAACTAACAATGCACCACAAATCGCTAAAGGCACTGAAACCATGATAACTAGCGGGTCGCGCCAGCTTTCAAATTGCATTGCTAATACTAAGAAAATAATCGCTAAGGCTAGTAAGAAAGTGACGTATAACGATGTGCCTTCTTGCATGTATTGACGAGATTGTCCTTTGAAATCATAGGAAAATCCTGCGGGTAAAGTTTTATCTGCTTCTTGTACTAAGAAGTGAATTGCTTCGCCTAAGGTTGTGCTGGGCATTGGAACTCCGCCTAAAGTAATGGCGTTGGCTTGGTCAATTTGAATTAAAGAAGAAGGTTGTCCAACGACTTTAAAATCAATTAATTCAGCTAAAGGAATTTGTTGTCCGCCCGCGGTGCGTACATAGTATTTACCCAGCATTTCAGGGGTTAAGCGGTCGCTACGTTCTACTTGGGGCACAACTTCGTAACTGCGTCCGTCGCGGTTGATGTAGTTTACTCGCCCATCTCCCACTAAACGCGCTAAAGTTGTGGCAATGTCTGACATTCTAACGCCGTAAACGCCTGCTTTATCACGATTAATTTGTACTTTTAAACTGGCGGTGTCGTATTTAATGTCTAATTCAGTGAAGATAAACAGGTGGCTTTGTTTGGCCGCTTGTTGCAGTTCTAACGCAATTTTGAGCAAAGTTTCATAGTCATTGGTACTTTTGAGTACCATTTGTACGGGTAAACCTGCGCCTGCACCAGGTAGCGCGGGCAAGGCAAAAGCGGCGGTTTGTAAGCCCGCAATGTCTGTGGTTTTTTGGGTAAATTTATCAATCAGTTGTTTTTGAGTTGAGGTGCGGTCTTTCCATGGTTTCATCAGTAAGACGCTCAGTCCATTGCGGGTATTGGGACGACCCGCAAAGGTGAGGGTATTTCTAAAGCCGTCTATTGTGTTCGCCCGTTTGCCAATTTCTAATAAGTTTGCATCAAGAAAATCGATGTTGGCACTGCTTGGCGCGGTGGAAATGGCAATGAATGCGCCGCGTTCTTCAGAAGGGGCGAGTTCAGTCGGCACTAATTTAAACAAAAAGTAGAGTGATGCCATGACCACTAAACCAAAGAATAAAATTGCAGGACGGTGAGTTAATACTGCGTTAAGTTGCCGTGAATAGCCATGTTCAATTTTTGCCATTGTGCCTTGCACGAAACGCTCAAAGCCGCTGGAGTGTTCGCTGTGTTTGAGAATGAGAGAGCACATTGCGGGGGAAAGGGTCAGCGCAACAATGCCTGATACTACTACCGCCCCCGCAAGGGTAAGGGCAAATTCTTTGAATAATGAACCTGTTACCCCTCCTAGTAAAGCAATGGGCGAATAGACGGCTGCCAAAGTGATAGTCATACTGATGACGGGTACGGCAATTTCGCGGGTGCCGATAATTGCTGCTTCAAATGGCGTTTTGCCCATTTGTAAATGGCGTTCTACGTTTTCCACCACCACAATTGCATCGTCCACCACGAGACCAATGGCGAGCACCATCGCAAGAAGTGTGAGCAAGTTAATGGAGAACCCCATCATTTGCATGACTAAACAAACACCAATGAGAGAGAAAGGAATGGTAACAATCGGAATGAGCATTGCGCGGAATGAGCCCATAAACAGGAAAATTACAATGATAACAATGAGTCCCGCTTCTGCGATGGTTTTTATCACTTCTTCAATAGAAGCTTGAATATATTCACTGGCATCATAGCCAATGTACATGGTAATGCTGGAGGTGAGATTGCGTTTTACGCCGTCTAAACGCACCCGTACCCGTTTTGCGACATCCAATGGATTGCCCGTGGGCGTGGCTTCAATGGCAATCACGACGGAGTTTGCGCCGCCCATCCGTGAGCGAACAGTTTCGCGAACAGCGGCTAATTCTACGGTGGCAATATCGCGTAAGCGTACAATGCCTTGTGGACGGTCAGCAATGACCATTTGTTCGAATTCATCAGTTGTTTTTAAGTCAGTATCAACGTCGATATTATATTGAAAATAGCGGCTTTTAATTTGTCCAGGCGCGGCACGGTAGTTGTTTTGAGCTAAAACGGTGTTTACTTCGGCGGCGGTTAAATTATAAGTTGCCATTGCTTCAGGATTTAACCAAATCCGCACAGCTAAAGAAGGAGCCATGACAGTGGCGGTTGAAACGCCTTCTACTGAAAGAATTTCATTTTGGACGTTGCGTTTTAAATAGTCGCCAATTTGAGCAGTTGATAGGGTATCACTGGAAAAAGCAACATACATTAAAGCCGTAGTTGAGCCAGTTTGACTGGTAATCGTGGGATTTTCAGATTCAGCGGGTAATTGTGAGTTCACACTATTGGCTTTTGCCATGATTTCAGCCAGTCCCGCATTGGGGTCCGCGCCAATTTTCATGTGGGCAACAATGGTACTTGAGCCTAATTTACTGGTGGATTCTAAATAATCAATGTTATCCGCTTCAGCAATAGCTTGTTGCAAAGGTTGAGTAATAAAACCTTGCACCACTTCGGCGGGCGCGCCGAAATAGTTAGTTGTCACTGTGATGTCGGTGTTGGTCATTTCTGGATATTCACGCACTTGCAAAGTGAATAAAGCTTGCAAACCGAGAATTAATATCAAGAAACTTAACGCAAACGCCATCACGGGACGTTGAATAAAATTGTCCGTGAATTTCATATAACGCTTTAATCCTTTTTAATCACACCGCTATTATCAACGAATTCGTTTTTCACGATTTTGACGCGCGTACCATTATCTAACCGCACTTGTCCTGAGATCACTAGCATCTCACCAGCTTGTAAACCTTGTGTTACAACCGCGTCATCGCCGCGTCGTTCGCCGACGGTAATCGCTTTTTGTTGTACCCGTAAAACTTCTTTACCATCTTTACCTTTTTGAGGCGCGACGACATAGACTTGCTCACCGTATAAAGTGAAATTAATTGCCCGTTGCGGAATCACAATAATATTGCTTTGTTCAGGTTGCCAAATGGTTAAAGTCGCATACATGCCGCTCCGCAATTTTTGCTCTTTATTGGGAATCGTAGCTTGTACTTGAATCACGCCGCTATCTTTATCAATAGAAGGTTCAATTGCGTTAATTGTGCCGACAAAAGTTTCATTAGGATAAACATCTGAGTGTAATTCCATAGGCATGTCTAATTTTAATAAAGGTAAGATTTTTTGCGGCACAGTGAAACGTACGCGCATTTCATCACGACTTTCTAAATTAGCAATCACGTCACCTGGTTTAACATATTGCCCGACTTGCACTTGCCGAATGCCCATTAATCCATCAAAAGGGGCTTTAATTTCTAAACGCTCAATCACCGCTCTCGCACTAGCAACTTCAGCTAATGCCACTTTATAGGCAGAATCAGTAGTATCAATTGCTTCGGCGGCAATGACTTTTTGCTCATATAAACGCTGATTGCGTGACAAAGTGCTTTTTGCCGATGCTAATCGCGCCTCAGCCGCGCGCAAATTCGCCACTTCTACACTGGATTCTAAAGAGACTAACGACTGATTTTTCTTAACACGCTCACCTGATTCAAAATGTAAAGAATCGACTAAGCCTGCAACAGACGTTGTTACATCAACACCGCGCGATGGTTCAACATAACCAATCGCATGAATAGAAGGTCGCCATTGTCCTGCATTAATTGTCAACACCTCCACGGGAGCTTCAGGTTCGGGCAAGCTTGCCATCACTTCCTTAATTTTTTGGGCTTTGAAAATATTGAACCCGAACACAGAACCAAATAACAATACACACAACACAATAACGCTTAGAAACCACCGTATCATAGAATCTCCCCTGAATTAACTTGTGGATGAATGATTAGCGCATCCCAACACGCTTGAATAAAAGTAGTACGTTGTTCATTCGTTAAATCGTAAAAATGACGTTTATGAATATGGAAATACCACTCAATAGGTCCCAAACCCAAACACAATAAAACCTCTACGGGTAAAGGTTTGAAGATGCCTTGCGCTATACCTTGTTTGGCAAAATCTAATAAAGGGCGAAAATATTCTTCAATACAAGATTGCGTTTCATGATTTTCACTAGGTAATAAATCTAACATGGCTTTAGTGACAAAACGGTCAGGATAAGCAAAATTGCAAGCAATGACGTTATTAATCAAAATTTCTAATTGTTGTCTCAACGGCAATTCAGAATGGATATCTTTACAAATGTAATACGAAATTTGTGTAATTAAATCTTGATGTAAAGCATTGATTAGTGTTTCTTTATCTTTAAAGTAACGGTAAATTGTACCCGTCGGAATGCCCGATTCTTTAACAATCATGCTAATGCTTGTACCGTGCAAACCATGACGATTGAGCAAGCGCCGCGTTGCATCTAAAATGATGCGTTGTTTTTCATCCATTAAGTTTCCCTTCATTTAGAATGAACGTTCATTCCAGTTTAGAATTAGAATAAAGAGATGTCAAATTAAGCCTTCTCAAAATTAGGAAAGATTGCTAATTTGTAAATTTTGGCAAGGAAGGGAAGAATCGCTTTAGCGATTGTTTTTTGAATAAGCAATTTAACGCCTCTAAAAAAGAGACATTGATTAAAGGAGTGCAATCGCTTTAGCGATTGCAAGCGTTGCCGAGAACTAAACAATCCAATTTAACTATCATCCTTAACGTCAGTATTTTCCTTTTCTTGCCATATTCAGTTAAAATCATCCCCTAATCTATTCAATCATTTTGACTTGTGAGAAATTTTCTGTGAGCGAACAATATAAAAGCACCTTAAATTTACCTACCACCGAATTTCCCATGCGGGGAAATTTGCCGACGCGTGAACCTGAAACATTAAAATATTGGCAGGAAATTGAGCTATATCAAAAACTTCGCGAAATAGGAAAATCTCGTCCAAAATTCATCTTGCACGACGGCCCCCCGTATGCAAATGGCGATATTCACATTGGACATGCCGTCAATAAAATCTTAAAAGACTTCATCGTCAAATCAAAAACCTTAAGCGGTTTTGATGCTCCCTACGTCCCAGGCTGGGATTGTCACGGCTTACCCATTGAATTACAAGTAGAAAAAAATATGGGTAAAAGTGGGCATCATGCCGACCAAAAGGCTTTTAGAGCGGCTTGTCGGCAATATGCGCATCAACAAATTGAACGACAAAAAGCCGATTTTATCCGCTTAGGTGTAACAGGCGACTGGGAAAAACCCTATTTAACCCTGAATTACCATACCGAAGCCGATATTATCCGCGCGCTGGGCAAAATTATTGCCGCTGACCATGTGCAAAAAGGCTTTAAACCCGTGTACTGGTGCACCGATTGCCGCTCCGCTTTAGCCGAAGCCGAAGTCGAATATGCTGATAAAAGTTCATCGGCTATCGACGTGCGTTTCTCTGCGGTTGACCCTGAAGCCTTGCTTGCCCGTTGTCATCATGTGCCAGATAAAGTGGGCAGTGGCACACTTTCAGTTGTAATTTGGACAACTACGCCGTGGACATTGCCAGCTAATGAGGCGGTTGCTCTGAATCCAGAAATTGAATATGTGGTTTTACAATGTGATGCTGAAGAGGATAAGCCCGCCGAGCGGTTAGTCGTTGCCGAAGCCTTATTGAAAGATGTGCAGTTGCGCTATGGTTTGGGTAAATCGCACGTTGTCGCCTATTGCCAAGGGCAAGCGTTAGAAGGCGTATTATTGCAACATCCATTCTTAGATAAACAAGTGCCCATTATTGTCGGCGAACACGTCACCACCGACGCAGGGACAGGCGCAGTGCACACCGCGCCCGCGCATGGTCAAGAGGACTATGTCGTTGGTTCACGTTACAATTTACCCGTCAATAATCCCGTAGATGGAGAAGGTAGATTTTTACCGCATGTGCCCTTTGTCGCGGGTAAATCTATTTTTTCGTCTGACTCAATCATCATTGAATTATTAATTAGTCGCGGTAAATTAATCCGCGATGAACGCATTCGCCATAGTTATCCGCATTGCTGGCGACATAAAACTCCAGTGATTTTCCGCGCCACGCCGCAGTGGTTTATCATGATGGAAAAAAATGGACTCCGTGCGCAAGCCATGCAAGCGATTGAAAGCTTAAAGTTTACCCCAGACTGGGGGCGCGAGCGTTTAGAAGGGATGATTAATAATCGTCCTGACTGGTGTATTTCGCGCCAACGCTTGTGGGGCGTGCCAATTGCGTTATTTGTGCATAAAGTAACGGGAGATTTACATCCCAATACAGCGGATTTAATCGAACAAGTGGCTAAACGAGTTGAACAAAGCGGCATTGATGCGTGGTTTGATTTGGAAGCCAGCGAACTGCTCGGCGAACAAGCGGCTGATTATGAAAAATTAAAAGATACTTTAGATGTGTGGTTTGATTCTGGTACAACGCATTTAAGTGTTCTCGATGCGCATCCTGATTTGCACGCGCCCGCCGATTTGTATTTAGAAGGCTCAGACCAACATCGCGGTTGGTTTCAATCGTCCTTACTGTCTTCAGTCGCCAGTCGCAATGGACAAGCTCCGTATAAAGGCTTGTTAACGCACGGTTTCGTAGTCGACGCGAAAGGCAATAAAATGTCAAAATCGCTCGGCAACGTGATTGCACCGCAACAGGTGATTAAATCTTCAGGCGCAGATATTTTGCGTTTATGGGTTGCAGCAACGGATTATCGTGGCGAAATCGCAATTTCTGATGAAATTTTAAAACGGATTGCCGATGCTTATCGCCGCATTCGTAATACAGGGCGTTTCTTATTAGCAAACTTGTTTGATTTCAATCCAGCAACGGATTGTGTTGCACATCAAGACATGTTAGCCCTTGACCGTTGGATTGTGGACAAAGCCTATCAATTACAACAAGAAATTATCGCGGCGTATGATGAATATGCGTTTCATTTGGTCTATCAAAAATTGCATCATTTCTGTGCAATTGAATTAGGCAGTTTGTATTTAGACATCATCAAAGACCGCCAATACACCACGCAAGCCAATAGTTTAGCGCGACGGTCAACGCAGACGGCGTTATATCACATTGCCGAAGCGTTTTGTCGTTGGATTGCGCCCGTGCTCAGTTTTACCGCTGAAGAAATGTATCGTTATTTGCCCACTGCACAAGAGCGTGATTCGATTTTCTTCAAACAGTGGTATGATGGTTTACAACCTTTACAAGACAATACTATTCAATGGGATAGCATTTTTACGGTGCGGGAAGCAGTCGCTAAAGAACTGGAAAAATTACGAGTTGCTAATGCGATTGGCTCTTCTTTAGATGCACAAGTAACTTTGTATTGTGAGGGCGAATTAGCGCAAACTTTAACAGCATTAGGCGATGAGTTACGTTTTGTATTTATTACTTCAGCGGCAAAAGTTTTACCCTTAGGCAATAAACCAGAACAAGCCGTAGTTTTTGGGGATAATTTAGGGTGGATTATTGCAGAATCCAGCCCATACCCTAAATGCACCCGCTGCTGGCATCACCGCGCCGACGTAGGCACACACGCCGAACACCCCGAATTATGCGGACGTTGTGTTGATAACATCAGCGGCGCGGGGGAAAGTAGAAAGTTTGCTTAAGTTGATGGGATTTTAAACTTTTTCCAAAAGACAAACCTGCTAGGTTTCTAAAACCTAGCAGGTTTTTGTTTTATCACCGCTCCGTAAACGCCCGCTCCTTCGCTTTTAAAAACGGTTTAAGCAAATACTGTAAAATTGTTCTCTTGCCCGTCAAAATGTCCACATTGGCAGTCATGCCCGCCATGATGGGCAAAGGATGCTCGGGTGTGCCCAATGCGTTTTTTTGTGTGCGTAAACGAATCAAGAAAAATACTTCGCCCCGTTCATCTGTAATGCTATCCGCGCTAATTTGTTCCAAAATTGCAGGCAAACCGCCATAAATAGAAAAATCGTATGCCGTTAATTTCACCATCGCACTTTGTTGTGGATGTAAAAAAGCAATATCGGCGGGACGAATCCGCGCTTCAATTAATAAAGAATCTTCCAACGGTACAATTTCCACTAATTCCATGCCAGGCTGAACGACTCCGCCGACGGTGGTCACTTTCACTTGTTTGACCGTTCCGCGCACGGGTGAACGCACGGCTGTCCGCTGTACTTGGTCTTGTAAAGCGGAGTTACTTTCACTTAATTGTGATAATTCCAACTTTGCAGCGTTTAATTCACCTAATGCCGTTGTTTTAAATTTTAATTGCGTTTCTCGTATCTTGCGGTCAGCTTCATCCACTGCCGCTTGCGCTCGCGGGCCCATGGATTGCGTGATATCTAAATTGCCTTTTAACTCAGCCGCTTCTCGTTGTAAACGCAGTAAATCCACTTCTGCCATCACGCCTTTTTTAACTAATGGCTCAGTAATACTCAATTCTTTACGCGCTAAATCTAAACTGCGTTGATATTGTTCACGTTTTGTTGCTAATTCACGAATTTCTAGCTGTTTTTGATTTTTTTGCTGTTGTAAGATGTCAATATTCGCTTGCAAATTTTGCAGGCGCGATTGATACAACGCAAATTCTCGGTGATAAGCATCAAGTAGTGCGGCTTTATCTTTATTTTCAGTTAATTGGTTAGGAATATTAAACTTATCGCCATTGGCTTCAGCCGTTAATCGTGCCACTTTGGCTTGTAAATCTACGCTTTTTAATTTACTTTCGCGAAATGAAGAAGCAAAGCGTGTATCGTCAATGCGCAGTAAAACTTGGTCTTTTTCCACCACATCGCCCGCTTTTACGAGCAATTCAGCAATAATTCCCCCTTCCAAATTTTGCACGACTTGTACATGCGAGGAGGGAATCACTTTACCAATGCCGCGCGTGACTTCTTCTACCGTTGCGTAATATGCCCAAGTAAAAAAACTGACAAAAAACAAAAAGGTAAACCACAAAATCCAATGTGTATGACGAGCGATGTGTGCCGACATGGTGTTGAGCAATTCCTAAAAAATGATTTTAGCGAGCTTGTGTATAAAGTTGTTGTCGTTGTTCTGCTTGTTGTTGCAATTCAGTAAAAGGAGTTTGCCATGTTTGAGTATGTTGTTGAATTAAATTCGCCAGCAATTGTACATGGTCATCTGTTGAGTTAAGCGCAGGAATGTAATGAAATTCTTGTCCGCCTGCATTTAAAAAGACGTGGCGATTTTCGCCTTCAATTTCTTCTAAAGTTTCCAAACAATCTACGGCAAAACCAGGGCAAACCACATCAACGCGCCGCGTGCCCGCTTGGGCTAAAGCTTGTAAAGTTTCAGTTGTATAAGGTTTTATCCATTCTTCTTTGCCGAAGCGTGATTGAAAACTGACTTGCCATTGTTCAGGGCGTAATTGTAAATGTTGGGCAATTAAACGGGCGGTTTTTTGACATTGACAGGGATAAGGGTCGCCTGCGCTAAAAAAGCGTTGTGGAATGCCGTGAAATGAAAATAGTAATTTGTCAGGGCGTTGATGCTCAATCCAATAATTTTCAATTTGTGCAGCCACTGTACAAATATAATCTTTACTATCATGATATTGTGTGAGAAAGCGTAGTTCTGGAATCCATCGCCATTGTTTGAATTCATCCGCAAGCGCATCAAAAGTTGAACCCGTAGAAGCAGAAGAATATTGAGGATATAGCGGTAAAACTAATAATTTTTGCACATTTGCCGCTTGCAATTCTGCCAATGCGCTGGCGATAGAAGGATTGCCGTAACGCATTCCTAAGACGATTTTTATTGGTGTGGTCATTTGGGTTTGACAAAATGCGTGTAATTTATCCGCAAGTTGTTGACTATGAAGCAATAAAGGTGAACCTTGTTCTGTCCAAATTTTGGCGTACAACTTGGCAGAACGCGGTGCGCGAAAAGGTAAAATGATGCCGCGTAAAATCAATTGCCAAAACCATTGCGGTAATTCAGTAACGCGCGGGTCGCTGAGAAATTGTTTTAAATAACGGCGCACAGCGGGCGTAGTGGGTGCATCAGGCGTGCCTAAGTTCAATAAGAGTACGCCTAAACTTGGCAGTGCGTGATGTTGAAATTCGGGAGCAGTTTTTAAGTAAGTTTTCATGAGAATTTAAAGGAAAATGAAAAGCAGGATAATAAGCGTTTTTAAGGAAAATAAAGAAAGTTTGTGAGGTAATTTTGAAGTAAAAATGATGGGCTTTCTTAGGTCAGCCCATCTGGTTTTTACTCAAAATTACGTTAAGAGGATTAATTCGCGTTTTTAAATAAAGAACGGGTTGTTGCTGCTGCTAAGGTAATGAAACCAAAAGCAAGCGGCCAACTTAAATCTAACCATATTCCCCCTGCATCGGGTTGATGAATATTATGAAAATAAATAAATAGTACATCACCAATATAGAAAATAATTAATCCAATAACGACTAACCAACCCGCGCGGGCTAATAATCCACCACCTAACACAGAAGCGGTTGCAACGGTCATGGATAATAACAGCGGGTCTAAAATTAAATAGCAAACAGTGACGACTTGATTAGCTAACGGCGTACTTTCTACAAATACTCGGAAATTTAACCAAACACCCGCACCGACGGAAACAAAATATAATAAAACACTGAGCAAAATTCCCCATTGTGGAATGGGTGCATTTAATGATTGGTGCATCATGCGTAAGCCAAAAATCATAAAAGGTGCGAGCATTAAATAACCAAAATCAGCATACCAAGGAAACGGCATTTCATTTCCTTTAGTAATGACATAATAACTAATTTCTGAAATTGAACCTAAACCCCAACACAGTAAACCTAAGGCAAAAAATTGCCACGCATAACGTGTTACATCTTTTTTATCAAATAAAGACATTGTTAAAAAACAAAACAGAGAGGCAATAAAAGAATTTAAGCATTGCAGAAATAAGGTATATAACGTTGTTAATTGACTATCGCCCGTTTTAATCCAGCTTAAAATCGCGAGTGCATATAGGAAAATTAAAAAAAAGGAGGTAAACAAAGTTGATAATGAAAACATAATTTATCCTTATTGAAAATTAAGCAATTAGATAACGATACAATTGATTTTCAGTGATTGATAAGTTTTGCAAAGTGCTTTCTAAATTGCGCTTTTGTAAAGAAATACTGCCGACTTCCTCATTCGTTGTATTAAAGTCTGCAATCCAAGCAAGTAAAATAGCAGTACCACTAATTTCTTTAGCCAAGGGCGTTGCCCATTCTTGCTGGGATTGTTCTACTTTTTGTTGCAAACGTTCTTGATACGCCGTTGCAACATTAGACCCCATAAATTTTTTGGTTTTACTCACCATTTCTTCTTGAATTTTACGGAGTAATGCCATGAGCGGTGTTTCATATTCCAATCTTAAAACCCCAGTCCCCATTAAAAATAATAAAATATGCCATAAAACCAGCGCGGGTAAATTGCTATTTAATTTAGCAACGCTAATATGTCCAGTAATTTCTTTTAATAATTGCATCGCTTGTACGCTATATTGAAAAGATTTAATAGGTTGGGCAGAGAAACGTTCTAAACTCATATAGACTAAAATGGGACACAATTCGGGAATATTTAAAGCGTGATGCTCAAGATTCTTTTCTAATAAGGCGGGATAATTCTGAATGGTTTGACGGGTAGGAAGTGTGCCAGCATTTAATTTCAATTCACCTTGTTTTTGCCAAAGAATCAGCGGCAAAATTTTTTCTACTGGCAAATTTAAATAATCAATGCCCATTACCTCACCTAATTCAAACCAAATGGATGCTGTCCCTTTATCTAATTTTAAATCTAAACGCCCCGAGTATTTGTGCCCTGTTAAAGAACCAATGATTTGTAGCACAAAAATATCTTTAAATCGCATACAGTATTATCTCCTAAAGAAAAGCGCGGTTGTTTAAAATGAGAAAGAAAAGCATTATTTGATTTTGTGATTCAAATCAGGTAAGGTTTTTTAAACAATTCTTTGATTCACTTTTTTTTATCAACAAATGCGCGCGGTTTATGTCTGCTCATTCTTTGCCTATTGATGCTATCCTGCCAAATATTCAAGCCTTATTGCAACAACATTCGACGCTGATTGTGCAAGCTGCACCAGGCGCGGGGAAAACCACCCGTGTACCTCTCGCGTTATTAAATCAATCTTGGCTTCGTTCACAAAAAATTGTCATGTTAGAACCGCGACGGTTAGCGGCTAAAACAGCAGCACTGTACATGGCAAAGCAATTGGGTGAAACGGTTGGTGAAACAGTTGGTTATAAAATGCGTTTTGAGTCAGCAGTATCAGCTCGCACGCGGATTGAAGTTATTACTGAGGGTATTTTAACCCGTCAATTGCAACAAGATACAGATTTAAATGGTATCGGCGTGGTTATTTTTGATGAATTTCATGAGCGTAGTTTAAATGCAGAAACTGCACTTGCTTTTTGTTTGGAAATTCAACAAGTTTTACGCGAAGATTTAAAAATTATTTTAATGTCTGCTACTTTAGACGCGACACAGTTAGCGCGCCAATTAAACGCTCCGATTGTAAGCAGTGAGGGGCGCACTTATCCCGTCACATTACATTATCAACCTGTTGAATTTAATCAGTCCGTTGCCGAGCAAATGAGCCATAATTTACAGCGCATTGTAACGCAAACGACAGGGGATATTTTGGCATTTTTACCAGGCAGCGGCGAAATTCGCCAAGTACAACAACGTTTAGAACCCCATTTAACCAGTAATATACGGCTTTTTCCCTTGTATGGGGATTTATCGCGCGAAAACCAAGAACAAGCTATTCAACCCGCACCAACGGGGTTGCGTAAAATCGTCCTTGCCACGCCCAT
>JACCEE011469589.1_pt1 | contig 48743 bp, 40 predicted proteins | sample 7449931 | NCBI WGS metagenome assembly JACCEE01 (sample SAMN15323457, study PRJNA562643) | freshwater metagenome | isolation source: river surface water | place: USA:Blue River Watershed | collected 2017-08-19 | reverse complement strand
TGCAAACAGCATTTCTTAAGCCACGCATTATTGAAGTCGAGCCCATCGGGAGCAACTCAGCCAAGATCATCATGGAGCCGTTCGAGCGTGGTTTTGGTCACACTCTCGGTAACGCCCTGCGTCGCGTCCTGCTCTCCTCCATGGAGGGATTTGCACCTACCGAGGTCCAGATCGCAGGTGTCGTGCACGAGTACTCCACCATCGAAGGCGTCCAGGAAGATGTGGTCGACCTTCTGCTTAACCTGAAAGGCGTTGTCTTTGACCTCGAGGGACGCAACGACGTACTGATCTCCTTGCGCAAGCAAGGCGGCGGCGTGGTCAAGGCATCCGATTTTGATCTCCCGCACGATGTAAAGGTGATCAACCCTGATCACGTGTTGGCCCATGTGTCCGACAACACCAAGCTTGAGCTCCAGGTGCGCGTTGAAAAGGGCCGTGGCTATGTGCCGGGCACCATGCGCGCGCTGTCTGATGAAAGCACACGTGCAATTGGCCGCATCGTGCTCGACGCATCGTTCTCGCCAATTCGCCGCGTCAGCTACACCGTCGAGAGCGCCCGTGTCGAGCAGCGTACCGATCTGGATCGGCTCGTTATCGAAGTGCATACCAACGGCGTGATCAATCCGGAAGATGCGGTCCGTCGCGCCGCCCGTATTTTGGTCGATCAACTCTCTGTATTTGCTGCCCTTGAGGGTGGTGAGCAGGTGGCCGAGGTGGGCCGTGGCGTCAGCGTGGATCCCATGCTCCTGCGCCCGGTCGATGACCTGGAGCTTACGGTCCGCTCAGCCAACTGTTTGAAGGCCGAGAGTATTTATTACATTGGGGATCTGATTCAACGCACTGAAAACGAGCTCTTGAAGACCCCCAATCTGGGCCGAAAGTCGCTCAATGAAATCAAAGAAGTGTTGGCATCCCGTGGCCTGACGCTCGGCATGAAACTCGAGAACTGGCCGCCGGCAGGATTGGATCGTTAACCCGTTGGAATCAATCCGGCGGCGAAACGAATTCGCTGCCTGAATTTAGGAGAACTGTCATGCGTCATCGTCTTGGACTGCGCAAACTGAATCGAACCTCAAGCCATCGCCTGGCCATGTTCCGCAACATGGCTAACGCATTGTTGCGCCATGAGGCTATTAAAACCACACTGCCCAAGGCAAAGGAGCTCCGTAAGGTTGTGGAGCCTCTGATCACCATGGGCAAGACACCCACTCTGGCCAATCGACGTCTGGCCTATGATCGTCTGCGTGATCGCGAGATGGTGGGCAAGTTGTTTGCAGAAATCGGCCCCCGCTATGCTGCCCGTCCCGGTGGCTACTGCCGTATTTTGAAATTTGGTTTTCGTGCGGGCGACAACGCGCCGATGGCCTTGATGGAGTTGGTGGACCGCCCCGAGGTGACCGAGGCTGTCGATACAGAAAAAGCCGCATAAATTTCCACGCAGCGCGTGGACAAAAAGCCAGTGCCTGTTGGTACTGGCTTTTTTATTTGTACTCGTTAGTCATTTGGCGTAAATTGAAGTCGACGTCTTCTTATTCACACACCAGGATTTCACATGATTACCCCCGCCCTCGTACACCACACTTCGGCCCCGCCGCAGACATCCATTTGGACTGCGTTCGTCGGGTGTTTGGTCGCGGGGGCACTGGCAGCGTGCGGTCCATCGGGAAATGGTGGTGCAGGCGCTCCCGGTAAAGGCCCTGGGGGCCCGGGGTCGGCGATGCAGCCGCCGGAAGTTGAGGTGATGGAGGCAACCCTGGGGTCGGCCACGATGACGCAGGAGCTACCGGGCCGTTTGCAGGCGGTTCGTACTGCGCAAGTGCGTGCACGTGTGGAGGGAATCATCGAACGCCGTCTGTTTACCGAGGGCAGCGATGTAAAAGAGGGCTCGCCGTTGTTTCGCATTGATCCACGTCCGTATCAGGCGGCCTATGATGCCGCAAAAGCTGAGCAGGCGATTGCGCGCATCACCGTCGAACGGTATACGCCTCTGCTGGATGTGAAAGCCATCAGCAAGCAGGAGTTTGATCTTGCCCAGGCGAAGCTCAAGCAGGCCGATGCCGCCTTGATGCGGGCACAGATTGATCTTGAGAACACCACGGTGCCCGCACCCATTACGGGCCGCATTGGCCGTGAGCTGGTGACCGAGGGGGCGCTTGTGGGCCGCGGTGAGTCCACCGCGCTGGCCACCATTGAGCAGATTGATCCCATTTATGTGAATTTCACGCAATCAAGCGCCGACATGCTGCGACTTCAGAAGGGCATAAAGGCAGGCCGCATGAAGTCGGCCCAGAAGACCAAGATCGAACTCGTCATGGACGATAACTCGGTCTATGCCAAATCAGGAAAACTACTGTTTACCGATATGGCGGTGGATCCCGCAACGGGCAGTGTCTCCATGCGGGCAGAGTTTCCTAATGCAAACCGCGAATTGTTACCGGGCACCTTTGTGCGTGTGCGTTTTCCAGAGGCTGTCGTTGAGAACGTGATCTTGGTCCCTCAGCGTGCGGTCCAGGCCGGCCCGCAGGGCCAGTTTGTGGTCGTGGTGGATGAAACCAACAAAGCGGTGGCTGTACCGATCAAGACCGGAGGTATGAGCGGTCTGAATTTTGTTGTGACCGAGGGCCTGAAAGGTGGCGAACGTATCATCGTTAACGGCCTGCAGAAAGCTCGGCCTGGCACACCGGTACGCATGATCATGCTAGGCCCCGATGGCAAACCGTTGCCGGCGAAGGTTCCAGATGCCGCTGCCCCCACTCCTTCATCTTCCTCAACCAAAGAGACGCCGCCCGCCACTGAGCAGACACCGCCGGCCAACAAGGAAACACCGCCTACCCCTCATGCCAAAGGGCCTGCCGAGACCAACGTCGAGCAGAAGAAATAGGGTAGCCCATCATGTTTGCGAAATTTTTTATCGATCGTCCAGTATTCGCATGGGTGATCGCCTTGGTGATCATGCTGGCGGGTGTATTGGCCTTGCGTGGTCTGCCGTTATCTCAGTACCCCGCCGTTGCACCGCCGGCTATTTCGTTCAACATCACCTACCCTGGGGCCGCGGCCAAGGTCATTGAAGATACCGTGACGGCGCTGATCGAGCAGGAGATGAACGGCATTGAAAATCTGTTGTTCATGGAATCGGCCTCCGAGCAGGGCACGGGCACCGTGACCTTGGTGTTTCGCCCGGGCACCAACATCGATATCGCGTCGGTTGAGGCGCAAAACCGATTTAAACGGGTCGAGGCCCGACTGCCCGATGACGTGCGTCGACTCGGCGTGCCGGTCACCAAGCCGTCGCGTAACTACGTGATGTTTGTGAGCTTATATTCGCCAGACAAAAGTAAAGCTTCGGTTGACCTTGGCAGTTTTGCGGCGGCCAATGTGCTCGACCCTCTGCGACGTGTGAAGGGGGTGGGCGAGGCGATTTTGTTCGGTACCGAGTACTCCATGCGGGTCTGGCTTAAGCCTGATCGGCTGCATGCGTATGCCATCACGCCATCGGAGGTGGCGCGGGCGATTCGTGCGCAGAACATTGAACTGGCCACGGGCGAGCTGGGTCAGGCACCGGCCGCCGGTGGGCAGCAGCTTAATGCGGTGATTATCAGCAAGAGTCGGCTGCAGACGCCTGAGGAATTCGGGAATATCTTGGTGCGTACTCTGCCCAACGGCGCTGCTGTTCGGGTGAAAGACATTGCGCGCGTCGAATTAGGCAGTGAGAACTACAACGTGTTTGCACGGCTCAATGGCCAACCCAACGCTGCCATCGCGATTCGTGTATCACCGGACGGCAATGCTTTAGACGTTGTGCGTTCCGTGCGGGCCAAAATGACCGAGATGGCCCAGTATTTTCCACCGGGCATCGCCTGGGATGTGCCCTACGACACCTCACGCTTTGTCGAGATCTCGATCAACGAGGTGCTTAAGACACTGGTGGAAGCGGTGATTCTGGTTTTTCTGGTCATGTATCTATTTCTGGAAAATTTTCGGGCCACCCTCATTCCCACGATTGTGGTTCCGGTTGCCTTGACTGGGGCACTGACTGGCCTTTATTTGTTTGGTTTTTCGATCAATGTCTTAACGCTATTTGCCATGGTCTTGGCCATCGGCATTGTGGTGGACGATGCGATCGTGGTGGTAGAGGCCGTTGAGCGCATCATGTCCACCGAGAAGCTTTCGCCACGTGAGGCTACCCGCAAGGCCATGGGCCAGATTTTCAATGCCATCATCGGCATGACCCTGGTCTTGACCGCTGTGTTTGCACCGATGATTTTTTTCGGCGGTTCCGTCGGCGTGATCTACCGTCAGTTTGCCGTCACCCTGATTCTGACTATGTTGTTCTCTGCGCTGATGGCGCTTACCCTTACGCCCGCATTGTGCGCAACCCTTTTGAAACACGTGCCGGGTGAGGCGCCTCACCTGCGACGCGGTTTTTTTGGGTGGTTCAACCGTACGTTTGAGCGCATTACCAACGGTTATCAGTCGTGGGTGACAAAGGCGATTCAGAAGACCGGCCGTTATCTGGTGCTGTATGGGGCGATTGTCGCAGCAGCCGGCTGGCTCTTTTTGCATCTTCCCGGAAGCTTTCTGCCGGAAGAAGATCAGGGTTATTTTATTACCGTGGTACAGCTGCCAGCAGGTGCATCGCAAGAGCGGACCCTTGAGGTGTTGACCGAGATCGAACAGTTTTATTTAAAGCAGCCTGAAGTCGCCAAAGTCATTGGTGTGGTCGGCTTTTCCTTTTTTGGCCGTGGGCAGAATGCGGCATTGGCGTTTGTTCGCCTGAAAGAGTGGGAAGACCGTCCAGGGGATGCACAGTCCTCGCGGTCGGTCATCGCGCGGGCGAATCGGGCGTTCTTCCAGATCAAGCAGGCTATGATCTTCGCGATCAATCCTCCGTCTATTCCCGAGCTCGCCGCAACCGGCGGATTTGATTTTCGATTGCAGGATCGTTCGGGGCTGGGTCGTGAAAAGCTTATTGAGGCCCGAAACATTGCGCTGGGTATGGCCGGTCAAAGCCCCGTGCTCGCCGGTGTGCGGCCTGAAGGGCAGGAGGCAGGGCCACAATTGTTGCTGGACATTGACCGACGCAAGGCCGAGACACTCGGTGTATCGATTGCTGATTTAAATGAGACCTTGCAGGCCACCATGGGCGTTGCATACATCAACGATTTCGAGCGGCAAGGCCGTATTTTGCGCGTGCAAATGCAGGCCGAGGCAGACCTACGTCAGACGCCGGAAAGGCTGCTGACATTGTCAGTGCGTAATCGAAGTGGTGGCATGGTGCCGTTGTCGGAGATCGTGACGACCCGTTGGGTGATTGGTGCTCCTAAGCTGGACCGTTACAACGGATTACCTTCCATGAAGATCGCGGGCAATCCTGCCCCGGGCCGCAGCACTGGTGAGGCCATGCAGGTGATGGAAGGCATTGCCAAACAGCTGCCCGCTGGCTTCGGGTTTGAGTGGTCTGGCGCCTCATTTGAAGAGAAGCTCTCGGGTAGCCAGGCGCCCCTGCTCTTTGCCATTTCGTTGTTGGTTGTTTTTCTCGCGTTAGCAGCACTCTATGAGAGCTGGTCGATTCCCTTTGCGGTGATTCTGGTGGTGCCACTGGGTGTGTTTGGAGCAACGTTAGCGGTGACCTTGCGTGAATTGCCCAACGATGTCTACTTCAAGGTTGGTTTGATTGCGATCATTGGCTTGTCGAGCAAGAACGCCATTCTGATCATTGAGTATGCCCGCGAGCTTCAGGAGCGGGGTATGCATCTGATGGACGCGACGTTGGAGGCCTGCCGTCTTCGGTTTAGGCCCATCCTGATGACATCGTTCGCGTTTATTTTGGGGGTCTTGCCGTTGGCGATTTCCACGGGGGCGGGTGCAAACAGCCGCCATGCTATTGGCACCGGTGTGATCGGAGGCATGTTGGCGGCTACTTTTTTGGCGGTGATTCTGGTGCCTGTCTTTTTTGTGGTGGTGCGTCGTATTTTCCCTGGGCATGCACGCCACCATGAGGAGGGACCGCATGCCTGATGCATTAACAATGTTCGGCGATCAAAGGCGGTCGTGGCATGTGGTGTCGCTCGTGGCTGTACTGCTGTCCGGCTGCGCCGTCATGGCTCCTGAGACACAGCGGCCCGCTGCTCCCATTCCTGCTGCCTGGCCTGCGATTGTGAAAACCGGCACTGCGGATCAGACCACCATGCCCAAAGATTGGGCAACCTTTTTTCCAGACCCGCGTCTGCAGGCCATGATGGCTGATGCGCTGGAGCACAATCGTGACCTACGTAGTGCAGTGGCCCGTGTCGAAGAGGCGCGTGCGATGTACGGAATACAGCGTGCGGATCGTCTTCCGAACCTGCAGATCGGTGCGGCCCGCACCGTAACGCAGACCCCTGCTGCATTGTCTTCAACAGGCGTTGAAACGACTACCCGCCGAGTGGATGTCAACGTCGGCCTCTTGGCGTTTGAGTTGGATTTTTGGGGTCGAGTAGCAAGCCTGAGCGAGGCGGCCAAGGCGTCGTACCTTGCCACGGAGGAGGCCCAGCATGCATTTCGATTGTCGTTGATGGCCGATGTGGCAGACGCCTACTGGGCGCTGCAGGAGGCCAACGAGCGCGCAGCCCTTGCCCGTGCCAGTTGGTCAACGCGCAGTGAAACGCTGCGTATGGTGCAGACACGGCGCGATGTTGGACTGGCCGGTGATTTGGAGGTGCTTCAAGCCCAGGGTGCCGTGGAGGCGGCGCGGGCGGAGATGGCCGCATTAGAGCGGCAGGCAGGCCTTGCCGACAACACACTGCGTGTTCTTGTGGGGCGCGAGCGGCCGGACTGGCCTGCTGGTCAACCGCTCACATCCCAGGCTGGTAATGCAGAACTTGCTGTGGGGCTGCCCGCTGATGTTTTACTGAAGCGGCCCGATGTGTTGGCGGCCGAACATCGGCTGCGTGCATCCAATGCGATGATCGGTGCAGCCAGAGCTGCCTTTTTTCCGCGTATTGCGCTCACCGGAAGCTACGGTTCCGCCAGCCCAGAACTCTCCGGGCTTTTTGATGCAAACACCACGGCCTGGACATTTACCCCGAGCCTTTCATTGCCGTTGTTCTCGGGCGGACGGCTGGTGTCCAACCTCGATCTGGCGGCCGCCCGTAAAGAGATAGCGATTGCAGACTATGAGCGCACCGTACAGCAGGCGTTTCGGGAGGTCGCCGATGGATTGGTTGCCCGCCAGACCTTACGGGAGCAGAGTGCCGCATTGCATGCGTTTGAGCAGACACAGACGCAGCGGCTTGCCATTGCACAGGCACGTTTTGAACAGGGCGTGGCATCGTTTCTGGAAGTGCTTGATGCCCAACGTGAACTCTTTAATGCCCAACAAAACCTTATTGCGATTCGTCGCGCATTTCACTCTGCATCGGCACGGCTTTACAAGGCCTTGGGTGGCGGCACGTCATGATTCATGTTTCGGCGGCTGTTGGTCATGCCGTTCAAGCTGCCGGACTTTCCATGCAATGTAGATTTTTAAACCGACCAGAAAGACAATGACGGCACCGATTAAGATGCCGATAAACGTGTAAAAATTGTGCCCACCCGTCATGACGGCTGACACCACGACAGCCGAATGTGCGGCGGCTTGTTGTACATTTTTAAGGGTTGATCACTATGGAATGCACCGTTCGCTGGGCAGGCCCGGACACCATGAGTTTTATTGCGGAGACCGGGTCGGGCCACAGCTTCGTGATGGATGGCGCCCCCGAGGGCGGCGGCCGTAATCTTGGGCCCCGGCCGATGGAGACTGTACTTTCCGGTGCGGCTGGCTGTACCGCCTACGATGTGGTGTTGATTCTTCGAAAAAGCGGTGCCCAGATTTTTGGCTGCGAGGTCATCACCACATCGGAGCGCGCCGACACCGATCCGAAGGTGTTTACCAAGATCCACCTGCACTTCAAAATTTCCGGCAAAGAAGTCAAGGCCAATCTTGTCGAGCGGGCCATCAGTCTGTCGCATACCAAGTACTGTTCGGCAACCAAGATGCTTGGGTTGACAGCGGAGATCACACACGATTACGAGATTAGTGAGATTTAGGTTGCAGCCTAGAGCAGCTTAGTCGCGCAGCCATTTGGCCACGTCGGGTGCAAAGTAGGTCAACACCCCATCTGCGCCAGCCCGTCGAAAGGCCATCATTGCTTCGAGTACTACTTTTTTCTCGTCCAACCATCCGTTGGCGGCCGCTGCCTTGAGCATGGCGTACTCGCCGCTGACCTGATATGCAAACGTGGGTAGGCCGAAGGTTTCTTTTACCCGCCACACAATATCGAGATACGGCATACCCGGTTTCACCATCACCATGTCGGCACCTTCTTCAATGTCAAGGGCCACCTCACGCAGGGCTTCATTCGTGTTGGCCGGGTCCATCTGATAGGTTTTTTTGTCCGAGGCGCCGAGATTTGCCGCGCTGCCAACGGCATCACGAAAGGGTCCGTAATAGGCCGAAGCGTATTTGGCGGCATACGACATGATGCGCGTGTGAATGAGCCCCTTGGCCTCAAGTGCATCGCGAATCGCGCCGATGCGCCCATCTTGCATGTCCGACGGGGCCACCATGTCCACACCGGCCTGAGCCTGCATCAGCGATTGGGCAACCAGAACACTCACAGTCTCGTCGTTGAGGATTCGGCCCTGCTCATCAATGAGTCCGTCTTGACCATGGCTGGTGTAAGGATCAAGTGCAACATCGGTCATGACCCCGAGTTCGGGAAGGTGTTTTTTCAAGGCCTGCACGGCCCGTGGCACCAGTCCGGCGGGGTTGGCCGCCTCGCGGCCATCGGGGGTTTTTTTGTCCGCCTCGATCACCGGGAAGATGGCCAGAAGAGGAATACCCAGACGGGCTGCGTTCTCAGCGACCGGCAGCAGGCGATCGATGGAGTATCGGCAGACTCCTGGCATCGACGGAACATCGACAACCTGGTTGGAGCCTTCGGTAACGAACACGGGGTAAATAAGGTCTTTTGCCGACAATGAGTGTTCACTAACAAGATCTCTGGACCAGGCATCACGGCGATTTCGACGCATTCTTGCCCGAGGGAACTTGGCGGGAAAACTCATTTCCATACTCCTTGTAAGGTTATTATTTGCATCTGTCTTGTCTTAGACATAAACTGGACACAGACGATCTCTCGTCTCCCGCTTCTCCTCCCTGAGCGGGTGCCTATCGAATTTAGGCGTTCCCACCCGGCGACTCGTTCGCCGGGTTTTTTTTTGCCTCGACGGAGATCGCGTCTGTGGCGGCATGATTGTCGGGCTCATGGATTCCCCACCATTGTCCGATTTTTTCCAAAGCGGTGTCGCGGCCGAGCCGCGCGGTGGCTGAAAATAGACTGACCGTGACGTGTCCGCCCCATTGCTCTTGGTGTGCGTCGATTGTTTTTTTTGCGCTTGTGAGTGCCTTGTTCTGATCATTACGTGTGAGCTTATCGGCCTTGGTCAGAAGAATGTGCAAGGGCTGCCGTCGCTGCCCAAACCACCCCAGCATCTGCTGATCCAGCGGCCCAAACGGATGTCGGATATCCATCACCATAATGAGGCCGACCAGGCTCACACGGGAGGCCAAAAACTGGGCAAGTTCTGCCTGCCAGCGTGCCTTGGTCGCGCGGTCCACGGCGGCGTAGCCATAGCCCGGCAGATCCACGAGTCGGCCGACTTCGGATTCGCCATCGGTTAATGAAAAAAGGTTGATCAGCTGTGTGCGCCCCGGTGTTTTGCTGCTGAACGCCAGTCGTCGTCGATTGCAGATGAGGTTCAGGGCCGAGGACTTTCCGGCGTTCGATCGGCCGGCAATGGCGATTTCGCCCGCGCCAATGGGCGGAAGGTCGGTATGGCGTGCCGCACTGGTCAAAAAGGCGATCTGGTGAATCCAATCCTTTAAGGGCCGTGTGCGCGTTGGGATTTTGGGGAGCATGGCGGCTGTGAGTCGACTAAAATAGAAGGCTCACTTTGGAATTTTTACGGCATTTTCAGGGAGTCGTTATGCGTCGCGAGTTTGACATGGTTTTGGCATCCGCAAGATTGTTTTCGATTGGAATGGTCTCGGCCGTGGTGATCGGCTCTTCTGTGGCGCTTGCGGCCGACCCTGCCCCTGCCAAAAAGGCTGTCGACCTTGCCAAAGGCCGTGCAACGGCTGCGGCGGTCTGTGCGGCCTGCCACATGCCCGATGGCAACAGCATGATCCCTCAAAACCCGATCCTTGCTGGCCAGCATGCGGCTTACCTGGAAAAGCAGCTCCAGAACTTTCGTCTCAAGCCCGGCGCCAAAGAGCCCGAGCGCAACAACGCCATCATGCTGGGATTCGCATCCATGTTGTCCGAGGAAGACATGCGCAACCTTGGCGCGTTTTATGCATCGCAGGCGATGAAGCCTGCGTCGGCCAAACGTAAAGAGCTTGTGCAAGCCGGTGAGCGCATCTACCGTGGCGGCATCGCCGACAAAGGCGTGCCCGCATGTGCGGGCTGCCACAGCCCGAATGGCGCGGGCATCCCCGCCCAATACCCCCGGCTTGCCGGTCAGCACCCCGAATACACCGAGTCAACGCTCAACGAGTTTCGTCTAGGCAAGCGGAAAAACAGCGCGCAGATGGCGGTCATCGCGGCCAAGATGTCAGAGGCTGATATCGCTGCGGTGTCCGAGTACATCGCATCGATGCGCTGAACCTCGAACACCTTTTCTGGTCTGAGCCCAGATGGGTGATCACGCGACCCCCCCGGAGCTGACCGAGCAGCGTCAGTCCACCGGGGGCATCGAACTTAAAACAGGGAATCGTTTTTTTGCTGACGCGGTCGAGCTTCTCAGCTCGATGCGGTTTGCCATATCGGCCCTGATGGTGGTGTGCATTGCGAGCGCGATCGGAACGATCGTGTCGCAAAACGCGCCACCGATCAATTATGTGAATCAATTTGGCGCCTTCTGGGCCGAGGTGCTCACGGCGCTTGATGTCTTTCGGGTCTACAACGCGCCTTGGTTCTTGGTGATCATGGCCCTGATGTTGGTCTCCACGTCATTGTGTTTGATTCGTAACACACCGAAGATGCTCAAGGATGCGCGGGCATGGCGTGAACGTGTTCGAGAGACAACCTTTCCTGCATTCAAGCACAGGGTTGCTGTGGATCTTCCCGCTGAAGCATCCGATCAGGCCTTGGCAGACTTCCGCAGTTTTCTTGAGCGCCGTGGGTACACGATTCGTCAAGGCGATAGTGCATCGGCCAGCGGTTATCCGGCATTTGTCGCCCGAAAGGGCACGTCGAACCGTTTTGGCTATATTGCAGCCCACCTGGCCATCGTAGTCATTTCCTTGGGCGGGCTGCTTGACAGCGAATTGCCACTGCATGCCGCCACCTGGTGGTGGGATAAGAAGCCGCTGCAGATGGCCACCTTTCAGGGCAGTGAGGTTCCTGCCAGTGCACGACTGCCCATGAACACGCCAACCTACCGTGCCAATGCGTTGATCCCGGAGGGCGGTATCGTGGATGTGGCGGTGTTGCCGCAGACCGAGGGCGCCTTGTTGGTTGATCTCCCGTTCGATCTCGAACTAAAGAAATTCAGAATCGACTATTACCCCACGGGCATGCCGAAATTATTTGCCAGTGATGTGATCCTGACCGACAAAGAAACCGGCGAGAAAATTGAACGCACCATTGAGGTCAACAAGCCACTGATTCATCGTGGCATTGCGATTTATCAGTCGAGTTTCGATGACGGCGGCTCACGCTTAAAGTTGACGGCTTATCCTTTGGCCGGCCCACTGCGCACGTCGCTGCCCATTGAGATTGCAGTCGGTCAGAGTATTGGGCTGAAGAACAATGCTGAGAACATCGCGCTGGAGATCTCCGGGTTCAAAGCGATCAATGTCGAAAATATGAATCCTGCGGCAGCCGAGAATGCGCCGGCTGCAGATCCGTTTCAGCAGCATGTGGCCACTGTTCTTTCGCCTGCTGTGAATGTGCAAAAGGCCAAGACCATGCGCAACGTTGGGCCGGCCATTAATTACAAACTTCGTGATGCTAGCGGCCAGGCGCGCGAATTTCACACGTATATGCTGCCCGTCGAGCTCGACGGTGATCGGGTGTTCCTGGCCGGCGTTCGGAACTCGCCCGATGAGAATTTCAAATACCTTCGGATTCCTGCTGATCGAAACGATTCGATTGACGAATTCATGCGTATTCGGGCGGCACTGACCGATGCGGGCTTGCGTTCGACGGCCGCCCGACGTTTTGCCATACAGTCTGCGCCCAGCGCTGTGTCCGCTGCCCTGTCGGAGAGTGCCGACAAGGCGCTTTCGGCGATCTCACAAGGGGGCATTGAAAATCTCGGACGGATTCTTGAATCGACCGTGCCGGATGGTGAGCGTGAACGCGCTGCCGAGGTGGTCTTGCGGCTGCTCACCGGCGCATTCTGGGAGTTGTGGCAGACGGCGCGCGTTCGGGATGGCCTGGCTGCCTTGCCCAGATCCGATGAAAATATCCGATTTGCCCAGCTGGCCCTTACAGCGGTGAGCGACGCCCAGATCTTTAATGCACCCTTGCTGGTCAAGCTCAAAGAGTTTGAAGAGGTGAAGGCCAGCGTCTTTCAGGTGACGCGCTCGCCCGGCAAAACCACGGTCTACATAGGGTGTCTGTTGCTAACGCTAGGCATATTCGCGATGCTTTACATACAGGAACGCCGGGTCTGGGTCTGGCTTAGCCCCCAAGCATCTGGCAAAACACTCAAGGTAGCCGCCTCGACGCCGCGCCTCACCATGGATTTTGAACGGGAGTTTTCTGCAATCGCTCAGGCTGCAGGACAAGGGAAGGAACGCTCATGAACACGATGTCGACCACTATCACGGCTGCAACAATAGAGCCCTCAGTGCCGCGCCGATGGAGCTGGCAAGATTTTGCCTTCGGTGTCGTCTTGGCGTTGGGGGCCGCCTATGCGACCCAGCGCTACTCCAAGTTCATGGACATCTATGAACTGGTCATTCTCTGGTGTTGTGTTCCGGCGATCGTCTTCCTTGGATATTTATGGGGTGCATTGCGCCCATTCACGGTGGGTATTACGGCTGCGTCGCTGTCAGCCATAGGCCTCTACAGCGGTGCGGTTGCTGCGGCCGACACCAATTTATTGCTCAAATATTTCTTATCGTCGCAGTCGGCGATCCTGTGGATGTGTGCATTGTTCGGCATCGCTACGGTCTCGTACTGGGTCGGCCTCTTGGCCAAGGGGCCAACGGCACTCTGGATGGGCAGCCTGTTGGTCTGGGCAGGTTCGGTGATGGGGTCCATCGGCCTTCTGGTCCGCTGGTATGAGTCGTATTTGATCAGCCCCGATGTTGGCCATATCCCGGTCAGCAACCTCTACGAGGTGTTCATCTTGTTTGCGGTCATGACCGCGATGTTTTACCTCTATTACGAGGGCCGTTACAAGACCCGAGCATTGGGCGGTTTTGTGATGTTGATTGTGACGGCGGCCGTAGCATTTCTGCTGTGGTACATCGCGGCACGCTCAGGCCATGAGATCCAGCCGTTGGTGCCCGCGCTTCAGTCGTGGTGGATGAAAATTCATGTGCCTGCTAACTTTGTGGGTTACGGCACATTCTCTCTCGCAGCCATGGTGGGCTTTGCTTATCTGGTGAAAGAGAATGCGCACACCCGCTCGACATGGAAGCTGGCGCCGCTGTTCATTCTGGGTGTGCTCCTGTGTGCTGAGCCATTGGTATTTCGCAAGTCTGGCCTTCCGGACTATTGGGCGCTCTATTTCGGCATTTCCGCCGGTTTTGTAGGCGCTGTCATTGCCTTGCGCCGACGTATCGGCGATGCCCTTCCATCGTTCGACGTGCTTGACGATGTGATGTATCGCGCCATTGCGGTGGGCTTTGCGTTTTTCACGGTGGCCACTATTTTGGGCGCGTTGTGGGCGGCAGAGGCCTGGGGCACCTACTGGCAGTGGGATCCGAAAGAGACCTGGGCCCTGATCGTCTGGCTGAACTATGCCGCATGGTTACACCTGCGTCTGATGAAAGGATTGCGAGGAACGGTCGCCGCCTATTGGTCTCTGGTCGGATTGCTGATCACCGGTTTTGCATTCCTCGGCGTCAACATGTTCTTGTCGGGCCTGCATTCGTATGGCGCGTTGTGATGATCGTCGGCTGATCACCGGCGACCACCTGCGCAGTCAGATCACGCCGCGTTCGGTGTTTGATCAGCGCCGGGCGCTCATGTCGGCCATGGGGGGAGCAGTGGCATGGGCGGCTGCTTCGCCTGTGCGCGCTGCTACCAAGCCGGTCGGTTCCCCCTATCCGCCACTGCCGGCGCGGGCTAGCCGTTACTCCATTGCTGATCCGGTGGTCTCGTACCAGGCCGCGTCCACGTACAACAATTTTTACGAGTTCGGCATGGAGAAGGAAGATCCATCCGAGTTTGCGCCGGGCCGACTAAAAACCTCGCCATGGACGCTGACCATTGAAGGCCTTGTGGCCAAGCCACGCACGTTTGGTATTGATGAGTTGCGCCGTCTTGCGCCGATGGAAGAGCGGGTGACCCGACTACGTTGTGTTGAAGGTTGGTCGATGGTGATTCCCTGGGTAGGGTATCCACTTGACGCGTTGTTGCGCCAGGTGCAGCCGCTTGGCTCGGCAAAGTTTGTCGAGTTCACGACCCTTGCGGATCCTCAGCAGATGCCGGGTCTGGCCCGACGTGTGATTCGCTGGCCTTATCACGAGGGCCTGCGTTTAGACGAGGCCCGGCACCCGCTTACGCTGCTTACGTTTGGCATGTACGGCGCCATGCTGCCTGAACAAAATGGCGCCCCCGTCCGGCTGGTGGTGCCTTGGAAGTACGGTTTTAAAAGCATCAAATCGATTGTCAAGATCCGATTTGTCGAGCAACAGCCTACAACCAGCTGGGGTCTGGCCGCACCCCATGAGTATGGGTTTTACTCAAATGTGAATCCTGATGTGAATCATCCGCGGTGGTCCCAGGCCTCCGAGCGCGTTCTTGGCACGGAGCATTTGTTCGCGCCGCGGCGTAAGACTGAAATGTTCAATGGATATAGCCAGCTCGTGGCTGGCTTGTATTCGGGCATGGACCTCAAAACGTTTTATTGAAAACCGCCCTCTGGCTGCTGTGTGCAGCACCGTTGCTGGATCTCATCGCCCGGGCCACAGGGCTGCTCGGGTCGCTGGGCACCAATCCACAAGAAACTATTTTGCGCAGTACAGGGCTCTGGGCGCTGGTGCTGCTGTTGGTCACGCTTGGCGTTACACCATTGCGTCGTCTGGCCCACTGGGTAGAGCTTTTAAGGGTGCGTCGGATGCTTGGCCTATGGGTCTTCGCCTATGCGGTAATTCATTTCGCAGCCTTCTGGGCCTTTGAGCACGATTTTTCAATGCCTGCCGTGATGGCCGATAGCCTGAAGCGGCCATTTGTTACGGTTGGTCTTCTGTCGTTTTTGGCGTTGCTGCCCTTGGCCATGACCTCGAATGCTGCCGCCATGCGATGGCTTGGTCCGCGCTGGAAAAAACTTCACCGCTTGGTGTACGTAGTTGCGGTGTTAGCCTGCGTGCATTTCTTTTTGCATCGTGTGGGAAAAAATAACCTGCTCGATCCCTTTCTGGCATCGACGGTCTTGGCCGTGTGGTTTGCACTCCGCGTTTGGTGGGCCTGGAAAACGAGGCCGATTGCCCATTAGGGCGTTTGGTCAGAGGTCCGCATGTGCACTGGAATTCGTTCCTGCGCATACAGCTCTTCAATGCGCTCCCGGCGACGAATGAGGTGGGGCCGACCCTCATTGTCGATCAAGACCTCTGCTGCCCTTGGCCGGCTGTTGTAGTGAGAGCTCATGCTCATGCCATAGGCTCCCGCTGACAAAATGGCCAGAAGCTGCCCTGGCGCTAATGCGATCTGCCGATCTTTCGCGATCCAATCCCCGCTCTCGCAGACTGGGCCGACAAGATCCCATTTCAACGGTGCAGATGCTTGCGGCACCACGGGAACGACGTTATGCCATGCGTCATAGAGTGATGGCCGCATAAGATCATTCATAGCAGCATCAATGACAGCAAAGTTTTTAAATGGCCCGGGTTTAAGCAGCTCAACCGTCGAGAGCAGAAGGCCGGCGTTACCAACAATGGCACGACCAAACTCAAACAGGATTTCAGGCAGTGCCTGGCCCGTGCGGGCCGACCATTGATCGAGCCGTGCAAGCACGTGCTCCATGAACATCTGGGGCGGTGGTGGGGTCTCTTGGTCGTAACAGATCCCGAGGCCTCCGCCGAGGTCAAGGTGATCGATCGCGATGCCAGCCTCATGCAGACGCTGTGTCAGAGCGAGCACCGCATCAAGCGCATCCAGAAATGGCTGCAGCTCGGTGATCTGTGATCCGATATGGCAGTCCAGACCGCACACCGTGATGCCCGGCAAACGTGTGGCCAGCCGGTACAGTTCGAGCGCATCTTCGATCGGCACCCCGAATTTGTTTTCTTTGAGTCCGGTGGAAATATACGGATGGGTTTTGGCATCAATGTTTGGATTAACACGCAACGAGATGGGCGCATCTGTGTTGCACGATTGGGCAACCTCAGAGATGCGATGGAGTTCGGCCTCAGACTCCACATTGATGCATTTCACCCCCGCCTGGAGCGCCTGTTGAATTTCATCTCGGCGTTTGCCCACGCCCGAGAACACCACGCGGTCGGCCCGTCCACCTGCGGCGAGCACCCGTTGCAATTCACCGGCCGACACAATGTCAAAACCCGCCCCGAGTTTTGCCAGCAGACTGATGATGGCGATATTCGGATTCGCTTTTAGGGCGTAACAAATCTGCACACGCCGATGTTGGCTGGCATGAGCAAAGGATTGGTAGGCCTGCACAATCGCCCGCTCGGAGTAAACATAGGTTGGGGTGCCAAAGTCGTGGGCAACGGCCGATAAAGGCGTTCCCTCGCAGCACAACTCACCGTTGGGACCAAAGGCAAACGGTGTGTCGCGCAGTGCGCCAATCGGGGTCGGTGTACGGGTCATGGTTTGCTGGGCGCCGGCGCATCTTGGGGCGCCGGGAATTGGGGTTTTGGCAGGGTCAGGGGCCCTTTTTGGCCGCAGCCGACTAGAATCACTGCGCTTAAAGCAGCCGTTATCAGCCGGCGAGCAGATCGTCTTGGATTCATCATGGAGCAGAAGTATGACCGAAACTGAGTTTCTCGATCGGATGCATCGGGTGTGGTCGGACATCGAGTCACGGGTCGACCAGTGGGTGGATCAGCACGATGTGGATATCGAGAGTCACCGCCAGGGCCCGGTGCTCGAGCTTGAGTTTGCATCAGGACGAAAAATCATCGTCAATGCCCAGACCCCGATGCAGCAAATCTGGCTGGCTTCACCGAGGGGGGCGTTCCATTTTGAGTGGGCCGAGCCCGTTTGGCGCGATACGCGCTCCGGTCAGGATTTCTGGCAGGTGCTGGCCCAGCAGGCCAGTCAAGAGGCAGGCCGGCCGTTATCCTGAAGGCACGCGCAGGGCGACGGGCGGGTTAACGAAGGCCTACGCTGGCCACGCCCACTCCCGGGCGGCTTTCTTGCGTGTAGTACTCACCACCGATCTGAAGTACGCCGTTGGGCATGGTGCGCACCATCGCGGGCGACTTGGCAAGGGCCACCTTCATGTAGTCCATCCAGATCGGCAGTGCGAGTCCACCGCCGGTCTCGCGGTCGCCAAGCTTGCGCGGAGTGTCGTAGCCGACCCAGGCGACGCCGACGGCATTGCCACCGTAGCCGGCGAACCATGCATCCATGGAGTCATTGGTTGTGCCGGTTTTTCCAGCAAGATCGTTGCGCCCTAGCTGGAGTGCCCGCGTGGCGGTTCCGGATTTCACCACCTCTTGCATCAGACTGTCCATGATGAAGGCATGCCGGGGATCGATCACCCGCTGACTCTCGGTGCCGGCCTTCACCGGCTGTGCCTTGGCGATCACCTTGCCCCGCAAATCCACCACACGGTCAATGATGTAGGGGTTGATACGGTATCCACCATTGGCAAACACAGCGTAGCCACTGGCCATTTGCATCAGCGTGACCGATCCTGCGCCGAGCGCCATCGTAAGGTAGGGTGGATTCTTCTCCGGCTCGAATCCGAATCGCGTCACATAGTCTTGGGCGTAGCGTGGGCCAATGCTATGCAGCACACGAATGGAGACCATGTTTTTTGATTTGGCCAATCCAGTGCGCATCGGCATGGGGCCATCAAATTTTCCGTCGTAGTTTTTGGGCTCCCAGGCCTGCCCGCCGGTCTGCCCCGGATCGAATTGCACCTGACTGTCATTCACGATGGTTGCAGGCGAAAAACCGCGTGTCAGGGCGGCAGAGTAGATAAAGGGTTTGAAAGCAGAGCCCGGCTGGCGCCAGGCCTGCGTCACGCGGTTAAATTTGTTGCGATTGAAATCGAACCCTCCGACCAGAGCACGTATCGCGCCGGACTGGGTGTTGAGGGCGATAAAGCCTGATTCCACCTCGGGCATTTGCAGGATCTCAAACTCACCGTTAGCCAACCGCGAAATACGCACGATGGCGCCCTTGCGAATGCGCTTGGCAGGAGCCGCCACGCTGGAGAGGCCCTGGCTCGCAAATTTGAGCCCGTCGCCGGTGATTTCGATGCGTTGGCCACGGCTTCGACGGACCACGACTTTGTCCTCAGCCACGTCGGTCACCACGGCAGTCAAGAGTTCCTCACTGTCAGGCCGATCACTGAGCGCATCATCAATCGCATCTTCCAGTGCATCGCGTGATCCGGGCAGCGTGATGAAGGCCTCGGGGCCACGCCAGCCTTGCCGTCGATCAAACTCCAATAAGCCCGTGCGCACCGCTTTGTTGGCAGCCCGCTGTTCGTCTGCGGTAATGGTGGTGTAGACCGTGAGGCCACGCGTGTAGGTCTCGTCTTTAAACTGATCAAACACCAGCTGACGCACCATTTCGGCCACATAGCTTGCACGGACCGGGAATTCATCGATCTTGCCAATCACCGTGATTTTTTCGCGCTTGGCAGCCTCGGCCTGACGCATGTTGATCAATCCTAGTTTTTGCATCCGGCCCAGCACGTAATGCTGGCGTACTGTGGCCCGATTCAGATTGGTTGCGGGGTTAAACGCCGATGGTGCCTTAGGCAAGCCGGCCAACATCGCCGCTTCTGCAAGTGAGATTTGGGTAATTTCTTTTCCGAAGTAGGTCTGCGATGCGGCAGCGAATCCATAGGCCCGCTTGCCTAAATAAATCTGATTGAGGTAGAGCTCGAGAATCTGGTTTTTAGTGAGCTTGCGTTCAATCTCGGAGGCCAAGAGCACTTCGTAAATTTTTCGCGTAAAGGTTTTCTCGCTGGAGAGAAAAAAGTTTCGGGCCACCTGCATGGTGATCGTGCTCGCGCCCTGCGAGCGACTGCCCGAGAAGACGTTGGCGACCATGGCCCTAGCGATGCCCGTGAAATCAATTCCACGGTGCTGAAAGAAGGCATCGTCTTCGGCTGCCAAGATGGCTTGAACGAGGTGTTTAGGCACATCGGGAAGGCGGACCAGGCTTCGGCGTTCCTCTCCGAACTCGCCGATCAGCACGCCATCGGCCGTCATGATGCGCAAGGGCATCTTCGGGTTGTAGTCGGCCACTGCGGTAATGGGGGGAAGCCGCGGCGTGGCCAGCGCAATCACCAGCAGGCCGATCGCGATTGCCGCGATCAACCCAGCGATCAGAACCCCCAACCAGCGCAATACCGTTGCCATGGGGGTGAGTGTATCGCCTGATAGACTCGACCCATGCGCAATATCGTGTTTATTGGGCTGATGGGGGCCGGAAAGACAACGGTGGGACGGCGACTGGCCAAGCGCCACCAGTGGCCTTTTTTAGACACCGACCATGAGATTGAGGCGCGCTGTGGCGCCTCGGTCGCGACCATTTTTGATCTTGAGGGTGAGGATGGGTTTCGTCGCCGCGAGGCTAAAGTGATCGCCGACATCATGGATCAGAGCGGTGTGGTGGTCACCACCGGCGGCGGTGCCGTGCTTCGGCCTGAAAATCGCGAGGCACTCGCCAAGGGGTTTGTGATTTATTTGGACGCCGATCCCGAGCAGCTCTGGATGCGGCTGAAGTCCGACACGTCTCGGCCGCTGTTGGCGCAGTCGGCCGATCCGAAGGCCACATTAGTAGCCTTGCACGCCGCCCGAGATCCACTGTACCGTTCGATCGCAAATGTGGTGGTTCCTACGACGCGCGCATCGGTGTCCACGGTGATGCGCACCATTGAGCAGGCGTTAGAAAAAGCGGGAAATCTTCCAAGATGAAAACATTGCAGGTGGAGTTGCAGGAGCGTAGTTATCCCATATGGATTGGCTCGGGCACGTTAAACGACCGAAGCCTCTGGGAGAAAGCCTTGGCACCGGGACGTGTGGTTGTGGTGACCAACACCACGGTTGGTCCGTTGTATGCCCAGGCCCTTCAGGCACAGCTGCATGCGCTCGGCCGTGAGGCGGTGGTGATCACGCTGCCCGATGGCGAGGAGTACAAAACCTGGGAGCACCTGAATACGATTTTCGATGGCCTCATGGGCCACCGCATTGAGCGTGGTGAAACGTTGGTGGCCCTGGGAGGCGGAGTGATTGGGGACATGGCCGGCTTTGCGGCGGCCTGCTATCAGCGGGGCATGCGGTTTGTACAGGTGCCCACCACGCTCTTATCGCAGGTCGATTCCTCGGTGGGAGGCAAGACGGCCATCAATCACCCTTTAGGGAAAAACATGATCGGTGCGTTCTACCAGCCGGCAGCGGTGGTGATTGACATTGATCTGCTCGGCACGCTTCCCGACCGAGAATTGAGTGCCGGACTTGCCGAAGTGATCAAGTACGGATGCATTCTTGATCTTGAATTTTTTCAGTGGCTCGAAGCCAATATGGATGCATTGCTCGGGCGCGACGCGATGGCGCTCGCCCATGCGATATACCGGTCGTGCGAGTTGAAAGCGCAGGTGGTGGCCGGTGATGAGCGCGAGTCGGGGCAGCGTGCGATCCTGAATTTTGGCCATACGTTCGGCCACGCCATCGAAGCCGGTCTTGGGTTTGGAACGTGGCTTCACGGCGAAGCAGTGGGCTGTGGCATGGTGCTTGCCTCCGACCTGTCGCAACGGCTTGGCGGCATTGATGCTGCAATGCGCGATCGAATCATTGCATTGATTGCGCGGGCAAAATTACCGGTGGATCCACCGGATTGGCCAGCGCAGCAGTATTTGCAGTGGATGTCGCACGACAAAAAATCAAAGGCAGGCCGTGTGCGGTACGTGGTGCTGCGCAGCATGGGTGAAGCCACCATTGAACCGGTGGACGACGCGTTAGTGACTGAGGTTTTACAAAAAGCAATTGCAACATCCCGCTCGACGGGCGCATGATCCTAATTCCCCCGTGTCCATGAGGATTCCATGGCTCGACAGGCTCGTGATGTGCGACCCGGAAGAACCTATCACCTGGTTCAGCGAGGACACGATCGTGCCGAGATTTTTCGGGATGACCAAGACCGCAAGCTTTATTTAGAGTCGTTTCTCTCTGCGTCGATAGGTCTTGGCCTGCGTGTTCACGCCTACTGCTTGCTTAAAAGCGAGGCCCACTGGCTCGTCACGCCGCAACGTGCCCATGCTATGGCCGACGTTGTGCAGCAGGTCGGCCGAAGTTATGTGCGCCGATTTAATTCCCGCTGGTCGCGCAACGGCACGCTCTGGGAAGGCCGTTACCGTGCGTATTGGGTTGAGGAGGCCGTATTCGGCCTGTCCGTGCAGCGCGCGATTGAATGGTGCGCAGTCCGCGAGGGGCTCGTGTCCGGCCCACGGGAGTGGCGATGGTCGAGTGCAGCGATTCACCTTGGCGAGCAGGTTGAACCCCGGCTTTCGCCATTGCCTAGCTATTGGGTCTTAGGCAACACACCATTTGAGCGGGAGGCGGCCTATCCCTCGCTGTTGGATCAGGTGGTCACGGAGGGCACTTGGGAGCAGATCCGTAAGGGATTAGCCAGCGGCCGGCCCTGGATCACCCCGGAGTCTTTTGTTCAGCTTTCGGCCGAGGAGCGTGAGCGTTGGGTCCGCCGGCCTCGCGGTCGACCAGCCCGGTCCGCACCACAATGATACGTCCCTATTTTAATGGATCACCATTGTTGTGCACGATAAAAATATGATCTGACCCTATTTAATAATCAGGCCGAGACTGGCTTTCCGGCTGATTTCGTATTGAAGAATTTGTGGGCGCGGCGCTATAGTTACAGCCCTTTCTCTTTAAATTGCGCTCCGCACCATGATCCCTGCCCAAGGCCTTTACGACCCAAAAAATGAACATGACGCATGCGGCGTCGGCTTCGTAGCCCATATCAAAGGCCAGAAATCCCACGACATCGTGGCCCAGGGCCTCAACATTCTTCGAAACCTGGACCATCGTGGCGCGGTCGGTGCCGATGCGCTGATGGGCGACGGCGCGGGCATTCTTATTCAGATTCCCGATGGTTTTTACCGTGCAGAATTGGCCCGGCAGGGCATCACGCTGCCGCCACCGGGCGAATACGGTGTCGGGCAGGTGTTTCTGCCGCAAGAGAGCGCATCACGACTGGCGTGTGAGCAAGAGCTCGAGCGGGCTGTACGCGCAGAGGGGCAGGTGGTCATTGGATGGCGCGATGTGCCCACCAACCGCGATATGCCGATGTCGCCTCGTGTGCGCTCGAAAGAACCGATCATGCGCCAGATCTTTATCGGACGCGGCGCCGACGTGATCGTGCAAGACGCGCTTGAGCGAAAGCTGTACGTGATACGAAAGACCGCGTCGAGCGCGATACAAAAGCTAAAGCTCAAACACAGCAAAGAGTACTACGTACCAAGCATGTCCACCCGTACGATCGTGTACAAGGGCCTGCTGCTTGCCGATCAGGTTGGCGAGTACTACTTAGACTTGAAAAATCCAATGTGCACCTCAGCCCTGGCATTGGTCCATCAACGTTTTTCAACCAATACGTTCCCGCGCTGGTCGCTTGCACACCCCTATCGTATGGTGGCCCACAACGGTGAAATCAACACTGTAAAAGGTAACTACAACTGGATGGTGGCGCGCGAGGGTGTCATGAGCTCGCCGGTGTTGGGTGACGACCTCAAAAAACTCTATCCCATCAGCTTTGCGAATCAGTCCGATACCGCAACGTTCGATAACTGTATCGAGTTGTTGGTGGCTGCTGGCTATCCCCTTGCTCAGGCCGCGATGATGATGATTCCTGAACCGTGGGAGCAGCACACCACCATGGACGAGGCCCGTCGCGCGTTTTACGAATACCACGCTGCAATGCTGGAACCTTGGGATGGCCCGGCCTCGATTGTGTTTACCGATGGCCGCCAGATTGGCGCTACCCTGGACCGTAACGGGCTGCGTCCATCGCGCTACTGCATCACCGACGACGATCTGGTGGTGATGGCCTCTGAGTCGGGCGTGCTCCCGATCCCGGAGAGCAAGATCGTGCGCAAGTGGCGCCTCCAGCCCGGCAAGATGTTTCTGATTGATCTCGAGCAAGGCCGCATGATTGATGATGAAGAACTGAAATCATCCCTCTCCAAGGCTAAGCCCTACAAGCAATGGATTGAGAACCTGCGTATTCGTCTGGAGTCCGTCAGCGGCACGGCATCGGATGGGCCGTTGCCTTCCCCGATCTCGCTCTTGGACCGCCAGCAGGCGTTTGGCTACACGCAAGAGGACTTGAAGTTTCTGATGGCCCCCATGGCCGCCAATGGTGAAGAGGCAGTGGGTTCCATGGGCAACGATTCACCGTTGGCCGTGTTGTCCGAAAAGAACAAGCCGCTTTACAACTACTTCAAGCAGCTCTTTGCGCAGGTGACCAATCCGCCAATTGACCCGATTCGCGAAGCTATTGTGATGTCGCTGGTCTCCTTTATTGGTCCGCGTCCGAATTTGCTCGACATCAACCAGGTGAATCCGCCGCTGCGTCTCGAGGTCAGTCAGCCGGTGCTTGACTTTGCCGATATGCAGCGGCTGCGCGACATTGCGCAGCATACCCAGGGTAAATTCAAGAGCCATGTGATCGATATCACCTACCCCGTAGGCTGGGGCCGCGAGGGTGTGGAGGCCAAGCTGGCGTCCTTGTGCGCAGAGGCCACGGATGCCATCGGTTCGGGCAAAAACATTCTGATCGTGAGTGACCGCGGCATCAGCGCAGAGCGCGTCGCAGTGCCGGCGTTGTTAGCCCTCTCGGCCATTCACCAGCATCTGGTACGCGAAGGCAAACGCACGCTGGCAGGCCTGGTCGTGGAGACCGGTTCCGCACGCGAAGTCCACCACTTTGCGGTGTTGGCAGGGTACGGCGCCGAGGCCGTGCATCCCTACCTCGCGATGGAGACGCTCTGCCAGATTCACAAAGATCTGCCGGGAGAACTCTCCGCAGAAAAAGCTGTGACCAATTATGTGAAAGCGATCGGCAAGGGGCTGTCCAAGATCATGTCCAAGATGGGCATTAGCACGTATATGTCGTATTGCGGTGCTGCGATTTTTGAAGCCATTGGTATCAATCGGGAGACCATCGACAAATATTTCACCGGCACATCCAGCCAGGTCGAAGGTATTGGTGTGTTTGAGATTGCTGAAGAGGCCATCCGTACCCATCGTCTGGCCTTTGGCCAAGATCCTGTGCTGGCGACCATGCTCGATACCGGTGGGGAATACGCCTGGCGCACGCGTGGTGAACAGCACATGTGGACGCCCGATGCGATTGCCAAGCTTCAGCACTCCACCCGGGCCAACAACTGGAACACGTACAAGGAATACGCACAGATCATCAACGATCAGAGCCGGCGTCACATGACGCTGCGCGGCCTGTTCGAGTTCAGAGTGGATCCGGCGAAAGCGATTCCGCTGGACGATGTCGAGCCGGCCAAAGAGATTGTGAAGCGTTTTGCCACCGGGGCCATGTCACTGGGTTCAATTTCGACTGAGGCCCACACGACGTTGGCGATCGCCATGAACCGCATTGGTGGCAAGAGCAATACGGGTGAGGGTGGTGAAGATCAAAACCGTTACCGAAACGAATTAAAAGGCATTCCAATCACCAAGGGCACCACCGTTTCTCAGATCGTGGGCCGCGATGTGGTGGAAGTCGACTACGAGCTTTCCGATGGCGACTCGTTACGCTCCCGCATCAAGCAGGTGGCCTCTGGCCGTTTTGGTGTCACGGCCGAATACCTCGTCTCTGCGGATCAGATCCAGATCAAAATGGCGCAGGGGGCCAAGCCCGGTGAAGGCGGTCAGCTGCCTGGCGGTAAGGTCTCCGAGTACATCGGCAAACTGCGCCACTCGGTTCCTGGCGTGGGCCTGATTTCGCCGCCGCCGCACCATGACATCTACTCGATCGAAGACCTTGCGCAGCTGATTCATGATTTAAAAAACGTTGCGCCGCATGCATCGATCTCCGTCAAGCTGGTCTCCGAAGTCGGGGTCGGCACGGTGGCCGCCGGTGTGGCAAAGGCCAAGAGTGATCATGTGGTGATTGCCGGTCACGATGGCGGCACGGGCGCTTCGCCGTGGTCATCGATCAAGCATGCAGGCACGCCTTGGGAGATCGGCCTGGCCGAGACGCAGCAGACACTCGTGCTGAATGGTTTGCGTAGCCGTATTCGCGTGCAGGCGGATGGCCAGATGAAGACCGGCCGCGACGTTGTCATCGGTGCGCTGCTTGGCGCAGACGAGTTTGGTTTTGCGACGGCACCCCTAGTGGTGGAGGGCTGCATCATGATGCGCAAGTGCCATCTGAATACCTGCCCGGTTGGCGTGGCGACTCAGGATCCTGTGTTGCGGCAGAAGTTCGCCGGTAAACCCGAGCATGTTGTGAACTATTTCTTTTTTGTTGCCGAAGAGGTCCGGCAGATCATGGCCCAGCTGGGTGTTGCCACGTTCGATGAGCTGATTGGCCGATCGGATCTGTTGGACATTCGAAAGGGCATTGAGCATTGGAAGGCGCGTGGCCTTGATTTCTCGCGGCTCTTTTATCAGCCGGTCAATGCGTTTGGGCAATCCGTGCATCATACCGAGCAGCAGGACCATGGCCTGGACAAGGCGCTGGATCATGTCTTGATTGCCAAGGCCAAGCCCGCCATCGAACGGGGGGAGCCTGTCAAAATCATGGAGGTTGCGCGCAACGTCAATCGCACGGTTGGTGCGATGTTGTCCGGCGCGGTCACACGGCATCACCCCGACGGCCTGCCCGACGACACGATTCACATCCAGCTTGAGGGCACCGGTGGCCAGTCGTTTGGCGCCTTTTTGTGCAAAGGGATCACGTTGTACTTGATTGGCGACGCCAATGACTACACCGGCAAAGGCCTGTCGGGCGGCCGTGTGGTGGTGCGCCCAAGCATTGATTTCCGCGGCAATGCCATGGACAACATCATCGTGGGTAATACGGTGCTCTACGGTGCGACCTCGGGTGAGGCGTTTTTCAGTGGTGTGGCGGGTGAACGATTTGCAGTACGACTCTCAGGGGCAACTGCCGTGGTGGAGGGCACCGGAGACCATGGCTGCGAATACATGACAGGCGGAACCGTTGTCGTGCTGGGCAAGACCGGCCGAAATTTCGCGGCGGGCATGTCGGGTGGTTTTGCCTATGTATTCGATGAAGACGGCAAATTCGCTACCCGATGCAACACGGCCATGGTGGCGTTGGAGAGCATGCCGGCCGAAGACGATGCCAGGCTTAAGCGGCTTATCGAAGAGCATCACCGCTGGACCGGCAGCCGCCGTGCCCGCGAGATTCTTGATGACTGGAGTGCATCGCGCGAACGGTTTGTCAAAGTCTTTCCTCATGAATACCGTCGAGCGCTTTCTGAAATGGCGCAGAAAAAATCAAAACCTAACGAGAAGGTGGCCGTCTGATGGGCAAAATCACTGGCTTTATGGAGTTTGAGCGGCTGGAAGAGGGCTATCTGCCGGTTTCCGATCGCCTCAAGAATTACAAAGAGTTTGTTATTGCGTTGGATGACCAGCAGGCCAAAACCCAGGCGGCCCGTTGCATGGATTGCGGCACGCCTTTTTGCAACAGCGGATGCCCGGTCAACAACATCATTCCGGATTTCAACGATCTGGTGTTTCGTCAGGACTGGAAGCAGGCCCTCGACACACTGCATTCAACCAATAACTTTCCCGAGTTCACTGGCCGTATCTGTCCCGCGCCCTGTGAGGCGGCCTGCACGCTGAATGTCAATGACGATCCGGTGGGCATCAAGTCGATTGAGCACGCCATTATTGATCGTGGCTGGTCCGAGGGCTGGGTCGTGCCGCAGCCGGCCTCCGTAAAAACGGGCAAGACCGTGGCGGTGGTGGGCTCTGGCCCGGCAGGCCTTGCCGCTGCCCAGCAGCTCGCTCGCGTGGGCCATGCCGTAACCGTGTTTGAAAAAAATGATCGCGTCGGCGGCCTGCTGCGGTATGGCATTCCTGACTTTAAGATGGATAAGAACCACATTGATCGCCGCGTGGAACAGATGACGGCCGAAGGCGTGGTGTTTAAAACCGGTGTGTTGGTGGCTGAATTGCCCAAGGACACCAAAGTGACCAATTGGGCCAAGCAGACCATCGCCCCGAAGGACTTACTGCGTGAATTCGACGCCGTGATTCTGACCGGAGGTGCCGAGCAGCCCCGTGATCTGCCGGTCCCAGGACGCGAGTTGGCTGGAATTCACTTTGCAATGGAATTCTTGCCTCAGCAAAACAAGATCAACGCCGGTGATGCATTCAATGGTCAGATCCGTGCCGATGGTAAGCACGTCATTGTGATTGGTGGTGGTGATACCGGCTCTGATTGTGTGGGCACGTCAAACCGTCATGGGGCGGCCAGTGTGACGCAATTTGAACTGATGCCTCAGCCCCCCGAGCAGGAGAACAAGCCCTTGGTCTGGCCTTATTGGCCGATCAAAATGCGCACCTCAAGCAGCCATGAAGAAGGCTGCGAGCGTGCGTTCGCAATTGCTACGAAAGAGTTCATGGGTGAGAACGGCAAGGTCAAGGCGTTAAAGAGTGTCCATGTGGAGTGGAAAGACGGGAAGATGGTGGAAGTGCCCGGCACCGAAAAAGTCTATCCCGCTGACCTCGTGCTGCTTGCCATGGGGTTTGTGTCGCCGGTGGGCTCGGTACTTGAGTCGTTTGGCGTGGATAAAGACGCGCGCGGAAACGCCAAAGCAACCACAGAGGGCGAGAAGTCGTATTTCACCAATGTGCCGAAGGTGTTCGCTGCGGGTGATATGCGACGCGGCCAATCCCTGGTGGTCTGGGCCATTCGTGAGGGGCGCCAGGCTGCACGGGCTGTGGATGAATTTTTAATGGGCGTAACGACGCTTCCTCGCTGATTCGATTGCAGTCACGACTCCCTAAGGTCGGCACGACCATTTTCACCGTCATGTCTGCGCTGGCGGCGCAGCATGATGCGGTGAATCTCGGCCAGGGATTTCCCGATTTTGAGCCGGATCCTGAGCTGCTGGATGCGGTCAACCTTGCCATGCGCAGTGGCCACAACCAGTATGCGCCGTTAAATGGGCGACTGGATCTTCGGCAGGCCGTCTCCGACAAAATTGCCCAGGCCCATCGACGTCGCTACGACCCCGAGACCGAGATCATGATCACGGCCGGCGCTACCCAGGCCATCATGACAGCCGTCTTAGCGCTGACTCAGCCTGGAGATGATGTGGTGGTGATTGAACCGGTCTACGACAGCTATGTGCCAAGTATTGAACTTGCCGGCGCACGGGCAATCGCGGTACCCATGACCCGAAGCTACCGAGTGGATTGGGATCGGATCTCGGCATCGATCACCCCGAAGACGCGCGGCATCATGGTGAACTCCCCCCACAATCCATCAGGCATCATGTTTCGTGATGCCGACATGCGCGCCCTCGAGGCGATTGTTCAGAAGCACGGATTGTGGGTGATCTCTGACGAAGTCTATGAGCACATGACCTTTGACGGCGAGCCGCACCAGAGCGCAAGCCGTTATCCCGGACTTGCCGATCGGGCCTTGGTGGTCTCATCGTTTGGCAAAACCTTTCACGTCACCGGCTGGAAGGTGGGATCCATCGTTGGCCCGGCGTCACTGATGACAGAGTTTCGTAAGGTCCATCAGTTCAATGTGTTTGTGGTGAACAGCGTGATGCAGGCGGGCTTAGCGGCCTACATGTCGGTTCCCTCGCGTTATCTTGATCTGCCGAGCTTTTATCAAGAAAAGCGCGATACCTTTCGTACGGGTCTGGCCGGCACCCCGTTTAAGTTGTATCCGTGCGAGGGAACCTTCTTCCAAATGGTGGACTATTCGGCAATATCGGATAAGACTGAGGCTGAATTCGCCCGTTGGCTGACCACCAATATTGGTGTGGCGGCCATCCCGCTGTCCAGTTTTTATGAACAACCCATTGAAAATAACACCGTGCGTTTCTGTTTTGCAAAGCAGCCGGAGACGCTGCAGCGGGCCATCGATCGTCTGCATAGGATCAACTAGACCTGTTCCTGGCCGGCATCGACCCTGGGGCTGCACGGCCTGAATGCTTATGACGTCTCCATGCCTCCCTCTGGCCTTTGTCGACCTGGAAACCACGGGCGCCACGGCCACCAAAGACAGAATCACCGAGATCGGCATCGTGCTGATTCATCAAGAGGGAGTGACCCGATACAGTCAGCTCGTCAACCCTGGGTGCGTCATATCCGAATTTATCCAGGGCCTGACCGGTATAACCAATGACATGGTTGCCGATGCTCCTTCTTTTTCTGACATCGCACAGGATGTTTTTGATCGACTTGAAGGCTGCTTGTTTGTTGCCCATAACGCCAGGTTTGATTATGGGTTCATCAAGAATGAATTTAAGCGGCTTAGGGTTGATTTTCGTGCCAGGGTGTTGTGCACGGTGAAGCTCTCGCGCGAGCTTTATCCAGAGCAAGCCCGTCATAACCTCGATGCTCTGATTGCACGCCATGGACTTATCGCTTCTGGCCGGCACCGCGCATTGGCAGATGCTGATTTGATCTTTCAGTTCTGGCAGCGGCTGATCCAAGCGTGGCCCTACGATCGCATTGAGCAGGCCGTGCGCAAACTCACGGCGCGTCCCGCGCTGCCGTCACAGTTGGATCCGGATCTTCCGGATCAGCTGCCCGAGGGCCACGGGGTCTATATTTTTTATGGCGCAAACAACTTTCCACTCTATGTTGGGAAAAGCACGAACATTCGTAAACGCGTGATGTCCCATTTTTCCTCCGACCACGCCAGCGGAAAGGAGCTGAGTCTCTCGATGCAAGTGTGCCGTGTGGATTGGATCGAGACCGCCGGAGAGGTGTCATCGCTGTTGCGTGAATCGGCGCTGGTCAAATCACTTCAGCCCAGCCACAACACGCGGCTACGTCGGACCAAAGAATTGTGTGCCTGGCGTATTCCTTCCGCCATCCCGGGTGCTGGGACATCGGAGGCGGCTGCTCAGATCACCCCACCCGAGCTTGTCTGGGCCCGAGACCTTGATTTCGGTGCGCAGCCCGACCTCTATGGACTGTTTCGGAGTCAGCGCGATGCCATCACCATGCTGTCCGAGCTTGCCCAACAAGAGAAACTCTGCAGATCAGTGCTGGGCCTTGAAAAGGTAAAACCCGGTGCAGCCTGTTTTGGTGTGCAGCTTAAACAGTGTCGGGGGGCATGCACGGGCAACGAAAAACTGGAGTTGCACCATGCACGACTCATGATGGCCATGGCCCGTCACCGCCTTCCCCAGTGGCCCCATCCAGGGCCGGTGGGCTTGAGAGAGGGGGATGTGATGCATGTGGTCGACCGTTGGTGTTACCTTGGCTCGGCCACCCAGGAGCATGATCTTGATGAGCTGCTGGTATCCGGCCGCCCGGTGTTTGATCTTGACGTCTATAAAATTCTACGCCGCGCCATGCGGGTCTTATCGGTGGTCACTCTGCAACGGAGATAGTGCAATCCATGGAGACAAAAATCTTCACGTTGGGTCGGATTCATCGGGCCGACTACGCATCCACCACGCAGCAGCTGGATCTGGTGTTTCGTGACGGCAGCCTGCGTTCGTACAAACCGGTACCCAGCGAAGTCTGGCGCCGTTTTTACAATGCACCCAATCCTACGACGTTTTGGGAGGATCGTATTGCTGAGGAGTATCCCGTGGTGCGGGGTAAGACCAACGATGGGGCGCAAGACGCAAAACGCAAACTCGACGACTTGTTTGGATAGTGAGTAATGTTCATGGTTATGCCCGCGAGAAACCGTCGTGGCCGCTGACCACAGGCTTGAGTTGACGCAGAACACGCGAGAGCGTTGCGAACTCTTTTGCGATCAGCTCGAAGAGCTGCTCTGCCGGCCGGGCCACCACCGCGGCAGATGTATAAGCGATCTGGCCCATTTTTTCGTAGTAGTTGCGTTCGACCAGCCGTGCACGACGAACATCCCAGGCATCGACAAACAAACAGCTGTCACCAATCTGTCGGAAATCATCACGTGTTTTGGCCCGCGCAAATTCAAGGCAGACGATGTCGGGCGGGAACGCATTGTTTCGAAAATTTCTCGCCATCATGTGGACCAGATAGGCCTCGAGCTCCTGGTCGAGGAATACCTGGCTTTTGCCCTCGGATTCCATGATGAGTTCCCAGCTTGCCTTCAAGTAGGGCTGCCAGTCCATGCCATTCCTCCCCCAAAGGTTATGACAAGAAAGTGTTTCGCTAACATTAGGCCGAGACTGGTCTGACATCAAGAGGGCGTGCGCCAAATTTTCATATGACCGACGTGCAATGCTTTATCACTCGTCGCAGACTGCTGCTAGCAGCAGTGGCTTCGGCTGTTGTCTTGCCGGCCGGAGGGCTACGCGCGGCAAAGCCTTCTCTGCCGAATGGGGTGGATGGTATCTATCGCACAGCACTGTCCAGGGCCGGTGCTCTGGTCTTGGTTCGGCATGCGTTGACGGTGCCGGGTATTGGAGATCCGCCAAACTTTCGGCTCGATGACTGCGCAACGCAGCGAAATCTCTCAGAGGAAGGCAAAGCGCAATCCCGTCGGATGGGCCAGTGGTTTCGTGATCGCGGACTCACGCCCACGCGTGTCCGATCCAGCCAGTGGTGCCGATGCATGGATACCGCAGTATTAGCATTTGGCAATCAAAATGCTGGCCCGTCGATAACGATTGAGCCCTGGCCAGCCCTGAATTCTTTTTTTCAGGGTCATGGGAATCGTGATCGTCAGCTCAGCGATGCGATGGTGGCGGCCCAGCAGCGCGCGCAGGGTGCTCAGTCCGGGCAATTCGAGGTCTGGGTGACGCATCAGGTCACGGTGTCCTCGCTTACCCAGCACCACCTGGCCATGGGCGAAATGATCGTAGCGGTGCACGATGGACTCGGTAAACCGTTACGTGTTCTGGCCTCGGGTCTTCGGTTTTAGTACGTTGGCCAGATAGCGGCCGGTATAACTCTGTTCACACTGGGCGACGGCCTCGGGCGTGCCGGTGGCCACCAGATGCCCACCCTGATCACCGCCCTCTGGGCCAAGATCAATGACCCAATCGGCTGTTTTGATCACATCAAGATTGTGCTCAATGATCACCAAGGTATTGCCCGCATCGCGAAGTGCATGCAACACGCGCAGTAAAAGCGCAATGTCATGGAAGTGCAGGCCTGTTGTCGGTTCATCCAGGATATACAGCGTTCGGCCGGTATCGCGCTTGGAGAGTTCCTGCGAGAGTTTCACGCGTTGCGCCTCACCGCCCGACAGGGTGGTGGCACTCTGCCCGAGCTTCACGTAGCCCAGGCCAACATCCAGCAATGTCTGCAGACGCCGAGACACTGTGGGCACCGCCCGGAAAAATTCCATGGCCTGCTCAATGGTCAGGTCAAGAACTTCGGCGATATTTTTCCCGCGGTAGCGCACATCCAGCGTCTCCCGGTTATAGCGCAGCCCGTGGCAGACATCGCATGGCACATAGACATCGGGAAGAAAGTGCATTTCAACTTTGACCAGCCCATCACCTTGGCAGGCCTCACATCGTCCGCCTTTGACATTAAATGAGAAGCGGCCGGCATCGTAGCCCCTCTCCCGTGCGGTCGGCGTCTGGGCGAACAGCTCTCGAATCGGGGTGAAGAGCCCCGTGTAGGTGGCAGGGTTGCTGCGCGGTGTGCGGCCAATGGGGCTCTGATCGACGGCGATCACCTTGTCAAAATACTCGAGGCCTTCAATTGCGGCATGCGCAGAAGGTACGGTATGGGCCGCATAAATTTTCTGGGCTGCTGCCGCATACAGCGTGTCGTTGATCAGTGTCGATTTTCCGGACCCGGAGACCCCGGTCACGCACACCATGAGCCCGCACGGGATTTCTACTGTCAGATGTTTAAGGTTGTGGCCGCAAGCATCGGAGATCGACAGCCACTTTGACGATGGCGCGTGGCGTTTTATGGGCACTTCAATGGCGCGGCGGCCCGAAAGGTAGTGCCCGGTAAGCGAGTCCGGGTGGTGAATCAGCGCCTGAGGTGTGCCCTGGGCAACAATTTCTCCGCCATGAATACCTGCACCTGGCCCCATATCCACCACATGGTCGGCCGAGCGAATAGCATCTTCATCGTGTTCCACCACGATGACGGTGTTGCCCAGATCGCGCAGCCGATGCAAGGTGGCCAAGAGCCGATCATTGTCGCGCTGATGCAGTCCAATGGAAGGTTCATCCAGCACATACATCACGCCCGAGAGTCCGGCGCCGATTTGGCTGGCCAGACGGATGCGCTGGCCCTCTCCGCCGGAGAGGGTGGCAGCCGGCCGATCCAGTGTCAGGTAATCCAAGCCAACATTGATCAGAAATGTCAGGCGCGAGGTGATTTCAGAAAGAATTTTTTCGCCGATGGTCGCTTTCATTCCCGGCAATTCAAGCCCTTCAATAAGGGCGCAGACATCACGCAGGGGCTGATGCAAGAGGCTGGGCAAGTCGGTATCGTGCCCCGGAAGCCCAACGCGCACGAATCGTGCCTCGCGTTTGAGTCGGGTTCCGGCACACGCGGGGCACTCTCGCGTGTTGCGGTACCGTCCAAGCTCCTCGCGCACGGCCGTCGAGTCGGTCTCTTCCCAGCGGCGCTGAAGAATCGGGAGTATGCCTTCAAACGGCTCTTGTTTAATCACGATTTTTCCGCGCTCACCCGGGTAGCGCAGTGCGATCACCGTTTCCCCGCTGCCATGAAGCAGCACATCGTGTATCGCTGATGGCAGCTGCTCAAAAGGCGTCTCCAAATCAAACCCATAGTGTTCCGAGAGGCTTTGCAGCAGTTGAAAGTAGAACGCATTTCGTCGATCCCAGCCTTTGATTGCGCCTGATGCAAGGCTTAACTGGGGGAATTGCACAACGCGTTTCGCATCGAAATAATCCATCATGCCCAGCCCATCACAGTCCGGGCAGGCCCCCGAAGGGCTGTTAAATGAAAAGAGCTGCGGCTCGAGATCTTTTAGGCTGAACCCACAGTCGGGGCAGGCGTACTTGATCGAAAACACATGGTCTGCCCTGGCCTCTGCAGGGGGGTCGGTGGCAATGATGGCCCGGCCATCGCCCAGCCGCAGTGCAGTTTCAAGCGATTCGGCCAGACGTTGCCCACTCTCGGGTTTTACTTTCAGTCGATCCACGACCACATCAAGCGAATGCTTCTGATGCTTTGCCATCGGGGCCATCTGGTCGAGATCGACGATGGAAGGTTCTCCGTGTTCTGTCTGAACACGAACACGCACGAAGCCTTGGGCACGCAGGCTATTGATGAGGTCGGCATGCTCGCCTTTTCGGTGCGAGAGTACCGGGGCCAGTACCGTCAACTTGGTCTGCTCGGGCCAGGCCAGCATGTGGTCCACCATCTGCGAGATGGTCTGTGATTCCAGCCGGTGGTGTGGATGGTCTGGGCAGTGCGGCACCCCGGTACGTGCGAACAGCAATCTTAGGTAGTCATGAATCTCGGTGACCGTGCCGACCGTCGAACGCGGGTTGTGGCTTGACGCTTTTTGTTCGATGGCAATGGCCGGAGACAGACCTTCGATCACATCGACATCAGGCTTCTCCATCAGCTGAAGAAACTGGCGCGCGTAGGCCGACAGCGATTCCACGTAACGTCGTTGGCCTTCGGCATACAAGGTATCAAACGCCAGTGACGATTTGCCGGACCCGGACAGCCCTGTGATCACGATCAGGCGGTGCCGAGGCAGGTCGATATCGATCGCCTTAAGGTTGTGGGTGCGGGCGCCCCGCACCCGGATCATGTCGCTCATTCGTGCACGTTCTTGGGGCTCATCGGGATGTGGTGGTTTCGGCGTTGGCGTGCTGCACACGTTGGTGTCCAAAGCGGGTTCGGTGCGGCCAATCGACTACTATAACCGGTCAACATGACCAACGCACATTTAAAAATTCGGTTCACGCGAGATGAATGGCGGGCCTGTCTGTCGCTCTCCATGCTCTATGGGCTGCGCATGCTGGGGCTTTTCCTGGTGTTTCCTATCTTGGCGGCGGAGGCCAAGCATCTTGACGGTGGTGCGGATCCGTTGTGGATCGGGATCGCAGTGGGTATCTATGGCCTCACGCAGGCGTTCTTTCAGATTCCCTTTGGCATCGCATCGGATCGGTATGGCCGACGTAAAACGATTCTTGTAGGCCTTGCCGTCTTTGCGCTCGGCAGTTTCGTGGCGGCGATCGCCACGAGCATTCAATGGCTAGCGGTAGGCCGAGCCCTTCAGGGCGCTGGCGCAATCTCTGCGGCTGTGACAGCGTTTCTTGCCGACTCCACGCGTGATGAGGTTCGGACCCGCGCCATGGCCCTGATTGGAGCAACGATTGGGCTCTCATTTGCCTTGTCATTGATCGTAGCGCCGGTGCTGTCGGCTGCCATGGGCATGGATGGATTGTTCTGGCTCACGGGCCTGCTGGTGATGGCCGCCATGTGGCCGGTCGTGCGGATGCGCGAGCCCGCGCACAAGAAGGCGCCCGACTACTCCTTTGCGCAGGCCAACCGAACGGTATTTTCGAATGGGCAATTGATGCGGCTGAATCTTGGCATTTTCATGATTCACATGATTCAAACCGCATTGTTCGTTGTGATCCCATTGGCATTGATTGATATGGACATGGCCTTGGCCGACCATTGGAAGATCTACCTCCCCGTGGTCTTATGTTCATTTGCTGCCATGATCATTCCTATTTTCTGGGCCGAGCGCAGTGGCCAAAACAAGCCAGCGTTCCTGGGGGCTATCGGACTGATGGGCCTGGCCGTATTGGGATTCGCATGGAGTCCTCACGTGATCTGGATCTGGGCACTGGTACTGTTTGCGTTTTTCACCTCGTTTAATGTGCTGGAGGCATTTTTACCCTCATGGGTGTCCCGCGTGGCACCGGCTGAGCATCGTGGGCTGGCCCTTGGGATCTACAACACGACACAGTCTTTGGGCCTGTTTATGGGCGGCCTGATTGGCGGCAGCATGACCAAGGCCTTCGGTCCTGAGGCGGTGTACTGGGCGTGCGCTGCCGCAATTCTGGTTTGGGGCATCATTTCGGCTGGGCTGATCGAATTGGGGCCCCGCAAGCCAACCCCGTCGGTAGTTCAGTCGTAATCGAAGGGTGGGAGCGGTTGGTGGGGCCTTTTGGGCCATGCTATCGGATTAGGTCAAAGAGGGGATCGAAGAAGTGAATGCCTCGATCCATGCTTAGGGCTGTCCCGTTGGCGGACACTTTTTTAGGAGAAGACTATGTTGATGGTTGGAGTTGCACGTATCGGCAATGAGCCCGTGGCGCGATACACCCCTGACGGCAAGGCCGTTATGGACATTTCGTTGGCCTTTGATTACGGCCGAAAAGGCAATGATGGGCGTCGGCCCACGCAGTGGGTCAATGCCACGATGTGGGGAGACCGGGTGGAGAAGCTCCAGCCGTTTCTGTCGAAAGGGTCCCAGGTGTTCGTGACCATGTCCGAACCCCACATCGAGACATACGACAAGAAAGATGGTTCAGGCCAGGGGTTCTCCCTTCGCGCCCGTATTACTGAACTCGAGTTTGTGGGTGGCCGGCGCGATGAAGCTGCCTCCGATGCTGGATCCGAGCCCGCTGGCGGGGGTGCCCCCGCCCGGGCCGGCAAGGCGCCCGCGAAGGCACCTGGGTTTGACGAACTTGACGACGACATCCCGTTCTAGCGGCCTTGGGGCTGCCCCGAAGGCCCACCAGACCCGCTAAAATTCAGGGGTATAGCTCAACAGTCTCGCGCCGCCTATGCGGCGCGCGTTTTTTCGGGAAATGAAAAGCCATGCCAATCTATGCCTACCGCTGTGAGGGGTGCGGGTTTCAAAAAGACGCCCTCCAGAAACTGTCCGACCCGCCGCTTGTGGACTGCCCAGAATGTGGGGCGCCCCGTTTCGTCAAGCAACTGACTGCTGCCGGTTTTGCGCTCAAAGGCACGGGTTGGTACGTGACCGATTTCCGTGACGGGTCGAAAAAATCAAGCCAAGCACAGGCGTCTTCCGACGCCGCTTCGGCCGCATCAACTGCCACAACAGGCGCAGCAGCGCCTTCTTCCGATGCCGCCACGCCGGCTGCGCCCGCGCCGGCTCCCGCCACATCCACGGCGTCCGGATCGGCCTGAGTCCCTCCGACCATGCAACGCGTCCGCACCCACTTCAAGCGTTATTTTCTTGCAGGACTCATTCTGTGGGCGCCGTTGTCGATCACGATATGGGTGATCACATGGATCTTTGGCGCGCTGGACAGCGTCTTGCCGATTGCACTGCGTTCGGAGTCGTTGTTTGGCGTGCATATCCCTGGCTTTGGCGTGCTGCTGGTGGTCGCATTGATTCTGGTGACCGGATTTCTTGCGGCCAATTTGATTGGTCAAAAGCTGGTCGAGTTCTGGGAAGGACTCATGCACCGCATCCCGCTGGTGCGATCGATTTATTCATCGGTCAAGCAGGTCAGCGATACGATTCTCTCGCCCAACGGCCAGGCCTTTCGACAGGCGGTCTTGGTGCAGTACCCGCGTCAAGGTGCCTGGACCATCGCATTTCTTACCGGATCGCCTTCCGAAGATGTGGCCCAGCATCTTCCTGCCGACTGTGTGTCGGTCTATGTACCCACGACGCCTAACCCCACCTCCGGTTTTTTTCTCATGATGCCGCGCACCGAGGTGGTGGAGTTGTCGATCGGTGTCGATGCCGCACTGAAGTACGTGGTCAGCATGGGCACCGTCCCGCCATTGGCATCAAAACCCAAGGCCTAGCGGGCCTGTTTTCTTTGATTGATTGTTAGGAATATCTATGCGCTCTCATTACGCCGGCTCTGTGTGCAAAGAGCAACTCGGTCAGCAGGTCACTCTGTGTGGCTGGGTCCATCGTCGTCGCGACCACGGTGGCGTTATTTTTATCGATCTGCGTGACCGAGAGGGCCTGGCCCAAGTGGTCTGCGATCCAGATCGGCCCGAAATGTTTGCGATTGCCGAGACACTGCGCAATGAGTTCTGCGTACAGGTCAAGGGCCTGGTCCGTGACCGCCCGGCCGGCACTGTGAACACCAATCTGAAGAGTGGCGCGGTCGAAATTCTGTGCCATGACATCGTCGTTCTGAACCCATCGGTGACGCCGCCCTTTCAGCTTGACGATGACAATCTTTCTGAAACAACGCGTCTCACCCATCGTGTGCTGGATCTTCGCCGGCCATTCATGCAGAAAAATCTGATGCTGCGTTACCGAGTGGCGATGGAAGTCCGCCGTTATCTGGACGCACAGGGTTTTGTCGATATCGAGACGCCTATGCTCACCAAATCAACGCCAGAGGGTGCGCGGGACTACCTCGTGCCGTCTCGGGTCAATGCGGGGGAGTTTTTTGCATTGCCTCAGTCGCCGCAACTCTTTAAGCAGCTGCTGATGGTGTCGGGATTTGATCGGTACTACCAGATCACAAAATGTTTTCGTGATGAAGATCTGAGGGCCGACCGTCAGCCCGAATTTACCCAGATCGATTGTGAAACCTCGTTTTTAAACGAGCAGGAAATCCGGGATTTGTTTGAGCGGATGATTCGCCATGTGTTCGCTTCAGTGCTGGAGGTGGCCTTGCCCGAGTCGTTCCCGGTCATGACCTACGGCGAGGCGATGGCCCGTTTCGGATCGGACAAGCCCGATCTGCGGGTGGCGTTGGAATTTACTGAGCTCACTGACGTGATGAAGCAGGTCGAGTTCAAAGTATTTTCAGAGCCTGCCAATCATCCGAAGGGCCGCGTGGCCGGTCTGCGCATTCCCGGCGGTGGGGGATTGTCGCGGGGTGAGATCGATGGCTATACCGAGTTTGTCAAGATCTATGGCGCCAAGGGCCTCGCGTGGATCAAGGTCAACGAGCGGGCCAAGGGCCGTGATGGCCTTCAGTCCCCGATCGTTAAAAATCTCAGCGATGATGCCCTCACGGCGATTCTCGAGCGCTCCGGTGCACAAGACGGCGATTTGATTTTCTTTGGTGCCGACAAGGCCAAGGTCGTGAACGATGCGCTCGGGGCGTTGCGACTAAAAATTGGTCACAGCGATTTTGCGAAGGAGCGGCAGCTGTTCACAGCGGGCTGGCGGCCCCTCTGGGTCGTGGACTTCCCCATGTTTGAGCATGATGAAGAGGACGATCGATGGGTCGCGGTGCACCATCCCTTTACGGCACCGAAGGATGGGCATGAGCAGCGTATGACCACCGATCCCGGCAGCTGCCTTGCCAAGGCCTATGACATGGTCCTGAACGGCTGGGAACTCGGCGGCGGTTCGGTGCGTATCCATCGTGAGGACGTCCAGAGCACTGTTTTCCGTGCCTTGAAAATCGGCCCGGAAGAGGCGGCAGCAAAATTTGGATTTTTGCTCGAGGCACTGCAGTACGGCGCCCCACCCCACGGCGGCATCGCGTTTGGCCTGGACCGTCTTGTCACCCTCATGTCAGGTGTGGAGAGTATCCGTGATGTGATTGCCTTTCCCAAGACGCAGCGTGCCCAATGTTTGCTTACGCAGGCGCCGTCTGCGGTCGATGAAAAACAGCTGCGCGAGCTCCACATTCGTCTGCGCGAGACACCTAAGATCGCAGGCTGATCGGCTGTGAAAACCGCGCTGGTCTACGCCCTCGTGGCCGTCGCGCTTGGCATGGCGGTCGCGTTGGGTCGGCGCGACATCGGCTGGGTGGCCCATCCGGCGTGGATACTGATCCCGTCGCTGGCAAGCGCATTGATTGTGGTTGGTGTCTCCCGTTTCATTGGCTTCCCGCGCGTTTTGCAAGTGCCGCCGCAGCGTCAATTTGCGCTTGGCGTAGGCATGGTCTTGGCCAGTCTTGCGGTGGTGGTAGCCACTGAATTCTCGATGTCATTTCAATTACCTTCGCGTGGCGCGCTGGTGGTGGGGTTGGCCTTGGGTCTGGCCGGTGTCGGCGCATGGATTGAGCGCGATGCCAGCGTGTCGGGCGCAAAGATTGCGGTGCTGCTCTTGTACCTCGCTTCGGGCACTGTCGCCATTTCCACACTGTTTACCAACCTTCCGCCTGCGGCGTTTTGGGTCGTAAGTGCGATTGTTCCAGCGTGGCAGGCCCGACGACTCGTATCCAAAGGCGACCTAACATCCGCATTCCGGCTGCTCAACGCATCGACGCGTGTTTTTCTTGCGGTCTTGGCCTTGGCGTTGTGGCTGCCTGCTCTTTTGTTGTTTCGATAGACAGGATCCACCCGTGGCCGGAACAAAAATTCCAGAATCGGTCTTGGTGATCGTTCATACCAACGACCTTGAGGTCTTACTCTTAGAGCGCGCCGATCATCCCGGTTTTTGGCAGTCGGTCACGGGTAGCCGTGATCATTGGCAGGAGCCGCTCGCGGAGACCGCACGCCGAGAGCTTTGGGAGGAGACGGGCATTGCCGTGGAGCGGCTCGCCCCCTCTGCGCTTCTGGACTGGGGGTTTTCTCAGACCTACGAGATTTATCCACATTGGCGGCACCGTTATCCGGAGGGCGTGACCGAGAATGTGGAACATGTGTTCAGTGTACGCGTTCCTTCCGACATATCGATTTCGTTGTCACCGCGAGAGCATCTGCGCTACGAGTGGTGCCCCTGGCAGGTTGCAGCTGAGCGCTGTTTTTCGTGGAGCAATGCCCAGGCCCTGCGTGAGCTTCCCCGTCGTGTGGGCCTGCCGCCCGATGTGGCGCCTCACGCCACTCCTGATCGACTCTGACGCGTAGCCATGGGTGCACCGCCGTCTGCCGTTCGATTGCTGCAGGGCGCGGATGCCTACTTTCCCGCGTTGATTCAGGCCATCGACGATGCCCGATCGGTGATCTATGTCGAGTCTTACCTCATTCATGATGACCCACCAACGCGACGGGTTTTGGAGGCCCTGATTCGTGCGCGGGGCCGTGGTGTGGCTGTATACATGCTGCTTGATGGGTTTGGTGCGCATCATGCATTGGAGTGGGTGCGCGCATGCTGTGGGCCCAGCGGAATTGAGATCGAACTTTTTCGTCCGGGTGTGCGTTGGCTCGCGCCCAGGACATGGCGACGCCTGCACCGCAAACTGGTGTTGATTGATGATCGTGTTGGTTTTGTTGGCGGCATCAACCTTATCGGAGATCAGTTTGATTTGGTGCACGGCGCATTGGCCGAGCCGCGACTGGATTTTGCAGTCTGCACGACGGCCTCACGCGTGGTGTATCGAATGGCCGCCATCATGCGCCGGTCTTGGTGGCGGGTCAGTCTTCGGAATGCGGTGCGTGGAAGTCTGCGACGGCTTATGGAGGCATCACATCGATCTTCCGAGCTTGCCCGCGTTCGCGATGCATGGCGCAAGACCCGCCGCCATCTTCGGCGACGTCCGCCACCAAACCGCCGTCAAGGCGGACGACGGATTCGTCTTTTGCTCCGGGACAACCTTCGCCACCGCAGCAGTATTGAGCGCTGGTATCTGTGGCACATTCGCTCGGCGCAGAACAGCATCGTGATTGCCAATGCTTACTTTGTTCCGACATGGCGATTTCGCCAGGCCTTGATTCGGGCGGCACATCGCGGTGTTCGTGTGCGGCTCTTGATTCAAGGCAACAGTGATCAGTGGTGGACCGCCTGGGCCACGCAGGCCCTGATCGGTGAGCTTGTCGCCAATGGAGTCGAAGTTTATGAATACACAGCGAGCTTTCTCCATGCCAAGGTTGCGGTGATCGATCAAGCGGTGACGGTTGGGTCGTCGAATATCGATCCGTTCTCGTTAACACTGTCATTGGAGGCGAATCTGGTCGCCGATGACAGTGCCATTGCAGCCGAGCTCACCGAATGCCTCGACGCTGCGATGGCGCAATCGTCTCGACGACTGCAGCCGATCCCGGTGCGGGCAAGCATGCTTAAGACTGTGTTTCGCTCGCTGGGCTTGACCATAGCCTTAACTGCGCTGCGGGTGTTTGTGGCTTTTAGTCGCACGGGATTTCGGATTCGGTAATGCGATCAACAGCCGCTGCCGTTTGGGATTCGTCAATGCAATCACAAGCACGTGTTGCCGCGCTTTCGGAATTGCGCATCTACGGTGTGGACTTTAGCTCCGCGCCGAGCGGAAAAAAACCGATCACGATCGCCGTGGGCACTCTGGTCGGTGATCAGTACTGCATGGATCAGGTGGTGGCCGCCCCCGACTTTGGTGCGTTTGATGCGTTTCTGATGCATGCTGGCCCGTGGGTGGCCGGGTTTGATCTTCCCTTTAGCATGCCGCGCGCGTTGATTGAACACTACGGATGGCCCACCACATGGCCTGAGTTTATTCAGTGGTATGGCCAACAGGACCGCGCCGTGCTGCGGGGGTGTTTTAAAGCATTCTGTGATGCACGGCCTGCCGGACAGAAGTATGTTTACCGACAGACCGATCGGCCTGCAGGCTCAAGTCCGGCCATGCGCTGGACGAATCCGCCAGTGGCCTGGATGGCCCATGCCGGTGCGCCGCGGCTCCTGCGTGCAGGGCTCACGCTGCCGGGGCTCTGCGTGGGCATTGATCCTGAGTCCACCCAACGCATTGGGCTTGAGGCGTATCCGGGCTTTACCGCCCGCAAAGTCTCCACACGATCCTACAAGAGTGACGAGGTTGCCAAGCAGACCGAGGAGCGACGTCACGTGCGCGAGCAGCTCTTGGGCGCACTCATTGCAGGCCGGGCAGGACTCTCGGTTCGGCTGTCTGCCTCGCATCCATGGCGGCTCGCCATGGTGGCCGATGGGTCGGGGGATCTGATCGATGCCGCCATTTGCGCCCTTCAGGCGGCCCACGCGGTGCGTCAGCCCCAGTTTGGATTTCCCGATCGTGTCGATCCCCTCGAGGGCTGGATTGCCTCTGTATAAGATGCCAGGCTATGCGTCATCACTCGACCATCGAACGTCCCAGCAAGACCTATCCCACACCCGAGGGTGCCCCCAAGGGTGAATGGGAAACGCTCAAGGCGCTGCTGCCTTACTTGTGGCAGTACAAGGGCCGCGTCGCACTCGCACTCGCATGCTTGGTGCTTGCCAAGGTCGCCAATGTGGCGGTGCCGGTTGTTCTCAAAGACATTGTGGATCACGTGAGCGCTTCGCTGGGTATCGCGGTGGCGGCGGTACCGATGGCCTTGATTCTTGGTTATGGGGCCATGCGTGTCATGACCACGGTCTTTACAGAATTACGCGAGGTGGTCTTTGCCCGCGTCACGCAGCAGGCCGTGCGCAGAATTGCCTTGCAGGTGTTCGAGCATCTGCATGCGCTCTCATTGCGCTTTCATTTGGATCGGCAGACTGGCGGCCTCACGCGCGATATCGAGCGCGGGACACGCGGCGTCTCCAGCCTTGTCTCGTTTACGTTGTACTCGATTCTTCCTACCATTCTCGAGGTAGGCATGGTCTTGGCATGGCTCGTGATCCACTACGAGATTTGGTTTGCAGTAATTACCGTGGTGGCATTAACGGTGTATGTGGCCTATACGGTCATCGTCACCAATTGGCGCACGAATCTTCGGCGCACGATGAACGATCTTGATTCTCGGGCCAACACCCGGGCTGTCGATTCCCTGTTGAATTACGAGACCGTCAAATACTTTAATAACGAGCGCTTTGAGGCGGACCGTTACGATCGAAGCCTGGGCCGCTGGCAGGAGGCGGCGATTAAAAACCAGACCTCATTGTCGGTGTTGAACATTGGACAGGCCCTGATCATTTCGGTTGCGGTAACGCTCATGGTCTGGCGCGCGACGGTCGGCGTGGTGGAGGGGCGCATGACCCTGGGCGATCTGGTCTTGGTCAATGCGTTCATGATCCAGCTCTACATCCCCCTTAACTTTCTGGGTGTGCTCTATCGTGAGATCAAACAGAGTCTGGCCGATATGGAGAGAATGTTCGGCCTGATGGCCGAACACCGCGAGGTGGATGATCGTGCCGATGCGACCCCACTGCGGGGTGGGCCCGGCGAGGTCCTTTTTGAGAAGGTGTCGTTTGCTTACGATCCAGCACGCCAGATCTTGCACGATGTGACCCTGCGTTTGCCGGCCGGCCAGACCACTGCCGTCGTGGGCTCCTCGGGTGCGGGCAAGTCCACGCTGTCACGGCTGCTCTATCGGTTTTACGACGTCGATCGGGGTGCGATTCGGATTGACGGCCAAGATATCCGAGACCTGACGCAGACCAGCCTGCGTGCCGCGATTGCGATCGTGCCGCAGGACACGGTGCTTTTCAACGATACCCTCGAATACAACATTCGATATGGGCGGCCCTCGGCCAGTGATGCTGAGGTGGCCGCAGTGGCCGAGGCGGCCCACCTCTCCCGATTCATCGCCTCTTTGCCTGATGGCCTCAATACCCGCGTCGGTGAGCGGGGATTAAAACTCTCCGGCGGCGAGAAGCAGCGGGTCGCGATCGCCCGGGCATTGCTTAAAAATCCGGCGATTCTCATTTTCGATGAGGCCACATCGGCACTGGACTCGGAATCGGAGAAGGCCATCCAGCAGGAGCTCGCCGAGATCTCGAAAGGACGCACCACATTGGTGATTGCCCATCGGTTATCGACCATCATCGACGCCGACCAGATCGTTGTACTGGAAGGTGGCCGGGTGGTCGAGGTCGGCCGGCATGCAGAGCTATTGGCCCGCCCTGGGCGCTATGCAGAGCTGTGGGAGCTTCAGGACCGAGAGTCCCGGCGTATTAGTAGTTTCCCGTAGGCCTGGGCTGGCATTTAATGGCAAGATTCTTCCACGTTCCGCGTGGAACTTACGTAATTCGTTTAGTTAACCCTCATAGGTGAAAGCATGAAAAAGAAAATAGCCGCGATGGCGGTTGGTTTGGTGGCATTGAGCGTCTCGGGCGTAGCATCGGCCGACACCCTGGCCAAAGTTAAGCAGTCTGGAGTGTTCACCATCGGTCATCGTGACGCATCAATTCCGCTCTCCTACTACGATGACAAGCAGCAGCCCATCGGCTATTCCATGGACCTGTGTCTGAAAGTCGCTGATGCGGTTAAAAAAGAGCTGAACCTTCCGAAGATGGAAATCAAATATCAGCTGGTCACATCGGCCAATCGTATTCCGCTGCTGGCCAACGGTACCGTGGATATCGAGTGTGGTTCGACCACCAACAACGCTGAGCGTCAAAAGCAAGTGTCTTACCTGCCCACGACTTTCGTGACCGCGAACCGAATCGTTTACAAGAAGAATTCCGGCATCAAGAAATTCGCCGATTTGAAAGGCAAGACGCTGGTCTCGACTGCTGGTACGACCAACATCAAGCAAGTGACAGAGCTCAATGCAGCTCAAAATCTTGGTGTCAATATCGTATCGGCCAATGGCCACGCCGAGTCGTTCCTGATGGTAGAGACTGGGCGTGCTGCCGCGTTTGCGATGGACGATATTCTGCTGGCCGGCCTGGTGGCTAACTCCAAGACCCCCGGTGATTTCGAGATCTCCAGCGAGGCCCTTTCGGTTGAGCCTTACGGCATCATGGTCCGCAAAGACGATCCCAAGTTTAAAAAGCTTGCAGACGGTGTCATCACGGGACTCATGAAGTCAGGTGAGATCAACAAGATCTATGACAAGTGGTTCTTGAAGCCGATTCCCCCCAAGAACATCAACATGAACATTCCGATGAGCGCCAACCTGAAGAAGGTTGTGGCCAACCCGACCGACTCGCCGGATCCTGCCGCATACCAGTAATCATTTAGCGTTCTGGTTTTTTGTTTTAGAAAAGGGGGAGCATTCGTTCCCCCTTTTTTTAATGGAGTCTGGTGTGAAGCGATTGGGCATTCTTGGTGGTATGGGGCCGGAAGCAGCGATTGACCTGCAGTACAAGGTGCTGCGTCAGACGGCTGCCCACACCGATCAAGAACACCTTCCGGTGGTGGTCTGGAATGTGCCGCAGATCCCTGATCGATCGGCAGCGATTTTCGGCACCGGGCGATCCCCTCTGCCGGAAATGCAGGCCGGTGTAGCGGGGCTTGTGCAGATGGGGGCGCAGTGTATTGCGATCGCCTGCAACACGGCCCACCACTGGCATGCCGAGCTGCAGGCGTCGGTGCCGGTGCCTGTGCTGCATATCGCAGATGCCTGTTGCGAGATGTTGGTTGCGGATCGAGTCCGTCGTGTGGCTTTGTTGTCGACCCGGGGCACGCTTGCCTCAGGGTTTTATCAGCAGCGTCTGGCTGACGCCGGGTTTGATCTTCTGCTGCCGACCGATCAGCAGCTGGAGCACATCGTGAGCGGGATTGGGCTGATCAAAGCGGGCCAGCATGATGCGGCCGTTCAATCGATCGCCTCGGTGGTCGACGATCTCTGTGCCCAAGGCGTTGAACGCATCCTTTTAGCGTGCACCGAGTTACCATTGGTGCTGGGTCGGTTAGCCGTTCGCGAGATCTGTATCGATGCTACTGATGCCTTGGCCCGGGCTGCGGTTCGGGCATGCCAAACCTCGGCAACTTCTCCACAAGGTGAACGCCAATGAATTACAACTGGAATTGGGGAATCTTCTTTCAGATGGAGCCCGGAGCAACGGGTACCTACCTGAACTATTTGATCGGCGGACTCGTCTGGACGCTGATCACGGCCGCACTGGCCTGGATCATCGCGCTTGTCCTTGGTATCGCGGTCGGTACGCTGCGTACCACTGGCCATAAGGGTATTGAGCGGGTTTGTTTTGCCTACACCGAGCTCTTTCGTAACGTGCCGCTCTTGGTGCAGATGTTCCTTTGGTATTTTGTGCTTCCTGAGCTGGTGCCCAAAGGCCTCGGTGATGCGATCAAGGCGATGCCGCCGCCTTGGGCGTCGTTGGTCCCGGCGGTACTTTGCCTGGGAACATTCATGTCGGTTCGAGTGGCCGAACAGGTTCGCTCCGGCATCCAGTCGTTGCCCCGTGGCCAGCAGATGGCCGGGCTTGCCATTGGCTTGACCCGTGCACAGACCTATCGTTATGTGCTGCTGCCCATGGTGTTTCGCATCATCTTGCCGCCTTTGACCTCCGAGTTTCTGAACACGATCAAGAACAGTTCACTCGCACTGACGATCGGCCTGATGGAATTGACGGCCCGAGCCCGGGCAATGCAAGAATTTAGTTTTCAGGTGTTCGAGGCCTTTGCCGCGGCCACGGTGATTTATCTGATGGTCAATCTCTTGGTGGTGTTGGCCATGCGTCAGGTGGAACGCAAGATCCGTGTTCCTGGGTTTATCGGCAGCCAGAATCAGGCCGCTGCAGCGGGGCATTGATCATGGGATACGACTTTGATTTCGATGTGATCCAGCGCTCCTGGGTTTATCTTTTCCGTGATGGCATGACCTTTTCGGTCACCCTGACCCTGCTGTCCATGCTGGGCGGCATCGTGTTGGGCACGTTGTTGGCGCTGATGCGGCTGTCGTCGTACAGATCGCTCAATCTGATCGCGGGCGGCTACGTGAACATCATGCGTTCCTTGCCTCTGGTGCTGGTCATTTTCTGGTTCTTTTTCCTGGTGCCGTATATCGGCGGATGGCTGGCCGGTAGCAATCAGCCCATGAAGGTCGGTGCGTTTGCCAGCGCCTTGATTACATTCACGATGTTTGAGGCAGCGTTTTATTGCGAGATCATGCGCGCTGGCATCCAGTCGATTCCGAAAGGACAGGTTGCTGCGGGCTACGCCATTGGCCTGAATTACCGGCAGACCATGTCATTTATTGTTTTGCCTCAGGCCTTTCGGAACATGCTGCCGGTGCTGCTGACACAGACCATTATTTTGTTTCAGGACACCTCGCTGGTGTATGTCATCTCGAGCACTGATTTTCTCGGTGCCGCATCAAAGGTTGCCAACCGCGATCACCGGCTGGTTGAGATGTATACCTTCGCGGCTTTGGTGTACTTCATTATTTGTTTCTCGGCCTCCATGTATGTACGCCGGCTTCAGGCCCGTATTTCGATTATTCGCTAACCAACGAGTGTCTAGACCATGATTCAATTTAAAAACGTGAGCAAGTGGTACGGCAGTTTTCAAGTGCTCGATGATTGCTCCACCCAGGTCTCCAAAGGTGAAGTGGTCGTGGTCTGCGGGCCGTCGGGCTCGGGCAAGTCCACGCTTATTAAGTGCGCCAATGGCCTCGAGCCTTTTCAAAAAGGTGAGCTCATCTTCAATGGTGTATCCGTGGGCGACCCAAAGACGAACCTGCCGAAGCTGCGCTCGCAGATCGGCATGGTCTTTCAGCACTTTGAGCTCTTTCC
>JACCEE012737912.1_pt1 | contig 48950 bp, 38 predicted proteins | sample 7449931 | NCBI WGS metagenome assembly JACCEE01 (sample SAMN15323457, study PRJNA562643) | freshwater metagenome | isolation source: river surface water | place: USA:Blue River Watershed | collected 2017-08-19 | reverse complement strand
TGTTCGTCAGATCGCAATGGACGGAGGCTCGATCCTCTTTGTCGGCACGAAGAAGCAGGCACAGGATTCGATTGCCGAAGAAGCTCTCCGTTGCGGAATGTATTTCATCAACAATCGTTGGCTCGGCGGTACGCTTACCAATTTCACGACCATCAAGAAGAGAATCGCTCGCCTGAACGAACTGCAGAAGATGGCGCAGGACGGATCCTTTGATCTTCGTCCGAAGAAGGAAGTTGCCAAGCTGAAGCTCGAGATGGAGAAGCTTGAGAAGAACCTGGGCGGTATTCAGACTATGAAGCATATGCCGGCCGCTCTTTTCATCGTAGATACACGCAAGGAACACCTCGCTGTTCAGGAAGCCAGAAGACTGGGTATCCCGATCGTTGCGATTGTCGACACGAACTGTGATCCGGAAGAGGTTGATTACGTAATTCCCGGTAACGATGACGCGATTCGTGCGGTGAAGCTGATTGCCGGCCGCATGGCGGACGCCGTTATCGAGGCTCGTCAAGGCGAGCAGCTCGATGCACCGGTTGCGGTACAGGAGCCCACTGAGGTTGTCGAAGAGTCCATTGAGACGATCGCAGCTGAAGCGTAATTGACGATAAACAAGCAAGATTCGATACCGCCCTTTTTTAGGCGGCAATGAGGAGGAATTATATATGGCAGAGATTTCAGCCGCACAGGTTAAGGAATTACGTGAGCTTACCGGATCCGGAATCATGGATTGCAAGAAGGCTCTTCAGGAGAGCAACGGAGACCTCGACAAGGCAGTCATCTGGCTGCGTGAGAAGGGTATCGCTTCTGCCGCCAAGAAGGCTGGCAGAATTGCCGCCGAGGGCATCGTGGATTCTTATATTCACGCAGGCGGTCGTATCGGCGTTCTCATTGAGGTTAACATTGAGACTGACTTTGCAGCGAAGAATGAGATGTTCAAGACCTTTGTCAAGGATGTCGCGATGCAGGTAGCTGCCGCCAATCCGAAGTGGGTCTCCCGTGAGGATGTTCCCGCCGAGGCGATTGAGCAGGAGAAAGAAATTATCCGTAACAAGGCTCTCAATGAAGGCAAGCCGGAGAAGATCCTGGACAAAATCGTCGAGGGTTCTATCGCTAAGTTCTTCAAGGAGAACTGCCTTCTTGAGCAGGAATTCGTCAAGGATGACTCCAAGACCATCGAGATTCTCCAGAAGGAGATGACCGCTTCGATCGGAGAGAAGGTTGCGATTCGTCGTTTCACACGTTACGAGATGGGTGAAGGCATCGCCAAGAAGGAAGAGAACTTCGCGGATGAGGTTATGAAGCAGATTAAGTAATGCTTTTCCTTGCAGTAGAAGAGAAAGCTGTCATGAATTTTTCGTGACGGCTTTTTTTTCGGGGTCTGAACAGATAGAATATATGGGAAGTTGATCATCGGGTCACAGGAGGTGAAGAATGAGCGAACCATACTATAAGAGAATTCTTCTCAAGATCAGCGGCGAAGCCCTTGCCGGAGAGAAGAAGGTCGGAATTGACGATGTTGTGCTTGGACGAATCAGCCAGACGATCAAGGATGTCAGTGATCTTGGCGTAGAGGTTGCCGTAGTCGTCGGCGGCGGTAACTTCTGGAGAGGCCGTACCAGCGAACATATGGATCGCGTAACCGCCGATCATATGGGAATGTTGGCAACGATGATGAACGCCTTGGCATTATCGGATGCGATGGAGCAAGCCGGAGCCGTGACAAGAGTCCTATCCGCTGTGGAGATCAAACAGATGGCAGAACCTTATATTCGCAAGCGTGCCGTCCGTCACCTTGAGAAGGGCAGAATTGTCATTTTCGCCTGCGGAACCGGAAACCCGTTTTTCTCGACAGATACGGGTGCGGCTTTGCGTGCGGCCGAGATCGAAGCGGACGTATTTATGAAGGCTACGATGGTAGACGGTGTCTATGACAAGGATCCGAATAAGTTTTCTGACGCAGTTCGTTATGAGACGGTATCGCATGATGAAGTCCTTCAGATGAATCTGCGCGTCATGGACGCTACAGCCGCAGCGCTGTGCCGGGACAACAAGACACAAATACTCGTGTTTTCTATGGAAGATCCGGAGAATATTGTACGTATTATCAAGGGTGAACGTATCGGAACTCTTGTAAAATAAGTAAGAAGAAGAAAGGAAGTTCGAATATGCAGACGATTACCAGAGACACATATGCACACTATGAAGAGAAAATGACCAAGACGATCGAAAATCTCGGGGAGAATCTGAATTCGATTCGCGCCGGACGCGCGAACCCTCATGTACTCGATCGTATTTTTGTCGAGTATTATGGAGCCAAGACTCAGCTGAACGCCGTATGCAACATTCAAGTTCCCGAGCCGCGTATGATCACATTGACGCCCTGGGATCCGAAGATGCTTCGCGAGATTGAGAAAGCGATTCTTGCCTCTGATCTGGGGATCAATCCGTCGAATGACGGTAAGATCATCCGTCTGTCTTTTCCGATTCTTTCCACTGAACGACGTAAGGAACTTGTTAAGAATGTCAAGAACTATGAAGAAGAGGCAAAGGTTGCTATTCGTAACATTCGCCGCGATGCCATCGAGAAATTCCGTGGATTCCATAAGAAAAAAGAATTGACGGATGACGACATGGCGGATTTTGAAGTCAAGATCCAGAAGATTACCGACGCCTTCATTGCGGAGACTGAGAAGCATGCCGCGGAGAAAGAGAAGGAGCTCATGGAGATCTAATCTCCTTAAGGTCTCATCGAAAAGGTTGCACCTTTGATTTCGGCTCGATTCAGAGGTTCTCGAAAAACAAATTGTGCGATGAGAAGAAAGATGATGTGAATCACATGCCGGAGAAGAAGAATGGTCATCTCCTGACGAAGCTGTTCGGCGTCGGAAGGAAGAGCGTTGAAGGGGCACATGATCCGAGCGAAGAGAATCTCAAGATTCCGACGCATCTGGCTGTCATCATGGACGGCAATGGACGTTGGGCCCAGAAACGCAATCTTCCGAGATCTGCCGGTCATCGTGCCGGCGCGGAGAATCTTAAAGAACTCTGCCGGAACTGTGGCTATTATGGCATTCGTTATGTGACGGTCTACGCGTTCTCCACCGAGAATTGGGCTCGACCGGACGATGAAGTCCATATGTTGATGGATCTTTTTGTCGAGTTTTTCGACCGATACGATCCGGAACTCGAGAAAGAGGGTATACGTGTTCGCTTTTCCGGGGACATCGCGGCTTTGCCGGCGAGAATTCAAGAAGTCGTTCGACGCGCAGAACAGAATTCTTTGCATCGGAAACGTATGGATTTGATTATCGCAATGAACTATGGCGGTCGTCGGGAGATCACGCAGGCATGCCAGCGTATTGTGTCGGATGTGCTCGCGAAGAACCTTTCTCCGGAAGCGATTACGGAAGAGGAGATTGGGAAGCGACTCTATTTGCCGGAGATTCCGGATCCGGATCTTCTGATTCGTCCGAGCGGGGAGGAGCGTCTGTCCAACTTTCTCCTTTGGCAAACGGCATATTCGGAATTCTGGTTCTCTGATACACTTTGGCCGGATTTCGGATTTGAAGATCTGACGGCGGCGTTACGGGCATATACCGCCCGTGACCGGCGATTTGGCGGACTGTCACAGAAATGACTGCTTACGCAGTTGCCGCAGCCTTGCGAAATATGCTCCTACGAAAGGAGGAAGAGGATGCCTTCCTTTGTATCCTCAGCCTTATACGATGAAACAGAGAGTTATCACCGGTATTGTCTTTTCGGTCGTAATCCTGGCCTTCTTTATTCCGGGTTACTTCTTCCCATATTTTCTCTGCGCGCTGTGGACAATCGTTGCCCTGATATCAACGCATGAGATGCTTGAATGCGTTCGCGCCAAAGACATGAGACCCGGTCGCGTTATGGCATATGTGGGTGCAGGTCTTTCACTGATTCCGGTAATTGCGAGGTTTTTTACCGATTCGCCGCTTTTGGCATTTGGTTTATACTCGTTGGCGATTTTTATCTCTGCCATGCACGCGGTAATTTTTCAGGCTCTCGTACATCCGGGCGAGCATGCATTTGCGGACGGAATTGCTACCTCCGGTATTGTGCTCTATGTTTCTTTTCCTCTGGCTTGTGCGAATATCACCTCGTTGTTTCTCGACAACGGCTGGTATTTCGTTGCGATCGGTCTTCTGACCCCTTGGGTATCGGATGTTTTCGCGTATTTTACGGGATCGTTTATCGGGAAACATAAGATTGTACCTCATATCAGCCCCAAAAAGACCTGGGAAGGATGTATCGGAGGAGCGATCGGAAGCGCTGTATGTATGCTGCTTTTCTTCTGGCTGTTCATGGGGCGCGCGACCGAGACGCGTCTGAATCTTCCGATGCTTCTGATTTTCGGATTTGTATACGGCTTTGTACTCTCCGTCGTCTCGCAGTTCGGTGACTGGATGGCATCTGCGATCAAGCGCTGGGCCGGGATCAAAGATTTCGGGAAATTGCTTCCCGGACACGGTGGTATTCTCGATCGATTTGACAGCGCGTTCTTCTCTTTGCCCGCGGCTTTTGCGATCGCTATGCTCTTTCGATGAGGTAAGTAGATGAGAAATATTTCACTCTTGGGATCAACCGGATCGATCGGATGTCAAACGCTTGAAGTCATCCGGCGTTGTCCCGGCGATTTTGTCGTGAGTGCGCTTTCGTGCGGATCGAATGTCGATCTGATCATTCGACAGGCGAAGGAATTCCACCCGCAATTGATCAGTGTCGCTTCCGAGCGTGATGCGATTCTTGTTCGCGAGGCTCTTACGGGACTTCCGATCGAGGTATTGAGCGGCAACGATGGGAATATTGCTTGTGCGACCATTGCCGACGCAGATATGGTTGTAGCGGCCATGGTGGGCGTCTGTGGTCTGGCCCCTGTGCTTGCCGCAATCGATGCGGGTAAGGATATCGCACTCGCGAATAAAGAGACTCTTGTCGCCGGCGGATCCGTCGTTATGCCGCGAGTCCGGGAAAAGGGCGTGATGCTTCTTCCGGTTGACAGCGAGCATTCAGCGATCTGGCAGTGCCTGTGGGGGCAACCGGAGGCGAGTCTCGAACGGATTCTAATTACGGCTTCCGGCGGCCCGTTTCGCGGATGGTCACGTGAACAATTGTCGAATGTGACTGTAGAACAGGCACTCTCTCATCCGACATGGAAGATGGGGGGCAAGATCACCATCGATTCGGCTACGATGATGAACAAAGGATTGGAAGTCATAGAAGCCGCTTGGTTATTTGATGTATCTGTGGATCATGTAACCGTCGTCGTTCATCCGCAAAGCATCATTCACTCGATGATTCGGCTTTGCGACGGATCTGTACTCGCGCAAATGGGTAAGCCGAATATGATGCTTCCGATTGAGATTGCTCTCTGTTATCCCGAGCGAGGACCTCTGTTATGCGATCCGTTTGATCCGTTTGATCTGTCGGATCTGCATTTTGAACCCTGTGATGTCGCGACATTTCCTTGTCTGGATTACGCGATACACGCGGGTAGGAGGGGAGGTTCTCTGCCTGTCGTCATGAACGCTGCGAATGAGATTGCCGTCGCCTCCTTTTTGCGCGGAGAGATTGCTTTTACAGGAATCGACCGTTGTGTCAACGCTTGTATGGAGGCGGAAGAGAAGCGCGGAACATCAATTCCACATTCATTGGATGATATTCTTAGTCTTGATCGTGACACGCGCCGAATCGCGACGGATTTCCTTGCGAACCTTCGAACCTGATTTTTATTGCCTACCGCAACCTGTCTTTCTGGTATAAACTAGAAGGAAGCGTACGTTTTCGCGCGTAAAATTATGGTCAGGAGATTAGGATGAATATTTGGAGTATTATTATCGGCCTATTCGGCCTCGGAATACTGGCGGCCGTTCATGAGATCGGCCATTTTCTCGTTGCGAAGTGGCTCGGGATCAAGATTGAAGAACTCTCAATCTTTGTCGGACCTTCCTTGATTCATTGGAATCGCAAAGGAGTCGATTATCACATTCGACTGATTCCCTTCGGGGCGTATGTTCGATTTTTTGGACTGGAGACGGATGACGATGGGAAGCTCATGCCGGAGTCGTATCTCAATCAGCCGCGTTGGAAACGACTGCTTGTATCGGTTGCCGGTCCGTTAACGAATGTTATATTTGGTATTCTTATTTTTACGGTTACCTTCTCGATCTTTGGTTTTTATTCAACGAAACTCGATAACTTTAACGCGACGGATCAGATTGCGAAGACAATCGCGCAGCCGGGTGACCGCGTCGAAGCGATTAACGGTGAACCCATCTATACAGATCTGGACATGAGTTTTTATCTGTCTCAGATGATGAATGACGAGAGTGTGTCTTTGCGTTTGGTATCGCAGAGTACGGGAGAGGCCTATGATGTATCCCTTGTCCCGGAAATTAAGCCGAAGACGCTTCTCGGGGTATCCGTCCTTACGAAGACCGAAACAGAGATCGGATGGGAAGTCTTGTCTGTGGATCCCGAACAGAATAATGGATCTCCGGTCATCCAACTGGGGGATCGAATCATCACCGTGAACGGGGCTCCGCTGTTTGACGAGATGTATCGAAATGTCATGGAAGAGAACGGGGATAAGACACTGACCATTGTCCTTCTTCGCGACGGCGTGGAGACGGAGGTTCAGATGGAGCCGATCATTCGGATGGTATCGAACTATCGCGGTATCTATACAGCGCGAGGGAATGATGTCGGAGATCTCCTGAAACAGGCATTTCTGTATCCGGTTTCTATTATTCGAGTATCTGTCCTCGCTTTACAGGATATGTTCAAGGGTGAGGTTCAAGTACAGGATGTGCTCTCCGGACCGGTCGGCATGGTCATGCTTGTCAATTCGGTCGTCGAGACACCGCAGGTCGACAATTCAATTAAGGTTGAACAGTTATTGCAGATGGCCGGACTCATCTCTGTCGGACTTGCCTTCTCCAATATGCTTCCGTTACCCGGTCTTGACGGCAATGCACTGGTTCTCGTCACGGTAGAAATGATACGAGGAAGAAAAATTTCCGAGAAGACGGAGAGGATCATCAATGTCGTCGGATTTGTTGTACTGATCGCTCTCGTTATTCTGGCATTGACTTCCGATATCCTTCGGATCAAGGAGGGTTTCTGATGAAACGGTTTTCGATTCCTGTTTTTGTCGGCGAAGTTCAACTTGGGGGCAGCGCTCCGATTGTCGTACAATCGATGAACAATACAGATACACGAGATGTAGCCGCGACTCTCCGACAGATTCACGATCTGGCGGAATGCGGATGCGAGATTACACGTGTTGCGATCCCGGATCGTGAGGCGGCTCTGGCTCTTGCCGATATCACAAAAGGGTCGCCGATTCCCGTGGTTGCGGACATTCATTTCGATTATCGTCTCGCCTTACTCGCGATGGAGAACGGCGCGGCGAAGATCCGTATCAATCCGGGTAATCTTGGCGGCAGAGACCGCATTGCCGCGGTTGCGAAAATGGCCGCGGAACGGAAGATTCCGATTCGCGTCGGCGTGAATTCGGGCTCGATTTCCAAGGAAATCCTCTCCCAATACGGCGGAGTCAATCGCGAGTCCATGGCACAGAGTGCGATTATGGCTGTTGAGGCCCTGGAGGCTGAGGAATTCTACAATACGGTAATCAGTATCAAATCCTCAGATCCGCTGTTGACCATTGAGAGTTACAAGTTATTGGCTGAACATACGAAGTATCCGCTTCACGTCGGCGTTACAGAATCGGGAACAGCGTTTGAAGGTGCAATACGATCGGCCGTCGGGATTGGTACACTTCTTTACGAAGGCATCGGTGACACCATTCGTGTCTCTCTCACCAGCGATCCCGTTGAAGAGGTCAGAGCCGCATATGCGATTCTTAAGGCACTTTCTTTGCGCAAACGAGGAATTCGTTTGATTTCCTGTCCGACCTGTGGGCGCACGAAGGTCCCTCTCATCGATCTTGCGGCCAGAGTTGAGAATGAAGTTAAGAATCTTCCCTATGATCTCAAGATCGCCATCATGGGATGTGCCGTGAACGGCCCCGGAGAGGCGAGGGAAGCGGACATTGGCATTGCGGGAGGCGATAATGAGTTTCTTCTTTTCATGAAAGGTGAACCGATTCGCAAGATTCCCGCAGAAACCGCACTCGATGAGCTCATGCGAGAAATTCACATTCTCGGGAAGAGTAAACAGATATCAGGAGATAATATAACGACATGACAAGCCTCATTCATATGATCCAGACCATAACCGACGATGACAGAGCGATTCGACTTGCCGACCGTATTCACGCGAAGGTTACAGGCCTCCGCGTCGCGAAAAACGGCGGCGGCATTGAGATACTTCTTACACTCACCGGAGAGATTCCGGACGGACGGGACCTCATCGAACTCGAAAATATGCTGCGTTCTTCTCTGAAAGTCACACATGTTCGTTTCTTTCTTTCCGGAGATTTTCATACATATTCCGATACGTCCTTTTTATTGCCTCTTCTGCCATGGATGCTATCCGCGCTTCGCCGGGAGAATCCGATGTATTCCCCGTTGATTACTTATACCCGATTTACCCATGCGCCGACTTGCGTCATCGGAAAACTTGCCGACTCCTTCGATCCTGATCTGGAGCGTTTGTTTGCGGAGAGCTTTGCGGGTTTTGTTCAGAAGTATCTCAACATCCGCTGTGATTTTACTTTCGAACGCGACAAGAAGGAAAATGCTGTTTCACTCTCCAGCCTTGCCCGAGAGCACGATGAACGGCTTCGCAGAGAAGCCGCGACCGTTCTGTCGCAGGTCGACCAGGAGCAAGGGGACACGGGCAATGATAATATCCATACCGGTTCTTCTGCCGTTCGCGGAGGAACAAAACCCGCCGCGGGGAGAAGCGGGAACGAGAGGAAACCGGGCGAGAAGGCGAATCAGACAACATCTCCCCAAAGAAGTGAGAGTCTCAATGCCCCGCCTCCGCCGCCCGAACCGGTATCAACCGATTCCTGGGCTTTTCGAGCAAAGGCAGTTGCGAAAGAGAATAAGACAACATTTACGCGTCAACCGAAGGCCGAAGGTATTTTGTGGGGCAAGGTGAATCCGACGACTCCGTTCGTCAAAATTTCCGAGATGAACGCGAACACCGGCACGGCCAGGTTTGATGGTTTTGTCGAAATTGCGGAATTTAATCTGACGAAGTCGGGAAGTAAGGTTCGCGTGAATTTCTACGTCACCGACGATTCGGGATGTGTTGCCTGCGTGTATTTCATGGCGCCGGAAGATGCGGATGCCTTTGAAGCGCGTTTCAAGAAGGGCGGATATGCCAGATTCCAGGCCAACGTCTATTTTGACGACCGTTACTCGAAGGACCTTCAGGCATCTGTAGAAGGTGTTATGGAGGCTTTGGCACCGCCAAAACGTATGGATAACGCGCCGGTCAAACGTGTGGAATTGCATTGTCACACCAAGATGAGCGAGAAGGACGCCGTCATGGAGGTCTCCCATCTTCTCGCGGAGGCCTGCCGCTTTGGTCACCCCGCCTGTGCCATTACCGATCACGGTGTTGTTCAGAGTTTCCCGGATGCCGCGGTCATGTACAAGAAGTTGAACGAGAAGCGGTCCGGTGATCCCTTCAAGGTGATCTACGGTATGGAAGGTTATCTTGTGGATGACGGTCCCTGTGTCGCATATCACGCCGACGAAGAAACGGATTTCTCGGAAGGATTTGTCGCGGTTGACGTAGAGACGACCGGGCTCGATTCTTCTGCGGACTCTCTGATTGAGATCGGTGCGGTACGTTTCATAAGAAATTCCGATGATCGATTTGTCGTCGGAGAGACGTTTCATACCTTTGTCTCACCGGGGAAACCGATTCCTGCAACAACGGTAGAATTAACCGGTATCACGGACACGGATGTGGCGGATGCGCCTGCACCGTACGACGCTGTCAGCTTGCTTTCCGATTTTATCGGTACAAGACCGGTCTGCGGACACAATGTATTATTCGATCTCGCTTTCTTACGGCAAGCCGGCTTCGATATCGATATAGAGAAACACGAAAGATACCGGGTGAAGTTCAATCCGGTCGCGATCGATACCCTGGCGATCGCGCGCCATATGTATCCCCAAATTGCGGAGAAGAAGCTCTCGAGTGTTGCGACATTTTTTGGTGTTACCATTGACCGCGCGCATCGCGCCGTATCAGATGCCATGGCTTGCGGCGAGATCCTCTCGTCCGTTCTTCACGAGCATCAGATCTTCCGGCCCGCCGAGCTGAACGAGAAGGCGGGGATGATCGATAAGACAGTAGTTGTGTCCAGAAAACAAAAGGTGTACCACATCATCTTTCTGGCCCAAAATGCACTGGGGCTCTATCATTTGTATCGACTCGTATCGGAATCTCACACGGAATATTTTCACATGCGGCCACGGATTCCGCGTTCTGAACTTCAGTATTTCTCGGCGGGTATAATTATCGGAAGCGCCTGCGAACGAGGCGAAGTATTCTCGCACGTCATGAAGGTTTACCGCGACGCCCAGAAAGATATGGAGGCGGCGAAGGCTGCGCTTCTTTCTGACCGCGAGACGATTCTGACCTTCCGCATGTATGACTATCTCGAGATACAACCGATCACGAACAATCGCTTCTTCCTTCGCGATCCGGACAGCGGTCTTACGTCCGACGAGGATCTGATGAATCTGAATCGCCTGATCATCGCTCTCGGCGAACGGATGCGCCTCCCTGTCTGCGCGACCACCGACGCACATTTTTTCGAGAAATCCGAAGGTGAATACCGGAAATATATCCTCATGGACATGGAGTACAAGGATGCCGAATTCCAGAGCGATCTGTACTTTCGAACAACAGAGGAGATGCTTCTAGAATTCCGCTATCTCGGCGAGTCAACGGCTTACGAAGTTGTCGTCGAGAATACGCGAAAAATCTCGGATCGCATCGTTGCCGGAATTAAACCTTTCCCCGACGGTACGTATCCTCCGATCATCGAGACGGCACCGGACGATATTCGAAATCTGACCTGGGATGCCGCCCGAGAGATCTATGGATATCAAGGGGAGATCTGCGAGACGGTGAAGGCGCGCGTGGAGAAAGAGCTGGACTCGATTATCGGGAACGGTTTTGCCATCATGTACTATATCGCGTACCGACTCGTCAAGAAGTCCAACGAAGACGGGTATATTGTCGGATCAAGAGGATCGGTCGGTTCTTCGCTCGTCGCGACGTTCTGCGGCATATCCGAGGTGAATCCGTTGCCTCCGCATCATGTTTGTCCGTCCTGCCGATTCTCGATCTTCGAAGAATCCGGTGAGATTCACTCCGGCTATGACCTGCCCCGCCGCGACTGCCCGCAGTGCGGTACGACCATGCGAAGTGACGGACAGGACATTCCATTCGAGACATTTCTCGGGTTCTTCGGCGACAAGCAGCCGGATATTGATCTGAACTTCTCGAATGAATATCAGTCGCGTGCTCACAAGTACGTCGCGGAGCTTTTCGGCGAGAGTCATACCTTCCGCGCGGGAACGATCGGTTGCTATGCCGACAAGAATGCGATCGCGGTAATCAACAAACTGCAGGCCGCATGCGCGATTCCTGCCAGCCGCGCGGAGCTTCGGCGAAAATCCCTTGGGATTATCGGTGTCAAGCGCACGACGGGTCAGCACCCCGGAGGTATCGTCGTCGTCCCCAAAGAGATGGATGTCTATGAGTTTACACCGATTCAACATCCGGCCAACAAGTTGACCTGCGGCACGACAACGACGCACTTTGACTTCAACGCGATGCACGACACGATCCTGAAGCTTGATATTCTCGGCCACTATGATCCAACGATGCTGCGTATGCTCAGCGACCTTACGGGGGTCGACGTGCGACAGATTCCGATTCCCGATCCCAAGGTCATGTCCCTGTTTGTCACGACCGAGGCCTTAGGCTTTCCGCCGGAGGCGACGGACTCGAAATGCGGCACTCTCGGACTCTCCGAGATGGGAACCTTCATGGCGCGCGGAATGATCGCCGAGACGCGTCCGTCTTCATTCTACGATCTCGTCCAGCTGATGGGACTGTCGCACGGAACGGATGTCTGGAAGGGCAACGCGCAAGACCTGATTCAGAATAAAACCTGCACGCTCAACACGGTCATCGGTTGCCGAGACGGCATTATGACGCAGCTCATCTCGTGGGGGCTTCCCAATAAGGCGTCCTTTGACATCATGGAGAAGGTGAGAAAGGGCAAGGGCTTATCCGCGGAACACGAAGCGCTGATGCGCGAAAAGAATGTTCCGGACTGGTACATCGATTCGTGCAAGAAGATCAAATACATGTTCCCCAAAGCCCACGCCGCGGCCTATTCGATTTCCTCGCTTCGGATCGCGTGGTTCAAAGTCTACTATCCCGAGGAGTACTACTGCTCCTTCTTCACCGTTCGCGCGGCCGAAGAATTTAACGGAGATTATCTCTGCGCCGGCATTGATACGGTGAAGGCCAGACGACTGGAACTCTATGACAACTTCAACAACCGTAAGCCCAACGAGAAGTCCGAGTATTATCTGTGCGAACTGGTTGAGGAAATGCATGCCAGAGGAATCGATTTTCTCCCGTACAGCATTGAAGAATCCGATGCGATCCGGTTCAAGAAAGTCGCGAAGGGCAAGATCCTTCCGCCCCTGGCCGCGATTCCGACAATCAGCCAGGCCATGGCCGAATCCATCGCCCGCGCCCGCGAGGAAGGCTTGTTCAAGACGCGTGACGAATTGTTGCGCCGAAGCGGAATCGGTCCGACCGCACTCGCGAAAATCGTATCGACCGGCTGCCTCAATCACCTGCCGGAGTCCTCACAAATCGATCTCTTTTCGCTGATGTGATGAATGCAATACCGACATCCCCGTCGAAAGGAGTTGCGCCATGCAAGCCCGAGTTGTCCTCCGCGACAGTGTCCGAGCAACAGATAAGATATTTGATTATCGGATTCCTTCGCATCTTGAGGGTGTAATCGCGGCGGGACATTTTGTCGAGGTGCCTTTCGGAGCGGGAAACCGTATCGAGATTGCTCTTGTTCTTGAGGTTACGGAAGACCTTCCGACGGAATTTACCATCAAGGAAATACGATCGATAAAAGGCCCCGAGATTGTGATGAACCCGGATCAGATCGCGCTGTTGCCGTATGTGCGATCGAGATATACCTGTACATATGGAGACGCCGTACGGCTGATGGTTCCCTCCGTTGTGACAACACGTTGTGAACGCGTTCAGAATGCCGTCGACATTGTCGATCGTGATCTGGTCATCGCTCTCCTCGAAGAGGATGAGATTCAGAGCCTGCAACAGCTTCGCGTGTTGGAATATTTGGTTTCCTACGGCGCGACCCCGGTCACGGAACTGATGATTGCCCTCTCCGTCTCCAGAAGTCCGATCGATACGCTGCGGAAGAGAGGACTCCTGTACAACCTGAAGATGGCCTGCCGAGTGGACAAAGAAAGTGATGAGTCTATCGCGCAAGTTGCGCCAACGGATCCGCACCCGCCGTCGGACGCGCAGAAAACGGCGATCGAGAAGATTCTCGACCCGCAGGCTAAACGGGAATTTCTTCTGTTCGGCGTGACGGGAAGCGGGAAGACAGAGGTTTACCTGCAGTGTGCTTCGAAGGTTCTGGAAGACGGAGGAAGCGTGCTCTTTCTCGTCCCGGAAATTTCCCTGACGCCGCAGATGGTGAACTGGATCCGCAGTCGGTTCCCGGGGATGACGGCGGTCTTGCATTCCCGGCTGACTCCCAGAGAACGATATGAACAATGGGATGCGATTCGTAAGGGCAAAGCGAGAATTGTCGTCGGGGCGCGCTCGGCGGTATTCGCGCCTCTTCAGAATCTGCGGCTTATTCTGATTGATGAGGAACAGGATTCTTCCTACAAATCCGAGACGCATCCGCGCTACCACGCCAAAGACATCGCCCGTCGCAGGGCGAATCTCACCGGCGCCGCATTGGTCCTGGGATCCGCAACTCCGTCCATTGAATCTTACTATGCCGCCATAAACGGTTACAGTAACCTGTTAACCCTTCCGGAGCGTATCGCGGATCAGGGTCTTCCCACGACGGAGATGATCGATATGAGGGAGGAGTTGCGGCACAAGAACCGTTCCGTCATCAGCCGCCGCCTTCATGATGCAATAACGACCGCTCTCGATAAGGACGAGCAGGTAATACTTTTCCTGAATAAGCGGGGTTACGCGAGCATGTTGCTGTGCAGGGCGTGCGGAGAATCCTTCATGTGTCCTCACTGCTCGGTCGCGATGACGGTACATACCTCGAAACGTTCGCAGAGATCGACGTTGATTTGCCATTATTGCGGACGTGTCGATAAGGTTCCCGAGGCCTGCCCCGCCTGCGGCAGCAAGGTCCACGGGAAGTTTGGTCTTGGCACGGAACAACTTGAGGAATGGATCCGCAAAGAATTTCCCGGAAGCAATGTCATTCGAATGGATCAGGACACAACGGTCGGACGTGACGCCCATGAGCGGATTCTTACGGAATTTCGCGAGAAGAGGGCCTCAATTCTCGTCGGTACACAAATGATTGCGAAAGGCCACGATTTTCCGGATGTCACCGTTGTCGGCATCATCGCGGCGGATCTTCTTCTTCGTACGGCAGATTATCGGGCGTCGGAGCGCACCTTCCAACTGGTGACGCAGGCTGCCGGTCGGGCGGGCAGGGGAGATAAGGCTGGAAGAGTCTTTATCCAGACCTATCAGCCGGAGGATGACACACTTCTTTTCGCTGCCAAACAAGACTACGAGGCTTTTTTCGAGAATGAGATTATTTACCGCCAACGCCTCGGTTACCCGCCCTTCCTTGCAATCGGCAGCGTCCTTATCTCGCATGTGGATGAGAAGACTGCGATGGCGGCCGCCAGAAAGTTAAAGAGTAATCTCGCGGACAGCTTGCGTGAAGAATCCATGCCGCAAGGGGTTGAGATTTACGGACCTTCACCGGCCGGACTTTATCGGGTGAAGGATCGATACCGTTACGTGATCAATATCAAAGCGAGAAGAAAGTCGGATTTGGCGCTTCTTTTCGCGAAAATATCGGACAGCCCGCCGGAAAACGACGTGCGTATCGGGATGGATATTGATCCGATATGGTAAAATAAACAGTAGAAAGAAGAAAATACCCAGAACACGGAGGCTTACATGGCATTACGAGAAATTGTTACGGTCGGCGATCCCATATTGCGCAAGGTATCACGGCCGGTTACGGAAATAAATGACAAGATTCGCACACTGCTTGACGATATGGCGGAGACGATGCGATTTGAGAATCGCGGAGTCGGTCTTGCGGCCGTACAGGTCGGGATTCTGCGCCGGATCTTTGTTTGTGATATCGGCGACGAATCGGGTTTGCTCGAATTCATCAATCCTGAGATCATCCAGAAGAGCGGGTCGGTAAAGTCGACCGAGGGTTGCCTTTCGGTGCCCAACCGATCCGGCACGGTCGACCGTCCCGAAGAAATCACGATTCGCGCTCTCGACCGTAATGGCAAAGAGTTCGAGCTTCACGCAACAGGATTTTTGGCCGTATGTATCTGCCACGAGTACGATCATCTCGAAGGCATTCTGTTTATCGATAAGTTGACAGGAGATGAGAGTAACGATTGAATACGCGTATTGTTTTTATGGGTACGCCCGAATTTGCTGCGACGGTACTCGGACGCCTGCTTCTCGAACCCTATGACATCGTCGCCGTCGTATGCCAACCGGACAAACCCACGGGAAGGCATATGAAGTTGACACCGCCGCCGGTGAAGACACTGGCTGAGTCGCGTGGCATTACGGTTCTGCAACCGGCAACGTTACGAACGACGGAGTTTCTGGAAGAGATCAAGGATTGTAATCCCGATTTGATCATCACGGCGGCATACGGTAAGATTCTTCCGCAGGCGGTACTGGATGTGCCGAAGCATGGGTGTATCAATGTTCACGCGTCACTTCTTCCCCGTCATCGCGGAGCCGCGCCGATTCAGTGGGCGATCCTCGCGGGAGATGAGGAGACAGGAATTACGGTCATGAAGATGGACGCGGGTATGGATACCGGCGACATTCTGACGGCGGCGCGAACACCGGTCGGAGCGGATACTACGACAGCGGAGCTTACCGGAACCCTCGCTTCTCTCGGTGCGGCGTTGCTTTGCGAGACGATTCCTTCGTATCTTGACGGACGGATAACGCCGGTTCGACAGAATGACGAGCTTGCGACATTTTCTCCCCCGATCCGTAAGGAGCAGGGACTCCTGGACTGGTCCGAGTCAGCGCAGAAGATTCATAATCGCATTCGCGCTTTATCGACGTGGCCGGGAGCTTATACCTATATCAACGGATCTCGTATCAAGATTTTTACCTCTGCAATCGATCGTGACGGCTGTGCCCACCGAGCAGAATACGAGAAGACATATGGGAAAGCCGCACCCGGAACGATTATTTTCGCGACAAAGACCGAACTCTCCGTCGCGTGCGGCGACGGTTGTATTTCCCTGATATGTGTTCAGCCGGACTCTTCCAAGCGTTTGGATGTCTGTAACTGCGCTCATAATTATCGCGTCGGGCTTCGTTTCGGCGAAGGAGGCCTATGAAAGGGCGCGCTGAACCATCAAGACTCTTGTGCTTTCGAATGCTTACCGATGTATTCGACCACGGCGGATTCTCCAATCTCACCGTGCGCGGCGCTTTGTTGTCGTCCGGCTTGACGCCTGTCGAGAAGAGTTTCGCGACGGCTCTGTTTTATGGAATTATCACGCGAAAATACACCCTGAACCATTATCTTAAGAAGAATCTTCGGAAAAAGTTCGACACGCTCGAAGATAATGTACACACTCTGCTCCTGATGGGAGCCTTTCAGTTGATTTTCTCACCAGGAATTCCCGCATTCGCTGCGGTCAACGAGACGGTTCGGCTGGCGAAACTCTTTACCAATGAGGGAGGGGTTCGCCTGGTGAACGCGGTTCTTCGTACGATTGACAAGGATTTTCAGGATGGCTTGATTCAGCCCGGGAAGGAGAAGTTCGATGTCCGCTTTTCGTTAAATCGCGAACTCTCCGGTTGTCTGGTCGCATGGTACGGCAAAGAACGCGCAGAGAAACTGGGGGAAGCCTTTCTTGCTTCGCCGCATGTGTCCGCGCGAGTGAACCGGCGTAAAAATTCGCCGGAGGAACTGATAGCAATCCTGCAGAAGGAGGGCGTTCCCGCATCCCCCGGCACGTTGTGCCCGGACGCGATCGTCCTTCAACTCGGCGGTCGACCGGTCACGTCACTTGCGTCTTTCTCCCAGGGCCGCTTCATGATTCAGGATGAGGCGGCGATGCTGGCTTCATTCTTGATCGGCGCGAAGCCGGGGGATCATATACTGGACGTCTGTTCGGCACCGGGCGGCAAGGCCTGTCATATGGCTGAATGTATGGATGACGTAGGCAACGTTCTTGCGTTGGACTCGAATGAGTCGCGAATTCTTCTTGTCGAAGAGAATCAGAAGCGCCTGGGGCTCTCGTGTATCGATACGGCAGTTCTTGATGCTCTTACCTTGGACCAGAGTCTTGGCGACAAGAAGGAGAGTTTTGATAAGGTGCTCTGCGATGTACCTTGCAGCGGGCTGGGACTTATACATCGTAAACCAGACATTCGACATACCATGACGTATGAGAAAATGGCTGATCTCGTTCTGGTTCAACAAGCGATTCTTGCCTCGGCGGCACGGTTCGTTGCCCCGGGCGGAACATTAATGTACTCTACATGCACCATAAATCCGCATGAGAATCAAGAACAAGCCGGGCGTTTTCTTCTTGAACATCCGGAGTTTGAGGAAGATTCAATTCTTGCGGATCTTCCGGAATCGCTTCGAACAGAGCATCATATAGAGGAAGCGCAACACGGACAATTGTCGCTTTTCCCAGATACAGACGGATGTGACGGGTTTTTTATCGCTCGTTTCAGGAGACAAACATAATGGAGAAGACAACGATTTTCGACGTGGACAAGAAACAATGGGAGCAATTCGTGATCGATCACGGGTTCCCGCTCTATCGTGCCGCGCAGATTTATCAATGGTGTGCCAAGGGCGTGCAGGACTTGTCACGAATGAAGAACCTGCCTTCGGAGCTTCGCACGAAGATTTCCGAAACCTATATTGCCCCGGTTCTTCAAATCGAGAACGAGTTTACCTCTCAGGTAGACGCCACGCGCAAATTTGTTTTTCGCCTGCATGACGGTCATGTCGTCGAGACAGTTCTCATGCGTTATAAGACGGGCTATTCTGTATGTATCTCTTCGCAGGCCGGATGCAAGATGGGATGTGCGTTCTGTGCTTCCGCGCACGCGGGATTCGGCAGGAGTCTTACCGCCGGTGAGATGCTCGCACAGGTCAGTGTTGTCGCAGACCAAGTCGGCGAGCGTATTCACAGCGTTGTCGTCATGGGCATCGGGGAACCCTTTGATAATTTCGAGAATCTGATGCGCTTTCTCCGCCTGGCAAATGATCCGGAAGGCCTTCATCTCGGGGCTCGACACATTACCGTGTCAACTTGCGGTCTTGTGCCGCAAATGTTAGAATTTATGCGTGCTGATCTGCAGGTGAACTTATCGGTATCCCTTCACGCTCCCAACGACACACTTCGCAAGGAAATGATGCCGGCGGCGAAGCTTTATGATCTCGATACGCTCCTTGCGGCATGCGATACTTATGTTAAGAACACCGGCAGAAGAATTACGTTCGAGTACTCGTTGTTTGATCAAGTAAACGATCAACCCCGACATGCAATTGAGTTGGCACGCCGCCTCCGCGGAATACATTGTCACATCAATCTGATTGCGGCCAACGAGTTTCCGGGAAGCCCGTATCACAGGAGCCGTCCGGAGAATGTTTCTGCGTTTATGAAGACACTGGAAGATCATAAGATGACGGTGACTCTCCGTCGTGAGATGGGTACGGATATCATGGCGGCATGCGGACAGCTCCGCCGCGGGTTACGGGAGAATGAGACGATATGAGATATGCAACCGCGACGGACAAGGGTCTTGTCCGCGGCAATAATGAGGATTTCCATGCGGCGCTCGCGGTCGGCGATGACGCTGTATTTGTGATTGCTGACGGTATGGGCGGACACGCGGTCGGAGAACTGGCCAGCCGCACCGCGGTAGAATATGTTCTTTCTTCCTTGCCTCGTGAACTGGAGGCCGCCCGAACGAAGAAGGAGATGGAAGACGTTCTCCATTTGATGGTTGAGAAGGCGAATGTTAAGGTCTACCTGGAATCTCTCGACAAGAATGAGAACCGCGGTATGGGCACGACCCTTACGATAGCCGTGATCCGGGACTGGCGACTCTATCTGTCCCATATCGGAGATTGCCGCGTGTATATGTTGCACGGGTCTCAGCTGGATCGATTGACGGCGGATCACACGCTCGTACAGGAACTTGTCGATACAGGTTCGATCACGGAAGAAGAGGCAATGACACATCCCAAGAGACACGTTCTCATTAAGTCCCTCGGAGTGAATGAGTATATGTCGCCGGATACGTATTCGTTTGATATTTCGGAGGGCGATCTTATCATGATGTGCTCTGACGGTCTCTACGGCTTTGTTGCCGAGACGGAAATTCGTACGATTCTGCGACGTCATAAAGACCTTAATGCATGCGCCTCACAACTGATCAATGCGGCGAACAAGGCCGGTGGCAAGGATAATATTACAGTCATTCTGATTCATTGCGATCTTGAGAACGACAAGGAGACAGTATGAGTATGGCGAATCAGGGACCTGAGGGATTAATCCTCGGCGGGCGATATCGGATCATGCGCCTCATCGGCAGCGGTGGCATGGCCAATGTCTATCTCGCATCAGATATGACCTCCGGTATCCAGGTCGCAATTAAGATCCTGAAACCAGAATTCTCCGCTGACGAAGAATTTATTAAGCGATTTGACGCGGAGGCGCGCTCGGCTTCGCAATTGACGCATCCGAATATTGTCCGCGTTCTCGGCGTTGGTCAGGAAGGCGAATTCCGCTACATGGTTCAGGAATTTGTCGACGGCATTACGGTGAAGGAACTGATTACGCAGAACGGGCATCTGGACTGGCGCGTCGCAGTTCCGATCGCGATTCAGGTCGGCATGGCGCTTGAGAATGCGCATCAGAACGGGATCGTTCATCGCGACATCAAACCGCACAATATTCTGATTACCAGAGACCGGATCGCGAAGGTAGCTGATTTCGGTATAGCCCGCGCGGCGTCCAGCAATACCATAACACTTACATCGGGCGGAGCACTTGGATCGGTTCACTATTTTTCTCCGGAACAAGCCAGAGGATCCATCGTCGGACCGAGCTCTGATATCTATTCTCTCGGCGTTCTGCTCTTTGAGATGGTAACCGGCCGGGTTCCGTTTGACGGAGACACCTCCGTCGCCATTGCTATCAAGCATTTACAGGAACCGCCGCCGCGTGCGTCGTCCTTTGTTCCGTCCTTACCGTCCGGACTGGATGCGATTATCCGTAAGTGCATGCAGAAATCCACGGATTATCGTTATCTTTCGATACGTGACATGGTGGCTGAACTGGATGCGCTGATGGTTGATCCGAACGGTTCCTACGGAATTCTGTCACGCCCGGATATGCCCGATGCGACGACCAGCCAGATCCAATCGATGCGCCATGACCCCAGCTACAATAAGCTTCGTGATATTGAGCACTCGATAGAAAAGCGCAGACGTTCGCGTACCAAGGACAATGTCCTGGTTATTCTTCTGGTAACACTCATCCTCGGAATTCTTCTCGGAACCGTATACCTTGTCGTCAAGATGGTTACGGACAATATCTCCGGCAATTCCAAAGAGTCCTATACCGTTGAGAATTACATCGGACAACCGATAGCCGATGTTGAACGGACGCTCAAGTCGGCCAATGTCAATTACACGATCACTCCGAGAATTTCCGAAGAATATGAACCCGGAATCGTCATTGAGCAGAGCCTCAAACCCGGTGTCGTTATTAAGCCGGAGAATGGTTTGCATATCCTGGAGCTTGTCATCAGCGCATCTCCGCAATCGATTATTCTGACGGATTATGCCGGTCAGGACCAGCAGAGTGTTATTGATGACTTGACGCGCAAGGGTCTGCTGGTCTCGGTTCGAACCGAGGACAGCAGCCAGTATGACAAGAACACGATCATCCGCACCGAACCGTCGGCCGGATCTGCGGTTGTTCCCGGCGAAACCGTAACGATCTACGTGAGTCAGGGCGTATCTACCGTCACGATTCCGAACTTGAGCGGACAATCTCTTGCGACCGCGCGTACGACGATAATTTCAAGCGGTTTGAACTTAGGCACTGTAACGGTTAGCGAAGCGGCTCAAGCTTTGCCGGAATCCGAGCAGATTGTTATCTCTTCGGATCCGCCGGCGGGTACGATCGTAAGTCCCAAGTCAGGTATTAATCTTGTCGTAGGAACCCGTGAAGATTATATCAACAGCAGTTACGGCATAACCCCGACCCCGACTCCTGTTCCGTATAATCTCTTCATTAACCAGACCGAGGGCGGAACCGGCACCGGCGCGGGCACCTATACATCGGGTCAGAAGGTCACTGTCGTCGCAAGTGTCAATCCGGGTTATGTCTTCTCACACTGGGTCGATGACACGCAAGAAACCCTCGGCACGACCGCGACACTGCAGATTACGATGCCCGCCAGACACTATACGATCATGCCTGTCTACGCGAAGAGCACCTACAAAGTGACAATCGTACCTGCTTCTGAACCTGCGGGTCAGGCATCCGTCTCAGGGGCGGGTGATTATAAACCGGGTGATGCCGTGACCGTTATCGCGACAGCTAATGCCGGATATCAGTTTGACAGTTGGACCGATGCGGATGGAGTTGTGGTGTCAACTTCGGCGACCTACGTGTTTGCAATGCCTTCCTCGAATGTGACTTTGCGACCGGTTTTCTCACTGCTTCCCACACCGACGCCCGAAGTTCCGACGCCCACTCCGGCGATCACCCCTGCGGAATATCCGAAGGCAAATTCATCGGACAAGGATGATGCCGCGCAGGGTTCGCGCAAATCCCCGACCATCCAGGTACAAGCGTTATTATGACCGAACAATCATCGCGAACCGGGACGATCATCAAGGGTGTCGGCGGTGCCTATTGGATCTATACCGATGAGAAGGATACCGTGACGGCAACGCTGCGCGGGATTTTTCGAAAAGATAAGGTGGTGCCGACGATCGGCGATAGGGTAACTTTATCGCTGTCGGGGGATCCGGACATTCCGTATGTCATAGATTCCATATTGCCCCGACGCAATCTGTTATTGCGTCCGTCGGTAGCAAACATTGATGAATTGATCATCACAATCTCCTGTATGGATCCTCCGCCGGATTTAGGTCTGCTGGATAAACTTCTGATTTTCTGCTCCGTAGCAGATATAGAACCGCTGATTATGATGACAAAGACAGACCTCAATCGCGAAGCTGCGTCCTCTATCGCGGCTGTTTACCGACGAGCCGGATTCACTGTGTATTCCAGCGGCATCGGAGATACTGCAGATCTGCGATCACTTCGCGATCGACTGCTCGGTAAGACGGCCGGATTCGCCGGTCAGTCCGGAGTCGGAAAGTCTACGCTTGTTAATCTTCTTTCCGGGTTCACAGGTATGGAGGTCGGAGATATCAGCGAAAGACTCCATCGCGGAAAACATACGACGCGCCATGTGGAGATCATTCCGCTCGAAGGGTTGTTCTTGTTCGACACACCGGGATTCTCCATGCTGGAGATCACACAGATGGGAATCGAAGAGACGCAGGTAGCGAGTGGATATCCGGAGATTTTGCGCGCGTCAACAAATTGTCGTTTTCAAGACTGCCTCCATGTCGGAGAACTCGGTTGTTCTGTTGAGACCTCGGATATTGACGCGGGACGTTTGGAACGTTATCGTGAATTCGTAAAGATAATCCGGAAGAGTAATCCTTACAACAAGAAACGAGGGAGACACAGCACATGATTGATCAAAAGATAAAGGTAGCGCCTTCCATCCTTGCCGCCGACTTTGGACATTTGGCTCAAGAGATGTCGGCGATAGAGAAGGATGCGGATTTCCTGCATTTTGATGTCATGGATGGACACTTTGTCCCGAACCTCTCCTTTGGCATACCCGTACTTGCATCCATCCGGCACTATTCGAAGCTTCCGTTCGACGTGCACCTGATGATCGATAATCCCAGGGAATTCATTGAGCCATTTATAGAAGCCGGAGCGGATTACCTGACCTTTCACATAGAGACGGAGACAGAACCTCTCGATCTTGCCGGAATAATTCGCGAAAAAGGTGCGCGACCCGGCGTTTCGATTCATCCGGATACACCGGTGAATGCACTCGCGCCTGTGATCGCCGCGGTGGATCTTATTCTCGTGATGAGCGTACGTCCCGGGTTTGGCGGACAGGGTTTCATGCCGGAGGCATTGACGAGGATCGCAGAAATCCGACGTATGCTCGACGACTGCGGATCCGACGCCATCCTTTCCGTGGACGGAGGTATTTCACGAAGCAACGCGGCGGAGATTGCACATGCGGGCGCGACCATGCTCGTTGCCGGCAGCTCGGTTTTCGGAGCGTCGGATAAAGCGGAAGCGGTGAGAGGGCTGAAGGCATGCGCTACGTCGTGATAACAGGCGGCCCGAATATCCATTACGATCGACTTCGATCGGAAATCCGACCGGAAGATTATATTGTATGTGCGGACAGCGGAGCCTCTCATGCGCGAAATTTGGGATTGATTCCGCAGAAGCTGATCGGGGATCTTGATTCGATCGATCAGGAGACATTGACATGGGTCCGCGACATGAAAGTTCCGCTGGAAGTACATCCCGTGGATAAGGACATGACGGATACCGAACTGTGTCTGCGCATCGTTGCCCCGAACCAACCGGTTCTTCTCGTATGTTCCTTCAGCGGCAGACCCGATCATGTCCTGGCGAATTATCTTCTCGCCGGACGACTGACATCGGAAGGCCGGCGAATCGTTATGACTGACGGGATCTCGTATGGATTTCCGATTTCCGGACCGGCGAACCTTTCGATCCCGACCGGGTTACTCAACCATGTCGACAGCTTCGTATCTTCGTCCGTATCCCTCTTGCCGTTATTCTCCACGGTCACCGGCGTTACGACGTACGGGCTCACCTTTGCGCTTCATGATGCCGAGTTGATACCGGGAAGCACGTTTTCCGTAAGTAACAAAGCAAACGGAAACACCCGCGACATAAGCATTACGATTGCCGCGGGTGTTCTTCTTGTTTTGGTTACGCCGGAGGATTGACGCTCCTCATCGGCTTATATTTCTCGAAAATCAATCGGATCTCTTGGTGCTTAGCGAAGAATCAGTTGAGCCCGAATTCCTTGCCGATCGCAAGAAACGCATCCCGGGATCCGCGGATCGTCGCCTCGGATACACAGAAAGCCAACCGGAAATAACCGGGACATGAGAATGCGGAACCGGGTACCACCAAGACATTCTTGTCCGCACAAGCCTTAACAAACGCAATGTCGTCCACCGGTGCTTTGGGGAAGAGATATAGCGCTCCGTCCGGCTTTCTCGCCGTAAATCCGGCTTCGGAAATGATCGCGTACAGTAAATCGCGTCGAAATTCATAGTTGGCGATGTCTGCTTTGGCGTACAAAGTCGTCTCGATGATCTTCTGGAAAAAAGCCGGAGCGTTTACGGATCCGAGAATTCGATTGCACATCACTACCGCCGGGCAAAGCTCAGAAAAGTCGACATGCCGGGGGCTGATCGCGGCGTATCCGATTCTCTCGCCGGGAAGAGACAAAGATTTGCTCCAGGAAAAACAGACAATCACATTGGTAAGATAGGTCATCGAACAGGGAACCTGTTTGCCGTCGTATGCCAAATCAATATAGGGTTCATCCGAGATGATATGAATAACGTGATTCTTGGAAAGTAGTAATGTATCCAGCGCTTCCAGAACAGTCGCCGGGTAGATAACGCCGCTCGGATTATTCGGTGAATTTACGATGATCGCCTTCGTGCGGTCGGTAATTGCGGCGTCGATCTTCGCCAGGTCCGGAAGAAAGGTATCCGGTTCGGTGGGTACGATGACAGGTACGCCGTTGTGGTTGTCGATATATGACAAATATTCCATGAAAAACGGTGCGAGGACGATCACCTCATCACCCGGATCGAGAATCGCCTTAATTACGGCGTTCATAGCGCCCGCTGCGCCTACGGTCATACAGATGCCGCCCGGTTGGACCGAAAGGCCGCTCTTTAGAGAGAGCATATCCGCAACTGCCTTGCACGTCGACGGGTATCCTTGGTTGCTCATATAGGCGTGCTTGCCGGGGAAGGATTCCGCCGCATATTCCTTGATCCGATCGATCACCTCGCGAGGCGGCTCAAGATCGGGATTGCCGATGGAGAAATCAAAGACATTCTCGGCGCCGTAGAGAGACTTTAGACGGTTGCCTTCCTCGAACATTTTACGGATCATGGAGCCGGAGGACATTTTGTCGGATATACGCTTCGAAATCATAGCAAAACCCCTTTATCGTAATCTCTTTTCGCGTTATTATAACATGAATCAGAAATGCGCAAAGGGCAACGCAACGTTTCGGAGAATTTTCAAGTTTCCGGTTGACAATTCTCGGCCGGAAGGTTATTATTCTAACGTCATAGCAAGAAGAAGCATCCGTTTCTCACCTCAAGCACATGCGTGAAGAGGTTCACAGGATAGATCGCCGCATGGCGGCTGTTTACGGAACGGATGTTATTCGTTCCGTTTTTTTATTAGTAAGAGGAGGTGCATTCCTATCGCAAGACCTAACAGCGGGCAACAGATCAATGACGCTATTCGTTTTCGTGAGGTCAGATTGATCGAAGCAAACGGAGACATGATCGGTGTCGTAACGATCGCGGAGGCGAGGAGAAGAGCGGATGAGCAGGATCTTGATCTTGTTTTGATCGCGAACAATCCGGATAATCCGGTCTGCAAGATCATGGATTATGGTAAGTTCATGTTCGAGCAGTCCAAGAGAGAGAAGGAAGCCCGAAAGAATCAGAAAGTGACCGAGGTCAAGGAAGTCGGCATGAAGCTGACGACGGAAGATCACGATCTGGCTGTCAAGACGAAGAATGCGAACCGATTTTTATTGGACGGAGATCGCGTGAAGGTGCTGATTAAGTTCCGTGGACGCGAGATGGCATACCAGAGCCAAGGCTATGCTTTGATGGACAAGTTCGCCAAGCTATGCGTGGAGAGCGGTCAGATCGAGAAGCCGCCGAAGGTTGAGGGCAGGAACATGGTCATGTACCTTGCCCCGAAGAAGAACTGACGTTATATCACAAGGAGGAATCACTTATGCCCAAGCAGAAGACCCACAGCTCGTCGAAGAAAAGATTCAAGATTACCGGAACCGGTAAGGTTCTTCGTCCCCAGTCTTTTCGCCGCCACATTCTGAGCAAGCGCCCCACCAAGAGAATGAGACACCTTCGCGGATCTCTCGTTGCTTCCGCGCCGGATACGAAGATCATCAAGGCGATGCTCCCTTACAAATAAGAACATGGCATAGCACGTTTTCGAGTGAAGACGCTAAGACGAATGGATATTAGGAGGACAATTACATGGCCAGAGTTAAGAGAGGCATGCGCACAAGAGCGCGTCATCATAAGATTTTAAAGCAGGCGAAGGGCTATTTCGGCCACAAGAGCAAGCTGTTTAAGGTTGCAAACCAGGCGGTTATGAAGTCGGGCGCGTATGCCTACCGTGACCGTAAGAACAAGAAGAGAGACTTTAGAAAGCTCTGGATTCAGCGCATCAACGCCGCAGCCCGCATTAACGGCTTGTCCTACAGCCGCTTTATGAATGGTCTGAAGAAGGCTGATATCGCTCTCGACCGCAAGGTTCTTTCCGATATCGCGATCACAGATCCGAAGGGATTTACGGCTCTTTGCGAGAAGGCAAAGGCTTCGATCTGAGCGTATGCCTGCCGTGCGAGAGATATCCGGTAAGGATAACCCGATTTTTCGTCTCGTGAAGTCTCTTCACGATCACCGTACGGCTGCGAAGGAAGGTCTTCTGTTTCTCGAGGGCATTCGCCTGTGTGAGGACGTACTATCTTTCGGACATACACCCGTATATATTCTTTGTTCAAATGACGAGAAAGCGCTCGCCCAGACATGGAGCGAGCGTTTTCGCGTTCCGGAAGACACCGTGATCGTCTCGATGCCGGCGTTTCTTTTCGAGAAGCTCAGCAGCACGAATCATCCGCAGGGAATCGCAATCGTCATACGGATGCCTTCTTATCCGACAGTTTTGCCTGCACAGGGGAGAGATATCTATCTGCTTTGCGAGAATACTTCAGATCCCGGTAATCTCGGGACGATGATTCGCACCGCCGATGCTTTCGGATTCTCTGCTGTTCTGATCACGTCAGGGACAGTCGATCCCTACAACGAGAAGGTGATCCGCGCATCGATGGGATCCTGCTTTCATATTCCGATCATGAGGTTCGAAACGATTCGCGATGCATGCTTGCAATTGCACGAATTCGGAGTAGAATTGATTGCATCTCATTTGAACGGTGAGCCGTTGCCGGGTACTTCCTTCCATTATCCGGCGGCTGTCGTCGTTGGGAATGAAGCGCACGGACTCTCGGATGAATGCACAGCGATGTGCGACCGTAAGATTGCGATTCCGATGCCGGGACACGCGGAGTCGCTGAACGCCTCCATCGCGTTCTCTGTCTTTGGATATGTCCTGATGACGGGTAGATAAGAATACATAGCATCGCGCCGAGCGATGTTTTCGGAGGTTACATATGCAGGTCATTGTTTTAGGTGCGAGCCGTGCCGGGACGATGCTCGTCAAGCGTTTGATCGCTGCCGACCACGATGTCGTTCTGGTGGATATCAACGCAGATACAGTTGCAAGCAGCAAGAAGCTGAATGTCGTGACGGTGTCGGGGGTCATCATCGATATTGATGTTCTTCGCGAAGCTGGTATCGAGACGGCAGATGCTGTATGTGCGTTGAGCGAGAGCGAGAACCAGAATCTGATGGCTTCTGAGATAGCCAGTGAGATTTTTCACGTGAAGCACGTTATCACGCGTATTTTCGATACAACAGGCAATCATGTCTATAATTTCGGCGGATTTACCACCATTTCTTCTCCTGAGCTAACCGTTGACGCATTCATGCGTGAATTGGAGGATAAGGCTGTTGAGGGGAAGATCGATTATCGGACGCATCACATTATGAACGAGTGTGTGGAATTTACGATGTTAACAGCCAATTCCGATCTTTTCGGAAGTCGTATTCGTGACATAGAGGATACGGATAAGCGCCATGTATTTGGCATCATGCGCGACGGTCATATGATTCTTGCGCTTCCCGGGATGAGAATCGAAAAAGGAGATCAGCTGATTCTGGCTTCATTGTAAGCAGAATTCGTTAAGGTGATAAGATATGAAACTCGTTATTATTGGTGCGGGAAAAGTCGCATATTATCTGATTCGAGAACTTACACAAGAGCACGAGATCATTATTGTCGAGAAGGACGAATCGGCGGCAATGAAGATCTCGAATTCATTGTCTGCGGTCGTTATTCACGGTGACGGTACAACACTTCCCGTTCTTGAGCCCGTCTGTCAGGGTGCAGACATGTTGATTGCCTTAACCGGCAAAGACGAGAATAATCTGATTGCATGTCAGATTGCCAAGAAGCTTCTGCATGTCCCCATGACGATGGCGCGAGTCAATAATCCGAAGAATCTTGAGGTTATGGAGAAGTTTGGCGTTGATAAATCGTTCTCGGGCACGAAGGTGCTGGCCGAAATGATTGAGCAGGAGATCGATTATCACGGACTTACGATCCTTCGACAGATCAAGAATTCGGATCATGTTCTGATTGAGTTTGATCTTTCTCCGCGATCCAAAGCGGCTGGGAAGACATTAGCGGAGTATTCCTTTATAGCCGGATCGAGAATTGTTATCATTACGTATGCGGACGGACGTGTCATCACTCCCGCCGGATCAACGAAGATGCACGCGGGCGACCGACTGATGATGGTTTGCTCGCGAGCGAATGTCGAAGATATTTGGAAAGAGATGGTCAACGTCTGATATGTTGGTGAAGAAAAGCCGATTCCACACATTCATCAAATGGCTGTTTGCGTTGCCCGCGAGAGCGATTGTCTTGAGTTTTCTCTTCGTGGACATCATTGGAACGCTTCTGTTAATGTTGCCGATCGCTTCCCAAGACGGCAAGAGCTTAGGATTCATAAATGCATTGTATACATGTATTTCCGCGACCTGCGTTACCGGACTGGTCGTCGTCGATACGGCGACGCACTTTACTACATTCGGCAAAGTCGTCATCATCGCATTAATCCAGATCGGCGGACTCGGCCTTGTGACGATCACAACATTTATCATCAGCCTTGCACGCCGACGCGTTGGTCTTAAGGCGAAGGTTCTCGCTCAGGAATCTTCCGGCAGCTTCTCGATGATTGAGCTTCCGCAGGTTCTGAAGTCGATCGTACTAACAACATTGGCTTTTGAATTCGTAGGATTTGTGTTCTTTGCCTCACAATATGTTCCGATGTTCGGCTGGGCTGACGGTCTCGGAAAAGCGAGCTTTCAAGCCATCTCGGCCTTCTGTAATGCGGGATTTGATCTTCTCGGAGATACGTCCGGCGGTAAGTATGTGAGTCTCGTCGGAATGAATAATTATCCCGTCGTCATCCTCACCACCGCATTCCTGATTATCGCCGGAGGTCTCGGCTTCAATGTGTGGAAGGATATTTTCACGCATAAGAAGGGGACGAAGCTGATGCTGAACAGCAAGGTTTCGATCATTATGACCGTAACACTTCTCGTCGGTGGGACAATATTCTTTCTTCTGACCGAATGGTCGAATGCCGGTACACAGGCCATGGGAACTCTTCCCGAGTGGCAGCGACCGATCGCCGCGTTTTTCCAGTCGGTAACGTTGCGCACCGCTGGTTTCAACACGATCAATCAAGTAAATCTTCATGAGGAATCTAAACTGATGTCCGTTGTTCTGATGTTTATCGGTGCGGGTTCCGGTTCCACCGGCGGAGGAATTAAGACATCGACCCTGGCGGTTCTGATTTATTCGGTCATCGCGGATGTTCGTCGAACCGACGGTGTATTGATATCCAAACAACGTATTCCGATCCAGCTCGTTCAAAGAGCCGTCACCATTCTTTTCCTTGGCATGGGAATCATGATGACTTTATCAATCTTATTGTGCATCAGTGAATCTGCGGCCTTGGCTGCAGGGAAATTCGAATATTTGGATCTTCTGTTCGAGTCCGCGTCGGCGTTCGGCACTGTCGGAGTAACGTCCGCACTTACACCGGAACTCACGACGCTCAGTCACATCTTTACGATTCCCGCAATGTTCCTCGGACGTGTCGGACCGGCAACCTTTGCGTTAAGTCTTGCGCTTCGCGAGGTCAAGTTGCAGACCAATATTTATCCGGAAGCAAAACTTCAGGTCGGCTAATTGTGCGAATCGTTTCCTCTTTCGCATTAATGCAAGACTCACTTGTTGCACTTGCACGAGATGTGCTTCATTCGCTCTTCGGAAGGGTCATCTAACTTGACAACAACCTCTCATTTCCATGATAATGGATGTTCTAAGAAGACGCGGGAGGATAGTTCCATGGGTATGACCATCTCACAGAAAATTATTCGTGATCATTTACTTTCGGGTGAAATGAAGGCCGGTTCGGAGATCTCAATCCGCATTGATCAAACGTTAACGCAAGATTCCACGGGAACGATGGCGTATCTTCAGTTCGAAGCGATCGGCGTGCCGCGCGTTAAGACGAAGCTCTCTGTTGCATATATTGATCATAACACGATCCAATCCGGCTTTGAGAATGCCGATGACCATAAGTATATTCAGACGGTGACGAAGAAGCACGGAATTCGTTTTTCTCGTCCCGGCAACGGTGTCTGTCATCAAGTGCACATCGAGAGATTTGGCGTCCCGGGACAGACCCTTCTGGGATCTGACAGTCATACACCGACATGCGGTGGTATCGGTATGCTCGCCATCGGCGCCGGCGGACTTGATGTTGCCGTTGCGATGGGCGGCGGACCCTATTTCCTCAGCATGCCGAAGATGTGTAAGGTTGAACTGACAGGTCGTCTTGCGCCGTGGGCCAGTGCGAAGGACATTATCCTCGAAGTCTTACGAATTCTTTCCGTAAAGGGAGGCGTCGGCAAGATCGTGGAGTATTCCGGGGATGCGCTTCGTTACCTCTCGGTGCCCGAACGCGCAACAATTACGAACATGGGGGCTGAGCTCGGAGCGACTACTTCCATCTTCCCTTCAGACGAAGTCACGAGAGAATTCCTTGTCGCACAGGGACGCGGTCAGGATTATGTTGAACTTCTTCCCGATGCAGACGCGATGTACGACGAGACGATCACGATCGATCTTTCTGAGCTTGAACCCCTCGTTGCGAAGCCTCATATGCCTGATAATGTCGTGAAGGTTTCGGAAGTTAAGGGAATGAAGGTCGATCAGGTTTGTATCGGTTCCTGCACCAATTCTTCGCTTCTCGATATGCTGAAAGTAGCCGCGATCCTGGAGAATAAGACCGTCCACCCGGACGTTTCTCTTGTTATCGCTCCCGGTTCCAAACAGGTTTTCACCATGCTCGCCGAATGCGGCGCCCTCTCCTCCATGATTGCGGCGGGTGCGCGTATTCTTGAGTGTGCCTGTGGCCCTTGTATCGGAATGGGACAATCTCCGCGAACTGACGCCGTTTCGCTTCGAACCAACAATCGGAATTTCTACGCACGTTCCGGAACGGCTTCCGCAAATGTTTATCTTGTCAGTCCGGAAGTCGCTGCCGTCGCAGCGCTCACGGGTGTTATTACGGAACCTCGCGAATTTGGTCAGCCGCCGGTCGTTACAATCCCCGAAGCTTTTCGCGTCAATGACAATATGGTTGTCTTGCCGGCCGAGAACCCGGACGATATTGAGGTCGTGCGCGGTCCGAACATCAAGCCTTTCCCGATCAATGTACCGCTGACGGACACGGTTCTGGGGAAAACGCTGGTGAAGTTAGGCGACAATATCACTACAGATCACATCATGCCGTCAAATGCCAAGCTTCTCCCGTATCGCTCGAACGTACCCTATCTTGCGGACTACTGCCTTACTCCTTCAGATCCGGACTTCCCGTCAAGGGCGAAGGAGAACCATGGCGGAATGATCGTCGGAGGATCGAACTACGGTCAGGGAAGCAGTCGCGAGCATGCGGCATTGGCACCTTTGCAACTCGGAGTCAAGGCTGTGATCACGGTATCTTTTGCGCGAATTCATATGGCGAATCTCATCAACAACGGGATTCTGCCGCTGACATTCTCGAATCCCTCTGATTATGATAAAATTGATTTACTTGACGAACTTTCCATTGAGAATGCACGGGACCAGGTAACTGCCGCAGCGAAGGGACAACGAGTCACCGTTCGCAATCTGAGTAAGAACACTTCCTTCGAAGTCGATCTGCCGATCTCGGAGCGACAAGCGAAGATTCTTCTTGCCGGCGGACTTTTGAACTTTACACGCACCGAATCGTGATGACGTAGATATAGTAAGGAGGAGAGTTATGAATCTTGCTTCAACGGAAAAGGAAAAGGTTCTTAAAGAACTTGCTAATAAGTCCTCGGCAAAATCCAAGATCGACCCGGTCCTCTATGAACGCTACAACGTAAAGAGAGGCCTGCGTAACGAAGACGGTACAGGCGTTCTTGTCGGACTCACCGAGGTCGGTGAAGTCATGTCCTATATTGTGGATGACGCAGAGAGAATTCCTGTGGAAGGACGTCTGTTCTATCAGGGAATCGAGATCTCAGATATCGTTAACGGATTCTATCAGGAGAAGCGTTTTGGATTCGAAGAGACGGCGTATTTGCTTCTTTTCGGAGAACTCCCGACGCAGGAGCAGCTCACACAGTTCAATGACCTGCTTGTGTCTTGCCGTGAGCTTCCGCAGAATTTCACCGAAGATATGATTCTCAAGGCTCCGAGCCCGGATATCATGAATAAGCTTGCCCGCTCAGTGTTGGCATTATACTCCTACGACAGTGATCCGGATTCTTTGGATATCGACAATGTACTCCGCCAGTGTGTCGAGCTGATTGCCCGTTTCCCTGTGATGATCTCGCATGGTTTTATGGCAAAGAGACACTATGTCGACAAGCAGAGTCTGTTCATCCATTCACCGGTACCGGAATATAACACGGCGCAGAATATTCTTCACATGATCCGGCCGGACGGACAGTTCTCGGATCTCGAGGCGCGTATTCTTGATCTGGCGCTGGTTCTGCATGCGGAACATGGCGGCGGTAATAACTCTTCCTTTGTCACACACGCGGTTTCATCGTCCGGTTCGGATACATATTCTGTTATTGCGGCGGCGATCGGCTCTCTCAAGGGTCCTCAGCATGGCGGAGCCAGCAACAAGGCATACGCGATGATGCAGGAGCTCCGGGATAATGTTCGCAGCTGGCGCAATGAGATGGAGATTTGCGACTATCTGACCAAGATTATGAAGAAGGAAGCTTACGATCGTTCAGGTCTCATCTACGGAATCGGTCACGCGGTTTATACGGTGTCTGACCCTAGAACGAAGCTTCTTCGCGATTACGCGAGGAGCCTTGCATATGAATCCGGACGGGAAGAGGAGTACGAACTTTATACTCTGACGGAGCGTCTGGCTCCCGAGGTTTTCCGCAACGTGAAGAAGTCGGACAAGATCGTTTGCGCGAATGTCGACTTCTATGCGGGATTCATCTACTCGATGCTCGGCATCCCGCCTGAGCTGTTTACGCCGATCTTCGCGACGGCTCGTATTGCGGGTTGGAGTGCACACAGGATCGAAGAGTTAGTCTCCGGAGGTCGTATCATGAGACCGGCATACAAGTGTGTGCAGAAGAGACGTCGCTATGTCGGAATGGATGCCCGCGAGAAGAAAGACGAGTAAGAAATTGTAAGATTATCCCCAAAAAGATCCGCGAATCACCGATGATTCGCGGATCTTTTTTCGCTTGTGAGAATGGCACTCGCACCACAGAAAGCCGGAAATAAAAAAAGAAGCACATGCGATGTGCTTCTTTGTGGTGACCCTAAGGAGAATCGAACTCCTGATTCCGCCTTGAGAGGGCAGCGTCTTAACCGCTTGACCATAGGGCCGATGGTGACGTTCTTCGAACGCAAGAGGAATAATATCATAATCCCGATTTGCCTGCAAGACCCAAAACGAACAAAGTGTTAAATTTTACTTCGAACGGCCTGCTTATCTCCGCAGATACGGCAGTTATGGTAGACTTTACTTTGTTCATAATATTCGATTGACAAGGTGGCGATTCAAGTATGGATCAGTTTATTCACATTCGCGGAGCTCGAGAACATAATCTCAAGAATATAGATGTTGATATACCGCGCGACAAGCTTGTTGTGTTGACCGGTATCTCCGGATCCGGGAAGTCTTCTCTGGCTTTTGACACAATTTACGCTGAAGGACAGAGACGATATGTCGAGTCCCTCTCCTCGTATGCCCGACAGTTCCTCGGTCAGATGGAGAAGCCGGATGTCGATCAGATTGACGGCCTCTCGCCGGCAATCTCGATTGACCAGAAGACGACAAGTAAGAATCCGCGATCGACGGTCGGTACGGTCACGGAGATCTATGATTATCTCCGCCTGCTCTTCGCGAGAGTCGGTGTGCCTCACTGTCCTTCCTGCGGCAAGGTTATATCATCGCAATCCATTGATCAGATACTCGATACTCTTCTCGCGATGGGGGAAGGAACAAGAATTATTCTGATGGCTCCGGTAATACGAGGCCGCAAGGGCGAGTATCAGAAGATTTTCGAGGATTTCCGCAAGGCGGGATATGCCCGGGTTCGGGTAGACGGGGACATGTTTGAACTAGAAGATGAGATCTCCCTAGAGAAGAATCAGAAGCATACCATTGATGTTGTCATCGACCGGTTGGTGATACGCGACGGCATTCGATCACGTCTCAATGATTCTGCGGAGACCGCGCTGAAGCTTGCTGACGGTCTTGTCACCACGTTGGTACAGATTCCGGAAGGGGAGAACGAGTACGGCGAGATCAGCTATCGCGAAGAGGAGCATCTCTTCTCGCAGCGCTTCTCCTGCCCGGACTGCGGCATCAGCTTTGAAGAGATTTCGCCCCGCATGTTCTCCTTCAATAATCCGTACGGAGCTTGTCCGGCCTGTTCGGGCATCGGCTATCACTCTTTTATCGATCCTGAGCTCTGTGTGTCGGACGCGCGTCTGTCCCTGAATGACGGTGCTATCCGCGTCGGAGGATGGAATTTCGATGATCCGTCGAGTTGGGGGAGAGCCTTCATCATAGCATTGTCGAAGAGATATGGATTCTCTCTGGATACGCCTTGGAACCAGTTGGACGACAAGATTAAGAAGATCATCATGACGGGCAATGACGGCGAGAAGCTTAAGGTAGATACGACAAACAGCAAGTATTCCCGGGGCGCATCCTACCAGGCCGCCTGGGAGGGTATCGTTCCGAGTCTTGAGCGTCGTTTCCGCGAGACCGGATCGGACGATATGAAGGAGTACTATCAGCAATACATGTCGTTTCGCCCATGCCCCGATTGCGCGGGGGCCAGACTCAAGAAGGAAAGCCTGTCGGTTCTTGTCGGAGGGATGAACATCCACAAGCTGACGTGTCTTCCGATTCGTGAGTGCAAAAGCCATCTGGAGAATTTGACTTTCACGCAGCGAAATCACGAGATCGCCGAGCCGATTGTGAAAGAAATGCTCGCACGACTGGGCTTCCTTGTCGATGTCGGTCTGGATTACGTGACGCTGAACCGTGCGTCGGCGACCTTATCCGGCGGGGAGGCACAGCGTATCCGGCTTGCCACACAGATCGGATCGGGTCTCATGGGTGTTCTTTATATACTCGATGAGCCTTCCATCGGTCTGCATCAACGCGACAACGCTCGTCTTTTGAATACGTTGAAGAGACTTCGAGAGCTGGGGAATACCGTCCTGGTCGTCGAACACGACGAGGACACGATGCGTGAGGCGGATTATATCGTCGATATGGGTCCCGGCGCGGGAGAGCACGGCGGGTACATCGTTGGATTGGGCACTGCGGAAGAACTGGAGAAGACCGAGAGTTCCATCACTGGTCAATACTTAAGCGGACGGAAGTACATTCCGCTACCCGTCAGCCGCAGGACGCCGTCCGGACAATATCTGACGGTGCTTGGCGCTCGGGAGAATAATCTGAAGAACATTGATGTGAAGATTCCTCTAGGGCTATTCACCTGTGTTACCGGAGTTTCCGGATCGGGGAAGAGTTCGTTGGTTAACGGAATAATACTGAAGAAGCTGGCCTCAGATCTGAACGGGGCGAGACGACAGACGGGTGCATATCGAGCGATTGAGGGCATCGAGTATCTCGATAAGGTTATCGCGATCGATCAATCGCCGATTGGCAGGACTCCGAGATCCAATCCTGCAACCTACACAGGATGCTTTGATTTGATTCGTGAGCTTTTCGCGAATACGAAGGATGCCAGAGCCCGCGGATACAAGAACGGACGGTTTAGTTTCAATGTCAAGGGAGGACGTTGTGAGGCGTGCTCCGGCGACGGAGTTAATAAGATCGAGATGCACTTTCTGCCGGATATCTATGTCACCTGTGATGTCTGTAAGGGACACCGTTACAATCGGGAGACGCTGGAGGTCAAATATAAGGGGAAGAGCATTGCCGATGTTCTGGAGATGACGGTGGAGGAGGCATTAGACTACTTTGAAGGTATCCCCCGAATACGAAGAAAGTTAGAAACGATCGCGGACGTTGGAATGGGTTACATCCGCCTCGGTCAACCTTCAACGCAATTATCCGGTGGAGAGGCACAACGCGTGAAGTTGGCGACGGAGTTGTCCAAACGCAGTACCGGCCATACGTTCTACATTCTGGATGAGCCGACGACGGGACTTCATATTGCCGACGTCCATAAGTTGGTTGACATTTTACACCGCCTGACAGAAAATGGTAATACTGTCCTTGTCATCGAGCATAATCTCGATGTCATAAAGACAGCGGATCATATCATTGATCTCGGACCGAACGGCGGCGACGGAGGCGGTTATGTGATCGTCGAAGGTACGCCGGAAGAGGTAATCCGCCATCCGGAATCCTTTACGGGACAGTATCTCAAGCCACTACTCGAGAGAGAAGCACTGCGGGATCAGACGAGGGATCCGCACTTGAAGAACAATCAACAGAAGCTTCTGAAGGAGTCGCTGGAGATTTCGATCTCCGTGAAGCCCAGAAGAAGGAAGCCCAGAAACGGGTAATAAAGGAATACATACATGACAAAATGTGCAATATGCAAGAAGAATGTGGCGGTGGTTTTCACCACCCGATTTGACAACGGTAAACGTGTCAGCGAAGGACTTTGCCTCAAGTGTGCGTATCAGACCGGTATCGGAGGCATTGATGAGATGTTCTCGAAGGCCGGAATAGATGATTCGAATATCGATAAGGTTTCCGAACGTCTGAACAGCTTGATGGCCGGTATGGACGGGAATCAGCCGGAAGATGTTTTTAAGCTTCTTCTGGGTTCGGAAGGATTGACGGGCGATTTCTCCTCATCAGAGAATGACTCCGACGATGCGGAAGCGATTGAACCTCTGTCGAATCTTGGTTTTCTTCAGATCGGGAACACGGCCGGAGGCAACGGGGATGACCCTTTTGGTGCCGCGGACGAAGATTCCGCCTTGTTGTCGGATTCTTCTTCCTACGAAGGCAGAAGAGAAGATGACCGGACGAAGGATACCCGTCGCGACACCAAGAAGAATACTCGCAAAGAGACCAAGCATAAATTTCTCGATCAATTCGGTACGAATCTGACGGAGAAAGCCCGTATTGGCAAGATCGACCGGATCATCGGACGAGCCAAGGAATTGGAGCGTGTCGTTCAGATTCTGAACCGTCGTTCGAAGAATAACCCTGTTCTTCTCGGAGCTCCGGGCGTCGGCAAGACGGCGATAGCCGAAGGACTTGCTGTTCGTATCGCGACAGGCGATGTTCCGGCCAAACTTCTCGATATGTCTGTATATCTGCTCGACATGACGGCTATGGTTGCGGGAACGCAATTTCGCGGGCAATTTGAGAGCCGAATGAAGGGTGTCGTCGACGATGCCAGACGCAGTGAGAACATCATTCTTGTCATCGATGAGTTGCATAATATCATGGGCGCCGGAGACGCCGAAGGAGCCATGAACGCAGCGAATATTCTGAAGCCGGCATTGGCGAAGGGCGAGATTCGGGTTATCGGATCGACGACGCTTGAAGAGTACCGACGATTTATCGAGAAGGACTCCGCCCTGGAGAGAAGATTTCAGAAGGTTATCGTTGAGGAACCGACGCTGGAGGACAGTGTCGAGATTCTGAAGGGAATCCGTGATTATTATGAGCAGCATCATCATGTTTCGTATGCGGATGATGTGATCGAATATGCGGTCAAGTCGTCATCAAGATATATCATGGACCGTTTCCTTCCGGATAAGGCGATCGATCTGCTCGATGAAGCGGGATCCCGTGCCAACCTCTCCGAAGTTCGTCTTGTGAAGTTAAAGAAGCTCAAGACAGAACGAGAAGATCTCGAGGCAGCCGTCGCTGAGGTTGAGGAGAAGATCGAGAATTCGGCTCCGCAGATCATCGAGCAGGAGGCATTGTACGAGAAGCAAGCCGAGACCAAGGCATCCCTCTTGCGAACCGAACAGGAATTATCATCTCTTGAGAGTGAACTGGTTCCCACGATCATAACTAAGGAAGACATTGCGCGTGTTATCGAGATGTGGACGGGAATTCCCGTACAAAGAATTTCCGAATCGGAATCGGAGAAGCTTCTGAAACTCGAAGAACGCCTTCATAAGCGCGTTATCGGGCAGGAGAAGGCGGTCAGCGCCTTGGCGCGTGCCATTCGCCGTAATCGCTCCGGCTTCGGCAAGAAGCATAAACCTGCGTCATTCATCTTCGTCGGACCCACGGGAGTCGGCAAGACCGAACTCGTCAAGGCGGTCGCCGAAGCGATGTTCGCGTCGGAAGATGCCCTGATTCGTATGGATATGTCGGAATTCATGGAGGCTCATACGGTCAGCAAATTGATCGGATCCCCACCGGGGTATGTCGGTTACGATGACGGAGGACAGTTGACGGAGAGAGTCAGAAGAAAGCCGTACTCGGTCATCCTTTTTGACGAAATTGAGAAGGCTCACCCGGATGTCTTTAATCTGCTGTTACAGATTCTGGATGACGGACGCCTGACGGACAGCCATGGACGACTGGTCAATTTCGAGAATACCATTCTCGTCCTGACTTCCAATGCGGGTACCACGCTCAAATCCAACGGTTTTGGCTTTGGTGCCGAGGGGTTTGTCGCGCTCGAGAATCGGGTTCAGAGTGTTCTTAAAGAGATGTTCCGTCCGGAGTTTCTGAATCGTATCGATGAGATTATCGTATTTCAGGAATTGACGAGAGATGAGATTCGCTCGATTGTCGATCTGATGCTGGCGGAATTGACCGCACAGCTTCGCGAGAAGGAAGTTGATGTATTCGTTACCGATACCGCCAAGGATCGTCTGGCTGTTGAAGGATATGACGCGAAATACGGCGCGAGACCGCTTCGTAAAACGATACAGCGAAGACTTGAGGATCCGCTTTCCGATATGTTCCTCATGGGCAAGCTGGACAAGGTTTCGATGGTGCGCATCGACTTCGACGGGAAGGATTTCACCTTTGACCGTTCAATAAGAGAGTAATACGTGTAAATAAATCGAATGAAAAAAAACGACCGGCTTGACGCCGGTCGTTTTCATATGTCCGCAATTCGGTATAGCGACTATGAGCGATAACTTCCGTTAATCTTGACATAATCATAGGAGAAGTCACAAGTCCACATACGATCTGAGAAGTCTCCCTCATGAAGTACGATGGAGATGAGTATTTCGGATTTCTGAAGAATCTTCTTGGCCAAGGCTTCATCGAAAGGCAAGGCTTGTCCGTTCGCACATACCGGCAGATCCCCGATCGATATGTCGACGCGCTCTGGGTCAAACTGCGCTCCGGAATAACCGATGGCTGTTATAATTCGACCCCAGTTCGCATCCTCACCGAAGATTGCCGTCTTACAAAGCGGCGAACGACAAACAGAAAGAACACATAAATATGCGTCGTTTGCGTTTGCCGCTCCACTGACGGTTACCTCAATCAGCTTTGTCGCTCCTTCGCCGTCCTTGGCAACCAACCGTGCCAGATCGGTGCAGACCTCAGAAAGCGCATCCGCGAAAAGTTCACACTCCGGGGTGCCCGGAAGAATCTCGTCCGCGCCGGACATGCCGTTCGCCAGAATGAGCAGAGTGTCGCATACGGAAGTATCGCCGTCTACCGACACGCGGTTAAAAGTATGGCCAACGGACTCGCGGAGAAGGGACGAGAGAAGGTCCTTCGAAATCGAGGCATCTGTTGTAATGACGCTGATCATCGTCGCCATATTCGGATGAATCATTCCGGATCCCTTCGCCATGCCTGCGATCGATATCTTGTGTTTGCCGATCTGGATTTTGGCGTAGGCTTCCTTCGGGATGAGATCGGTGGTCATAATCGCACGCATGGCGTCGTGACCCGATTCTGCGGAAGATGATAGGGAAGATACCAGTGACGGTGTTCCTGAGAGGATCTTGGCGAGGGGAAGCCTTATTCCGATAACCCCGGTGGAACATGTAAGAATCTCGTCCTCGTCAACTTTCAGAAGTGCAGCCACTGCCGATGCCATCGCGTTTGCGTCCTCGACACCGGCGCTTCCGACGCAGGCGTTGGCGTTGCCGCTGTTGATCAGGACACCGCGTACCGCGGACTTTTGCGAGACGATGCTCATCGTTCGTGTAAGAGAATGTCCTTTGACAACATTCTTCGTATAAACACCGGCGACAGTGGCGGGCACATCAGAGACGATCAAGGCCAGATCCGGAGCGCCGTTCTTCTTGAGACCGCAGGGGATTCCCGCAGCCCGAAAACCTTTTGGGGCGGTAATTGCGTTTGACATGTGAAGCGTACCATCCGTTCGAAATGAATGAGATGATTATACACAAAAAATTGAATGCGTGAAGCCTTTTTCGCCGAGGATGCCTTGTAACCGCACCTATACAGCGGGGTTTTTTACGGTATAATAATTTCGTAAGAATGGGAGGGCTTTGTACATGTGGAAGATAACGGATCTCAAAGGCAGAGCTTGGGAAATTCTTCGCAAAAACTATTGGTCCGCCTTGTTGGCGGTGTTTATTTTCTCGGTGATCGGCTCCGCCGCATCCTCGATGATCTCCGTCGTTACTTCAACGGTATCCTCCACGCTTACAACGGCCGTCACGACGACGCTGAGCATTGTCCCGCTGGAGGATAATGTGTCGCTTATGCTTGGTCAGGCCTCGGTAATTTTTGTTTTTTTGGCGTTTATCTATTTGTTCATTATCGCGGCTTCTTTGAGCGTTCTTGTATTCGTCACCTATCCTCTGCAATATGGTTTAACATCGTGGTTTGTCGAGCAGCGCAGTCATGAGACATTTACCAACTACATGCCTTTATTTTCTGCTTTTCAACAAGGCCGATACAAGAAGGTCGCATCGGGTATGGGATGGAGTCTTTTGTGGCAGATCCTGTGGTCTCTTTGTGCGTCAACCGTGTTTATCATCCCTTCGGTAACACTAATCTTCGGAACCGGAGCCACGGCCTTCTTCTCGCGCGAATCCGAAATCAGCAGTCTTGCTGTGATCGTTACGATGATGCTGGTCGCAGGGCTTTACATCGTGGCGATGGCCTTGTATATAGCAATTATTCTGAATCGCTATTACGCATACCTTTTCATACCTTTTATCCTCGTCGATCAGCCACAGTTGAATTTTCGCGAAACCATGGATCTAAGCAAGCGTATGACCGACGGACAGAAGGGGCGTATGTGGCTTCTGGACCTTTCTTTCATCGGTTGGTTCGCCTTGACACTTCTATCCTGTGGATTTCTGAGCATTGCACTGGTTCCCTACATACAGACAACAAGGACGGAGCTTTATTTCGCCCGCAAGGCGGAAATTGCTTCTTGACAAGAGTATTTTCGAGAGACGGAGTTGTGATATGAACACAGAGAAACGCTATGACGTAGTAATTATAGGAGCCGGTCTCGCCGGTATCTTCGCCGGATATGAATTGACGGAGAATCATCCGGATCTATCTGTCGCTATCATTGAACAGGGAGATCCGATCAGCGCACGATCCTGCCCGATCATCCAGAAGAAGACGGTTTCCTGTGTGAGCTGTAAGACCTGTGCGATCATGCGGGGCATCGGCGGCGCGGGCGCGCTTTCTGATGGCAAGATTAACTTCACGACGCAATTCGGAGGCTGGCTGAACGACTACGTTACGGATGCCGAGGTCATGCGTTTGATCGAGTACGTCGATTCTGTCAACATGAGATTCGGTGCAACGAACGAGGTATTCTCGACGTCTACACCGCAGGCGGATGTAATCCGAAGGAATGCGATTAGCTATGATCTGCATCTGATGGACGCGAAATGCAAGCACCTGGGAACGGAGCGCAACCGCGAGATTCTTATTGAGCAATACGAATATCTCGCGAAAAAGCTTGATTTGATTTGCCGTACCCGGGTAGAGGATATCGCGCATGAGCCGAATGGAACCTATTCGCTTGCTACGACATCCGGAACCGTTCGATGCAAATATCTTATTGCCGCTCCCGGCCGCAGCGGCGCGGAATGGTTCTCATCGATCTGTCATAAACTGAAGCTTCCGATGATTAACAATCAGGTGGATATCGGCGTTCGTGTTGAACTTCCGGCGATCGTATTTAAGGACATTACCGATGCGATGTACGAAGCGAAGCTTCTCTATCGTACCAAGCAGTATAAGGATGTAGTTCGCACGTTCTGTATGAATCCATACGGTCATGTTGTTACCGAGAACACCGACGGAATCATCACCGTTAACGGACACAGCTATACGGATCCCGCGTTACGCAGCGAGAATACAAACTTCGCGCTTCTTGTCAGCAACCGCTTTACGACACCGTTTAATGAGCCATATCAATACGGCAAGCGAATCGCGTCGTTGTCCAACATGCTCGGCGGTGGAATCATGGTCCAGCGATTCGGGGATCTGATCGACGGCCGAAGAACCAATACACATCGCTTGCCGCAGAGCATTGTTAAGCCCACCTTGGAAGCGATTCCGGGGGATCTCTCGCTTGTCTTGCCGAAACGTCATTTGGACAATATCATTGAGATGATTCACGTACTGGATAAGCTTGCGCCCGGAACCGCGAATCAGGATACGCTTCTTTATGGAGTTGAGGTGAAGTTCTACAGTGCGCGATTGACGCTAACGAGTGAACTGGAGACGAAGCTCCGAAATTTCTTTGCTTGCGGTGACGGCGCAGGAATTACACGTGGATTGTCGCAGGCCGGGGCGAGCGGCGTCATGGCGGCTCGCGCTGTTCTGAAAAGGATCGATCACGAAGACAGATCGATACATACATGAGCTTAGTCGAGTCTTTGAGGTGACAGAATCTTCGGATTCTACGTTCGTTCTTTACAACACGTACCTTTTATGGTAATATTCCAACGTATTTGCCGCGGACACAGTTGCGGGATCGTCCGACCCGTTACTTTGCCGCAGGACTTTGAAGGAGGAACAGTATGGACACGATCAACAAGTCAGAAATTATCAAGGAGTATGGTCTTAAGGAAGGCGACACAGGATCTCCGGAGGTTCAGATTGCAATTCTCACATCGAGAATCAATCACCTGACAGAGCACCTGAAGGAGCACAAGAACGATCATCACTCCAGACGCGGCCTTCTCACGATGGTCGGTAAGAGAAGAGGTCTTCTCGATTATCTGGCACGTATCGACATTGAGCGTTACAGAACGATTATCGCGAAGCTCGGAATCAGAAAGTAAGATGATATGGCCGCCTCAGATGACCGGAAAGTCAGAAGAGGCGGCTTTTTTCATATCCTGTACATTCGATGAACTCTCCTATACAGTGTCGAAGACATGAGGACCGGGGAGTTTGACAAATTCTTGACATACCTTTTTGTTTTTCTTACATTGCGAACATTTCTACCAAAATACGGTATAATGATCCTATGCATTCGGTACAACCGAGGGTTGTAGAGGGTAGATTGACGATTCGTTTGCGAATACGAACCGCGAATCTACAAACTACCGCCCCGGTTGACCAGAGATTCAACCTAGGGAGGTTTTTTTACTTATGGAAAGAAAATTTCAGATGAACCTTGCCGGCCGTCCGCTGATCGTGGAGACCGGTAAACTTGCCCAGTTTGCCAACGGCGCATGTCTTGTGCGCTACGGTGACACCGTCATCATGTCGACGGTTACCGCATCGGCGACACCGAGAGACGGAATCGATTTCTTCCCTCTCTCCGTGGATTACGAAGAGAAGCAGTATGCTGTCGGCCGGATACCCGGCGGATACATCAAGCGCGAGGGACGTCCCTCGGAGAAGGCTATCCTTACGTCTCGCGTCATTGATCGCCAGATTCGGCCGCTTTTCCCGAAGGATTTACGTAACGATGTCGTCGTATCCAATCTTGTCATGTCAGTAGATCAGGATTGTTCGCCGGAGGTAGCTGCGATGATCGGAACATCGATCGCGGTGTCCATTTCTGATATTCCGTGGAACGGCCCGACAGGCGGTGTTGTTCTCGGTCTCATCGATGATGCGGCGGTAATCAATCCCACCGAAGAACAGCGCGCCAAGAGCCGTATGTACGTTACGCTCGCCGGAACCACAAAGAAGATTTGCATGGTCGAGGCCGGTGCCAATGAAGTTGATGATGAGACGATGCTCGCAGCAATTGCCGCGGGTCACGAGACCGTCAAGGAAGTAGTCGCATTTATCGACAGTATTGTCGCGGAGATCGGCAAGCCGAAATTCTCCTATACTTCCAGCGAGATTCCCGCCGATGTTTTCGACTGCATCAAGAAGTTTGCATGGGACGATATGCGTCAAGCCGTTCTCTCCGACGACAAGAGTGTTCGTGATGCCAATGTCTCTGCCCTGACGCAGAAGGTTAAGGAATACCTTGCCGCGGAACATGAAGATTACCTGCCCTATGTTGCCGAGTCGATCTATAAGCTTGAGAAGAAGGTCGTCCGAGACTATCTTTTCCGCGAACATGTTCGCGTCGACGGCAGAGATCTGTATACAATCCGTCCCCTGTCCTGCGATGTCGGTGTTCTGCCTCGCGTCCATGGAACCGGATTGTTCCAGCGCGGTCAGACGCAGGTTCTGACCTGTTGCACACTTGCGCCTCTTTCCCGTTCACAGACACTGGACGGTCTGGATTCCGAGGATACGAAGCGCTATATGCATCACTACAACTTCCCCGCATATTCCGTCGGAGAGGCGAAGTCATCCCGTTCACCCGGCAGAAGAGAGATCGGCCACGGCGCTCTTGCGGAACGTTCGCTGATCCCCGTTCTCCCGTCCGAGGAGGAATTTCCTTATGCAATCCGCAATGTATCCGAGATTTTGATGTCCAACGGATCTACCTCGCAGGGTTCAGTTTGCGCGAGCACATTGGCTCTGATGGATGCCGGTGTTCCGATCAAGAGACCGGTTGCGGGTATTTCTACGGGTCTTATCGTCAATGAAGAGAACGAGGATGATTTCCTTGTTTTCATGGATATTCAAGGGATTGAGGACTTCTTCGGCGACATGGATTTCAAGGTTGCAGGCACCGAGCTTGGTATTACCTCGATTCAGGTTGACATCAAGGTTGACGGACTTTCTCTTGAGATAATCCGTCAGGCATTTGAGATGACTCGCAAGGGAAGACTTCAGATCATTAACGAGATCATTCTTCCGAGAATCAACGCGCCTCGCGAAGACCTCTCGAAGTATGCTCCTCGCATCATCACGACGCAGGTTCCGGTCGACAAGATCCGTGAAGTTATCGGATCCGGCGGTAAGGTCATCAACAAGATCATCGCCGATACAGGGGCTGAGATCGATATCAACGACGATGGTCGTATCTTCATCTCGACTCCCGACGCTGAGAAGGCCGCTCGCGCGCTTGCGATCATCAACGGAATCGTTAACGATCCGGCACAGGGCGAGATCTTTGACGGCACGGTTACTCGTTTGATGACATTCGGCGCCTTCGTCGAATTCCTTCCCGGCAAGGAAGGCCTTGTACACATTTCCAAGATGGCTTGGAATCGTGTTGATAAGGTCGAAGATGTTGTCAAGGAAGGCGACAAGGTGAAGGTCATGGTTTCCGAGATTGACGCGCAAGGCCGCATTAATCTCTCGATGCGTGATTGCACAGAGAAGCCGGAAGGTTTTACCGAAGGTCCTGATGCTCCTCGTCGTCCGGCCGGAGATCGTCCTCAGAGAGAGAGACGCGGCGGGTTTGGTGATCATCGTGAGGGAAGAGGCGATCGCGGAGATCACGGAGACAGAGGCGACCGTCATAATTCGGGCGGACCGAGACCGGAAAGAAGAGAGCGCCGTGATTTCACAGAGCCGAATGCTCCGTCATCTGACGCAGGTCCTTCGCATCCGAACGCCCGTTCCAGAGATTTCTGATCCGTCGCTTGAGCGATGGAAGTAACATTCTCAACTGAATGATTGAAGTGCACCCCCGGGGTTGGACATCGCGTCTGGCATTGGGTGGTGCACTTCTTTTGGTTGCGCCCGGCGAGGTAGATTCTTCGTGATTCGGATAGACAACAGGAATGAATGAGGGTATACTGTCACAAAACAGGGGAGCTCGTAGAACGGGCTGAGAGGAAGTTTATAACTTCGACCCTTAACCTGATGCGGATAATGCCGCCGTAGGAAGTCATACCTGATGGACTTTTTCGGAGACACCCGTTCGGGTGTCTTTTCAATTTTTGAGAGAGTTTGAGGTGAAGGTATGAATCGAAGAAACATCACGAAAATGGTGCTTGCCGGTATGTTGAGTGCTGTAGCGGTCGCGGGAACCACAATCTCCTTTCCTGTATTCGGAAGTCGATGTGCTCCAGTACAACATGTTGTCAATGTATTGTGTGCTGTTCTGCTTGGCCCCTGGTATGGGATTCTCGTTGCATTTGTCTCAAGTGTTCTCCGGAATCTTCTTGGACTCGGTACCCCTCTGGCATTTCCCGGAAGTATGATCGGTGCCTTGCTTTGTGGAATCGTGTTTCGTTTCTCGCGCAAGCTGTCTCTAACGATTTTTGCGGAGATCCTTGGTACAGGAGTATTCGGCGGTCTCGTCGCATATCTCGTCGCCGTATGGATGATGGGGCGAAGCAGCGCTGACATCATGTATTACACCTACCTTCTTCCGTTTCTTCTCTCCTCGGCCTTCGGAGCCTTATCCGCGGGGCTTTGCATCCTGCTGCTCAAGCGAAATAAATCTCTGAATACATTCATTTCGTTTCAGGAAGAGAGGGAAGAAAGAGTATGAGTATAAGTAACGAGAAAACTTCTACAAAAAGCAATTCGATGATTTGGTTTGGGGCTGCGGTTTCCATCGCGGAAATATTCACCGGAACACTCATTGCGCCCCTTGGATTTCAAAATGGTTTCCTTGCAATTCTTCTTGGTCATCTCATCGGATGTTCACTTTTGCTTCTGGCAGGATGGATCGGAGGGCATACTGGATTGAACGCGATGGAGACCGTGAAGCGCTGCTTCGGGAAAAAGGGTGGACTGCTCTTCTGTATTCTCAATGTGCTTCAACTCATCGGCTGGACGGTTATAATGATTCGCAGCGGAGCGGACGCCGCAGTGACAATTCTTCCGTCGTTTGCCCCGGTGATATTCATATTCCTGATCGGCATTCTTATCGTTGTTTGGCTCCTCGTAGGGATCTCCCGACTGGAGAAACTCGGAACCGTAGCGGCGATCCTTCTCTTCATCCTCTGTCTTGTCTTGAGCGCCGTACTCTTTACGAAGAACTCGAGTATTCTGCCGGATTCGTCGATGAGTTTCGGCGCCGCGGTGGAATTGTCCGCGATCATGCCGATCTCATGGCTGCCTTTGATTTCCGATTACACGAGTACGGCCCAAAAACCCAAAACTGCATCGGTCATGTCTTGTATATCCTATTTCCTCTCGAGTTCCTGGATGTATCTGATCGGATTACAGGCTGTACTTGTTACGGGAGAATCCTCCGTTGAGCGAGTCATGCTTCAGGCAGGCATGGGAATATTTTCGCTTCTTGTTATCATTCTCTCCACCGTGACGACGACCTTCATGGATGCTTATTCCGCAGGGGTGAGCTTCGTTTCGATTTCTTCGCGATGGAGCGGCAAGATCTATGCAATATTCATTTGTGTGCTTGCAACGGGTATTGCGGTCTTCTTCCCGTTGGAGAGATATGAGGACTTTCTTTATCTCATCGGATCCGTTTTTGCGCCCATGAGCGCTGTTCTGATCATGGATCACTTCGTGTCGCGACGGGAACGGAAGCCGGAGAATTTCCGTTTTGCGAATCTCCTCCTATGGATCTTAGGGTTTATCGGCTATCGGATCCTTCTCGGAATGGATACTCCTATCGGCAGTACTCTTCCCGCGATGATTGGGACGGCGGTGCTTGCCTTTCTCTTATACATGCTCGAAAAGTCGTTTCGCTCATATCAGCAGACAAAAAGATATCGGGGGGACGTCGATGTTATATGACATTCTTTGTCGTGTCAGAGAGTTAAATCCGATCGTTCATTCCATAATGAATT
>JACCEE010058633.1_pt1 | contig 49013 bp, 42 predicted proteins | sample 7449931 | NCBI WGS metagenome assembly JACCEE01 (sample SAMN15323457, study PRJNA562643) | freshwater metagenome | isolation source: river surface water | place: USA:Blue River Watershed | collected 2017-08-19 | reverse complement strand
TGAGCTTGACGGTGGCCTCAGCCTGGGCATGGCGGCCTGCGCCAGCCAGGCCGACCCAAAGACTGCCCGCCAAAGCATGACCCAAGGCAGTGCGGCGGTTGATGGGGATGGTCAAGGGCTTCTCCTCAGTGAAGTGAATTGGGATTCAGGCCACCACATGGGCCTGTTGCAGGTGATCGATCTCGGCGGGGCTCAAGCCCAGGGCACTGAGCACCTCGTGCGTGTGTTGCCCGCTTTGGGGTGGATCCAAGCGCACGCCCAGACGCTCGCCCGCGAGCGTGATGGGCAGCAACGCGGCTTTGGCCGTCTGACCAGCACGCGGTCCGTCGCTGAGCTGCACATCGGCCAGGCCTTGCGTGGCCAGCAGGTGCGGGTCATCCAGCAAATCTTGTGGCTTGGCAATGGGCGCATAGGGCAAGCCGGCCTGTTCGAAGATCGAGGCGAGTTCTGACGCACGCCAGGCCTTGAGCCGCTCACGCAGGATGGGCATCAACTCGGGGCGCATGCGCACGCGGTCGTTGTTGGTCTTGTAGCGCGCGTCGGCAAACAGGTCACCAAAGCCCAGGGCATCGCAAAACGTTGCCCATTGCCCGTCGCTCACGGCGGCCAAAAAGATTTGCTCGCCGTCCTTGACGGTGAAGACGTCATACACCGCCCAGGCCGAGATGCGATTGGGCATGGGGTCTGGTGCAACGCCCGTGATGGCGTACTGCATCATGTGTTGCCCCACCAGGAAGATGTTGTTCTCGAACAGGGCGGACTGGATCTCCTGGCCTCGCCCGGTGATGCCGCGCTGCACCAGCGCACCGAGGATGCCAATGGCGCCAAACATGCCCCCCATGATGTCGTTGACGCTGGTGCCCGCACGCAGCGGGTCGCCGGGTCGCCCGGTCATGTAGGCCAAGCCCCCCATCATCTGCACCACCTCGTCCAGGGCAGTTCGGTGGTCGTAGGGTCCGGGCAAAAAACCCTTGAGGCTGGCGTAGATCAGCCGCGGGTTGCTGGCCGACAGCGTGGCGTAGTCCAGACCCAGCCTGGCCATGGCACCGGGCTTGAAGTTTTCGGCCACCACATCGACCGTGGCACACAAGCGCCTCGCCAGGGCAGCGCCCTCGGTATGTTGCAGGTTGATGCGGATGCTTTTCTTGTTGCGGTTGAACATGGGGAAAAAGCCCGCGCCCGCGCCCAGCAGATGGCGGGTGCGGTCACCCTCGATGGGCTCGACCTTGATGACCTCGGCACCCAGATCAGCCAGCACCAGGCCACAGGTGGGTCCCATCACCATGTGGGTGAACTCCACCACGCGCAGCCCCGTCAGAGGCAAGGCATGCGGGGCGGCGCTCATGCGCTGGTTCCAAATCCAAAAAGACGGGCTGGCGTGGTCCACATGATCTGATGCCGTTCATGGGCTTCAAACCAGCGCTCGTACACGCGCAGCATGGGGCCGTAATCCAGGCGGTAAGGGGCTTTGAGGTAAGGCCAATCCGAGGCCCAGATGCACTGGTCCAGACCAAAGTGCCTCACCAAGGTTTCAAAACAGGGTTTGACGTCATCGAAGGGATAACCCGTTTGCGAAAACTTGGCCATGCCCGAGAGCTTGACCACCGCCCGCCCCTCGCGCCCCAGCGCCAGCAAAGCCTCAAAGCCTTTGGACTGCAAGTCGATGGTGGTGGTGCCCGTGCGCAAAGGCCGCCCGCCATGGTCGATGAGCACGCGCACCCCCACGCGGGCGAGCATGGGCAAAAAGGGCAGCAGGCCATCGCCTTCGATCTGGAACTGCGCCCACAGATCGAGCTGCTTCAAACGCTGCAGCAAGGGCTCAATGCCCGAATAAAAATCAAACCCCATCAGGGACGGGTTGAAGGCCACGCCCACCACCCCCAAGGCTTTGAGGTGAGCGAGTTCATGCAAGGAGCAATCGTTGGGGACCACGGCAATGCCCTTGAAGGCACCCGAACTGCGTGCAATGGCATCGAGCAAACAGCGGTTGTCCGTGGCATAGCCCGAGTTGGGTCCCACGAGCAAGGCATGGCGCACGGCATAGCAATCCATGAGCTGGCGAAAGTAATCGGCGTTGCCCATCTCCTGCCCTGCCGGGTGATAGGACACCTCGGGGTTGTAGGGGAATCGGGCGGGATCGAGCACATGGCAGTGCGAGTCGATCTTGGGTTCGGTGAGGACGTTCATGAAAAAAGAGTATGCCCCAGCCGAACGTGCCTTGTGTGAACGCACGGCAGGCCATGGTTAACACTGATCTGTCCCTGGCTGGCCCCCCCTAAACTCGCGCCTTTGCGTTTGGCAGTTGGCTTTCTCACCATGACCGCTTTTGTTTTGCAACGACTCATTCAGGCCACCTGGGTCATGTTGGCGGTGGGTTTCATGGCCTTTTTGCTCTTTCAATACGTGGGCGACCCGGTGGTGTTCATGCTGGGTCAGGATGTGACCCCTGAGAAAGTCGCTCAGCTGCGCGCCGAGCTGGGTCTGGACCAGCCCTTTTTTGTCCAGTTCTTTCATTTCATCGTGAACGCTGCCCAAGGGGACTTTGGTGTCAGCCTGCGCCAGGGCGGCAAAGTCTCCAACCTCATCATCGATCGCCTGCCCGCCACCTTGGAGCTGGCCATGGCAGCCGCCATGCTGGCCTTGCTGGTGGGCATTCCCATGGGGGTCTACGCGGCCTTGCGTCGCCACAGCTGGTTGAGCAAGCTGCTCATGACCGCCTCCCTGGTGGGGGTGTCATTGCCCACCTTCCTCATTGGCATCCTGCTCATCCTGGTCTTTTCGGTGTGGCTGGGCTGGTTTCCCAGCTTTGGGCGGGGCGAGGTGGTCAAGATCGGCGGCTGGAGCACGGGGCTACTCACGCTCGATGGCTGGCTGCACCTGGTGCTGCCCGCGGTGACCCTGTGCTTTTTTCAGCTCGCGCTGGTGATGCGCCTGGTGCGCGCCGAGATGTTGGAAGTGCTGCGCACCGACTACATCAAGTTCGCGCGCGCTCGGGGCTTGTCCGAGCGGGTGATCCATTTCCAGCATGCCCTGCGCAACACCCTGGTGCCCGTGATCACCGTCACCGGCTTGCAACTGGGCTCGCTCATTGCCTTTGCCATCATCACGGAAACCGTGTTCCAGTGGCCGGGCATGGGGCTGTTGTTCATCCAGGCCGTGACCCATGCCGACATCCCGGTGATGGCGGCCTACCTGTGCCTGATTTCACTCATCTTTGTGGTGATCAACCTGGTGGTGGACTTGCTCTATTTCTGGGTTGACCCGCGACTACGGAGCGAGCATTGAGCTGGCGCGATTCAGACCTCTTCTATTCCTTTCGCCAAACGCCCACGGCCTGGGTGGCCTTGGCGGTGGCGGGCTTGTGCCTCTTTGGCGCTGCCTTTGCGCCCTGGGTGTCGCCCTACAACCCCTTTGATGCCGCCAGCTTGCAACTCTCGGACGCCCTGATGCCCCCAGCCTGGACCCGTGACGGGCAACTGAGCCATTTGCTGGGCACCGATGACCAGGGGCGCGATATTTTTTCGGCCTTGCTGTATGGCTCGCGCATTTCCCTCTCGGTGGGTTTGACCTCGGTGGTGCTGTCCATGTTGCTGGGCGTGTCGCTGGGTCTGCTCTCGGGCTTTGCAGGCGGCTGGGTCGACAGCTTCATCATGCGGGTGTGCGATGTCATGCTCTCTTTCCCCTCCATCCTCATCGCCTTGCTGATTTCGGGGGTTGGCCGCGCCGTGTTCCAGGGGGCCAACGAGTCGTTTGCCTTTGTGGTGCTGGTCATGTCGATTGCCCTCACGGGCTGGGTGCAATATGCGCGCACGGTGCGTGGCGCCACCCTGGTGGAGCGCAAAAAAGAATACGTGCAGGCCGCGCGCGTGATTGGCGTGTCCCAGTCCCAGATCATGCGACTGCACATCCTGCCCAATGTGATGGGACCGGTGCTGGTGCTGGCCACCTTGCAAGTGGCCACGGCCATCATCACCGAGGCCACCCTGTCCTTCCTGGGTGTGGGCACGCCACCCACCTCGCCTTCGCTGGGCACGCTGATCCGCATCGGCAACGACTTTTTGTTCTCGGGCGAATGGTGGATCACCGTGTTCCCCGGCCTCATGCTGGTGCTCATTGCCTTGTCCATCAACCTGCTGGGTGACTGGCTGCGCGATGCCCTCAACCCCAAACTGCAGTGAGGACACCGGTGGCATTGCTTGAAGTCAAAGACCTGTGCGTGGACATCCCCACCCGCCACGGGGTGCTGCATGCCCTCAAAGAGGTGCAGCTGCACATCGACGCTGGCGAGGTGCTGGGTGTGGTGGGCGAATCGGGCGCGGGCAAATCCCTCACGGGCGCAGCCATCCTCGATTTGCTCGAACCACCGGGACGGATCACGCAAGGCGAGGTCTGGCTGGGCAAGGACCGCATCAGCGGCCTGAGCCCCCAGGCCATGCGCCATGTCCGGGGTCGGCGCATCGGCGCCATCTTCCAGGATCCGCTGACCTCGCTCAACCCGCTCTACAGCGTGGGGCATCAGCTGATCCAGACCATCCTCGCCCACTTGCCCCTGACCCCGGCGCAAGCGCGCCAGCGCGCCATCGACTTGCTCGAAGACACGGGCATCCCAGCGGCTGCCGAACGCCTCAACCACTACCCTCACCAGTTCTCGGGGGGCATGCGCCAGCGTGTGGTGATCGCCCTGGCCTTGGCCGCCGAGCCCGAGCTCATCATTGCCGACGAGCCCACCACGGCGCTGGATGTGTCGATTCAGGCGCAAATCATCGAGCTGCTGGTGCGGGTGTGCAAAGAGCGGCAGGCCGCGGTCCTGCTCATCACCCACGACATGGGGGTGATCGCCGAAACCTCGGACCGTGTGGCCGTGATGTATGCCGGTCGCGTGGTGGAAACCGGACCCGTGGATGACATCATCCATCGCCCCCGGCATCCCTATACCCAAGGCCTCATGGCCAGCATCCCGCGCATCGATGGCAGCGTAGAGCGCCTGCACCATGTGCCTGGCAACATGCCCCGCCTGAGCGACACGCCTACGGGCTGCGCCTTTCATCCACGCTGCCCGCGCAGCCTGCCCGACTGCAGCCTGCGCCTGCCCCACTTGCAAGCGGGCGATGCGCCCCAAACCCAACTGGCTTGCTGGAACCCCATCCAGTGGCCGGCCAACCTGGAGCATGGCTCATGAGCGCCACCCCCTTGCTGCAAGTCCAGGGTCTGAGCAAACGCTTTGAAGTCTCGGCACCCTGGCTGCAACGCGTGATCAACCGCGAGCCGCGACAGTGGGTGCATGCGGTGAGCGATGTGAGCTTGCAGATGGTGCGCGGTGAAACCCTGGCGCTGGTGGGCGAGTCGGGCTGCGGCAAAAGCACCCTGGCGCGATTGCTGGTGGGCTTGTATGCCCCCACCCAAGGCCGCATCGCCTTTGGAGGGCAGGACTTGCACCAGGTCCTGGCCTCTGGCGCGCAGGAGGCGCAGGCGCTGCGTCGGCGCATCCAAATGATTTTTCAGGATCCCTATGCCAGCCTCAATCCACGCTGGCGGGTGCACGACATCGTTGCCGAGCCGCTGCGGGTGCATCAACCTGGCTTGAGTCCTCAGGACCAGGCTGACCAGGTGCATGCCCTGCTGGCCTCGGTGGGGCTCAACCCCAAAGATGCCGCCAAGTACCCACATCAGTTTTCAGGTGGACAGCGGCAACGCATCTCCATTGCACGCGCCCTGGCGGTGTCGCCCGAATTCCTGGTCTGCGACGAACCCACCTCGGCGCTGGATGTGAGTGTGCAAGCCCAGGTGCTCAACCTCATGCAGGACTTGCAGACCCAGCGGGGGCTCACCTATTTATTCATCTCGCACAACCTCGCGGTGGTGCGCCATGTGAGCGACCGTGTGGGCGTGATGTACCTGGGGCGGGTGGTCGAACTCGCGCCCACCCAGCAATTGTTCGAACAGCCCCAGCACCCCTACACCCGCATGCTGCTCGCGGCCATCCCCAAAATGAAAAAGGGACCGCAAACGCGAGTCCCCATTCAAGGCGAAGTGCCCAATCCGCTCTCGCCGCCCAGCGGCTGTGCCTTTCATCCCCGCTGCCCTCAGGCCACGGCAGTGTGCAAGGAACAAACGCCAGTGCTTCGCAGTGTTCAGGGCATTGAGATCGCCTGCCACCACACACCAGGCTAAAGCCTGGCGCGTGGCACTGCGCTTTACTTCTTGATCGTCACATACATCATCTTGGGCGCATCGTTGGAGTTGTGCACCATGGTGATGTTTTTCTTCATGGCCCAAGGGCGCATCTGGTGGTGCAAGGGCAAGGCCAACACCTGATCGCGGGTCATGTCCAGCGCCTCGCGAAGGAGTTTGTCGCGAACCTGAGGATTGGCCTCGGACTTGATGCGGTCAACCAGCGCATCGAGGGGCGCATGGCTGATGCGTCCGAAGTTGAAGTTGCCATCCGCGCCAGTGGTACGGGTGCGGATGATGGACTGCAAGGTGTATTGCGCGTCATACGTGGCCACGCCCCAGCCCAGCAAGTAGGCGCTGGAATCAAAGGCCTGGAACTTGGTGGCAAAGGTGGCAAAGGGCATGGCGTTGAGCTTGGCCTTGACGCCAATGCGCGCCCACATGTTGACCACCGCCTGGCAGACCTCTTCGTCGTTGACGTAGCGGTTGTTGGGGCAGTCGAGGGTGAACTCAAAGCCGTTGGGGAAGCCCGCATCGGCCAGCAGTTTCTTGGCGCCCTCGATGTTGACGGCCACCGGCTTGTCGGCGGACTCCAGATAGCCATTCACACCCGGTGCAACCATCAAGGCGGCAGGGATGGACAAGCCCCGCATGATGGTGCGCTGAATGCCCACGCGATCGATGCTCATGTTGAGCGCCTGGCGCACCCGCAGGTCCTTGAAGGGGTTGGGACCTTTGGGACCATATTTGAGTTCATCGCCCTGGTCGAGCACGATGAAGATGGTGCGCACCTCGGGACCATCGAGCACGGCGAGGTTGGACGTGTTGCGCAGGCGCGGCACATCCTGGGTGGGCAAGTCGGTCACGGCATCGACGTCACCGGCGATGAGCGCCGCGACTCGGGTGGGGTCGGACTTGATGGGGGTGTAGATGACGTCGGTGACGTTGCCCTCGAGCTTGCCCCACCAGTTCTTGTTGACGGTCAGGACCACGCGCTGGTCAGGCACCCACTCCTTGATGATGTAGGGGCCTGTGCCATTGGCATTGCGGGAGGCATAGGTCTCTTCCTTGGCCTTGTAGTTCTGCACCTTCTCAGACTTGTTCTTGACCGCCCACGCCTTGTTCATGATGAAGAAGTAGGTGAAGCTGTTGAGCAGCACCGGGTTGGCGCCGTCTGAGATCACATCGATGGTGTGGTCATCGATCTTGCGGATTTCCTTCACCCCGGCGACGTAAATGCCGGTGGTGCTGGGTGGCACCCGTGAACGCTCGAAGGAAAAAATCACGTCGTCGGCGGTGAAGGGGCTGCCGTCCTGAAACTTGACGTTCTTGCGCAGGTTAAAGCGCATGGTCGAGGGATTGACCTGGTTCCAACTGGTGGCCAAAGCGGGCTCGGGCTTGTAGTTTTTGTCATAACGAACCAGCGTCTCGTAGGCATGGCTCATGATGTTGTTGGTGGTCGCATGGTTTTGCGAATGCGGATCCAGCGTGAGGATGTCGTTTTGTGCGGCCCAGCGGAAAGTCTCGGCTTGGATCGGCATGCACCAGGCCAGCAAGGAGATGCCCAGGGCACCCAGCCAGCGACGTTGAGAGGCATTCATTCAAAAGTCTCCTGAAGTGAGCAGTCCCATGACTGCAAGGCGCTTTTGTAACAGATGAATGCCGATTTGGCGGGTGAAGAGGGTCAGGAAGGCACCGGATGCGGGTTTTACCCAGTGCCCTGCCCATGCTGCCATGCAGGAGTCGGTCGCCGCGCAGGCGTCTGAGCGCCTCAGGCCGCTGGTGCAGGGCTTAGGCGGGCAATCATGAACTCGCAGGCCTGCATGAGGTGCTGGCTGGCCAAGGTCTGAGCCCGGTCGGCATCGCGATCGCGGATGGCCAACCAGATGTGCTCGTGCTGGTCCCAGATGTCCCTGGGTTGCTGGTCCTTGACCAGCACCTCGCCCATCACCCGCTGGGTGTAGCTCAGGTGGGCGGCCATGGTCGAACCGATCAAGGGGTTGCCAGCCAGCACATAGATGAACTCGTGAAAGCGGATGTCTGCGGCAATCATGCTGGCCACGGCCCCACTGGCCACCGCCTGCCTGCCCTGGGCAATGAGCTCGTCGCCTGTGGCGACATCGCTGGGCTGGAGTTGCTCGGCAGCCTTGCGACAGGCCAGCGCCTCGATGGCCGCGCGGATTTCGTAGATGTGACGCACATGGGCAGGATCCAGCGTGGCCACAATCAGGCCGCGGCCAGGGGCATCCTGGAGCATGCCTTGATTGCGCAACAGCATCAGGGCTTGTTGCACGGGCTGGCGCGACACGCCCAGGGCCTGGGCAATTTGCTCTTGGATGATGCGCTCGCCCGGTTTGAGCTGACCCGAGATCACTTCTTCAAGCAAGGCCTGGGTGACTTGCTCGACGAGATTGGGTTGCAGGGAGAGGGCTTTCATCGCGGGCGAGTCTAGCCCATGGTCACGCCGTGGCCACCGTGCCCTGGCGGCTTTGCAGGCATTGGTCGCGCAACACCCGGTGCAGGATTTTTCCCGTGGCGTTCCTGGGCATCTGGGCATCGGGGATGAAGCTCACCGATTGCGGGCGCTTGAAGCCCGCCATGCGGGTGCGACACCAATCCATGAGCTCAGCTTCTTGAAGCTTGGCACCGTCATGCAAGACCACCACGGCATGCACAGCCTCGCCCCACTTGTCGTGCGGCACACCCACCACCGCCACGTCCTTGACCGCCGGGCATGCGCCAATCACGCCTTCGACCTCGGACGGATAAATGTTTTCGCCACCGCTGATGATCATGTTGCTCTTGCGGTCCACCAGCTGGATGAAGCCTTGCTCATCGCGTCGCGCCATGTCGCCCACCGAGCACCAGTTGCCCCGAAAGGCTTCTGCGGTTTTCTCGGGGTTCTTCCAGTAACCGTCAAAGGCATAGGGGGTCCATGAAAACAGTTCGCCCACCTCGCCATCGGGCACCTCCTGGCCGTTGTCATCGAGCAAGCGGATGGGGCCGGAGCCCGCCCATTCACGCCCCACCGTGCCCAGGTGATCGAGTTGCTCATCGGGTCTGAGCAGGGTGACCCAGCCCGCCTCGGTCGAGCCATACAACTCGTGCAGGCGCGCATTGGGAAAGCATTCGAGGATGGCCAGCTTGGTGTCCTTGCGTGCCGGGGCTGAAGAGATCATGAGCTTGTCGACTGCGCTGACGTCGTACAGGGCGCGGATGTGTTCGGGCAAGGCCAGCATCATGATGTAGTGCGTGGGCACCAGCGAGGTGAAGGAGATGCGCTCACTGGCGAGCTTGGCCAGCATGCGCTGGGCATCAAAGCTGGTGCTGTCATCGATCACACAGGTGGCACCCAGGTGCAAGAAGGTCTGGCTGAAGTACATGGAATTGGCATGGCACAGGGGCATGACCATCAAGCCCACGTCCTGTGGGCCAAATCGCATCTCCAGCGCCGTGGCCAGTGCAATGAGTGAACTGCCCTCGTGGCTTCTCATCACGCCCTTGGGGCGACCCGTGGTGCCCGAGGTGTAGAGGATGGCGCACAGGTCCGTGGGCCTCACCTGCACGGCCTCAAATGCCCCCGCGCCTTGCGCCATGAGCGCCTCGTAGTCGTGGCCAGGGTGCGATTGCGCCTGCCCCATCACGATGAGGTGTTCCAGGCTGAGATCAGGGTGAGCCAGCAAGCCCTGCACACGGTCGAGCAGGCTGTCTTCAACGATCAAGGCCTTGGCTTCACAGTGACCCAGGATGTATTCGATCTCCGGCGTGAGCAATCGGAAGTTGATGGGCACGGCCACCAGGCCGCTGGCCGACAAGGCGGTGTAGATCTCCATCCATTCGAGCCGGTTGTAAGCCAGCACCGCAACGCGGTCGCCGTGTTGCAGACCCAAGCCCTGCAAGCTGCCCGCCAGCGCCAGGCTGCGGGCCTGCCATTGGGCAAAGCTCAGGCTGCGCTGGCTGTCTCTGGCACCGAGCTTGTCGGGGCTCAGGCGGGCATGGCGGGCAAGTGCATCAGAAATGGTCAACAGCCGGTTCATGGGGCAACTCCTCAGGCAGGCTTGGGATGGATGGAGTATATTTGAATACTGAATTCAGTATTCAAAGGATTGTCCCATGACCACTCCCCAAGTTGGCGCGGACTGCGCAGCGGACCTCATTGCCCGATTCCTCAAGGCTCACGGGGTCACGCGGGTGTTTGCCCTGTGCGGCGGGCACATCATGCCGATCTGGATGCGCCTGCATGCCCACGGCATCGCCATCGTCGACGTGCGCGACGAACGCGCAGCGGTCTACATGGCCCATGCCCATGCCGACCTCACCAGCGAGGTGGGCGTGGCCCTGGTGACCGCAGGTCCCGGCGTCACCAATGCCATGACCGGTCTGGCCAACGCCCATGTCGCCCGCGCCAGTGTGCTGGTCTTGTCCGGCACGCCGCCCACGGCACAGGAAAACCGGGGGGCTTTGCAAGACATGAACCACATCGACTTTGTCAAACCCCTCACCCGCTATGCGCGCACGGTGCGCGACCCTGATCTGGTCTTGCAAGAGCTGGACGAAGCCCTCAGCCGTTGCCTGGGTCATGGCAGCGAGCCGGGTCCGGTTTTTCTGGACTTCCCCGTCAACACCTTGCGTGCGCCCGTGAGCCGCGCCATGCAACTGCCCGAGCGCTTCACGCCCCGCGCCCGACCACGCCTGCACCCTGACCCGCAAGACTTGCAGCGCGCCATGGCCGTGTTGTGGCAAGCCAAGCGCCCCCTGGTGATCACAGGCCGGGGCGCACGAGGTGCCTCCAGCGCCCTCATTGAGCTGCTCGATCGCCTGGGCGCGGTCTACCTGGACACGGGCGAGAGCCGTGGCCTGGTGCCCGAATCTCACCCCTCGGTGGTGGCGGCCATGCGCGGCGCGGTGATGAGCCAGGCCGATGTCATCCTCACCCTGGGGCGCAAACTCGACTTCCAACTCGCCTATGGCTCAGAGGCCGTGTTTGGCCAAGCCCAGTGGGTGCGCATGGCCGACTGCACCAGCGAGTTGCGCGACAACCGCCGCGGCGAGGTGGAGGTGCTCGCCGATGTGAACCTGGCCATCGAGGGTCTGCTCGCCTGTGCGGGTGAGCGCCCCAGCGCCTGCGACCGCAGCTGGGCTGCTCAGCTGCGCACGCAACACCTGGAGCGCGCCCGCAAGATGAAGACCAGCATGCAGCAAGCCCCGGCGGGCCAAGATGGCCGCATGCACCCCAACCGGCTGCTGGCGGCTTTGTCCGAGGTGGTGGATGACCAGACCATCGTGGTGGCCGACGGGGGCGACTTCTTGAGCTTTGCCCGTGTGGGCTTGCCCGCGAGCACGTATTTGGATCCGGGACCGTTGGGCTGCATTGGCATGGGCACGCCCTTTGGCATTGCGGCCAGCCTCGCCTGCCCCGGGCGCCAGGTGGTGGTGGCCACGGGCGACGGTGCGTTTGGTTTCAATGCCATGGAGATCGACACCGCCGTGCGGCATCAGGCGCCGGTGCTCATCGTGGTGGCCAACAATGGCTCATGGGCCATCGAGGTGCGCGATCAACAAGAGACCCACGGTCAGGTCGTGGGCACCACCTTGCAATTTGCCGACCATGCGGCCATGGCCAGGGCCTTTGGCATGCATGCCCAACGCGTGGAGAAAGCCCAAGACTTGCCGCGCGCCATCGAGCTGGCCATGGCCAATCGACCCGCCCTGCTCGACGTGGTGGTGACACCCGAGGCGGCGTCCTCGGATGCCAAATCAGGCCTGGCCTGGGTGCCCGACTTGCAAGCCCTGGGCGCGTGGGACACAGCCGAGGCGGCCTGGCGCGAGAAGGCCTGAGCCGCTCATCGGCACATGAGCTGAATCTGGGTAAACCCGTCTTCAGCGGCGTAACGGCACTCGCCATTGACGCGGTAGTCCACGGCCGTCAAGCCTTGCTGGTTGAGGTAGAAATTCACATCGTTGGTGCCGCACTGGCTCTTGGCGCATCCGCCCGCACTCACCACTTCGTCGTTGACCCGCTCAAATGGGGTGCACACCTCGAGTCGCTCATCCGCGATCTCTTGCAGCTCCTTGTTGAGCTTGTTCCACACCAGCTGGCCAAAGGCTTGGACAGCGCGAGGGTTGGTGCCCCCCGGCATGTAGTCCATGCAGTAGGTGCCCTTGAGGGGCGAGAGGGTGGCCACGGCAAAGGGGTCACTGCCCGCGGCATCCGGGGCTTCGGGTGCTTGAGCAGCCACTGGCAGCTCGATGTTGTCCGCAGCGTCCCCCACACCTTGCATCACCTCACCAAAGATGCGTGCCCAGGTGTGCTCTGGATTGCCCGTGGCCATTTTGCTGATGGGCACCAGGACCGCCATCGACAAGACAGCGAGGGTACAAAACATGCCCAAGGCCATGGGCGTGCCCGAGGCCAGCATCATGCGACCCAGGTCACTGGGCTCGAGGGTCAGGGCAGGACCCACCGCCTCATGCAGGTCCAGCGTGGGCGAAACCACCTCATTCATGGTGAGGCCTCGGCTTTTTGTGTTCGTCAAGCAAGGCCAGGACGATGCGGGTGATCTCGTCGAGTTTTTCCTCAGAGATCTCCTGACCTTCGATCACCGAGCGCTTGAGCAGCAGGTGATAGGTTTCGCCGGTGACATCGTTGAAACCGATCAGGCGCAGGCGGTTGAACACAAACACCCAGATCGCCACCACCAGACCCAGCAGCACCAAGCCCACGGCAGCGCCCGTGCTGCCAAACTCGGCGGCAAAGTAGGCCAGGAAGATGAAGAACAACAACCAGCCCATGGCCTTTTTCCAGGGGCGGGAGACGCCAAAGTACACGCTGCTCACCGACTCGATGGGCAAGACCGCGCGGGTAAAGCCGGTGAAGTTGGACACCATGTATTCCACCTTGGTGTAGCGCACGCGCATCTCCAGTGTGGGATCAATGCGCAACAAGGCAAACAGCCAGGCGATGAGGCCGCTTTGACGACCCACGATCTCGATGTAGACACCGTCATCCCTGGGGGTGGGCGAGACGAAAAACTTTTTCACCACCAAGGCCCCGGAGAGGCCGGAATTGGCCTTGGCGGCCAACACCAAGACCAAGGCGATGACCACCACAATGATGGCGTGCCAGGCGCTGAACGAATCCATAGGAACTCCCTTAATATCAGATTGATAAAAGTATAGGAGTCTTGTTCAGGTTCAAATGGGAACCTGCCTAAGGACCTTTCAGCGTGGGTCTTTGTGCCAGACCAGGGACAAGCCCAGCGCCAGCACACAGGCCAACAGGGCCAGGGCAGCGGCCAGGACCGAGACCTCGGTGCGCTGCACCTCGATGTGCATCTGGCTAGAGAGCTCGCCGTAGACCTGCCGCAAATCCTCTGCATTCTGTGCCCGGTAAAACTGGCCTTGTGTCATCTTGGCCATGGCAATGAGGGTCTCCTCGTCCACCTTGGTGTAGAAGGAATAGCCCTCCATGCCGGGAATGAAACCATTGGGTGTGCCAAAGGCCACGGTGTGGACCCTGACCCCGAGGTCAGCAGCCAGTTTGGCGGCCGACAAGGGGTTGGGACCTGTGGTGCGTCTCCCATCCGAGAGCAAGACCACCGCACCCGCGCGATAGGAACCCACTGGCACGGGAGGGCTGGCCGCAGCACCCTCGGCTGAATTGAGGGTCAGGGGTTTGTCATCGTCAGGACCAGGATCCCAGCTGTTGCCAAAGCGTTTGCCATAAACCAGTTTTTCCAGGTCGATGCCGGCTTGGGGCAGCAAGGTGGCCAACGACAACAGCAAGCCACTGCCGGTGGCCGTGCCGCGTTGCATCTCGAAGCGATCGAGGGCAGCGAGCAAAGCCTGGCGGTCATCGGTGGGGGCTTGCACCAACTGGGTGGAGCCTGCAAAGGTGACGATGCCCACGCGCACCTGCGGGGGCAAGTCTTTCAAAAATCCACGCACCGACGCCTGCGCGGCTTGCATGCGATTGGGGGGCACATCCTCGGCCAGCATGCTGCGTGAGACATCCATGGCCAGGATGAGGGTCATCTGGTCCGAAGGCAAGACCACCTTGGCCATGGGGCGCGCCAAAGCCAGCAGCCCCAAGGCCAGCGCCAAGGCCACGAGTGCAGGCGGCACATGGCGTCGCCAAGCCCTGTGCCCCAGCAGGGCAGGACGGATGAGCGACAGGCTGGGGTAATCCAGGGCTTGCAATCGGCGGCGGCGCAGCAGCCAGAGGTAGCCCATCACGGCCAGAGGCAGCAACAGGAAAGCCCACAACGCATCAGGCCATATGAATTGCATGTTGACCCATGAAATTGAAACGTCCAGCACACTCTAGCACCACATCCTGTGCTATGTTGATCCCCATGCGACGAGCCCCGATTCATCGTGCGCGACCCTCGGCACCTGCCGCATCCGACCCGCCCTCCTCTGGCCAGGCAGCGGCCAGGCCCGTGCTGCTCGCGCGCCGCATCCCTTGGCCAACCGCTGCCCTGGCGCTCTTGCTGGTGCTTCTGGGCATGTGGATGGGCCACGAACTCATGGCCCCGCGCAGCGTGGTGCAACGCCTGTCCCAAGACCAACTCGAAGAGGCCATGCAAAGCCTGTGGGACAAACAAAGCCTGCCCTCTCGCACCCGCCAGGCTGCCGCAGTGATTGCCCCGTCAGTGGTGCGCATCCATGGCATGGCGCCGCATCCGCCAACCAAGTCGTCGTCCGCAGCGGCCAAGGGGAATCTTGGGAATAAGGGAGCTCAGGCAAGCAACCCGCCAGCTGATCAAGCGCCCTTGCCCGATGTGGAAGTGGGCGTGGGCACAGGCGTGGTGATCAAGGACGACGGCACCATCCTCACCAACCTGCATGTGGTTCAAAACTCGCCACGGCTCAAGGTCACGTTTTTCGATGGCTCCGAATCCCCCGCCGTGGTGGTGGCGGTTCACCCGCACAAAGACCTCGCCGTGATCCGCGCGAGCAAACTCCCCGATGACCTCGAACCTGCCGTGCTGGCTGGTGCCGGTGATTTGCGCCTGGGTGATGAGGTCGTGGCCGTGGGCTTTCCCTATGGCATTGGTCCCTCGGTGACCTCGGGCGTGATCTCTGGCCTGGGTCGGTCGTTTCGCATCCGCAAAGACCTGGCCATGGAAGACCTCATTCAATACGACGCAGCCACCAATCCGGGCAACTCGGGGGGGCCACTGGTCAACCTCAAAGGCGAGGTGGTGGGCATCGTCACCGCCATCTTCAACCCCACCGAGGCCGGCACTTTCATTGGCATTGGCTTTGCCACCACCATGGATTCGGTGGGCTCTGCCATTGGCCTTCCCCCTTTTTAAACCCTGGATGTGAAAGCGAGGTCCGCGATGTCATCGACCCCAGCGCAGTGGCAACCCACCGAACCCGGTCCCAAGACCTGCGAGCAAGAAGCCGCCCTGATGGAGCAAGTGCTCTATGAAGTGAAAAAGGTGGTGGTGGGTCAGGATCTCTTTCTCGAGCGCATCCTGGTGGCGCTGCTGGCTCAGGGTCACCTGCTCATCGAGGGCGTGCCCGGCCTGGCCAAAACCCTCACCGTCAACACCCTCGCCCAAGTGATTCAGGGGCAATTCAGCCGCATCCAGTTCACGCCCGACTTGCTGCCAGCCGACCTCATGGGCTCGCGCATCTACAACCAGAAAACGGGCGACTTCAGCACCATGCTGGGGCCAGTGATGGCCAACCTCCTGCTGGCCGATGAAATCAACCGCGCCCCGGCCAAAGTGCAAAGTGCCTTGCTGGAAGTCATGCAGGAAAAACAAGTCACCATCGCTGGTGAAAGCCACAAGGTGCCCCGCCCCTTTGTGGTGATGGCCACGCAAAACCCAATCGAAACCGAAGGCACCTACCCCTTGCCAGAGGCGCAGGTGGACCGCTTCATGATGAAGGTGCTGGTGGACTACCCCACCGAGCAGGAGGAGTTCACGGTGGTGCACCGCATGACAGGCCCTGCACCCACGGTGAGCGCCGTCACCGACACCGCGAGCTTGCAGCGCATCCAGGCCCATTGCCGGCTGGGCTATGTGGACCCCGCCCTCATGCAATACGCGGTGCAACTGGTGGCCGCCACCCGATTCCCCGAGCGCCACGGCCTGGCTGACCTCCAACGCTTCTTGGGCATGGGTGCTAGCCCCCGCGCCACCATCGGCCTGGTGGAAGGTGCGCGAGCCCTGGCCTATTTGCGTGGCCGCACCTATGCCATGCCGCAGGACCTGATCGACATCGTGCCCGATGTGCTGCGCCATCGCCTGGTCTTGTCCTACGAGGCCCTTGCCGAGGGCATGACCAGTGATCAACTCATTGCGCGCATCCTGCAAACCATCAAGCCCCCCACCCAGGCCCTGCACCACCATGTTCAAGTGGCTCAAGCGCCAGCGGCCTGAAGCCGCCCTGCCCGCTGCGGCGGCTGGGGACGCCGCGGGGGATGCCCCCGTGGTCGACATCCAGCGGCTCTTGCACCGGCTGGAATGGACCACGCTCAAGCGGCTCGATGGCCTGCTGCAAGGCGACCACCGCACGCTCATGCGCGGCAGTGGCCTGGACTTTGCAGACCTTCGCGAATACCAGTTGCACGACGATGCCCGCCACATCGACTGGCTGGCCACCGCGCGCATGCAAAGCCCGCACGTGCGCACCTACTTGCAAGACCGCGACATGACGGCCTGGCTGATGGTGGACTTGTCTGGCTCCATGCGCGCAGGTGCAGGTCCACAGCGCAAGCACCTCATGGCGCTGGAGTTGTGCGCTGTGCTCAGCCGGCTTTTCACGCGCCGGGGCAACCCCGTGGGTGCGCTCATACACCGGGGGCAGGCGCCCCTGTTTGACGAGGTGGTCCCCAGTGGCCGCTCCCGAATGCATGTGCTGCGCTTGCTGCAAACCCTGGCCAAGCCCTTGCGCGAGGGCGTTCATGCGCCCACTGCCCTGGGCGCGCTCTTGCAAGCCGCGCACGGGCAGTTGCGCCGCCGATCCACCTTGTTTGTCATCTCGGACTGCATCAGCGCGGATCCCTGGCAGCAGGCCTTGATGCAACTGGCCCAGCGCCACGATGTGGTGGTGGTGCGCATCCACGACCCCATCGAGACCACCTTGCCCACCTCGGGGATTTGGCCGCTGCGCGATGCCGAGACCGGCGAGTTGCTGTGGATCGATGCGCAAGACCAGCGCCTGCGCTCGCGCTTTGAGGCACTCATGCAGGCGCGCGAGCTGGATTTGCGCGAAACCCTCACGCGCGCGGGCGTTGATGGCCTGGAACTGTCGACCGATGAGCCCTTGCAAAACGCGCTGCTCGACTTCATCCGCTTGCGCCACCCGCGCCAGCGCCAGGGCAACGCGCGCGCTCAGGTGAACCATGCTTGAGTGGAACTCAGTGCACTTGCAATGGGGCTTCATGCTCTGGGGCTTTGTCGTGTTGCTGCCGGTGCTGGCCTGGGTGGGCTGGTCGCGGCGCAACGGCGTGGCCTTGGTCTGGGTGCTGGGTCTGAGCGTGCTGATGCTCGCGCTGTGCCGCCCTCGCGCCACCGTGTCGCTGCCGGTCTATGACCAGTCGCTCATGATCGTGCTCGATGTCTCGGGCAGCATGCGCGCCAATGATGTCAAGCCCAGCCGCATCGAGGTGGCCACCGACATGGTGAGGCAATTCATCGACCGTCAACCCGCACACGTCAAGCTGGGCATCGTGCTGGTCTCCAGCGCCGCCTCGGTGGTGCAGGTGCCCACACAGGACCGTGAAGCCTTGCACCGCGCCATCGAGCAATTGCCCCTGCAACCCGGCTCTGCGCTGGGCACGGGGGTGCTGGTCTCGCTCAAGCAACTCGCTCCCGACGTCAAACTCGACGCCGCCGCCATCTTGCGTGGCGAGTGGCCGCCTGCGGCCAGCCTCAAGGCCTCCGATGCCGCAGGGCATGCCGCCATCGTGATGATCACCGACGGCCAGGGCAACCTTGGCCCCAACCTCAACGACATGGCCAAACTGACTCAGGTGCTGGGGCTCAAGATCTACACCCTGGGTGTGGGCACACCCGAGGGCGCGGTGCTCAAGGCCGAGGGCATCCAGGCGCGCGTCAAACTCGACGAAGCCCCCTTGCAGCAAGTGGCTGAGATCACGGGCGGCGAATACTTCCGCGCCGTCTCGGGCAAAGACATTGGCCGCCTCTACGACAGCTTGCGCGTCCGCCTGGCTGCGGGCCAGTTGCAGCTCATGGAACTCACCGCCCCGGTGGCTGCCCTGGGCTTGCTGCTGGTGGTGATGGCCTCGGCCTGGAACCTGGCGCGACGGGGACGCATCCTCTAAGAGGGCTTGGGGGCTGTCAAATGCATTAAAGTGCATTCCCTGAATCGGAGAACAGGCATGCAATTTCATCTTGACGGCTTTTATCCCGGCGATCCGCGCTTTGCAGACCCCCAGGACCGGGTGATCCCGCCGCCCCTCAAACGCCCTTTGCCCACCGAGGTGGACGTGATGATTGTGGGGTGTGGTCCAGCTGGCCTCAACCTGGCCGCCCAGCTGTCCAAGTTCCCCCAGATCAAGACTTGCATCACCGACATGAAGGACGACCGGCTGCTGGTCGGGCAGGCCGACGGCATGGCCTGTCGCACCCTGGAGATGTACCAGGCCTATGGCTTTGCCGATCAGATCATCCAGGAGGCTTATGGGGTCAACGAGGTCTGCTTCTGGAAACCCAACCCCGATGCACCCACGACCATCATGCGCAGCGACCGCATCCAGGATGTGGAGGACGACTTGTCCGAGATGCCCCACGTCATCATCAACCAGGCTCGTGTGCACGACATGTTCCTCGATGTCATGCGCAGGAATCCGGCCAAGATCGAACCGCATTACTCGCGCCGGCTCGTTGACCTCAAGGTCGACCCCAGCAACACCGATCATCCGGTCACGCTCACCTTTGAGCGGGCGGTCACGCATTCACAGACCTCCAAGGCGCTGGAAGTGGTCAAGGCGCGCTATGTGGTGGGCTGTGATGGGGCGCGCTCCACCGTGCGCAAATCGATTGGCCGCGAGCTGGTGGGCGACGCCCTCAACCAGGCCTGGGGGGTCATGGATGTGCTGGTGGTCACGGACTTCCCCGACATCAGGCTCAAGTCGGTGATCCACTCCAACCACGAAGGCAACATGCTCATCATCCCGCGTGAGGGCGGCTACATGGTGCGCTTGTACATCGAGCTCGACAAGCTCAAGGAGAACCAGCGCATTTCGCGCGACGACATCACAGCCGACTACTTGATCGCCGCCGCGCAACGCATCATGCAGCCCTATCAGGTGGATGTGAAAGAAGTGGCCTGGTGGAGCGTGTATGAAATTGGCCAGCGGCTCACCACCGCGTTTGACGATGCCGAGCCTGGCCGCGCACCGCGTGTGTTTTTGGCGGGTGACGCTTGCCACACCCACAGCCCCAAAGCCGGCCAGGGCCTCAACACCTCGGTCAACGACACCTGGAACCTGGGCTGGAAATTGGCCCATGTGTTGCTGGGTCAAGCCGACGCCAGCTTGCTGCAGACCTATTCTGCCGAGCGGCAAGACATCGCCAAGATGCTCATCGACTTTGACAGGGAGCTGGCCAAGATGTTCAGTGCCAAGCCCCGCTCTGCCGAGAACCCCGATGGCGTGGATCCTGCCGAGTTCCAGCGCTACTTTGTCCAGTTTGGCCGCTTCACTGCGGGCACTGCCATCCAGTACAAACCGTCATTCCTGGTGGGCAAGGGCACGCACCAGCACCTGGCCAAAGGGCAGGTGCTGGGCATGCGCTTTCATTCCGCCCCAGTGATTCGCCTCTCGGATGCCTTGCCCATGCAACTGGGCCACTGCATCGAGGCCGATGCGCGCTGGCGTGTGTTTGCCTTTGCGGGCGCGGCCGCGCCCATGTCCGAGTCCTGCGGCATTCGCGCGTTGTGCGAGTTCTTGCAACATGACCCGGATTCGCCCTTGCGTCGTCACACCCCTTTGGGTGCGCCCCTGGATGCGGTCATCGATCTGCGTGCGGTGTTCCAGACCCCGCATCGACAGATGCGCCTAGAGGACCTGCACCCCTTGCTTTTGCCCACCAAGGGCAAGTACGGGCTCAAGGACTATGAAAAGGTGTTTTGCCCGGATGACAAACAGGGCAAGCACATCTACGAGATGCGCGGCATGGACCGCGCCCAAGGGTGCATGGTGGTGGTGCGCCCCGATCAATACGTGGCCGAGGTGCTGCCCCTCAACGACCACCCAGGCCTAGCGCGGTTTTTCAAAGGCGTGCTCAACGCGGTGTGAATGGCCGGCGGATCAATCAACCACGCCGCCCAGGCTGTTGAGCACCCCTTCCCACAAGGCACCCCGGTATAAAAAGGGCTTGAGATCTTGCGCGCCGCTGGCCTTGTCGTAGATGGCGGTCTGCACCATCACGATCTTGGTGCTGGGCTGCACATAAATCGTTTGACCATGAATGCCTTGCAAGGCAAAGGTGCGGGTCTTGTAGGGCAGCAACCAGGTCTGATAGCCATAGCCCATGTAATTGGTGGCCACCTTGGGTTGAAAGGCGCGCGGCTGCTGGTTGGCATCGGTGGCTTCCAGCAAATAGGCTTTGGGGATGATGGTCTGGCCGTTGATCACGCCATCGTTGGCCAAGAGCATGCCAAAGCGCCCATAGTCCTTGAGTGAGGCATTGAAGTTGCCCGCGAAACCCGCCGCGTTGTCGATCTCGGTCACCGTCCAGGCCGCCCGGTGCTCGGCACCCATGGGTTGCCAAATCCACGCCTGCGTCAGCTCCGAGGCCGTCTTGCCGGTCGCCCTGAGCAAGACGCGACCCAGGATGTCGGTCTCGATGGATGCGTACTTGAAGCGAATGCCTTGCTCGGCTTCACGTTCTTTTTTGGCGTTCAGGTGCGCCTCCAGCCGCTGGGGTGAATTGCGGTTGTTGGGGTGGTAGAGCAGTTGGCCCCAGACAAAGATGTCGTCGTCAGGCGTCCAGTTGTAGAGCTCTTTGAAGCGAACACCAGAGCCCATGCGCAACAAATTCCTCAGCGTGGTTTGCCCATAGGCAGACTGGGCAATCTCGGGCCAATAGTCGGCCACGCGATCGTCCAAGGACTTGATGAAGCCCTTGTCCAGCGCAATGCCCACCAGCATGGCGGTGAAGGTTTTGGCCATGGAAAAAGACCGCATGGGCATGCCTGGCTGTCGTCCATATTGGTAGCGCTCCGCCACCACCTGCCCGTCCTTGATGATGAGCAAGCCCGTGACCTGGACCTCATTGAGGTAGTCATCGATGGTGCGAGTGCCAAAGCCCCAGCGCCAGGTGATGGCAGGTGGATTGGACGCATCGGGCAAGGGCAAAGGCTGCGCCGCTGGTTCAATCCAGCGCCATGCGCCCTTGCTGCCCTGGCCCGACCACTCGCCCACGCGGCATTCGGGCCTGATCAAAGGCTGGGGGCAGGCGGCGTATCCGCTGCCCTGACCCAGCAGCTCGGCTCGGGGACCATCGGGCTTGATCACCACCAGCGACTGGGCAAAGAGCCCCTGAGCGGCAAAGCCCAAGGCCAGCACGGTGGCCTTGCGCCAGAGGGGGCTCAAGGGATGGTTGGTGGGTGTGGGGGTGTTCATGCTGATCCTCATCCGTTGCGTTTCAAAGGGTTGACACAAGCGCCTTGGCCTTGTTGGCGAAAGCAGGTGCACAACACCGCATAGTCTTTCATACTGCCCTTGACGACATCCTGCACGCTGCCATTGCGTTGGGATTTACCTGGCACAAACACCTTGGGCGAAAAGGTCTTGTTGAGGCTGCGCCCCTCTTTGAGTTCCACCGTGGCGCCCACGCACTGAATGGGCGCCTCCATGCGGTTGCCAATCTCGAAGATGAGCTTAGAGGGTTGATCATCCGGCCAGCCCGCCTTGATCTGAAGCCGCTGGTATTCCTCTTTGAGCAAGGGCTTTTCCACCACATCGCTTGAACCGAGCAGACTCCAGGCCAAGGCAGCAGGTGAGAGCCAGGCAAGCATCCCCATGCATCCGGCCATGACCAGAAGGCGATAGAGGATGAGCTTCAAGGTGTTGCGCCACATGTTGTTTTGCGATTGCGGTCGTTGCTTTCAATCCCACCACGGGATGGACCCACGCATTCAAAGTCAGAACCATAATGGCTGGGTCATTTCCTGTCCATCACAAGACTTTGCACGCCATGACTTCACCGCTCCTGACCCATGTGTCGACCCTGGGTCCCTACACCAAGGGCTATCCACCGCACGCCCCCGAATTGCGCCTGGATCAGGTGAGCGCCCAGGGCTGGCACGTGCTCGATGGCGACCTGCCATTTCCGCTGGCCTTGCTCAAGGCATCGGCGCTCGACCACAACCTCCAATGGATGAAGGCGTTTTGCCAGGCGCGGGGCATCGACATCGCCCCGCACGGCAAGACCACCCTGTCGCCTGAGTTGTATCAACGCCAGTTGCAAGCTGGCGCCTGGGGCATCAGCTTTGCCAATGTGCAGCAAGCCGGTGTGGGTCTGCGTCATGGGGTCGAGCGTGTGCTCATCGCCAACCAGGTGATGCAGTCCGTGGACTTGTTGGCCTTGCACACCTTGCAGCAGCGCCACCCGCAGGCTCGCGTGGTGTTCCTGGTCGATTCCATCGAGCAAGTCACCCTGATTCACGATTGGCAAGCGCAACACCCCCAGGCTCACTTCGAGGTCTTGCTGGAGTTGGGCATCGCGGGCAAACGCACCGGCGTGCGCAGCATCGCACAAGGCCTGCAGGTGGCACGCGCCATTCGTCAAAGCCCGGCCCTGAGCCTGGTGGGGCTGGAATGCTATGAAGGGGGCTTGGCCACTGGGCAGCACGAACAAGACCGCCAGGCGGTGGACACCCTGATGCACCACCTCGCCCAATTGGCGCAGCAATGCCAGACCGAATCCCTGTTGCAAACCCAGGAGGTCTTGTTCACAGCGGGGGGGTCGGCGGTGTTTGACCTCGTGGCGCAACACCTGCGCCCGCACCTGGGCATGCCCACGCGGGGCATCTTGCGCTCGGGCTGTTACCTCACCCACGACCATGTGCAATACCACCGTCATCTGCAACAGGTGGGGCAACGCCTGGGCCAAACCCAGACCCTGTTGCCCGCCATCGAGCTCATCAGCGCCGTGCAGTCTTGCCCCGAGCCGGGGCTGGCCTTGCTCACCATGGGCAAACGCGATGTGTCCTACGACCTGGACCTGCCCGTGCCGCTGTGGCGCGCCCGGCCGGGCCAGCGCCAGACCACGCCCTGTGAGGGCGCGGCCTCGTGGCGCATCACCGCGCTCAATGACCAGCATGCCTATTTGCACTTTGACCCCCACAGCGATGAACGCAGCCACCCGAGGGTGGGCGACATCGTGGGCTGTGGCATCTCACACCCTTGCACCACCTTTGACAAATGGCGCTGGATGCCTGTGGTGGATGACGACTACCTTGTGGTTGATGCGATTTCCATTCACTTCTGAGGCGCGGTGGAACTGAGCAGGCTCACCAGGGACGAGACGAACAAGCCTGCATGTCCTGCATCGACCTGATGCGCCAGGGTGCGGGTGATGCCTTGGGCCACGTCGCTGGCCGCACCCGAGGCCTGCGCCATGTCCAGGTAATAGCTCAAGTCCTTGTGGGCATTGCCCAATGAAAACGGCACGGCATCGGTTTGGCCTTCGAGCAAGGCGGGCTTCAAGCGTTGCAAGGCGATGCCGCCACCGCCCCCCGTGGCCAGGACTTGCTCAAAGGCCGCCATGTCCACCCCTGCGCTGCGCGCCAGAGCGGCCGCCTCGGCGATCAGGGTCATGCTGCCCACCGAGACAAAGTTGTGCAACAGCTTCATGCGATGGCCATCGCCCAGACGACCCACCGCATTGATGTTTTCTGCAAAGGCGGCCAGGACGGGGCGAATGCGATCGAGCACCTGGGCATCTCCCCCCACCAACAGATTCAGCCGCCCTGCCCTGGCATCCTTGGCCAGTCGCGTCATGGGGGCGTCGATGAAATGGCCGCCCTGGGCTTGGACGCGCTCAGCCATGCGCACCGTGGTGTCAGGCAAGGAGGTGGAGCAATCGACCACCACCGTGTCCGCCTGCAGGCCTTCGAGCAGACCTTGTGGTCCTGCAATCACGGCCTCGACCTGAGGCGCGCCCGTGACCACCACCAGGATCAGGTCGCAGGCCTGAGCCAAGTCCCTGGGGCTGGACGCAGTCTTGGCCCCCAGGGCGAGGAGTTCGTCCAGCGGCTGGTTGCCCGCATGCTCGAGCAAGCGCACCGACCACCCCTTTTGCAGCAGGTTGTAGGCAATGCCATGCCCCATGAGGCCCACGCCCACCATGCCAATTTGAAATGCCTGGCTCATTTGTGTCTCCTAGTTGAGGGCTGTCGCGCATGATGCCAAAACCTGGGGCAAGCCAGGGTCGCGGCTGATACATTGGTCCGCATGCACCCCACCACTCAAGGCATTGGTTTCGTCTTGCTGGCCGTCATGGCCTGGGGTGCGCAGTTCCCCATCGCCGCTGGCGCGATGCAGCACATCGATTCAACTGGCATCAACCTGTTTCGCTATGGCCTCTCCAGCCTGGTGCTGGTGGGCTCGATGGTGTGGAGCCATGGCGCAGCGCGCTTGCACCAGGGCTTGCGGCTGCCTGCCATCTGGTGGGTGGGCACGATTGGCATGGCGGGATCGAGCACGCTGATGTTCCTGGGCATTCGTTTCACTCGACCAGAAATCGCCGTCCTGGTGTTGTCCTTGCAACCCGCCATGACCGCCATCGCCGAATGGGTGATGTTTCGCAAGCGCCCGGCGTTCGTGACGCTGGTGTGCATGCTGGTGGCCTTTGGTGGCCTGGCCTGGGCGGTGACACGCGGGGGCGACTTGTTCACCCACGGCTCGAACGAGGCAGCGCAAGAACTGCTGGGCTGCACGCTGGTGGTGTTCGGTGCTGCAGCCTGGGTGTTCTACACCTTGGGCAGCGCCAAGCTCAAGGCCTGGTCACCCCTGGAGATCACCGCCATGACCTGCCTCACCGCCATGCCGCTGCTGATTGCCGTGTGGCTGCTCAGCCTGAGCCTGGGCTGGGCCTTGATCCCCAGCCCCGCAGCATGGCCGGAGGTGAGTTGGCGTTTGGCCTTTTTGTCCCTGGTGGGAGTGCTCGCTGCCATGTGGTGCTGGAACCTGGGCACGGTGAGGCTGGGCACCCTCAACGCCATCTTGATGTTGCACTTCATGCCCGTGATCACCTTTGTGGTGAGGGCGGCCGAGGGTGCCGTCTTGCGCCGCACCGAGATCGTTGGCGCCAGCCTGGTCATCGCAGCACTGGTGGCCAACAACCTATGGCTGCGTTACCAGAACCAGTTTCGCGCCTGATCGGCGCTCACCCTGCGTCTAGGTCAAAGCCCCGGCAGCCTCGCGCTGCCGCCACTGGTTGAGCAACACCGGGATCAGCAACACCAGCCCCACCAGACCGCTTTGCGTACCCGGCGCGATCAGCAACAAGGCCGAGAGGAAACACAGCAGCGATTCCCAGCGCTTCATGGGCGCGAGCAAGAACTGGCTCAAAGCGGCTGCCAGCACCACGATGCCCACGATGCAGCCCACCAAGGTGATGAAGAAGTCGTTCCAGTTGAAGCCCTTGGTCACCAGCAGCAGTGAGGGGGAGAACACAAACACAAAGGGCACCAGGGCTTTGGCCAGCCCCAGCTTGAAGGCTTGCGTGCCGGTTTTGAAAGGATCGCTGCCCGCCATGCCTGCGGCCGCATAAGCCGCCAAGGCCACGGGCGGCGTGATGTCGGCCAGCACACCGTAATAGAAGACGAAGAAGTGCGCCACCAGCGGTTCCACACCGAGCTGGACCAAGGTGGGCGCAGCCACCGTGACCATGATGATGTAGTTGGCGGTGGTGGGGATGCCGCAGCCCATGATGATGCAGACCAGCCCCGTCATGAACAGGGCAGCCAGCAAGGTCAGGGTGTTGACGTCGGCCAGCGAGGCTGGCAGCCACAGCATCACCCAAGCAGCAATGGCCTGTGCCCAACTGGTGACGATGAAGCTGATCTTGAAGCCCACGCCCGTGAGCGTGACCACACCAATCACGATGCCCACGGTGGCCGCTGCCGCACCCACGGCCAATGCGTACTTGGCGCCGGTTTCAAAGGCCTCGGCAAGGACACTGGTGTCGATGCGGCCACGTAGCCCGGCAAAGCGCTGCATGATCCACCACACGGCCACACCCGCCATGAACAGGCTGAGCTTGATGAAGTCGGCCTCCATGCCCCAGTCGATGAAGGCCATGCTCAGCAAGAGCACATGAAAGCCCACCAGACCCAGCCAATTGATGGCACGCATGCCTTGGATGGGCGAAGTCAGACCCACGATCATGCAAGAGACGATGCCCGTGAAAGCGGCCAGGTAAGGGGTGCGGCCAGACACCAGGATGCCAATCATCAGCACCAGCGGAATGAGCGTTGGCCAGCGCATGCGGAAGGACTCGCGCAAGCGGGGCATCTCTTCGGGGGTGAGGCCGCGCAAACCGTCGCGCTTGGCCACAAAGTGAACCTGCATGAAGACGCCAAAGAAATGCATGAAGGCCGGCACTGCCGCTGCCGCCAGGATGCTTTGGTAGGAGATGTTGAGGAACTCCACCATCAGGAAGGCGGCCGCCCCCATCACGGGGGGCGTGATCTGTCCGCCTGTGGAAGCCGCCGCTTCGACCGCACCAGCGAATTCACGCTTGTAGCCCACGCGAATCATGGCCGGGATGGTGAGCGAGCCCACGGTCACGGCATTGGCCACCGAGCTGCCACTGAGCATGCCAAACAGGCCCGAGCCAAACACACTCACCTTGGCAGGACCCCCTGCAAAACGCCCGGCGATGCTGCTGGCCAAATCCAAAAACAGCTGACCCAGGCCGACTCGTGTGGCCATCACGCCAAAGAGCACAAAGTGAAACACGTAGGTGGCCACCACGCCCACGGCCACGCCGTAAATGCCCTGGCTGGTGAGGTACTGGTGGTTGATCATCTGGCTCCAAGAGGCGCCTGCATGCTTGAGCAGCCCTGGGAAATACGGCCCTGCCAGGGCGTACACCGTGAAGCCTATGGCGATGAGGGGCAAGGGCCAACCCATGGAGCGGCGCGTGGCTTCGAGCAGCGTGACCAGCAGCACCGTGCCAAAGGCCACATCCCAAAAACCGGGGTTGCCCACGCGAAAGGCGAGGTCGTCAAACACATAGGGGATGTAGAGCACGCTCAAGGCCACGGCCACGGCCAGCAGCCAATCCAGAATGGGCACACCACCCCAGGCAAAGCGTGAAGACCGCTCGCCCTGTGGGTCTGCGTTGGGACGCGCTGCAAAGACCAGAAAAATCAGGCCCAGCACAAAGGCCAGGTGCACCCCGCGATGCGTGGTCTCGCGCAAGAGGCCAAAGCCAGCGGTGTAGAAATGGAAGATCGACAAAGCGATCAGCAACAACTTGACCACCGAGCTCGCGGGCGGGATCAAGGCGCGAAAGCGCATCTCGGGGTCGAGCTTTTCTTCCAGCGCTTGCAAGTCGACTGGGTTGGGTGCGGTCTGTGTCGTCATGGCGATTCCATCAAAAAGGGGCCTGATGGCCCCTGTGTGAGAACGGGTTCAAAGCATCACTTGAGGACGCCCGCTTCTTTGTAGAAGCGTTCGGCACCAGGATGGAAGGGAATGCCCACGCCATCCACGGCATTCTTGAGGGTGATGTACTTGCCCTTGGCGTGACCCGCAGCCAGGGCTTGCTGGGTCTCCTTGCTGAACAAGGCCTTGGTGATCTGGTAGACCGTTTCTGCATCGGCCTTGGAACTGGTCACCCACTGTGCGCCCATGGCCAGGGTTTGCACTGCGGGCACGTCCTTGTAAGTGCCTGCCGGAATGGTGTCCACCGCCAGGTAGGGGTTGGCCTTGCGCAAGGCATCGCTTTGCGGTCCGCTCAAGGGGACCAGCTCGATGCCCGCGCCACTGGAGGCCAGCTCAGCAATGGCACCCGCCGGTGAGCCGCCCACAAAGAAGAAGGCATCGAGTGCGCCGTCCTTGAGCTTGTCACCAGCCTGGTTGGGCTTGATGTAGTCGGGCTTGATGTCGCTTTCCTTGAGCCCCCAGGCGGCCAGCACAGCGCGTGCATTGACCAGGGTGCCTGAGCCGGGTTCATCGAGCGCAACGCGCTTGCCCTTGAGGTCGGCCACGGTTTTGATGCCCGAACCTTTTTTGACCACCAGGTGAATGCTCTCGGGATAGAGGTTGGCAATCATGCGCAAGTCGGTCACGGGTGGCTTGCCAGCGAAGACCCCGGTTGCGGTGTAGGCCCAGGTGGCCACATCGGACTGGGAAAAGCCCGACTCCATCGCACCACCCGAAATGCCGTTGACGTTGGCCACCGAGCCATTGGAGGCTTGCGCCGTCACCACGATCTTGCCGGGCTGACTCACGGCGTTGGCAATCATGCCGCCCACAGGGTAGTAGGTGCCGGCGGTGCCGCCCGTGCCAATGCGGAAAAACTGCTGTGCCTGGACGGCGGTGGTCACTGACAGGGCCAGGCCCAGGGCGATCAAAAGGGAACGACGTTGCATGTGCACTCCAATGAAGATGAGGAAGATCTTGTTGAGCTGTGCGTTTTAGCACATGCGTGCGCCCTCACACAGGCCAAGGGACCTGTATGAGTGAAACTCCCCATGCTTTGCCCATCTCCACCGGCTGAAAATGCTTGGGCTATTTTGCTGAGATAAAGGAGCCCTTCATGCATGTCCCTGCCATGAAAACCGTGCTGCTCGGTGCCAGTGTGCTGGCCTTGAGCACCCTGAGCCAGGCCAATCCATCGGCCACCCAATTGCGCACCTGGGCGTCGGCGTGCGCCAGCTGCCACGGCACCACGGGCAAACCCACGGGCGACGCTTACCCCATCGCTGGCGTTGACCAGGCCACCCTGGAACGCAAGCTGCTCGACTTCAAGGGCAAGAAGATCCCCGCCACCCTCATGCACCAGATCGCCGCCGGCTACAGCGATGATGAACTCAAGGCCCTGGCCGCCTATTTCGCCAAACAACCCAAGTGAGGAGCACCCGCATGAAACGTCGTCAATTCATCCAATATGCCGGTGCCGCCTCCCTCACCAGTGCCGCTGCCTTGAGCGGCTGCGCCACGGTGGGCGGCAACCAGCCCAAAGTGGTGGTCATCGGTGGCGGCTATGCCGGCGCCACCGCCGCCAAGTACACCCGCATGTGGTCCGAGGGCAAGATCGATGTGACCCTCATCGAACCCAACGATGCCTTTGTCTCCTGCCCCATCTCCAACCTGGTGATCGGTGGCCACAAGACCCTGCAAGACATCACCACCCCCTACGACAACCTCGGCAAGCGCCATGGCGTTCGGCTGGTCAAGGGCATGGTCGATGCCATCGACGCCACCAAAAAGACCGTGACCTTGGCGGGCGGCCAAACCCTGCCCTACGACCGCCTCATCGTGTCGCCTGGCATCGATTTCATGTTCGAGGAAGTGCCCGGCATGCAAATCGCAGGCGCCACCGAGAAAGTGCCCCACGCCTGGAAAGCTGGTCCGCAAACGGTCAACCTGCGCAAGCAGCTCGAAGCCATGCCCAATGGCGGCGTGTTCGCCATGTCGATTCCCGCTGCGCCCTATCGCTGCCCCCCTGGCCCCTACGAGCGGGCATGCCAGGTGGCCAGCTATTTCAAAACCCACAAACCCAAGAGCAAGATCCTCATCCTGGACGAGAACGCCGACATCACCTCCAAGGCCGGTTTGTTCCGCAAGGCCTGGGCAGATCACTATGCGGGCATGATCGATTACCGCCCCAACCACAAGGTGATGGATGTCGATGCCAACACGCGCACCCTCACCTTTGAGTTCAACGACCCCGTCAAGGCCGATGTGCTCAACTACATCCCGCGCATGCGCGCGGGTGCCATTGCGGTCAAAACAGGTCTGGCCACGGCCAACAAGCGCTGGTGCGAAGTGGATTTCCTCACCTTCGAATCCAAGGCGGCAGCAGGCATCCATGTGCTGGGTGACGCCACCTTGAGTGCGCCCCTCATGCCCAAGTCGGGTCACATGGCCAACCAGCATGCCAAGGTGTGCGCCGCTGCCGTGGTGGCCATGCTCCAGGGTCAAGCTGTGGACACCATGCCCCTCTACAACAACACCTGCTACAGCTTTGTCACCGCCACCGACGTGGTGCACGTGGCCAGCGTGCACCGCTACGACGCCGAGAAAAAGACCATGGTCACGGTGCCGGGCTCGGGCGGCCTGTCCACTGCGGCCAACGAACTCGAAGGCCGATATGCCTGGGCATGGGCACAAAACATTTGGGCAGATACCCTCGCCTGACTCTCCCCAGGCTTGTCCATCGAACCCCGGCTTGCCGGGGTTTTTTCATGGCGCGTCCTGCACCGCACACGCCGCATGCCAGGGTTTGAGGCACACTCGCGTCCAGAGGTGAATCCATGATTGCTCGATTGTTGCGTTGCCTGAGCCCCCTGCTGCTCATCGTGGGCTGTGGCTTGACCCAAGCCCAGATGCAAGCCGATGGCTTGCCCCCCATGACCCTGCAAACCGTGGGGCGGGATGTCTACTTCGTCCAAGGGCTGCCGGGCGTGGCCAGTTCGGCCAATGCCGGCTTCAATTCCAATGCCGGCGCTGTGGCCACCGGCGCAGGCCTGGTGGTGTTTGACAGCCTGGGCTCACCCGCCTTGGCCGAGAAGTTCATTCGCCTGGTTCAAACCGCATCGGGCGAGCGGGTCAAACTGGTCGTTGTCTCCCACTACCATGCCGACCATTTTTATGGCTTGCAAAGCCTGCTCGGGCCGGGCGTGGAGGTGATGGCTCACCCCAAAGCCCTGTCTGTCTTTCAAAGCGACAACACGGCACAGCGCCTCGCGCAGCGCAAACAGGATTTGTTCCCCTGGGTGAATGAGCAAACGCGGCTGATCGCCCCCACGCGGGTGGCCAAGGTCGATGGCCAGCAAGCCGAGCGCCTGCAAGTGGGGCGCTATCACTTCACCTTGCTCGATGGCCGATCCGGCCATGCCGAAGACGACCTGATGATGCGCATCGACGAACTGGGGGTGTTGTTCACCGGGGATTTGTTCTTCACCGGCCGATTGCCCTTTGTGGGCAACGCAGACCCCAACGACTGGCTGCGCGCCATCGACAACATGATGCTGCAAACCCCCAAGGTGGCCATTCCTGGACACGGCCCCATCTCGTACAACCCCGCCCAAGACATTGCCCTCACCCAGCGTTACTTGAAATTTTTGGGGCAAGCCATGGCCAAGGCCGTGAGCGAGATGCAGACCTTTGAGGAGGCCTACGCCAGCACCGACTGGTCCGACTTCAAAGACTTGCCTGCGTTTGAAGCGGCCAACAAACTCAATGCCTACGGTGCATTTGTGAACGCTGAGAAGGATGTGTTGAAGAGCGGCAAATGATCACCGGTCAAGTCGTGGCCTTCATGAGCGATGAGCGCCCCGGTTGAAAACTCAAAGAAAAAAGCCTCGATTTCTCGAGGCTTTCTCTTTAATGGCGCGGCTGGCAGGATTCGAACCCACGACCCCTTGGTTCGTAGCCAAGTACTCTATCCAACTGAGCTACAGCCGCAACGAGGCAAATTCTAGCACGCGTGGGTGGGGCTCATCGGACCATGCAAGGCCGCTTGGGGTCAAAACGCCATCCAGGGATCAGGTATTGCATGGCCATGGCGTCATCGCGCGAGCCCAAACCATGCTGCAAATACAACTGGTGTGCAGCCTCCACCTTGTCCATGTCCAGCTCAATGCCCAGTCCTGGCGCTTGCGGCACATCGACCAAGCCATTGACGATTTGCAATGGCGCCCGTGTGAGGCGCTGGCCGTCTTGCCAGATCCAGTGCGTATCAATGGCGGTGACGCGCCCGGGCGCTGCCGCCGCAACGTGCGTGAACATGGCCAGCGACACATCAAAGTGATTGTTGGAATGCGAGCCCCAGGTGAGTCCCCAGTCGCGACAGGTTTGCGCCACGCGCACCGAGCCCGCCATGGTCCAAAAGTGTGGGTCGGCCAGGGGGATGTCCACGCTTTGCAGCGACAAGGCATGCACCATTTGGCGCCAATCGGTGGCCACCATGTTGGTGGCGGTAGGCAAGCCTGTCGCGCGACGAAATTCGGCCATCACTTCGCGCCCGCTAAAGCCCCCTTCTGCCCCGCACGGGTCTTCGGCGTAAGCCAGAACGCCGTGCATGTCGCGCATGAGGCGAACCGCGTCCTTGAGCAACCAGCCCCCGTTGGGGTCTAAGGTGATGCGCGCCTTGGGGAAGGCTTCGTGTAGGGCGTGAATGGTTTGCACCTCCATCTCGCCCGAAAAGACGCCGCCCTTGAGCTTGAAGTCGTTGAAGCCATAGCGCGCGTGCGCTGCCTGGGCCAGGCGCACCACGGCCTCTGGCGTGGTGGCGGGTTCATGGCGCAAACGAAACCAGTCGCAGTCGGCCTGGGGTTCGCTGGCATAGGGCAAATCGGTTTTGCGGGCATCGCCCACAAAAAACAAATAGCCCAGCATCTCGACCTGGCTGCGCTGCTGGCCTTCGCCCAGCAAGGAGGCCACGGGCACACCCAAAAATTGACCCAGCAAATCGAGCAGGGCGGACTCCACTGCGGTCACCGCATGGATGGTGGTGCGCAAATCAAAGGTCTGCAACCCCCTGCCCCCCGCATCGCGATCGGCAAAGGTTTGCTGCATGCCTTGCAAGATGCTGAGGTAGCGCCCCACGGGCTGACCCACCACGATGTCGCGCGCGTCCTCCAGCGTGTTGCGGATGGCTTCGCCACCCGGCACTTCGCCCACGCCCACGCGCCCGCTGCTGTCGGTGAGCAAGAGCAGGTTGCGGGTGAAAAATGGCGCATGGGCGCCGCTCAGGTTGAGCAACATGCCATCGCGGCCAGCCACAGGGATGGCTCGCAAATCGGTCACCACTGGCGTGTCGGGATGAGGGCTTGCATTCATGGGGGTCAAGGTCCAAACAACAAAAGGAATCAGGTGATGGGCGCAGGGTTGAAGAGCACCAGGTCGTTGTGCAGCTTCCACCGCTCTGCCCAGGTTTGCTCGCCGCTGGCCACCGCCAGCAATTGACGGAACAGCGCCCAGCCGGCCTCCTCCACCGTGCATTCGCCATCGGCAATGCGGCCAGCGTTGAAGTCCATGAGGTCGTGCCAGCGCCTGGCCAATTCGGTGCGCGTGGCCACCTTGATCACCGGGCATTGGGCCAAACCATAGGGCGTGCCCCGGCCCGTGGTGAACACATGCAGGTTCATGCCAGCGGCCAATTGCAAGGTGCCGCAAATGAAGTCGCTCGCGGGGGTGGCCGCAAACACCAGGCCGGTTTGATCCGGGGCGAGCTTCTCGCCCGGTGGCAACACACTGGCGATGGCCGAGCTGCCACTCTTGATGATGGAGCCCATGGCTTTTTCAACGATGTTGGACAAGCCGCCGGCCTTGTTGCCGGGCGTGGTGTTGGCGCTGCGGTCGCTTCGACCGCGTTGCAGGTAGTCGTCGTACCAGCCGAGCTGGTCAATGATGTCTTGCGCCACCGCCGGGTTGGCGGCGCGCGCCGTGAGTTGCTCCACGGCGTCTCGCACCTCGGTGTTTTCAGAAAACATGATGGTGCCGCCGGCTCGCACCACCAGGTCGGCCATGTAACCCACCGCCGGGTTGGCGGTGACGCCAGAGAAGGCATCGCTGCCGCCGCATTGGACACCCACCACCAGCTTGCTGGCGGGTACGGTCTGGCGGCGGCGTGCGTTGAGTCGCTCGAGGTGGTGTTTGGCCCGCTCGACGATGTGCGCGATCATGGACTCAAAGCCCACGTGAGCCGCGTCTTGCAAACACACCAGGTCCAGGCCATCGGGCTGCAAGGGGATGCTGCCCGCTGGCAGCAGGCGATCGGGTTGTAACTTCTCGCAGCCCAGGCTCACCACCATCACCTCGCCGCCAAAGTTGGGGTTGAGGCTGATGTGGCGCAAGGTGCGGATGGGGATTTCGGCGCCGGGCGCATCGATGGCCACGCCACAACCGTAGGTGTGCTCCAGGCCGACCACGCCATCGACGTTGGGGTAGTGCGGCAAGAGGTCTTGCTCGATGCGCTTGACGGCCACGGCCAGCACACCGGCCACGCATTGCACGGTGGTGGTGATGGCCAGCAGGTTGCGCGTGCCCACCGAGCCATCAGCATTCACATAGCCTTCAAAGGTGTATCCGCTCAAGGCCTCGGCGGGCGCAGCTTGGACGGTGGCCATGGGCAAGCCCGTGAGCGCGCGGGCGCTGGGCATGTCGAGCAGGCGCTCGTGCACCCACGCACCCGCTGGAATGTCTTGTCTGGCCTTGCCAATCGATACGCCGTAACGCAGCACGGGCTTACCTGCCGCAATGGCTGACAAGGCCACTTTGTGCCCCTGAGGCACGCGATCGACCAGCACCAGGCCACCGGGCAGCTCGGTACCAACGGCCAAGCCGCCCTCGTTGGCCACGATGGCCACGTTGTCGCTGGCCTGCATGCGCACCACAATGGGCAAGGACTGTGGCTCACTCATGACCCATCCCCCTGGCGTGAATCATTTGAAGAGGTTGGGCAGCCACAGCGAGAACGCGGGCACATAGGTCACCAGCAGCAAGCACATGCCCAGCGCACCATAGAACGGCGCAATCGTTCGCATGACCTGCCCCACACTGATGCCGCCAATGGCACAGCCCACAAACTGCACCGTGCCCACAGGGGGAGTGTTCAAGCCCAGGGCGCAATTGATGAGCATGAGGATGCCAAACTGCAAGGGATCCATGCCAAATTGCATGGCGATGGGCATGAAGATGGGGGTGCAGATCAGGATGGTCGCAGCCATGTCCAGGAAGGTGCCCAGGATGAAGAGCAACACGTTGATCATGAGGAAGATGACCCAGGGCTCGGAGCTGACCATGGTCATGAGCTCGCCGGTCTTCTGGGGCACTTCATACAAGGCCATGAAATACCCAAAGGCGCTGGAGATGCCAATGAGCAGCAGCACCACACCGGTGGTCTTGCAGGCTTTGGCACAGGCCTTGAGGAAGTTGTGCAGGGTCATGCTGCGATAAACCAGCACCGTCACCAGCAAGGCCCAGGCCACGGCCACCGAGGCCGATTCGGTCGCGGTGAATGCGCCCGACAAAATGCCCACCAGGATGATGACCACCACCAACAGACCCGGCAGCGAGGCTGCAAAGGCTTTGAACACTTCACCCCAGCCAGGGAACTGGCCGTGGGTGGGATAGCCACGACGCACTGCCACCCAGTACGCGGCCGCCAGGTTGCACAAGGTCAGGATGACCGCAGGCACCAAGCCGGCAAGGATGAGGCCCAACACGCTCACCGAGGCAATGCCCGAGGTGGCCAGCGTGAAGATGATCATGTTGTGCGAGGTGGGCATGATGGCGCCCACCAAGGCTGCATGCGTGGTCACGTTCACGGCGTAGTCCGCGTCGTAACCTTCTTTTTTCATCAGCGGGATCATGACCGAGCCCATGGCGGACACATCGGCCAGGGGTGAACCGGCCACACCGCCAAAAATGGTGCAGCCCAGCACGTTGCTCATGCCCAGGCCGCCACGCACATGGCCAACCAGGCTGTTGGCAAATCGCACGATGCGCTCGGCAATGCCGCCGTAGAGCATCAACTCCCCCGCGAAGACGAAAAAGGGAATGGCCAAAAAAGAAAAGACCTGCATGCCACCCACCATCTTCTGGAAGACGACAGCAATGGGCAGGCCCGCCACCACGATGGTGGCCACAGAGGACAGGCCAATGGCAAAGGCCACGGGCACGCCCATGATCAGAAAGAGCGCGAAGCTCAAAGTCAGTACGGTGAGTTCCATGGCATCAGTTCCAGACGGGTTCGACCTCGACACCACGGAAGAGGGCCACCATGTGTTCAATGGAGAACAGCAGGATCAAACAGCCCGCAATCATGATGGGCACGTAGTCGATGCCATCGGGGACGGGCAACATGGGTTTTTTCTCGGACCATTTGGCTGCCGCCCAAACCCAGCCGCCGTGAATCATCAATGCCCCAAAACCCGCCACCAGGGCATGGATGAGGACTTCAATGCGCAAGCGCCATTGCTCGGGTAAGAGCACCACCAGCGACTCCAGGCCAATGTGACCCGCATCGCGAACACCCACACCCAAGCCAAAGGCCGTCACGAACAACACCAGCAACATGGCCAGGTTTTCAGCCCAGGTGGGCGTGTCATTGAGGATGTAGCGGCCAATCACTTGCCACTGCACGCACAAGACCACCAGCAACAGGCCAATGACGGCCAAGACCAAGCACAGCTTGGCCACAAAGGAACACAGTTTGGTCAGCATGGGTCGATGCGCAAGCCCTCATGACGAGGGCTTGCGCCCTGTTTTCACTTGGTGTCTTGAATGGCCTTGACCAAACGCTTCATGTCGGGCGTGGTCATGAACTTGTCATACACCGGACCCATGACGGCCTGGAAGGAAGCCTTGTCGACTTCAATGATTTGCGCGCCAGCGGCCTTGACATTGGCCAGGGACTTGGATTCTTGCTCATCCCAGGCCTTGCGCTGCACCGCCACCGATTCTTTGGCGGCCTGACGGATCATGGCTTGCTCGTTGGGGGGAAGCTTGTCCCACACGATCTTGGACATCACCAGAATCTCGGGCGCCATGGAGTGCTCGGTGCGCGAGTAAATCTTCACGGCCTCGGCGTGCTTGGCCGTGTCAAACGAGGGGATGTTGTTTTCAGCCGCATCGATCAAACCCGTTTTGAGGCCGGTGTAGACCTCGCCATAGGGCATGGGGGTTGCGTTCGCACCCATGGCGCTCACCAGAGCCACCCACAGGTCAGACTGCTGGACGCGAATCTTCAAGCCTTTGGCATCGGCCACGGTCTTGATGGGCTTTTTGGCGTAAATGGAACGAGCGCCACTGTCATAAAAGGCCAGGCCAACAAAGCCAGCGGATTCACAGCTCTTGAGGATCTCTTCACCCACGGGGCCATCGAGCGACTTGCGCATGTGGTCCACAGAGCGGAACAGGAACGGCATGGTGGGCACCATGGTCATGGGGCACACGGCGTTCATGGGCGCGACGTTCACGCGCACCATGTCGAGGGCACCAATCTTCACCTGATCCACGGTTTCTTTTTCGGAGCCCAGGGCACCCTTGTTGAAGACCTTGATCTTGTGCTTGCCGCCGCTGGCCTTTTCAAGCACGGTGCTCATGTGCTTGACTGCCACCACGGTGGGGTAGTCGTCTGCGTTGTGGATGTCCGCCGAACGGAATTCGGTGGCCTTGGCACCAAAGCACAACAAGGCGGCCATTGCGATCAATGAGGACTTGAAAGTCATGGGGGGGTCTCCTTTAAAAATGGGGGGAATCATGCGTGAGGAAAACAGGGGGGTCAAGATTCGCTCAAAGGCCCAATCTTGACAAATGCACCCCCTTGAAAAAGGGTGGTGGGATCAGTCAGATCGGGATCCTTGGTGCGCGCATAGACGGCATCTCGATAGACATCGGCGCTGTCTTGAGGCCGGTAGCCCACATGATGAGCCAAGCGGTTGTCGTACCAGGACACCGCGTTGTCAGAGGTGCCGTAAATGATGGTGTGACCCAGCACCGGCGTGGTGAGGCAGGCCACCACCAGGCGATGCAAGTCGTCGTAGCTCAGCCAGGTGGCCAGCATGCGCCGGTCTTTGGGTTCCGGATAGGAAGAACCAATGCGAACGCACGCCGTCTCGATGCCGTAGCGGTCAAAGTAGAGCCGGGACAAGTCCTCCCCAAAGGCTTTGGAGAGGCCGTAGAAGCCGTCGGGACGCGGTGGGGTGAGGGCATCGACCACCTGGTCTTGACGGTGAAAGCCCATGACGTGATTGGAACTGGCGAAAACCACCCGACGAACCTTGTGGATGCGGGCGGCTTCGTACAAATGGACCAGGCCATCGATGTTGGCCTTGAGGATGTGGGACCAAGGGGCTTCAACCGAAATGCCGCCGAGGTGAACAATGGCCTCGCAGCCCTCGACCATCTTCATGACGGCATCGGCATCACCCAAATCGACCTGCATGCACTCTTCGTGGGCAGCAGGCGGATCCAGGGGCACCAGGTCACTGAGTCGCAGGATTTGGCAATCGCCCTTCAAGCGGGGTCTGAGGGCTTTGCCCAAGCCGCCCGCAGCACCGGTCAACAACAAACGTGGAATCATTGGGGTAAGTTGTAGGTTGTCTGATCTCTTGAGATTGTGTATCCTCGCCGAAGGACTGTCAATCAAGGTTTCCCTATGGGTGCAAACACCAGCCTTTCTTCCCCCTCGCCCTTGCGAAACCGGCGCGGCGGCCTGGTGCCGGAAGTGGTGGACCACCTGGCACAGCAAATCCGCAGCGCCCAGCTCGCGCCAGGCTCCAAGCTGCCCAGCGAGTCGGCGATCATGGACCAGCTCCAGGTCAGCCGCACGGTCATCCGCGAGGCGATTTCCCGCCTGCAAGCCGCCGGCCTGGTCGAGACCCGCCACGGCGTGGGCACCTTTGTCGTGTCCCCCAGCCCAGCGAGCAACTTCCAGATCGTCGAGGCCGACATCGCCACCGTGGACGATGTGATTGCTGTACTGGAGTTGCGCATCAGCCTCGAGACCGAATCCGCCGGGCTGGCTGCCCAGAGGGCAAGCGATGACCACCTCAGGCAAATGGAAACCCACTTGAGGGCATTTGCCAGCGACATCCCCACCCAGGCCCAAGTGGTGGACAACGACTTTTTGTTCCACCTTGAAATCGCCAAGGCCACGGGCAATCGCCACTTTGTGGACCTCATGAACCACCTGGGTCTGAGGCTGATCCCGCGCACGCGCATCAACACCCCGGATCAGGATGAATCCGGTCGCGTGGCTTACCTCCAGCGCGTGCACAGCGAGCACGAGAGCATTTTTTCGGCGATCCGCAACCGCGATGCCGAAGCCGCCCGCGCCGCCATGCGCACCCACCTCTCCAACAGCCGGGACCGGCTGCGCCAGCAGCGCCAGGCTTGAGTCCTGGCACATCAGTTGTCAGACAACTCAACCTGGATCCAGCCCGCCCCTCCTTCATGAACCCACACCCTCACACCATGCTCAAGCCGATCCTGATCGCAGGCCTGATCTGCGCCAGCGCCCTGATGCCCGCGCACACCCAGGAAGTTGGCCCTGGCACCAACGCCGCACCGGCGACGCCCGCGTCCCCGCCCGCACAAACTGCGCCACCGGCACAAGCCGCAGCCAACTCCTTTGGTTCGGGCTTCATGGTGGCACCAGGCTATTTGCTCACGGCCCAACATTTGCTCGAAGGCAAAGAACTTGCCTTTGTGGGACCGAACGCACAACGCAAATGGCTCAAGGCGCGGGTGATCAAGACCCATGCCAACCTGGACCTGGCTTTGCTGCAAGTCCCGCTGGATTCGCCCGTTCTCCCTCTGGCCGACTGGAAGGATGTGCCCATTGGTCTTGAAGTCTTTGCGATTGGTTATCCGCTGCCCGCCTACCAGGGCTTTAGCAAAAAAATCACCGAAGGCATCATCAATGGCAACCGCAGCAACCAGGAGGATTTGTCCCAACAGCGCTTCTTCCAGTTCAGCGCCGAGGTCAGCAAAGGCAACTCGGGCGGACCGGTCATCGCCAGCGACGGCAATGTGGTGGGCATGGTGCAGCGCAAGCTCAATGCCATGTCGGTGGCCGAGCGTTCGCAGGACTTGGCGGTCAACGTGAACTACGCCCTCAAATCAGCCCTGATCCTGGAATTCCTCAAGGACACCCCGGCTGCAGCCCAGGCCAAGCCCTTGAATTTGCAGATCAATCTCAGGCCCATGCAAATTTACAAACAGTCCGAATCCGCTGTGTTTTTTGTGATTGGCCGCAACGCCCCGCCGCCAGATCCTGGCACCCCTTGACGCCCCCACCCTGCAAGCCCTGGGGTAAACCTGCATCGGTCGCCGCCCAACTTTGTATACAGTTTCATATGCAAAAGGAATGGCAAGCCCCTCAGGGTGTGTGCGCCAGCCGGGCGCACCAAGCAGGTGCAGCCCAATGCGGCCAGCGCACCCAAAGGGTCATCCCGAGGAAAGGGGCTGGTCAATCTCACCGACAATTCGCCCTGATTTGGTTCGCGCAAGCCCCCAGCTCAGGCACTTTTTTTGCGAGATCTTGTCATTCCGCATCGATTTTTTTTCAGGAGTTCTCATGAGTAAACGTGTGTTGTTGAAATCGGCTCTCGCCCTGGCAGCCGGTCTGGTTCTGGGGTCTGCCCAGGCCGCCACCCCCATCAAGTTCCAACTCGATTGGCGCTTTGAAGGTCCCGCCGCCTTCTTCCTGACTCCTGTGGCCAAAGGCTATTTCACCCAGGCGGGTCTGGATGTCACCGTGGACTCCGGCAACGGCTCTGGCGGCGCGGTCAACCGCGTGGCCTCTGGCACGTATGACATGGGCTTTGCCGATCTGGCCGCGCTCATGGAATTCCATGCCAACAACCCCGATGCGCCCAACAAGCCCGTGGCCATCATGATGGTCTACAACAATACGCCGGCCTCGGTCATGGCGCTCAAAAAATCCGGCATCAAGTCGCCTGCTGACCTCAACGGCAAAAAGCTGGGCGCGCCCGTGTTTGACGCTGGCCGCCGCGCTTTCCCCATCTTTGCCAAAGCCAACAACGTCTCTGGTGCCAACTGGGTGTCCATGGATCCTCCGCTGCGCGAAACCATGCTGGTCAAGGGCGATGTGGATGCCATCACCGGCTTTACCTTCACCTCCTTGCTCAACATCGAGGCACGAGGCGTCAAGGCTGATGACGTGGTGGTCTTCCAATACCCCGACTACGGCGTGAAGCTCTATGGCAACGCCATCATTGCCAGCCCCAAATTCCTGCAGTCCAACCCTGCTGCGGTCAAAGCCTTTTTGGCAGCCTTCACCAAGGGAGCCAAAGACGTGATCACCAACCCGGCCGCCGCGATTCAGGACGTGAAAGCCCGTGACGGCATCATCAATGTGGAACTGGAAACCCGCCGCCTCAAACTGGCCATCGATACCGTGATCAACAGCCCCTCAGCCCGCTCTGAAGGCTTTGGCAAGGTGGTGCCCGCCCGTTTGGCGCTGATGTCCTCGCAAGTTTCGGACGCCTTCAACACCAAGACCCGCGTGGATGCCAATGCCGTTTGGAATGGCTCTTTCCTGCCCACCGACAAGGAACTGGACATCCTTCCCAAGAAGTGATGTCGCTTTGCCAGCCGGGTTCTGGTTGCAACGGTGACCAGAACCCTTTTCAGATTGCCCCATGAACGATTCATCCAAAGCCTTTGTCGACTTCAAAAACGTCTGGCTGGCCTATAACCAAGAGCTGCAGGCGCAAAACCACTATGCAGTGGAAGACATCAACCTGCAGGTGAACGCTGGCGAATTCATCGCCATCGTTGGTCCATCGGGTTGCGGCAAATCCACTTTCATGAAGCTCACCACTGGGCTTCGCCCACCCACCAAGGGCACCATCCATGTCGATGGTCAAGCCGTGGATGGTCCTCTCAAGATCAGTGGCATGGCGTTTCAGGCGCCTTCGCTGCTGCCCTGGCGCACCACGCTGGACAACGTCTTGTTGCCGCTGGAAATCGTGGAGCCCTACCGCTCTCAATTCAAGGCCAAGAAAGCCGAGTACGAGCACCGCGCGATCGAACTCCTCCACAGCGTGGGCCTCAAGGGCTATGAGCGCAAATTCCCCTGGCAACTCTCGGGGGGGATGCAGCAGCGTGCCTCGATTTGCCGCGCCCTCATCCATGAACCCAAGATGCTGCTGCTGGACGAGCCGTTTGGCGCGCTCGATGCCTTCACCCGCGAAGAACTGTGGTGCAACCTCAGAGACATCTGGATGGAGCGTCGCTTCAATGTGATTTTGGTCACGCACGACCTTCGCGAATCCGTCTTTCTCGCCGATACCGTGTATGTGATGAGCAAGAGCCCCGGGCGCTTTGTGGTTCGCAAGGAAATCGAACTGCCTCGACCGCGCGATCTTGAAATCACCTACACCAAAGAATTCACCGACATCGTTCATGAGCTGCGCGGCCACATCGGCGCCATGCGCAATGACAAAGCCGCCCTGCCTCAATGATCCCAAGCCACCATGAAATCATCTTCTCTTGAACGCTGGTCCCCTCTGATCCTGTTGGTGGTCTGTGTCGCGGTCTGGGAATTGCTGTGCCGCGTCTTCCAGGTCTCCGAATTTGTATTCCCCAGCCCCTCACGCATCCTCGAGCAAACCATTGAATACCGCCAGGTGATCGGTGGCCACGCCTGGCGCACCTTCTGGGTGACCATGGTGGGCTTTGGCCTGGCCATTGTGGTGGGGGTGTTGCTGGGTTTTGTCATTGGCAGCTCACGCCTGGCCTATGCCTCCATTTACCCCTTGATGACCGCCTTCAACGCCTTGCCCAAGGCCGCCTTTGTGCCCATCTTGGTGGTCTGGTTTGGCATTGGCATCGGGCCAGCCATCCTGACCGCGTTCCTCATCAGCTTCTTCCCCATCACCGTCAACATCGCCACTGGGCTGGCCACCCTCGAGCCCGAGCTCGAAGATGTGTTGCGCGTTTTGGGTGCACGTCGATGGGATGTCTTGGTCAAAGTGGGTTTGCCCCGGTCCATGCCCTACTTCTATGGCTCGCTCAAAGTGGCCATCACCCTGGCCTTTGTGGGCACCACCGTGTCGGAGATGACGGCCTCCAACGAAGGCATAGGGTATTTGCTGATCTCTGCGGGTTCAGCCATGCAAATGGGCTTGGCTTTTTCAGGCCTGGTCGTCGTGGGCGCCATGGCGATGGCCATGTATGAATTCTTCTCATTTGTGGAAAAACATACAACCGCTTGGGCGCACCGAGGCTCACAACACAATTAAACTTGACAGGTGTTTTGAAGCTGGGCATTCTCGCCCGATCCTAATTCCTGTTGAGTTGTCATGGAATCCACTAACCCTGCACAAGTTGTACCCCCATCCCCTGGCCTTAATCTTTCTGATAAGTTATTCATCCTTCTTCTGATCTTGGCCCTGGTCGGCGTGGCCTGGGTAGGCCGACACAGTTTCAATGAAGGTCTGAAGACCGAAACCGCCAAGCGCAACGGCGAAACCTGGCTCAGTACCCTCAAGGATCTGCATGAAGTGCGCATGAAATCTGGGGACAAATCGGGGCCTTGCCACAAACTTAGCGAAGAGGGTCAGCCCGTTCACACCTGGGAAGGTTGCTTCGAGGCAATTCAAGCCATGCCCAACGTGGCCAGCCTGCTCAACCCCTACTCCGGCGAAAAGCTAGCGGCCATTGATGCATGTGTTCCGGGCAACCTCAAGACCTCGGGCCATTTGGTCTTCAAGCGGGTTGACGCCAACCCACCCGGCTCTGCCGCCCCCACCAATGTGGTGGGCCTCACGCCAGACACCACCTTGGAAGTGCCTCGCGTCATTCAAGTCAAAGTGTGCGATCGCGGGGGCTACCCGATCAGCATTGGCGAAGTTGAATTTTGAACCGGGAGACAGACATGTCCAATTCCTCAGGCATTTCTGCCAAAGACTTCACCGGCCAGCACGAGCCGCCCAACATCCCGAGCAATCTGCCTTGGCGTGAGTGGTTGTACGCCTGGTTGCTGGATCCAAACATCCCCGGCAACTATGCCAAACGCGTAGAGAAGTGGGTTGGCTATTTGATTGTGGCCAACCTGTTTGCTCTCATCTGCGAACACATTCCCCAGGTGTACACAGGCCGCGAAGCCCTGTTTCACTTCTTCGAAGTGCTGTCGGTGGTGGTGTTTTCCATCGAGTATTTGCTGCGCCTGATCCTGGCTCCGGTTGACCATGAGTTCAAGAACAGCCGTCACCCCTATCTCAAGTACATCACCAGTCCTTTTGCCCTGATCGACCTGGCTTCCATTGCGCCGTTTTATCTGCATGCCTTCTTCCCCGTCGATCTGCGCATGCTGCGGTTCTTGCGACTGCTGCGAATCCTCAAGCTGTTTCGCGTGCTCATCCCGGCCTACCACGAGTTTGTTCAACTCAACCGTGGCAAGACCTTCAAACAAAAAATCTACGCCCTGCTCAACCCCACAGAAACCAGTGGCACCTTGCACGACCTGATCGACAACTTTGTGGTGTTCTGGGTGGTGATTTCGGTGCTGCAAGTGGTGTTCGAATCGGTGGAGAGCGTGCAATACGTGCTCAACCTGGAATTCCTGGTGCTCGATGCCGTGGCGGTCGGGGTCTTTACCATTGAATACCTGTTGAGGTTGTATTCATGCACAGAGGACCCGCGCTACCAAGGCAAGGTGGTCGGGCGCATGAGGTATGTGACCTCGTTCAACGCCGTCATCGATTTCCTGGCAGTGATCCCCTTCCTGCTCGAAGCCTTGCTGCACCACCTGTTCGATCTGCGTTTCCTGCGGGTCTTCCGTTTGATGCGACTGCTCAAGCTCACCCGCTACACCGATGCCACCCGGACCCTGGCGGTAGTGATCAAGCGGGAATGGCCCATCATGGCTGCGTCGGCTTTCATCATGCTGTTGCTGGTGATCTTGACGGCTTCTCTGGGCTATTTGTTCGAGCACGAAGCCCAGCCTGAAAAATTTGAAAACATCCCTGCCTCCATTTATTGGGCAGTGATCACGCTGGCCTCTGTGGGCTACGGGGACATCTCGCCCGTAACGCCCATTGGCCGGGCCATGACGATTGTGCTGGCCTTGTTGGGCATTGGTATTTTTGCCATCCCTGCGGCTTTGCTGTCCTCCGCGTTTTCAGACCAGTTGCGCATCGACCGCGAGAAGTTGGTCAATCAGCTCTACGACATGATGGCTGACGGCAAACTGGATGCGGCAGAGGAGGACCTGTTGCGACGTGAAGCCAAGCGTTTGCACTTGACCGAGGATGAACTCCAAAACCTCATCAACAAGGCCAAACGGCAGCGCGAGGTGATGGACGACCTCAGCCAGTTGCCCCTGCACAAAATTGCCCAAAACCCCGCCCATGCGGTGGAGCACTACAAGCACCTGCTGGGTCAGATTCGCCAGCTGTCTTTGTTGTCGGATGCCCAGGCCTTTGAAAGCGAAGCCCGTAACAAGGAACGCCTCACCCAGGGTGACTTGCAACTGTGGCAAAACATCAGCGGCCAAAAGAGCTGATCCATCGGCTTGATCGAAAGGCGCTCTACGGAGCGCCTTTTTTCATGCCGACCTCCAGAGCCTGGGGCTTCTCAGGCTAGCATCAAGCCACGCATTGGAGGAACTGGCTTCATGTCCACCCACTTTTACCAACCCAAAGACGGTCATGGCCTGCCCCATGACCCGCTCAACGCCATCATTGCCCCCCGCCCCATTGGCTGGATTTCTTCCCTGAGCGCACAAGGTGTGGCCAACCTGGCACCCTACAGTTTTTTCAACGCCTTCAATTACACGCCGCCCATCATTGGCTTTAGCAGCCTGATGCGCAAAGACAGCCTGGCTCATGTGGAGGCCAGCGGCGAATTTGTCTGGAACCTGGTCACCGAGCCCCTGGCGCAAGCCATGAATCTGTCGTGCTCGGCCTTGCCCCCCGACCAAAGCGAATTTGACCTCGCGGGCGTGCACCGAGCGCCCTCGCGCCTGGTCAAGGCGCCGCGCGTGGCCGAAAGCCCCGTGTCCATGGAATGCAAGCTCACCCAGATTGTTCAGCTCAAGGATGCGTCGGGCTCTTTGCTCAAAGCCTGGCTGGTGCTGGGCGAAGTGGTGGGGGTTCACATCGACACCCAGCTTCTCGAGGACGGCATCTACCAAACCGCCAAGGCCCGCCCCATCACACGCGGCGGTGGCCCTGCCGACTATTTCGTGGTGACCCCCGAATCCAAATTCCTCATGCCACGGCCAGCCAACTGGGACACCGTGCACCGCAGCGCCAAGGATTGAGTTCAAGGCCATGGGTGAGCGCGCAACCGGGCTTTTGATTTTTCATGGCAACCGCCTGGAAGCGCTGGCCGACATCCTGCTCGGTCATGTGGCCAATCAGCCGCTGCAAGACCTGAGCCCCGACCTGTGGGTGGTGCAAGGCCATGGCATGAAGGCCTGGCTGGAGGCACAGGCCGCTGCCCACCCGCAGCTGGGCATCCTGGCGGCCACGCGCATCCTGCAACCGGCCTCGGCATTGTGGGAGTTGCAGCGCCAAGTGCTGGGACCCCAGCACGTGCCCGCTCAACTGCCCCTGGATGAATCAGCACTGGTGTGGCGCATCATGGCGTGGCTCAGCCGCATGCCCCCGCATGAACCCACCTGGCAGGCCCTGGTTCACCACCTGGAGGGCGCTCCCCCTTCGCAACGCACACGCCGACAGTTCCAGCTCGCACAGCAGCTGGCCGATGTGCTCGATGCCTACCAGACACACAGACCCGACTGGCTGCGCGACTGGGCCAATGGCCTCGCCCAGGTCAGGCTCGGTGCGGGTCAGGTGCGGGCGCTGCCCGACGCACATCGGTGGCAAGCCCTGCTCTGGAACGAGTTGGTGCAAGAGGCCAAGGTGCAATCGGGCTTGCAGTGGGTGAGCCGTGATCAGGTCTTTGAGGCATTCCTGAGTGCATTGGCCTCACCGCGTCTTCGTCATGCCAGCGCCTTGCCCGAGCGCCTCATCCTGCTGGGTGTGTCTGCCTTGCCCATTGAACACATTCGCGCCCTGGGTGCGTTGTCGCGCCACCTGCAAGTGCTGGTGTTTGCACTCAACCCCAGCCAGGCCTATTGGGGCGATGCCAAACGACGCAGCCCCTGGCCGTCGGGCGATGTGAGCGCACCACCCAGCGCGCAAGACCACCCCTTGCTGGCCGCCTGGGGACAACAAGCCCGCGACTTCTTGCACCTGGTGGACGAAGCCGATCCCCACACCGACCCGCGCGTTGATCACTTCGTCGACCCTCTGGGTGAAGCCCGCACGCCCAGCGCATTGGCTCACTTGCAAGCCGACATCCTGGCCAATCGCCATCCCCAGCGCAGCTCAGAGCACCCCTTGCCCATCGACGGGTCGCTGGTGTTTTGCAAAGCCCACAGCCCCTTGCGGGAGGTGCAGGCCTTGCACGACCAGGTGCTCGAGTGGATGACCAACGACCCGCAATTGCAAGCGCGCGACATCGTGGTGATGGTGAGCGACTTGCAAGCCTTTGAGCCGCTGGTGCGAGCCACATGGGGCGCATTTGACGAAGCCGACCCGCGGCATGTGCCCTTTCAGATCGCGCGGCCTCACCCCGAACAAGCCGCCATGCTCGACTGCGTGCAAGCGGGCTTGAACCTGATGCAAAGCCCTTTCACCCTGGGCGACACCTTGGCCTGGCTGGCCCATCCTGCGGTGAGCAACCAGTTTGGTCTGGATGAAGACGACTTGCACCGGTTGGGTCAATGGCTGCACGACAGTGCGGTGCGCTGGGGCTTGGATGTGGACCATGCCACCCGCCATGGCTGGCCTCAAGCCCTGCAATCGCACACCGCCCACACCTGGGTGCAGGGCTTGCAGCGCCTGTTGCTCAGCCACGCCATGGGCACAGCCGGGGTTGCAAGCGGCGCAGCGCCCGCCTGGGAAGGCTTGCTGGTGCTCGACGGCGTGGGCGGCGTGAATGCCGATGGCCTCAATGGCCTGGTGAGCTGTCTGGATGCCATGCGGCAGTTTGAAGCGACCCTGCAAGCGCAACTCAATCCCAAGGCCTGGGGGGATGTGCTCACTCAGTGGCTCAGCACCTTTTTCAAGCCCAGCAATGAATCCCAGGAAGCGGTGCTCACCGAGCTTCAACAAGCCCTGGATCAGTGGCTGCAAGCCTGCGAGGCCTGCGGCTTTGATGCGCCCTTGCCCTTGAACGTGGTGAGCCTGCATTGGTTGGAATCGGTGCGTGCGGCACAAATGGGCACGCGCCTGATCAGCGGTGGCGTGGTCTTCACCACGGCCATGCCTTTGCAATCGGTGCCCTTCAAGCGCGTGGCCATGCTGGGCCTCAACGACGGTCAGTTCCCTCGCCTGCGCACCAAACGCGACTTTGATTTGCTGGACATGCCAGGTTGGGGCAGGCCGGGTGATCGCTCCCGCCACGACGATGACCGCTATTTGCTTTTGCAAGCCCTGCTCAGTGCACGCGATGGCTTTTATGGCTCATGGCAGGGCTTTCAAGCGCAAGACGGCAAACCCCTGCCTGCGTCTGTGCTGGTGAACCAGTTGCTGGAGGTGATTGAACACACCGTGGGTCAAGCATGGCCGGTGCGCACCTTGCCCCTGCAAGCCCATGGCATGGCGTATTTCGAGCTCACACCCAGTCAGGCGCCCACCTGGTCCACGCATGCCCGCGAATGGCATGCGGCACGCCAAGCCAGCTTGCGTGCCAGCCCGGCTGCAGGCGGCGAAGAAGACACTGCCCCCAAGAAGACCGGACCCTTGGTTGTTCCCTATTTGCCCTCTGCGCCCGAAGCATCACCGCCACTGGAATGGACGCTGCCCGCTCTGGTAGCCTGGCTGCGCCACCCCATCGACGCCTTTGCCAAGGAACGGCTGGGTGTGGTGTGGCATGAGCCCCCTGAAGTCATGCCCGATGCCGAGCCCTATGAGGTATCGGCCTTGGCGATGCACCAATGGGTGCAAGCGGGTGCTCAGCACCAAGCCCTGCCCGCTGCACTCAGGCTCAGTGGGGACTTGTCACCCGGTAGCCTGGGTCAATTGCAATGGGATCTCATGGCGCATGAAGCCCAGGCCCTGGCTCAACGCTGGCAAAGCCTGACCCGCGCATGGACGGCGCTGGATCCCCATCTGGC